>Ga0169931_10012354_pt1 | contig 11858 bp, 11 predicted proteins | sample Kivu_15m_20L_FD_129675 | JGI IMG/M metagenome (GOLD analysis project Ga0169931, IMG submission 129675) | Freshwater microbial communities from Lake Kivu, Western Province, Rwanda to study Microbial Dark Matter (Phase II) - Kivu_15m_20L... | ecosystem: Environmental > Aquatic > Freshwater > Lake...
ATCACTATTTCGTGGTGCTCGATACCGTTGAATCGAGCATAGATGTACTCGAGGATGACCTCATGCGTAATCCGGGTCAGGATCATATGCGGAGGATTCAGGCCATGAAGCACGACCTCATCTTCCTGCGGAGGAGCATCATGCCGTTGCGCGATGCAGTGAGCAGCCTCGAGAAGGGGCTGAGCAAGCTGGTCGATAAGCACACTGCCCGATACTTCCGCGATGTGTATGACCACATCATCCACATCTCCGACACACTCGAAAGTCATCGCGAAGTGTTGAAGGGCCTCACAGATATTCAATTGGCCAACCTGAATAACCGAATGAATGAGGTGATGAAGGTGCTCACCGTCATCAGTACCATATTCATCCCACTCACTTTTATTGTGGGTGTCTATGGGATGAATTTTCAATTCATGCCCGAGCTGGCTTGGCGCTGGGGTTACCCCGCGGTGTGGGTCCTCATGCTCGGCATCCTTGTAGGGCTGGTCTATTATTTCAGGCGCAAGCGATGGTTCTGACTGGGCATGTTCCTTTTGGATGATCTCCTGCTTTCCCTGTTGCGCTCTGTTGCCTATTGACTCTTCGGTTTCTGCGTTGAGAATCACCGACCGAAGTCTGAGCGATTCACGACTGTTACTGTGTTAGAGTTCAGAGCCATTGAACTGGTCGGCATTAAATTGAGTTGTCAATGACCAGCGTAAGCCCCGAAAACGAATAAGGCAGCCTTTCGGGCCGCCTTTTCCATCAGTGATCACTACCAACGAATCATTTGCCCATGGCATACCTGCGGGCAACTTCTTTCCAATTTATCACATTGAAGAAGGTAGAGATATACTCTGGCCTGCGGTTCTGGAACTTGAGGTAGTAGGAGTGTTCCCACACATCGAGACCCAGGATCGGGAACCCTGAGCAGCCAGCATCTGGCATCAGCGGATTGTCCTGATTAGCCGTGCTGCAAACTTCAACCTTGCCGCCTTTCTGCACGCAGAGCCATGCCCAGCCCGAACCGAAGCGTGTAGTGGCCGCAGCAGAGAACTTCTCCTTGAAGGCATCGAATGACCCGAATGCATCGTTGATGGCATATGCAAGCTCACCCTCTGGCAGTCCGCCTCCGTTGGGCGACATCACTTCCCAGAAAAGGTTGTGGTTGTAAAAACCACCGCCATTGTTGCGCACGGCCGGCCCGAAATTCTTCCAAGTGGCCAGAAGCATCTCAATGGTATCGCCCTCATGCCCTGTGTCCTTGAGAGCATTGTTCAGGTTAGTGGTGTATGCCTGATGGTGCTTGGAGTGGTGAATCTCCATGGTACGAGCATCGATGTGCGGTTCGAGCGCGTCATAAGCGTAAGGCAGTTTGGGTAATTCAAAAGCCATTTTGAAGGGGTTTTTAGTGTTCGGTTGTTGTGAAAAGGATCGCAAAGGTAACCGCCTGCCCTTGCCAAGGTTCGCGCATACTTTTGCCGCCCTTTCGGTCCAACGCACAAGCATCACACACTGAGTCATGTACGGGAACTTCAAGCAACATCTCCAGGACGAACTGGCTGCAATAGAATCGGCCGGGCTATACAAACGCGAGCGCATCATAACGGGTCCGCAGGGCGCAACTGTTCACGTCAGCACCGGGCAAGATGTGGTGGTGATGTGCGCAAACAACTACTTGGGCTTGTCATCGCACCCCGAGGTGATCGCTGCCTCAAAGGCCGCGCTCGACAGCCATGGGTATGGCATGAGCTCTGTGCGTTTCATCTGCGGAACGCAGGACATACATAAGGAACTTGAACAGCGCATCTCCGATTTCCTGGGTACGGATGACACCATATTATATGCAGCTTGTTTCGATGCTAACGGTGGCGTGTTCGAGCCTCTGTTGGGCGAGGCCGATGCACTGATTAGCGATGAGCTCAATCATGCATCCATAATAGATGGTGTGCGGCTGTGCAAATCGGTGCGTTACCGTTATCGCCATAGCGACATGGCCGACCTCGAGGAACAGTTGAAGGCCGCACAGGCTCAACGATTCCGTCTCATTGTAACTGATGGTGTTTTCAGCATGGACGGTGATATTGCTAAACTGCGCGAGATATGCGCCCTGGCAGAGCGTTACGATGCCATGGTGATGGTTGACGACAGCCACGCTACAGGTTTCATCGGTCGCACAGGCCGGGGCACACCCGAACATTGTGGAGTGGAAGGTCGTGTGGACATCCTCACAGGAACTTTGGGCAAAGCCTTAGGCGGCAGCATGGGCGGATATACCTCGGGCCGCAAAGAGATCATCGACCTGCTCAGGCAGCGTTCGCGCCCCTACCTATTCAGCAATTCATTGGCACCAGGCATTGTGGGCGCTGCCAATAAGGTGTTTGAGCTTCTTAGTTCAACAACAACGCTTCGCGATCGGCTAGAGGCGAACACTCTCCACTTCAAGAAGGGTATCGCGCAGGCCGGACTGGCGACCAAACCGGGCGATTCGCCAATTGTGCCCATCATGCTATACGATGCCCCACTGGCCCAACAGTTCGCTGAACGCCTGTTGCAGCGAGGCATCTACGCCATCGGTTTCTTCTACCCGGTTGTGGCCAAAGGGCAGGCCCGCATACGTGTACAGGTGTCGGCCGCACACACCATCGAGCAGCTCGACAGGGCCATTTCTGCATTCACAGAAGTGGGCCGCGAATTGGGTGTCATAAAATGATTTTTCGGGCTGATGTTCTGCATTGAACTTTCAATTATCTTCGCAGCCCCAAAATAAGGGGAGGCTGTGCGCAGCCGTCAGAACTTAAAACTGTCATTGTCGTGAAGGCTCCGAGTTACAAGACCATATCCGCCAACAGCAACACCGTCAACAAAGAGTGGTTGGTGATAGATGCTGAAGGCAAGCCGCTTGGCCGTTTGGCCAGTGCAATTGCCAACCTTTTGCGCGGTAAGCACAAGGTGAATTACACACCACACGTTGACTGTGGCGACAACATCATTGTGCTCAACGCTGGCAAGGTGGGCCTCACCGGCAACAAGCGCGAGTCTAAGACATACATCCACCACACCGGCCATCCGGGCGGTCAGCGCGAGCGAACCGTTGATCAGATGTTGGCCAAGGATGAGACATCTCTGGTTCGTGTGGCTGTGAACGGAATGTTGCCTAAGACCCGTTTGGGCCGCGCATTGCGCAACAACCTGCATCTGTATGCCGGTGCGGAGCATCCGCATCAGGCTCAGCAGCCTAAGACTTACGTTGTAAAGTGATCTTAACACACTGTCATTCAGTTAAATGGAAGTGATTAACACCATAGGCAGGCGCAAGACCGCCATTGCCCGCATCTATCTGGCCAAAGGCAAGGGTAACCTTACCGTTAACCAACGTTCCGGAAAGGAGTATTTCCCAACAGCCGTACTGCAGGACAGCTGCCTGCGTCCGCTGAGCCTGCTCAATCTCGCATCGGAGTACGATGTGAAGGTGAATGTCCGCGGTGGCGGCATCACCGGTCAGGCCGAGGCAGTCAGCTTGGCGATTGCCCGTGCACTTGTAAAAGTGGATGAGGCGAACAAGTCAGCGCTGAAAGCCGAGGGTCTGCTTACCCGCGACCCTCGCATGGTGGAGCGCAAGAAATTCGGCCAGAAGAAGGCCCGTAAGCGCTTCCAGTTCAGCAAGCGTTGATCATTTAACAGCAAAATCAGCATAATCTGTTCAAAGAGCATGTCTCAACCGTCAGTAAAGCAGCTTCTTGAGGCCGGTGTACACTTCGGACACCTCAAGCGCAAATGGAATCCTAGCATGGCCCCGTACATCTTCATGGAGAAGAACGGGATCCACATCATAGACCTCAACAAATCGGCTGTTAAGCTGGAAGATGCCTGCAAGGCTATGCGCCAAATGGCTAAGAGCGGCAAGAAAGTGCTGTTTGTAGCCACCAAGAAACAGGCTCAGGAGATAATCGCGAAAGAGGCACAACGTGTCAACATGCCATATGTGACCGAGCGCTGGCCCGGTGGCATGCTCACCAACTTCGCCACTATCCGCAAGGCCATCCGCAAAATGGGCAACATCGACAAGATGGCCACCGATGGCACTTTCGAGACCATGAACAAGAAGGAGCGCCTCATGATCAAGCGTCAGCGTGAAAAACTGGAGCGCAACTTGGGTTCAATTGCCGACCTCAGCCGTCTGCCTTCTGCGTTGTTCATCGTTGACATCGTGAAAGAGCACATTGCTGTGGCCGAAGCCAAGCGACTCAATATCCCCACCTTCGCCATTGTTGATACTAACGCTGATCCGAAGGAGGTTGATTTCGCCATTCCTGGCAACGATGACGCTTCCGCGTCCATTGAGATCATCACCCGCGCACTCACCGATGCCATCATCGAAGGTCTAAATGACCGTAAGAACGGCAAAGGCGAAGAAGGCGAGGAGACCGATATGCTCAACGAAGAAGAAGCCGCTACCGAAGAGGTGGAGGACGAGGTGACCGCTGAGGGCGACACCGCTGCTGACGTTGAGGCCTGATTCTTACACATTCTTTTTTCTCATTCACTGAAAATGGCAACAATAACTGCTGCTGACGTAAACCGCCTGCGCCAACAGACTGGCACGGGTATGATGGACTGCAAGAACGCTCTGGTTGAGGCCAATGGCGATTTTGAACTGGCCGTTGATATTCTCCGCAAGAAAGGCCAGAAAGTGGCCGCTAAGCGTTCGGATCGCGATGCTGCCGAAGGCTATGTGATCAGCAAAGTGGCTGCAGATGGCAAAGTAGGAACGCTCGTGGTGTTGAATTGCGAGACCGATTTCGTTGCCAAGACAGAGGGATTTGTGAAATTGGCTAACGACATCGCTGATCTGGCACTGACCAAGCGCCCTGCTGATGTGGCCGCTCTCATGAGCCTGCCTTACGGAGGTTCTACGGTTTCTGACGCCATCACCAACGAGACCGGCAAGACCGGTGAGAAGATGGAGGTGTCGACCTTCGCTGTGATTGAAGCTGAGACTGTTGTTGCGTACAACCACCCTGGCAATAAGACCGGCAGCCTTGTCGGTCTGAACAAAGCCGGCAATTTCAACGAAGTGGGCCGCGATGTAGCCATGCAAGTGGCTGCCATGGCACCGGTATCGGTAGACCGTACTTCGGTACCCGAGAGCGTGATTGCTAAGGAGCTCGAGATCGGAAAAGAACTCGCTATCCAAGAGGGTAAGCCTGCTGAGATGGCTGAGAAGATCGCTGCCGGTCGCCTCAACAAGTTCTTCAAAGAATCGACCCTGTTGGAACAGGAGTTCATCAAGGATAGCAAGAAGAGTGTGCAGCAGTACCTGAAGGAAGCTCACCCCGAACTGACGGTGACGGCCTTCAAGCGCGTGTCGCTCGCCAATTGATCCACTGAAAAGAGGCCTCTGGCCTCTTTTTTTTGCCCAAAAGTCTCCATCATCAACCTGAACTCATCTGACCCGAAATGAATTACAATCGCGTCCTCTTGAAGCTGAGCGGTGAGTCGCTCATGGGCAACAAACAGTTCGGGATCGATCATGACCGCCTCAGTACCTACGCGTCTGAGATCAAAGAAGCCACGGCTCTCGGTGTACAAGTGGCCATAGTGATTGGTGGAGGCAACATATTCCGCGGTGTTCAGGCCGAACAGGGCGGAATGGACCGTGTGCAAGGCGACTACATGGGCATGTTGGCCACCATGATAAATAGCATGGCGTTGCAGAGTGCACTCGAACGCTGCGGGGTTCAGACCCGACTGATGTCTGCCATCAAAATGGAAGAGGTGGCCGAGCCGTTCATACGCAGACGGGCTGTGCGCCACCTCGAGAAAGGAAGAGTCGTCATTTTCGGTGCCGGAACCGGTAATCCGTATTTCACTACCGACACTGCAGCATCGTTGCGCGCCATTGAGGTGGAGGCCGATGTGATTCTGAAAGGCACCCGTGTTGACGGCATCTACACGGCCGATCCGTTCAAGGATCCGACTGCTACCAAATTCGACACCGTCACATTCAGCGAAGCGTACGAACGCGGTTTGAAAGTGATGGACCTCACGGCTTTCACCCTTTGCCAAGAGAATGAGTTGCCCATTATCGTATTCGATATGGATAGCGGTGGCAATCTGGCCCGCTTGCTCAAAGGGGATAGGATCGGGACGTTGGTAGCTGGCTGAGCCAAGCCTGAAAGTGCGAGAAATCAAGTCGTTCTATGGCTTGAATATTATGGATTCTGAGGGCAATTATTGAATTGATGAGGAACACTGTACCTTCTTTGTTTTCATCCATCATCATCCAAAGACTCCTTTCTTTTTTTTCTTTTTATCCTGATTCTCAACGATGTCAGAGCACAATCGGATACACTTTGGGCCGATGGAAAAAGAACTGTTCTTTTTGCTGGGCTCGAGCTGATAGATCTTGAAGGCACATTGACGCAATGGCCTTATTACAGCTCGATCGATGAGGCTTTGCTCAAAGATCTGAGTAAGGTGATCCGCTATCCCGAATGTGCCTTTTTTCACTCGCTCACAGGCGATGTGGATGTTCAGTTCCGCGTTGAGATGGACGGTAGCATTTCGACAGTGAAAGTGACATACGGCAACAGCGTGTGCCTGAACGATGCGGCACTAACTGCAGTCAGGCTTCTTCCCGGTTTCACCCGACCAGCCACACGCGATGGCAAGGCCGTGGCCGCCAAGATGAAGCTGACCTTTTCGTTTCAGATGAGAGGGAGAGAGACGGGGAATGATGAACATTCGAATTTCATAAGGTTATGCAACCGTGGCGCAAGCGAGTTGCGTGCTGCACGCTTCGATGCAGCTGTTGAGGCCTATTCAGCGGCTATCGCGGTCAACGACCGTTGGATGATCAATTACTTCGGTCGGGGCACCGCGCATTACGGAGCGGGCCGGTATAAAGAGGCGCTGGCCGACTACAATCATGTGGCGAAGTCGCTGTCGCGCATCCCTCTTGAGGTCTATTTCAACCGTGGCCTTACACGTCACAAGCTGGGCGATCTGAAAGGGGCCGAGTTCGATTTCGATCAGGTTCTGGTGCTCCAATCCGACAACGCTGAAGCACTGATTCAGCGTGGCAAGGTGCGTGGCGAGGCCGGCAATACCAGCGGTGGCGCAGCCGATATTCAAAGGGCCATCGGAATGAAAGACCATTATTCCTCTGCTCATTACGAGCTCGGCCTTATCAACATGTCGGCTGGACATCTGAACCTAGCCTTAGGCGATTTCACCCGGGCGATTAAAATTGAGTCTGAGGAACACTCCTATTTCTTGGCTCGTGGTCGCTGCAAGCTGGCTATGCAAGACCTGCTAGGTGCCTGTGCCGATTGGAATCGCGCCAAAGAACTTGGTAGCACAGACATATACGGATACTTGCTGGAGCATTGCAAGTGAGCCTTTGAAATAGGGTCAATGAATCCACGGACAATGGCTAGGGCAATCATTTGAAAGGAATGAGATTGGCTATTGAAAAAAGGACCAGTTTTCGCTCAAGGCCGATAGCATCACTTCCCTGGCTCCTTTATTGGGATGCCGAGGTGCTTCAGTGCATCCTCCAAAGGCAGTTTCCGGCCACCCTCAATGGCAAGGATGAAAGCATCGGTGAAACCTTTGGCATGCAGAGAGTCGCGGAAGGCAATGGCATCATCGTAGCTGGCCCAATTGCCCACCAATAGCAGCGTGAGGTCATCGTAGCGCATCTGTTCAATGCCCTCAATTTCTAAGTAGAAACGCGCCACGAGCTCGGGTAGCGGCTCGCGGAAGGCGGCCAATTGAATTCGGAAGGTGATGGGGCCAGTGATTGGCGCTTTGAGTGAACGTTGGTCAACACTCACAACTTCCAGCGGGAACAGGTCGGCATCGGTCAACTCCACTACAAAAGCATCGGGGTAGTTCTTTGCCTTCACCGATTCTAACAGCTTCTCGGCCTGCGAGCGGTAGATGAAGTTGCCTATCACGTAGCGGAACACACCCTCGTTGTCTACATACACCTCAATGTTGCTCAGGCCCTCGAGGCGTGATGTAAGCTGTGGCTGCAACAGTGCGGCCACCTGCACGCCATACAGCCTCGAACCTGTGCTGTACTTCAAGGGTCGGGTCTCCACCTTTCGCTGCACGATTCGTTCCTTGGGCGCAGCCAACTGGGCCGTGGGCTCATTACACAGACCGGCCCACTTGCGGCCATCGGCTATGTAATACTCATCGCTTCGGTCGGTAAGTGCCTCGAAACGGGCCAGAGCGGCATAGGCGTCTTGGCAGCGATTGGCGCGGGTGTAGGCTAGCACCATGTAGTAATAGAGGTGCTCCGGTGGGGCCACACCGCCCACGGCTTTCAGGTTATGGAAATTGACATCAACGAATTCCAGATGTTTGATGGCCTCAGCGTTCTTGGTGTTCTTGATGATGTACGCCACCGATAAGAGGTAAGCCACGTTGACCTGTGTCGAATCCTCTTTTCGCAACTGCTCCAGTGTGCGAATGGCCCGCGAGGCATGGTGAGATGCGATCTGCAACCGCGCAAGGTTGTAGCGTTCCCAGTAGGTGTATGGCCTGTTTTCTTGCGCCAAGGCGGACAGGCTAAGCAGCAGGATGAGCAAAACAGATAACGCACGCATCAGGGCCGAAGTTGGTGCCTTGACTACCTTTGCAATCACACTTAGACCCCGCATTATGAACACCATCCGTTTGATACTTCCCCGACTTTTCATGGCACTCGTAGTGCTCATAACAGCCTCGTGTAAGGACGAGGAACCAGTTGACCCGACAGGCCCGAAGCTCGTTTTCCGGTACAAGCTCGATCCTACTCAGGAGCGACTGGGTAACCTTGGTACACCCGTCACCATACCTGCTGGCAATGCCGGTCAGGACCCCGTGTTCAACGGCATCAGTTCGCATTACATAGAATTAGCACCCAGCATGTACACCCTTTTGGGACAGGGTACGATAGTTTACCATCAGCCCGAGACCACAGCTGGGGGGCAGAACGCAATTGACCACACCAAGGCTATGGTGAAGACCGATGGTGAGGTTTTCTATGAGATCCCATTAAAGGACGTGACCCCAGGCACCTACGAGTGGCTGAGGGTGTCTTTGGCATATCAGAATTACGATATCCAGATGCGGATCGATACTACCATTGGCGGGTTCCCAATCAACGACAATTTCACGGGCACCATTGCCTCTTTTGTGGGGTTCCGCACCTATCTGAGCAATTATACCATCAATACCTCGGTACAGAACGTGAATGCTAATGTCTCTCAAGGTTATTGGGGATTTGAGGGAACATACTTCGGTTTCACCAGCACCCAGACCGGCACCGCACCTGTAACCACAGTGCCCAACCCGCTTTTCAACACAAGCCCGATACCGAGCGGCAGTTGCGTTGTGACTGGCGCCTTCCCACAGGCACTCACCATAACAGGCAACGAGACCGAGGACATCGAAGTGGAGGTGTCGCTAAGCATCAATAAGAGTTTCGAGTGGAGGGATCTAATTGCCAATGGCTTGTACGAGCCTCTCAAAGGCGAGTATGTGGTGGATATGGGACTGCGAGGCATGAAACCCAGAGTGGTGCAGTGATTCTTTGACCTCCTCTCTTTGGATGGAAGAGCCCTACCTAACTGGTGGGGCTTTTTGCTTTGAATGGGATGTGAGATTCTCAGATTCGGATAGCGGAATACACCGATTGTACCTGAGACAGGTCCGTGCACAGTTGCGCTTAAATTGATATTTCACCCATAAACCTCAACCGCTGTCCAAATTGACCTTGAGATTGCGCCTCTTTCGGACTTGGCCTTTATCCACAAACCACTATCCCGATCCCCATCTTTGTCGCTGATGCGCGCACTGGCACTGTACGGAATCATCATCGGTCTATTTGGCATTGTGGCCTGTAGCGGCCCAGGTGCCGATGAGGGCCAGATGCCAGCGCCACTTTACCCGGTGCCTCGCACTATGCCCATTGATACGGTGCAGGGCCTCGTGCTTAACCGAGTCAGTGGAGACACAGTGCGGCCTATTGTCAATGCCCAGGGCGATACCGTGATCACAGGCCGAACGGTGGCCTTGTTGCCACAATTCATTAGCACTGATAGCCTTTTGCCACCTGTGCAGGTGCCTATCAAAGAGCCGGTTCCGGTACCTTATGCCACCGCTCGGGCTGTGACCGAAGACAGTCTGTCCTTGACTCTGGTCGTTGATTCGACCCTGGTAATCAAGCCTCTTGTGGCAGGAGGCAAGGATCATTTCATTGTCAACCCGCTAGGCGATACAGTACCTACGGGTGTGCCGCAGGTGCTCAAGGCGACCCGTGTACCCTGTCTGTTACCGCGAACAGTGCAGGCTCAACCCGCTCGGATGAAGGACAACGCCACGCGCCACATCCAGTACCTCGATGTGGATCAAGGTATGAGTTCGTCTTTCGTATGGTCGGCATTGCAGGACCGAAATGGCTACATCTGGTTCGGAACGAACGGGGGAGGGGCATCGCGCTACGATGGTCGTTCGTTCGCTCATTACACAGTACGCGAGGGCCTTACGAGCAACGTGGTGAAATGCATAGTGCAGGACCGCATTGGCCAATTGTGGTTCGGTACCAATGGGGGAGGAGTGACCCGATACGATGGCGATGCCTTTTACCAGCTCGATGCTAAAGAGGGCCTAGCATCGGGCCGGGTCTGGGCCATGTTCGAAGATTCAAAGGGCGCCATGTGGTTGGGAACCAACAGCCTGGGCGCCATTCGGGTCAAGGGCGACATTGTCACTCACTTCACCGTTAAGGAGGGGCTTTCATCAAATCGTGTTTGGGCCATATCTGAAGATGCCGATGGCCGCATCTGGTTCGGTACCAATGGCGGAGGCGCCTGCTCGTTCGATGGCAGTTCTTTCACCCATTACAACGAGAAGAACGGCCTTACAAGCAACAAGGTGTGGGGCCTGCACCGCGACTCGAAGGGCCGCATGTGGCTGGCCACCAATGGGGGAGGGGCCTGCAGGTTCGATGGGAACGGATTCGCGAGGTTCGGCACCGCTCAGGGACTCAGCAGCGATGTGGTGTGGAACATACGCGAGGACCGCGATGGCGACCTGTGGTTCTGTACCAGCGATGGGGGCGTGTGCCACTGGGACGGCCGCACGGTGCAGCAATTGCGTGTGGCCGATGGGATGCCATCGGACAACGTGCTGTGTACCATGCAGGACGATGCCGGCTACCACTGGTTCGGCACCGATGGCGGTGGGGCCGCCCGCCACAACCCTCGCTCGTTCAGCACCATATCGCAGGTGCACGGTCTCACATCTAGCATTGTATGGGCCATAGCCGATGACAGTGTGGGGAACAAGTGGTTCGGCACCAATTCGGGTGGGGCCATCCGGTTCGATGGCAGCTCGTTCCGCCATTATTCCACCGAATCGGGTATGACCTCGAATTATGTGCTCAGTGCCGTCCGCGATACCGCTCAGCGCATGTGGTTCGGTACCAACGGGGGCGGCCTGTGCCGTATGGATGGTCGCACCATCAGCCTTTACACTGAGAAACAAGGAGTGCCCAGCGGCATAGTGAGTTGTCTCTACGTTGATGGCAGCGGCAGTCTGTGGGTGGGTACAGGTAGCGGGTTGGCCCGTTTCGGGGCCGATGGGGTGATGGTGATGAACGAACGCAACGGCCTGGCCAGCAACCGCCTCAGCACCCTGCTACAGGCGCCCGATGGCACTTTCTGGGCCGGTATGGACGGTGGCGGTGTGGCGCATATCGCCCATGGCACCATCATGCACATAACCGAGCGCGAAGGCCTGCCCAACGACCGTGTGAGTGCCATGCTGTACGACAGTCGTGGCCGCCTTTGGGTGGGCACAAAGGGCGGTGGGCTCTG
>Ga0169931_10012356_pt1 | contig 11856 bp, 9 predicted proteins | sample Kivu_15m_20L_FD_129675 | JGI IMG/M metagenome (GOLD analysis project Ga0169931, IMG submission 129675) | Freshwater microbial communities from Lake Kivu, Western Province, Rwanda to study Microbial Dark Matter (Phase II) - Kivu_15m_20L... | ecosystem: Environmental > Aquatic > Freshwater > Lake ...
GGTGCTTGCATCTCTCGAAGGCGCAGTGGCCCAGCCTCACTTCACTAAGCCTATGTAATCCAGTAAACATTTAGGGAGCAACTCGATCGGAGCAAATGGGTGCTTGCATCTCTCGAAGGCGCAGTGGCCCAAGCTCACTGGACTAGACCTAAGTAATCTAGTAAACATTTAGACAACAACTCGATCGGAGCAGAAGGGTGCTTACATCTCTCGAAGGCGCAGTGGCCCAGCCTCACTAAACTAGGCCTAAGTAATCCAGTAAACATTTAGATGAAAACTCGATCGACAAAGATGGGTGCTTGCATCTCTCGAAGGCGCAGTGGCCCAGCCTCACTTCACTAAGCCTAGGTAATACAGTAAACATTTAGACAACAACTCGATCGGCAATGATGGGTGCTTGCATCTATCGAAGGCGCAGTGGCCTAGCCTCACTATACTAAACCTACGTAATCCAGTAAACATTTAGGGGACAACTCGATCGGCAATGATGGGTGCTTGCATCTTTCGAAGGCGCAGTGGCCCAAACTAACTCAACTATACCTATGTAATCAAGTAAACATTTAGACAACAACTCGATCGGCAATCATGGGTGCTTGCTTCTCTCTATAGCACAGTGGCCCAGCCTCACTGTAATAAGCCTATGTAATCTGGTAAATATTTAGGGAACAACTCGATCCATTTTCGAAAATAGTAACTTCTATAACGAATCTTCAAACAAGAAAACCTTAGTATTGATAAATGATTGTTTATCTTTTAAATCAAAATCAATCTCTTAAGAATTACAAATAAAGGTTGATTGATTATATTATTTTTGAGTTAGTAGTTAGAAAAAAATATTTATTTATTGTATTCAGACTACAAAATGGTTTAAAAGCAAGTATAAAATATGATTCTCATGCTAACAGTCATCAGTGTTCTTTTAGCTTGTACAGATCCCGGCTGTAAATACTGTCCTTCAGCTCCACACTTATGCAAATAATGCTATGATGGTTATAGATTATTTGGAAGCGAATGTTAAAAATGCGACACTGGATGTAAATATTGTCCTTCAGCTACACATTTATGTAGTGATTGCTTTGATGGTTATAGACTATTTGGAAGCAGTTGCTAGGCATGTGACACTGGATGCAAATCTTGTCCCACAACCAGATATTGATGTAGTAATTGCTTTATAGGATATAGGATATTCGGAGGCAGCTGCTATTAATGTGCCACTGGATGCGCAACTTGTCCAAAGGCTACATCTATTTGCTAATCATGTTTTAAAGGATATGTTCTTAATGGAAACACATGCAGAAAATAAACAATTATCGTCCAAGAAAAATGATCTTTATTGATCTAAATCATGGAAATAGTAACTAATCATAAGAAATATTAAAATATTTAACATTATGCTATTTTTAAATTATTTTTTGTTGGTTATGATCAAAGTTTAGCCTTTTTCTTTAGAGTATCGAAAAGAACATTCATATCGATGTTTCCTCCACAAAGCAAACAACAAACCTTCTTGCCCCTGAACCGATCATCTTTGAGAATAGCAGCTACCACCACAGCAGATGAAGGCTAAATTATCAGTTTCGTCCTCGTTAGAACAAGTTCCAAAGCAGCGACTATCTCCTATTCGGTCACTAAAATTATATCCTCTGGCTTCAAATGATCTCTTATAATTGGGTAAGTAAGCGTACCCAAGCTTGTTCTAAGCCCATCAGCAATTGTCACTGGAGGCAGCTGACCTACAATTTCTCCTTTTTAAAGCGAAAGCTTTGCATCTCGAGCAAGGTATGGCTCTACTCCTATTGGCTTGCACTTGCCTCCAAAATATTTGGTCGAAAGCAAACAGCCACTAGCCAAACCGCCGCCTCCGATGGGAAAAACAAAGTAATCTAGATCCTTTAAATCTTCATATACTTCTTTGGCAGCTGTGGCTTGTCCTGTGATGATATCCAGATCGTTGTAAGGATGCACGAAATAAGCATTATATTCCTTGGCAACTCTTTCGACAGTCTCTTCTCTTTCCTTAAGAGTATTCCCTGATTCAATAACCTTCCCGCCATATCCCACTACCCCATCTTTCTTTACAACAGGCGAGTTCTGAGGCATAACAATATACGATTTCTTGCCCAAAGTAGCTGCAGCATAAGCCAGTGCCTGAGCATGATTGCCTGAAGAATGAGTGCAAACAGTAGTTATTTAGTTGCCTAGTTGGAGCAATTTGTTAAATGCGCCTCTGGGTTTAAAAGCACCTACTTTCTGCAGGTTGTCGCACTTAAGAAAGACTTCCGAGCAACCTGAGAGTTTTGCGATTGTTTGAGAAGAGACTATTGGGGTGCGGTGGATGTATTTTTATATTCTTTGATGTGCAGCCTCGATCTGGTCTTTAGTTATCATGCTTAATTATATGATATGTTTGGATATAAAAATAGCAGTTATTCGAATTATTATGAGAATAGCAACCAATAGAGGTATGCTGCCTCGACAATATTCTAAAAGTGTCACTCCTTTTTGCTAGTACTCTTCCTAAGCAGAAAGTAAGTATGGAAAGTGTATATACCGCAAAAACGTGACTTTGAGGCAACTTCTAGCTGACTATCTCAGCTCACCTCAAGACGAATATGTTATAAAACTTAATTCTAAACTCTAAAAAACTTAAGTATGTGCTGAATTCGATTCGTGGATAAAGCAGCAAACAAAAGGAACTATAAATAATCGACAAAAAGAAGACTCGATGGACTAGATAAAAAAATACATGGATGATTTATCAAACATGTAAGTGAAAAACCAAAAGACAGGCAGCTAAAAATAAATCAGAATTCATCAGGAAATCACAGCTAATATTGATAAATTGCTAAGCAAAATAAATAAAAAACCATAAAAATAGACTGGAATTAATATTAAATCATAGCGTGGATCTGCCAAAAATCTTTTTAGTTTCGAACAGTATTTTTAAAATCAATAACACGAAAGTGCAATAATCAAATAGAAAGCATAGAAATAATTGTAATAAACATGCCTGTATTTGTAAAAAAGTTCAAAGGAATAATAAATAGCAGTGAAACCAGATCAAAAAGACTATGAAGAAAAGAAAATATTTTTTAAAATATCAAATTAGCAAAATACTGCCTTATAAGCTAGTAAATAGATTACTTAAATGTAGAGGTAACGACTGTAGTGCAGCTAGTAAATGAGAGAAGATCTCTCTTTTTGTTAAGATTACTATGCCATGGGAGCACCCACATAGAAACCTATAATTTTGCCTTTAATAAAATGCAGGAGCTAGAACTCAACTAATTCTAGCCAGATAACTCAGATCGATCAAAATGACAAATAAAACAGCTCACTCATTCTTAATAGAAAAATACCTTTATAGCTACCTAAAAACAAGAGGTTCAAGAGCGTAAAAAAGCACAAAAAAGTCAAATGATGGCTAAAAATACTTGATTTACTATTTTACAATTTTTTTAAATATTTTATCGATTTTAACCAAAAATAAAATTATATATTCTTTATGTTCATTTTTTTATAGTTCAAATATTACTCTAACTAATTTTAAACAATCATTTTTTAGCATGTTCCAGAATGGGATATTTCATGAATTAGCATCCCCTGTCTAACACCTTTCTTATCTGATCAAAACTCTTCCAAACAACTGCAACATCTTTCTCCTACCTCAGAGTATCATTAAATATCTACACGTATGTCTTCAGTTCTCTTAGGATTGAAAAATGCTGAGAAAACATTTTTACTCCTATCTATACTCGCTGCTTCACTAAATTTACACCCTGCTGAACCTATACTGCCTCAGGGACATTCTTTTTAGACTAACTAGGTTTATTGATCACAGGAGCAGGCTAAATTTTATTTTATTTTTTAATCTCAGCAGCCAATTACTTAGACTATTAATTTGATTTTTTGTTTTTAGAGCAGGCATGTAGGAAAGGGAAAGGCGCATCAAAACCGTATCTTTGACAAGCATTAATAAAGTTAGTTGCATTGAAATCGTATGCATTTTTGCCACTGGTGCAAGCATAAAGGTATAGTTTTGCGATCTGCAGGTCGCTCTTGATCGGATACCGTGACTGGAAATCCTCACCTGCCCTGTAGATGTAGGTAAGCTAGTTGAAAAGATCTTTCATTTAATCGATTGAAAAGTAGCCTTGATTCTCTTAAAATTTATTAGAAAAAGAACGATTAAGTATAGTACAGATGCGTCTTTTAGATGCAAAGTACTAGTCTATGATCAGCGTAAGTGCCAAATCGAAATTACAATACTCACCATCCTCTAATGTCCTTCTATCTTTCTCTAACTTTGCCACTATTCTTGATTTCATATACTCCTATGTAAAAAACAAACAAGCTTTTAGCAATTTCTTCACCGGTTTCATCTGCACATACACTGCTCCTTCTTCCTCAAACGTAGCTATAGGCGCTATTTTTTTATAAAAAGAAAAGAAGAAATTCTGAGTATTGTAATCGAAGGTATAAGTGTATCCTTAAGGCTGTTATGTAAGTGGGTAGAATCGCATGACTCCCATTAACTGGCAGAAAGTCTATGCTTTAGGCCAGTAGCGGGCGTAATATTTGAGTGATATCACGAATTATAGCAACTTGACTTAGGCTAGTCTTCGAATACGATGTTTTTGAAGGAAATAGAAGATGACGAACTAGTCGAAAAGCATGCCGTTGCCTATACCTCCTGAGACTAGTTATAGCTAGTTTGCCATTCGTTGCTAGTAGATATCGCTGATGATTTGTTTGGTATACTACCAAGGAATCACCTTTCCCGCCTAGTTTTATTTGGTCATGTTCTACAAAAAAGCCAGGAGGGTAGGAGTAAGCACCCAAGGTTTCTATGCGTGTTTCTTTGTTTGTAACGGTTACTGAGCTACTGCCCTTTCCTTTATCTTTAGCTCATCGATCAAATGACTAGCACCAGCTTACTGGTTGATTGCACTGGCATCGCTGATCTAAAAATTAGCTTTTTAAGGTTATTCGTTAAAAATGGCTCCAGCTTGTGTGAGTAGTTCGCTTTCGTCTACCTGCGTGCCTGTTGTAACTTTTGATGCTTTGGCCATAGCCTTGATAAGATCTCTCATATTTATCAGAGTCTCTTTTGTGCTTTGCTGCTATATTTCCATGCCGCCTAGCAATACTGATAGTGTCTTGATAGAGGCATATATTTGATTGGATCCTTCCTAATCATTCTGCACTTTCCTTTCTTCCAGCTTAGTCAAATAATTCATGATTTGTTTCATATCTCCCTGCAGCACCTTATATATATCCCTCATTTCCCCACTAACAATCTCCAACTAAGTATCAGCCATACTCAACTGGGCACTCTACAATTATCTCAAATGCTCCACTTTCTACAACTTCTCCCTCCATAAATGTTGCTAACCCTACAACTGCCTATTAATCCTCAACAACTAAGCTATCTTCCTATCTCTTTAATCCAACAATCGATCAGTTCTTTTGGATAATTTAGTAGAGATAGATTTGATTACATGCATGCCTTAGACCCAACTGTCCTATAACTGCGCTGCTAGGTTGGGTTTATACAAACGAAGGTTCTACAAGCACTAGAGGAAGTTGTTGTGAGCTGGTTATAAGGTTCTGACTGTGGATACCACTTATTAAGGAATGTCGAGAGGAAATTACTTGGTGTATACGTAGAAAGAAGGAGCTGTTTTTAGGATAGGGGAAAGAGTAGAGGCTGTGTCTTTGAGCTTACTGCGGGAACGGAAAGGGTTCTTTTTTGAAGGGGAGGCCGTGCTGGCTAATATGTCCATCGATTAAAATTATTATCAAGGCATAATACACTTATATAGTGATTAGTTCATATAACCGAAACTAATCAGTCTTCAAAAAGTGTTTATTGCATAACTAATATTAAAAATATACTACACATGGTATTAGTTGTCCACACACTATCACTGGTTCTTCTCAGGCAAGGTTGTTCCCTTTATAAACCCATCAAGAATCATCTCCATCGCTTCAGGCTGATCGTAGCCAGTCCTGAATCCTCCTCCCCTCACAGTAACCAAGGTCAAGTCTCTCAACTGCCAAATAAACCCTCCCACTTGATCCTCTTTATCATGAATTCTACTATGCACCCACCACTCTCTCCAAATACGCTTCACAGGCATCTATAACTCGTGACGTAGGTCTTCCACCCATCGAGTAGTGCCTATTATTGGCACATATGCATCGAAATCACCCGAAAACACCCACTTAGTAAAAAAATATGTACCAGTCGGATTCTGTTTTAGATTAGACCAGGGATCATCCAATACGAGTTTTTGCTGTCTCCGTGGAACTACTCAAATATCTTGCGGCTGCATGGCTACCAAGGTTTGTCAGTTCTAATGTTCCAATTTTGACGGAATAAGGGGTCATTTAGATAATTAATCAAGCCAGCGTTGTCTTAGCACCCTGTATTGACGTAACCATCAGTGCTGTTGAGTCCCTTGTAGCACTTGTCATATATATTGTACATGGAAGTATTGGTGGCAGTGAAGAGATCATTTATTTTCAGCCTCAGTCTGTAACACTCACCACTATCATAGCTCTTGAAACAAGTAGCAGTGAACTATTACCACGTCTTTTTATTATAAAAACCTCGATTATTCAAAAATTGATAGTGATAGAATGATCTCTTTTAGGAACCACTAGCGAAACATTAATCAGGTTTTACACAAGGATTGCCCAAAAGGATTCCTTTCAGATTGATATGATCGTTATATGTCACTGGCAGTGCGTTGATTTATATGATATGATGGGATAAATATGCGATATGAACTGCAGCATATCCATGACCAGATAGGTACAGTTAATTAGCTTTAAGTCCTGGGAAACGAGCGTAAAACAATTTGATAGCATACAACGCTTCCTGAGCAAAATCTTCATCAGTGATAACTTCTTTCTCTTACTCAGTCTAGGAAAAACCCACTCCTAAAGGCAACTAGAAGTAAAGTAAATTAGCTTTGTTATTCCATGAGTATTTGTTTACTTCTGGTTGGTACTTGCCTGGTGAGAAAATTAGTGGTCCACTTTAGTGGAACGCAGCGAGAAGACTAGAACAACCAGGTCCACCGCTGAACCATATGACTAAGGGGTCATCTGATGGGTTACGTTGGGAGGGAAAGTATGTGTAGTGGACTGCTTTTTTGATGAAGTAACTGAGATCAAGATAACCTGTGTGAATGGATATGTACCTGAGTATATTTTGTGGGGGTAGCCAGGGATGATTGAACTTACTTAGTCGTCTTATGCGCTTTGAGAGTTCGCGGTTATGCTCAGTGAGGCCAACACAAGCAAAATGAGAAAGGTTGATTTCATGCTACTAAGATATAAAATCTATTGATGAGACTATATCGATATAAGCTAAAAACTAATACAAAAAGATAATCTGGCATGCAAATGTATGGAGATAATATGTTAGTGTGTATTAAAAGATATTAGGTACATTCATTATTCTAGGATAATAGATAGTTTACAATAATACTTGGCTGTGAGCATCACTTCAGTAGACATACACTCCCCATACGGTAACCAAACAGAACAAGTTATCATCCACATACTGCTCAAAAGCCACTCCATCAGTATCCGCATCCCAAAAGTTCCTACATCCCGCCTGTACCCCCTGTCCCTTCTGATTACCCAACACCACCTGCACAATATACTTGTATCTATCTTTCCCCGTCTCCTTTAACTTATATTTTATTCCATCTGCTATTTCTTTGCTGACCGGATTTAGGTCATTGGGAGGATTTTGTTGACGAGGAACTAGTTTTTAGGTGAGGACGGCTTTGATGATTTAGCGGGCCTAGGAGGGTCTGAATTTTTCACGATGCTTAGGCTTGACCTGGTACTCGTTGGATGGGTTAGTGGGTTATTTTGGCATAAGTTGTATTTATATTATTTGAATTCAATCAGCATACTCAATCATAAATATGAAACACTAAACAAGCTATTTTAGTAGCAAAGAAGCTATGAAATTAAATAAGCTTTAATTCATTATAGACTTTTGTCAATAATGATTTTTATAACTAAAATAAAGACAATAAAGCTGATCTTTCAAACTTTAGCTTTATTTCTGAAATGATGTTTCATCTTCTCCATTCGCTTATGTTTTATCATCGAAGCCACTCCAGCTTCGCCCACATAGTTCCTCCTCGATTCACTCAACAAGTATCGTCCATAACTACTTCTCATCCCCTATGGCACTATATCCGTCACTCTTTCTTCTTTTTATTTCTATTTGAAATAGCTTACTATGCTTTTTGCGATCTAACTCTTCTATTTACGCCCAAATATTATCGGCAAGTCTCTAGGTAAACTATAATGTACTTTATTTTGTTACGACAGGCATCGAGTTGCTTGTAGTCTATTTTCTACACTGATTTCGGATAAAACTACGACCTGTATGTGCTATCGATAGCACCAATAGTTCTGGATGTAACAATAGAATGACTATCCTTAGGTTTTCTTGGTATTGACTGGGATGGTCCAAAAAATAAAAATTAACGATTGTATGAAGATCTCGGCAAAGGCTGTCTTGCCTTGTCCAGATCTACGTATTTGAGAGTAGGTCTTTCAATTTTATAAGCCTACTAAGAAGGCTTATTAAATTGCTAGTGACTTGCAGATTATTTTACGATCAGATTCTTGGGGGTATAAGCCTCTGAAGTTTTAACTAATGCGTTATTAGCGATGGGTTAAGTTTTTATTCTTTTGTGGTTTCTGTTGCTTATTCTAGATAGAAAATGTTTTTTGGCGATCTGTATTGATTAAAAATTACTATAGATTCTGTGCAATTCTATGCTAGTAGTTTTTAAACCAGCTAAATTCGCTTCTATATCTCCGCCAGTTGGTTTTCGTTCTTCTCAGGGTCGTTCTGACTGCGAGCATGCTTCAAAGCAGCTATAATCTAATTTATTTATAAAGGCAGCACCCATTCTTTGCCTCCTTTAAACTAAATACACTATTTTAATCTGTTTTAAAGCATGTGGTCGAGATACTCTTCGATCTATTGCAAACTGTAATTCGTTTTCGTTTATTTGTTTTGATTGCTATTAAATTTAGTTGCTGTTTGGTTAGCCTTAGGGGTCTACTATCCTTTGATCGACACAAAAGTCTTGTCCTAACTATCTATAGTCGCCAAAGCTGATGCTTTATTGATGGGGGTATGATTAAAATTTGCAGTATACTAAGTTTTCATTCGATTCACGACAAAATCTCTTACCTATTGTATACTCGAGTTTCTAAGAGAACTCGTGCTTACACTTTTCTCATAATGTATTACAGCAGAATTGTGATGAGTTATAGCCTCTTCTTTTAAATTACTGCGATTCTTCAGCATAACACGCATTTTCGGACGTGTTTTTAGACTATACTTAGAAAAAGATGTTTTATTCATTTTATTATAAAAACTATTGTCAAACAAACATCAAATTAATATTAGATTACGAGGAGATATATTGAATAGATCAGAATAATAGTAAAATTTAATCCATACAATAAATACAATGAACCAAGATCAAACAAAACCTTTGATATTTCCAAAATGCATCAATAAACGTTAGGCAAAGATGGTGTGTCTGAACTAGGAATGCAATTAGTATGCCTTCTTTTGTCTTTAATGCGAAAATGATTCTTGTCAGGCTGTACATCAGCACTCTAATAAACACGATAAATTGCAGACTATTGGTTTTAAACAGTATATAAATAAGGTTCTAAAGGAACCTAAGCCCATTTAAGAGTTATAGAACATAATTTCGACATACAGGGAGACTCTTGAAAAACTAAGAAAAGATATAAATTTGTTCGTATAGAGGTAACTTAAGTCCCTAATCGACCTCGAAAAGAAGACTAAAGAAATACCTGAAGACATCCTACCTACTATAAAGAAACTGAAATAAGCTAGATACTAAGGGCTTACTGGCAAATAGTTGGATTATCTATGGACAAACTGCGGACAAACTAAGTAAAGTATCAAACAACAGACCGAATCAGCTGAATTCATAAGAATAAAAGAAGAAGAACTTAAAGCCATAAGCGAACATTTTTAGAATTTGAATTCCATGTAACCCGATAAAATGGATAAAATAAAAACATAAGCTAGTTAGAGCTTAAATAAGGATAAATCGTTCTAAAGGTCAGCTTCCAGAAATGCAGGATCAAGAAATAGCGCAACAAAAGAAGATAAAACAAAGACAAGCACTAAAACGTGATCAGTCAAAATATATAGAAATCTTCTTCTTTTTGTGTAGAGCAATCATGGCTCTACACTTCAATACATTTTACATCTAGTAGTGTCAGCTTATTTAATTAACGCTTTTGATTTAAACATATATAATCAGCCGCTTTCTTCCTTATAAACAATAATCATGGGAATAGCAGATACACTACTTCAGCTTTGGAACCAAACTCTCGACAGCGTAGACCAGTCCTTCGCCCACGTAGAACCCCTCATCAAAATATACAACGTCATCAAAATCAGACCCGCCGTCTTCATCATCGTTTTCTTCATACTCGCTCTCATCAGTCTGGGAACTGGTATCTTCTCGCATGTTTTTGTGTCTGTGGTAGCCATGATCTACCCCGCCTATGCAACCTTCAAAGTATTTTAAACGCTACTAAGACTCTCTAGACTCACGATGCTTAGGCATGTAAATAGTGGCTAACCTACTGGATGTTCTACGGCCTTCTTACAGTTTTTTCACCATTATTCAATGCGCTATTGTTTTTCATAACAATTCGAACCTACAATGTGCTTTTGCTTTTGTTTTACATCTACTTGTTCCACCCCACTACCCGTGGAGCCGCCACTCTTTACCAAAATTATTTTAGAAATAAAATGATAAGTTTCAGGGAGTTTTTGAGAGATGGGCAGGCCACTAAGGCAGAATGATTGATGTCTAGATTTGACAAATATTTGTTAGTATCTTTAAGTCTTATTGAAAATTGGCTAAATTAGTAAGCTCTCATGAAGAGCCTTGATTATGTAATCAAACGAAGGATATTACTGTGATACTTTATGTTGATAGATAAGGTGACTGGTAATTGTAAGGTGTCTTTAATGATATGATATTTCTTGATGGATCATAAGGCATTCAGGAGACAACAGCAGCACAAGGCTCCAGCCAGACATGCGCAACAATCGGTTCCGTCTATGTTGCTCTGGTTGTTTCGGTAACCATACCCACCCTGTCCGTAATTGTTGTATCCAGGACCAGTTCCATATGGTTTATTGTAGGGATCATTGTATCCACCCTGGTTGTAACCACCACCGCCATAAGGACCACCACCATAGCCTTGCCCACCGTATCCCTGGTTCTTCATAAACACAAAACTACATAAGGATTTCCGTAATTATTCATTTAAATTATTATTGAAGTTATGCAAACCTTACTATTATTGCTCAAATTACAATCTAAATTAGAATCAAATAAACAAACCAATTATTATATATATTTTACAAGATATCCTTAAAATGCAATATGAATGATTAAGGTTATATCATAGACAGCATCGAGCACATTGAGCTAAGCATAAGCAACATTGGACACATTCCGCTCCAACCAAACAACAAGTACAACATTTCTGGCAGTCTGATTGACCACCGTAGCCATTACTGTACCCGTAGCTTGTCTGTCCGTAGTTATTATAGCCAGGTCCACTATCGTAATGGGGATTCGTAGTTGTGTAAGTTGGAGTTTGATTGTAGCCGGGTGTCTGGTAGGGATTAGCTCCATAACTACCATAAGATGCACCTCCATATCCACCTGTATTTTGGCTCTAAATAAAGATATTCTTACGTAGGGTGAAGGGTACGGGTTCATTCAATCAATAAATCAA
>Ga0169931_10012358_pt1 | contig 11855 bp, 6 predicted proteins | sample Kivu_15m_20L_FD_129675 | JGI IMG/M metagenome (GOLD analysis project Ga0169931, IMG submission 129675) | Freshwater microbial communities from Lake Kivu, Western Province, Rwanda to study Microbial Dark Matter (Phase II) - Kivu_15m_20L... | ecosystem: Environmental > Aquatic > Freshwater > Lake ...
CTGCAGAAGCTCGCCCCCGCCTGCTGGCGGCACAATCTGCTCCAGCGTTCCCGTGCCGCCCGCCCGGCTCAGGGCCGTCCACGTGACCTGCACCTGTTGCCCGGGCGCGACGACCGACGCACTGGCCCGGGCGTCCAGCACAAGGCCGTCGGCTGCGACAATGAGCTCCACCAGCGCCGCCTGCGTCTCATCACGCAGGCGCACATCGCTGACATCGCTCAGCGCCTGCCACGCGTCCACCAGCGCCGGAATGGCGTCGGCGGCCGATTCAGGCCGAATAGCGGCCGCAGCACGCTGCAGCGCCTCGTCGACATCTTCGCCACCCGGTACACCAGCCCAGCTGCCGTCGATCCCGCTCAGGATGTCGTTGTCGGCGACCGGCTCACCCTCGAGCAGCACAAAATACTCGATCTGTGGGCCTCGCCGGGACGCGGCGCCAAATCCCTGCGACTGGTGCATGCTGCGGCTCGCCGCCGACACTTCGCCCCACGACGCGCCGCGCGCTGCCCCATACCCGCCAATATCCGTTCGAATCCAGGCTGGGTTCACCGCCTCGGGTGCCAGATTCCACGAGGGCACGTTGTGCAACAGGCGTGTGGGCTGCCAGATCTGCACCTGGGTAAGCTGCTCGGGATATTGATCCGGGTCGTTGGCGGCCTGCCACGCATCGTGCGCCAGAATCGCCGATGCCAGGTGGTGGCCGTGCGTCTCTCCGGTCTCGGGAAACCGGGTAATCACCACGTGAGGGCGAAAATTGCGCATGACCCACACCATATCGCGCAGCGCACGGTCGCGGTCCCAGATGGCGAGCGTCTCGTCGCTGGTTTTGGAATAACCAAAGTCGCGCAGGCTTGCGATAAACTGCGTGGCTCCGTCCACATGGCGCGCCGACAATAATTCCCACGTGCGAATAATGCCCAATAATGGCGATTGCTCGGTACCAATGAGATTTTGGCCGCCATCGCCGCGCGTCAGCGACAAATACGCGGCGCGCGCCTGTCTCTCGCCAACCAGCCACGACAGCAGCGTCGTATTTTCATCGTCCGGATGCGCGGCTACGTAAAGGACCCGCACCGTGGAGCGCAGCGCCTCTACCCGTTGCCAGATCTCCGAAGGACTCGGCTGGTGTACTACCTGCAACAGGGAAGCCAGCAGAAACTGTACCCACCACGTCATGGCGAAACTCCATGAAAACATGAAAAATAATAATTTTCCCAGCGCTCGGCTACGTGTTGCAACGCAAAGCGGGACTCCGCGTGCGACCGGCACGCGTTGGACACGCGTTCGCGCTCCGAATGAGCAGCCCATTGAAGGGTCGCGCTTGCCAGCTGCTCCGGCGCGTCGCCGTCCAACAACCGGCCACACACGCCGTCTGGCACGACCTCGGGAATGCCTCCCACCCGAAACGCCACTACCGGAACGCCGCAGGCCATGGCCTCAAGCGCCGCCAGCCCAAAACTTTCGGTGCGACTGGGCAACAGAAACACGTCCGCTGCCTGCAACCACGGCGTGGTGTCGGCGACGCCCGGAATCCACAGCACACGGTCGCTTAACCCCCGCCCTGCAATGCGCTGTTCGGTGTTCTCGCGCTCGGGGCCATCACCCACGAGAATGAGCCGCGCATGGCAGGTGGCGACGACGGACACCAGGGTATCGATGACCAGTGACACCTGCTTCACGGGTCTGAAATTCGAGATGTGAATCAGCCACTTGTCAGCGGGTTCGCCGCCTGGCCACAGGCGTCGTCGTAGTGCCGCGCGCACGTCCTCGGCCACCGGAAAAAACCGGCTCGTATCCACACCATTCGCGATCACCGATGTGCGACCCCCGATCGAGGGACCGAAAACATGCGCGACATCCTGCCGCAGCGACTGAGACGGCGTCGTGATACCGTCGGCCTGTTGCAACGCATGTCGCAGCGTGAGTGCATAGGCGGGGTCGCCGCCGATGCCTGTGACGTCGGTTCCGTGCAGCGTGTGGATGACCCGGAATGCGTTGCCCGACATCTGCTGCGCCAGCCAGGCCGATACCGACCATGGCAGGGCGTAGTGGACATGCACGAGGTGCAAACCGACATCGTTGTGCAGCGACAGCAGCGCCGAAGCCATCGCCAGCGCGACAGGCGGGTGGTCCAGCACGGGGTAGTCGGGTGTGTGCACATGAATCGTCTGTACACCCGCGGGGGAGGGGTGTTCGTCATGCCGCGACGTCAGCACCCAGGCGCGGTGGCCGCGCGCCACCATCGCCGACGCGAGCTGGCGGGCCACCACCCCCGAACCTCCCATGGCGCCATGGCACACGAAGGCGATGTGCAGCGGCGTGCGCTCGGGGACCTGATTCACGTCGGCTCCTGAAAGAAATGCGGCGCGCCGCGGCCCGAAAACAGGGCCACCGGGTCTTGAATCACAGGCACCGAACGGGTCACAAACCCTTCGGCGAAGCTGCAGCCGGCCATCGCGCCAAAGTAGCGGTCGCGCGCTCGTAGTGCTTCACCCGACTCCGCCGAGCCCACGAGTGTGGGGGCCGCGTCTGCCCGAGGAGCCAACTGCGAGGCGTGTTGCGCCATGGCCGACAGTTTGATGTCCATGACCTCGGTAATATCGACCAGCATGCGAATCGGGGCTTCCACCCGCATGGGGTACGACAAGACCTCGGTGACGGTGTGTGGCGCGAAGCCCTGCTCTTCGTCGTAACGCCGGAGTCCGGCCATAAACACCGCCCTGTAAATGAGCTCGGCGGCTGCCTCGTGGTCGGGATGACGCTCCTGACGCCAGGGCGCCAGCACAATACGCGGGCGAAGCTGACGCAGGACGCGCACCAGAGCCGTGCAAGACGCGTCATCGACACGAATGTGGCCGTCGGGCAGGCCCAGCTGCAGCCGTGTCTGAACGCCCAGCACGCGCGCGGCCGCCTGCGCCTCGACTGCCCGGATGGTGACCGTGCCACGCGACGACAGCTCGCCCTGTGTCAGGTCCAGGATCGCGACCTGCCGCTGTTGTCGTACCATCAGCGCCACCGTACCGCCGCAGAAGATCTCGACGTCGTCGGGGTGTGGACCGATCGCAAGCACATCGAAGGGCGCGCTCATCCGTGAATCTCCCGTGGTGAAGGCAGAAGGGGTGACGCATTGGCGAGCAGCAGCTCGGCGGCTCGCTCCGCCCCGAACCGACCGCTGATGCTCCACCAGGCCGCCGTGCGTTCCTGCGGCTTCCCGCCAGGCCAGAACCACTCCGCGACCCGCTCCAGCACGAACAGGTCGCTGGCTTGCCTCAGCGCCAACGAACGCTCCAGTTTGTCGGCATATCGCTCGAGGCCGGCCGCGAGGTGCTGTCTGGTCCTCTGTGTCGCACGCGCGACGTCGTCGCCGAGCAGAGCAAGCTCGGGGTCAAAGCGGGCCACGGTGTCGTCAAACGCGGCGAGCAGGGCGGCCGAAATACGGTTTGGCAGGTCGTTCTCCGCGGGTGTCGTGCCCCGGACGTGGGCCCTTCTCGCGGCCTCGACAACGCCGTGCGCCAGATCGCCAGGCGTGAGCGCAAGTCGCTGGAGCTGGGTCGCGAACGCCTCAGGAACCCATAACAGGCTCGCCCGCGGCACAAATAACGGGTACCGCTGCCCTCGCATGGCATAAAGCGGAAATACCTGCGCCATGTAGTGAACTTCGGCCGGGCCGCCGATCCATGCCGCCGTCGGCAGCAACAGGTCCTGCAGCAGCGGTCGAAGCAGAGCGGACGTGCTAAAACGTAGCGGCTCGCTCGTGAGCCATTCTCGCAACTGCACCTCTGCAAGGGGGCGCAGCTCGCCGGCATCACCCGGAACAACCCACTGGTCTTGCCGCCATTGCAGGCGATACCGCGGGCCGTCTTCGGTGTCGGGATGCACAAAACTGAGGCTACAATTGCTTCGAATGGGGATCTGGACCCCGAATCCAGCGCTTTGTAGCTCAGAAGTGCGGGTCTGAAGGGCTGCAGCAATTTCTTTGTGTTTTGCAATGGCCCATTCATGCAGGGGTGCTGCGATATGTGCCAGCGCAGCCGAGCGAGGCTGCAGCACCAGTAAACCTGCGTGCCCAAATGTCGCCATGACATACTCGGCGAACGCCTCGTGTGCCGGGCGACCGGCGTACCAGCAGCGCTTTAGCAGGGCGGTGGCCTGTTCGTAGTGGGGGGATTGCCCACGCAACTGCTCCAACTCAGCTACGATGGAGTCGATGTCAGGCGGAAGGGTGAGGTGAGCGACCGAGCGACGCCCGGCCCCTTGCAAGGCCAGCGTATGGGTGTGGACCTGATCGCGTGCATTGATGAGCGTGGCAGACGAGATCTCGTCGGCATCGTGATCTTCGGTTTGTAGCCAGAACACAGGAATGACGGGGGTTCCCGACTCGGCCTCAAGCTGCGCCGCCAGATGAATCGCGCTCGCGGCCTTGTGCATGGCATAAAGGGGGCCGCCAAACAGTCCAACTTGCTGACCCGTAACGACAAAAGTCACGTCGGCGTGATGCAGACGCTCCAGCTGTCGTCGTGTGGCATCGGTTGCGAAAGGCGTGTTCTGGTGCACCAGCTCGTCGCGCACCGCGCTTCTCAGCCCTTGTGCGGCAGCCTCGGAGACTGCGTGAGCGCGAGCTTTCACATCGGCAAAGTGCCGCGGCAGCAGCGCGCAGGAGGCTGTATGGCCTGCAAAGTAGGCGTCGCGGAACGAGGGGGTGGACATGGCCGGCCGGGTGGGAATCGCGCAGTCAGGGGAGCCGGCCGGCAGCGGACCCGGCCGTTGGTATCAGTTCGGCCACGTGGCGGCTTCGGCCTCGGCGTCGGCCTTGTACCAGGTCTCCCAGGTGCTGTTGCCGGTGCCCAGCTCACCGGCGCGGGCGGCATGTTCGCGCGCGACGTCATAATTGCCAAGCCCAGCCTGAATGCGCGCCATAAACCAGTGGTTCGACCAGGTCTCCTGAATCGCGAGCGAGGTGGTCATCCACGCGGCCGCCTGAGTCAGGTCGCCGCCTGACTCCAGCAGGTAGCGCGCCGAGCTGAAGTGCGGACGCCAGGCGGCGCCCAGGTTGGTGTCGATGCCCGCGCGCACAATGGCAGCGGTGTCCACGCCGATGGGCGCCGAGGCCGTGACGCCAGCCCACTCCAGCGTCAGCGAGGTCGAGTCGGCGGTGGTGTCGGTGAACAGGAACACCATGCGCTCGCGGTCGGGGCCGGCGCTGGTGGGTGCGGCGAAGGTGGCCACGTTCTCGGCCTCGTTGTACCCGTAGGCGCCCGAACCCGACGAATCGGTGTTCAGAATGAAGGTGAAGGTGCTCTCGGTGGGAATAATAAACAGCGAATAGCTTCCGGCAGGTACGGCGGTGCCACCGAAGGTAAAGTCGTGCGAGACCTCCAGTCTGGTGGCGGCGTTGGCACCGGCGCGCCACACCTCACCGTACGGCACCAGCTCGCCCCAGATGACCCGCTCGTTCTGTGCAGGCGACGAGTAGGTCACGCTCACAGTCGAGATACCAACGCCCTGCATGGCCTCGGCTGCGGGGCTGGGCTGCGGCAGGGTGGGCAGCTGGCCCACCGTGGGCGCCGCGGTCTGGGCAGCTGCCGTGAGCGGCAACGAGGTGAGGACGAGCGCGGCGGCGAGCAAGAGCGAAGGAGTCTGGCGAATCATGGAGTCCTTGGGGGTACAGGGAGAAGAAACGTGACGTGAACACACCGCATGCAGATGCGCGGGACGCGCCGCAGATGCAAGCTCTGGCGCCGATGGGCAGGGCGCAACCACGGCGGCGGCTGCAACCGCTGTTCAGGGCGTTGTTTATTCCCGCTGGGCGCGTCGTGCTATGTCCTCGACGGGCGGTGAGCGAGCGGCTAAGGCAGCTCGCGCACGTGCGTCCTCTGTTTTTACCGCCGCGAAGACCCTATGCTGAAGCTCGAAAACGTCTCGAAGTATCATGGCCAGCAGATTCTGTACGTGGATGCATCCATGAGTTTGTTTGCGCGCGAAAAGGCGGGTCTGGTGGGGCCCAATGGGGCTGGAAAATCGACGGTGTTTCGTTTGCTTGTGGGCGAAGAAAAGCCGGATGATGGTCAGGTGTCGGTCGATCGTGGGATTACGATTGGCTACTTCAGCCAGACCGTGGGTGAGATGAAGGGGCGCACGGTGCTGGCCGAGACCATGGCGGGCGCGGGTGAAGTAGCGACGCTGGGCGCCGAGCTGGCCGAGCTGGAGGCGGCGATGGCCGACCCGGAGCGCATGGATGAGATGGACGCGATCATTACGCGTTATGGCGAGGTGCAGGGCCGTTTTGAAGAGCTTGACGGGTACGGGCTGGAGGCGCGTGCCCGCGAGATTCTGGCAGGTCTTCGATTTGCCGAAGAGGTGGTCAACGACGACGTGGGCAAATTATCAGGTGGCTGGAAAATGCGTGTCGCGCTGGCTCGCATTCTGCTGTTGCGGCCTGATGTGCTGCTGCTGGACGAGCCCACAAATCACCTGGACCTGGAGTCGATTATCTGGCTGGAGCAGTTTCTGAAGGCCTTTGATGGCGCGCTCATGATTACTTCGCACGACCGGTATTTCCTGAATCGTCTGGTGACAAAGATTGTGGAGATCGACGGCGGGGAGATGACGACATTTTCGGGTAATTATGACTTTTACGAGGGTCAGAAGGCGTTGTCGGAGAAGCAGCGCGAGGCGCAGATGGCGCGGCAGCAGGCCATGCTGGCCAAGGAGCGGGCCTTTATTGAGCGTTTCAAGGCGCGGGCGAGCCATGCGGCGCAGGTGCAGTCGCGGGTGAAGAAGCTCGAGAAGATCGATGTGCTGGAGCCGCCGCGGCAGCGTTATGTTCCGTCGTTTGAGTTTCGCGAGCCGCCACGTTCAGGCGACGACGTGGTGCGTCTGGACCGGGTGAGCCGCGGGTTTGGCGCGCGGGTGATTTACCAGAATTTTGACTGGTTGATTCGGCGCAAGGAGCGCTGGTGCGTGATGGGCGTAAATGGTGCGGGTAAATCCACGCTGCTGCGGATGATCGCGGGGCAGCTGGCGCCGGATTCGGGAGTGGTGACGATCGGCGCGGCAGTGAAAATGGGGTATTTTGCACAGCACGCGATGGATATTCTGGCACCCAACGAGACGGTGATCGAGTCGTTGCAGCGGCAATTTCCCATGGCCAGTCTGGGCATTATGAAGAACCTGGCAGCGGCGTTCGGGTTTAGGGGCGACGACACCGAAAAGCCCTGTCGCATTCTTTCGGGCGGCGAAAAGGCCCGCCTTGTGCTGGCGGGTATGTTGTACGATCCGCCCAATTTTCTGGTGCTCGACGAACCCACCAACCACCTCGATATGGACACCAAGCGTATGCTCATTGATGCGCTGAGCAATTACGAGGGCACCATGGTGTTTGTTTCGCACGACCGCGCGTTTCTGGACCTGGTGTCGAACCGTGTGCTGGAGGTCGGCGCGGAAGGTGTGCATCTGTATCCGGGCGGTTATCACGAATATGTGACCCAGACAGGCTACGAGGCGCCCGGTTTACGCTAATTCCTGTTTGTAATCCGTGATGTGGAGGCGCGACAGCATACAGACAGCGTAGAACGTTGCGTTCGGGTGTGGGGTGTGTCACACCCACCTGTACATGTTTCGCCACCCTGTCCCTGCCACGGATCCGCAATGACCCGTACGGACGCAAACCTCGTTGCCACGCCCGAGGGTTCTGACCCCGAGCTTCGACTGGGCACCTTTCTGGGGAACTGGCGGCTGGACTCCCTGCTGCTGGCTGACGCGCTAAGCTCGCTGTATGTGGCGAGCAATCGCGCCGGTGATGTGTCGCTCATGCGGGTGTATGAGCGCGGCGGCGAGGCGGGGCGTCTGGCGTTTCGCGAGGCCAGCCTGCTACGCATGCTCGCTGGCCCGGGTATTCCGGCGCTGATTGTGAACGACGTGACCGCGAAAGGTGAGCCCTACGTGGTGTTTGAAGCGATCGCGGGCGCCGATGTCAGCGCGCTGTGTGATGTGGGCAGGGCGTTGGAACCTGCTGCCGCCCTGCATGTGGTCGAGGGGCTTTTGCAGGTGGCCGACAGGGCGCACCGGCAGGGCGTGATTCTGGTGGCGCTTGGCGTTCAGAATGTGCGGATTGGTGTGGATGGCAGCGTCGCGGTGGTCGATGTGCGCTGGTGTCGCGAGCTGGGAGCGGCTGCTTCGGACGGTGTGTGGGCCGCCGGGCTTGCGCCTGGGTTCGCGGTTGCGCCCGAGGTGCAGGCGAGCGGTGCGGTGAGTTTCGCCGCCGATGTGTATGTGCTCGCCCGCCTGACCCTTTCGCTGATGCTGGGTGTCGATACGGCTTCGATGGATCGCGCGTCGCTGCAGGAAGCCGTGCGCGGCGCGCTGGGACGCATCGATCGCGTCTGGTTGCGCGACTTTATCGCCGGCATTGCGAGCTCGCTCGACCCCGATGTCGCGACACGAGAGCCGTTCACCGACGCGCTTCATACACTGCTCGCGCAGTCGCAGCCGCCCATGCCCTCAAAAGACCCGGTCGAGTCGCTGCAAGAGCTGGCGCGCGATTTTGGTCACACTATGGCGGGTGCCGTGCACCGCGGATGGCGGTCGGCGGCTGCGCTGCAGGAGTTGTTTGAGCAGGTCGAGCGCGTGCTCTTCTCGATTCGACGGAGCGGCTGGCAGCACCCCACGGTCGAGCAGGGCATTCAGGACTTTACCCGCGCCCTGCTTGCCATTGTGGGCGACGACCCCGACGGCGTGCGGCTCGATGTGCAGGCCTGGCAGTTTGTGTCGCACGAGCGGCCCATCTGGGTGCCGGCGCATCCGTTTGACCGGATTCCGTATCACCTGTTTGCCGCCGGTTTTCGGTCGATTCGCATTCGACCCGGGGTTGATTTTGACGAGTGTCAGCGATTTGTTCGCTGGTTGCTGGTCGACCCGGCTCAGGACCTCGCGTCGGAAGACGACATGGCGACGGCCTGGTGGAGCAATGGTTTTGTGAACGTGCAGGCTGACATGGTGAGCTCGGTGGTGCTGTCGGAGCTCGATGAATATGATGCGCTGGAGTGCGAGCTGCGTTCGTTGCGTGTGCTCGCCGTGGATGAGGCTCGTGGACGCCTGCGTGCGCGCCTGTCGGGAGGCTGGACGGCAGCGTCACCCGATGCCATTCCGCCACCGGTAGCCAGGCCGCGTGCACTGGTGCGCGACGAGGTCATGACCGAGCTGGGCGATTCGCTGGACGGTGACCCGGAGCTGCTCATGGTGCGTATGGGCGAGCTGGTGGGGCGCGTGCACGCGCTGGCGAAGAGCAGCGACCGTGGTGCTGTGGTGCGCGACGCGTTTCATGCCTGGATCACCGAGAACCTGCGCGAGGCGCGGGTGCGTCCGGTGCTCGAGACCATCGTCACGCTCGGTGGCGAAGTGCCAGAGTCCGAGTTGGCCGATTATCTGTCGGTTCTGGATTACCCCGAGTCGATTCAGCCGATTCTGGAATTTCTGGGAAGCTGTTCGGCTGATTACCGGCCGGTTGGCCTGCAGACCCTGCAGCATGTGCTCGGCTTTCTGTCTGACCGCGTGTACACCTGTGTCGTCAGTCATGTGTCGGTGCTGAACGATGTCGAACTGCTGCAGGCGTGCGCCTACTACGTCATGGATGGCGCGCCCACGCGGGGTCCGCTGCTGGGCGAGCTACTGCGCACGGCCTCGTTGAGCAGCGCGAACCTGCTGTGCGATGCGCTACGAAAGGTGCCCGCCGATATTCAGAGCGCAGCTCTGATGGAGGCCCTGGAGTCTCCCGAGTTCGAGGTTCGGATGATGGGGCTCGAGGAGCTGCTCATGCTGGGCTACGCAGACGCCGCGCGGTATCTGGCGAAGCTGTTGGACGGCAGCCGACCCGAACGCAGGCGCTCGATTCAGGCCGCGGTCGCGGCCGGCAATCCGCTGGTGATCGAGGTACTGGGCGCCGTGGCGGGGCGCCGTGATTTTGTGACCTGGCCGCTGCAGGACCGCCACCAGTTGCTGAGCGGCCTGTTTTCGCTCGACGGCCGCCGAGCCGAGCAGCTGACAATCGAGCTGCTGGCCGCCGATCGCATTATCGCCGACCCCGACCACGAGCAAACGCGTATTCTGTGTGCGGAATTGCTGGCCGAGCTGGGTGGATCGACGTCGCTGCAGGAGCTTCAGCGGCAGGCCCGCCGCCTGATTACGTCGTCGGTTGAGCTGCAGCGCGCCTGCACAGGCGCGGCGAACCGGCTGGAAAATCGACTTGGAGTGTAACCATGGATGCCGCCTTTCAGCAGGAAAAGTTCATGGACGCGCTGCAGGGCGTCTATCGGCTCTTTCGCGTCGCCAGCTTTCACAGCCTCGAAAATGACGCCGTGGAAGAGTCGATTCAGCGTGGCCTGCGTGCGTTGAACGCGCTGGATGAGGCCGACGGTGTGCTGCTGTTGTTTACGCGCGACACCGTTCTGGTGAACGGTAGGCTGCTGCCGATGCCGCCCGAGACGTGGGAGACCGCGCTCGCGCTCAAGAGTTATCTGGATCGTTGCGAGATTAACTCCATCTGGCTTGGCACTGGCATAGATGCCGTTGCGATGCGCCGATTACTGTTATTTTTCAGGCAAAATAGCCCTCACGCGTTGCCTTCAGCCGATGATCCGAAGCCCGACGCGCGGGGCTTTATTACGCCTGCCCTTCGCGTTCGAAAGGTCGCCAATCAGTTTCTGGTGGGGCTCGAGAGCCCCGACCTGGACCCGTTGGACCGCGGCCTTCTGACCTATGCCCTTGCGGTGCGAGTCATTCGGCAACTGCGCGGTGGAGTGCTGAAGGGAACCGGAGCCATTCCGGCGTATTTTAAGCGCGTCGCCCGACAACTGACCCGCGTGGATTTTGAAACCCGCCCTGAAATGCTCGACGTCACCGTCGGCCACGACGCCGACGACCCATCGGCGGTGGCTGTGGACGCTGCGCTGGTGGCCCTCGCTGCCGCGCGGCAGCTGACATCGTCCGAGAAGGCGCTTACCCGGGTGGTGCTCTCGGCCATGACGATGGACCTGGGCTTGCGCGACACCGACCTGCAGGTCGGCCGCGTGTCGGCAGACGAGGTCGCGGTGGCGCACATGCGGGTTGGGCAGTTACGAGGCGATGCTGCCCTTCGCGCCGTTGTCGCGTGGGAAGCGCGCACCATGCTGCGCGGCGGCCCGTCGACCGAGGTCTATAAGGCGCAGATTTACCCCACGCTGGAGGCGTACCTGATGGCGTTGTCGCGCCGTTTCGTCGAGGCTTTTGGCAGGGCGAGCCGTCGTAAGGACGCTGCCGCCATGGACAGGGCGGTGCAGGAGATTCGGCGTTTTGCCGATACGGACCTCGCGGTGGTGGTCATTCAGCTGATTTCCGATGGACTTTTTCTGCTGCCTCGCGGGTTGCCGGTGCGGCTGACGGGGGGGCGCACCGGCGTTGTCTTGCGCGCTGGACGCTCGCCCAGCCATGCCAATCGGCCGCTGGTTCGGCTGGTGGCGACAGACGAAGAACCGACGGTGGATGTGGATCTGGGTGAGCCGTTCGCGGTGGACCGGTGGGGCGTGGCCGAGACCTTGCCGCAGCCCTGGCCGCTGTCGCTGCAGCGGTTGATTCTGGAGCTGGACGACGGTCGTGAGCTGGAGCGCTGGCCGCGCATGGTGGCGCGAGCGCGCATGTTGTACGCGCGGCGTCGGGGCATGGAGGTGCCCGTTGTACCCCCTTACGAGGCGTCGCCAGACGGGTCACTTCGCACCACCGGGTCGATGCGCGCGCCGATGCCGACGGTGGATTTTGCGCTCACGCCCCATGTCACCGCCTCGACGCCGGCAGTTCAACCGCCGGCGAGCGCGAGCGCCGATTCA
>Ga0169931_10012359_pt1 | contig 11854 bp, 12 predicted proteins | sample Kivu_15m_20L_FD_129675 | JGI IMG/M metagenome (GOLD analysis project Ga0169931, IMG submission 129675) | Freshwater microbial communities from Lake Kivu, Western Province, Rwanda to study Microbial Dark Matter (Phase II) - Kivu_15m_20L... | ecosystem: Environmental > Aquatic > Freshwater > Lake...
TATCCTTTTCCAGGTGAAGATAATTTAATTCCTATTGCCTTATTTGTTTTAATATTTGAACGTTCATTGGAATTTGAGCATGTCATAACATTTTTCATTTTAATTAATAAAAAATAGAAAGATAAAAATTATTAAGTAAAGTAAAATTCAATAAGCAATTTAGATAAAAGAAAGAAAGTAACATATAAAATGGTAATTTATATAGAAGATAGTAAAAAGGATGAAAAATTAGCTATAACTATAATTACTTTTATAAATATATATGCCAGATATATATATATATATTACATTATAAATATAATAATCCCTTTTTTTAGGAATAAAAATCTATCTATATTATAAAATTAAATTTTATAGTAATACAATATTATAATCGAAAATGGCCAAAAGGTAAATTTTACTTTAATCTCATTTTAGAACTACTAAAGCAACCACCAAATAAGGCAAGAATTCAGAAAAAGTAAAAACTCACCATGAAAAAAAGGCAGCTAAAAAGGAAGCGAAGAAGCAATCTAGAAAAGATTCTATTAAGGAAAAAGCATCTGACAATAAATCAGCCCAAATTCAGAAAGAAAACGAAAATTTGAAAATCCAACTTCAAGAGCGGGAGGCTAAATTCCAATTATTTGATTCCTTGATTGAAGGCCTGAATTCTGTTGCCAATATTTATTCAGGATTATCTGAGGCACAGCAACAGAAACTTGCAAACAAGGGCGTCGATCTTGAAGCAGGGCAAAAACATTTGAAAGAAATTTTATTCAGAGATGCCAATTCCTATATTGAAGAGCTTAAAGCCAAAGTAAGAGAAGAATTCGTAGCTAATCAAGCAGAGTTGGAAAGAGAAAGAGACATCCTTGTAGATAGTATTCAAAAACAGAAAAATGCAATGAATGGAATTGGTCTTCTTAATGAAGCTGACATTGAGCAGTCATTGGTCCCTCTTCAAAATAAATTGAAGAGTAAATTAGAAGAATTGGAAAGAAACGAGGCCACTATCAAATCCCTTTCTAATCAAGTTCAAGACAGCTCTGATGTTCAGGACGCTTGATAATTTTATAAGATAATAGAATAGTTCTTAATACATTTTAATATGGATTATTTTACATGAAAAAAAAATATTATACATAGTTATAATTATTTTATCGTGTATAGTTTCTAAAATTAATGAGGAATTAACCTTAAATTAGGCTTAATATTTGAAAAATCTTTTTAATGAATATCCCAGAAATTTATGATTATAGTCATTGAATACATTGTGTTTATCACTATGCGATGTTTTTAATTTTAATAATAAAATTTTTTATTTTTAATTTTTATAATAAATAATAAATGGACAACAAATACATCGATATATTCCCTGATAAAATCAGGCTATCTAAGCCTTTCGAACAGAATTACTATGAAGCAAGATTAACCCTCACAAATCTTACTAACAATTACGTCGTTTTCAAGGTATACATAAACAAGAATACAATATACTCAGCCAATCCTTCATCAAGTTATATAAAGCCAAAAGAATCTATAACAATAAATGTAAAAAGATTAGAAAAAGTAAAAATATTCATATAAAGCAAACTAGGAACTAGACAAAGATCAAACAAAAACTTCTCCAGATAAATTTTTGATTATCGCATTTCCTACTAATAATGTGATTAACAGTAACGCAGAAGCTAAAGTTCTGATGTCAGAGAGTAACATGAAGGCAAAGACAAACCAGGAAATATTTATGGAAGTTGAATATGATACAAACAAGCCATCGGAAATTCCTTTAAGAAATACAATCGGGAATGTAATGAAGCCGAATATTGAGCAACTTAAAACTCCTTTCGATTTACAGGATAATAAAGACGAACAAATGTCTCCTGAATCAGAACTGGAAGCGACTAAGAAAGCGATTGAAGAAACTAAAAAGAAAATTTTGCAGACGGAATCGCAGATTAGTATTCTAAATAATCAGCTCAATAATCATGGAAAATATTCTGGACTTTATCAGAAGAAGAACAGAGGTAATTAGATTTTATGATAGTCGTTTAAATGTTATTTAGTATTATCAAGTGAAAAAGAAACTCCACAAACTAGTAATACTTATCCTATGTCAGCTGCCATTTTTCTCGCGACTTTTGGTTTGATAATCGGAGCTTATTTTAATAAACTTATTTCAGGAAGTTTTTAGAAAATAAATATAAACCGTATATTGAAGAGATATAGTCACAAGTCCAATTTGATAATTAAATTATTATTTTCAAGAAATTTGAATTTTATTGTGAAAAGGTTTATTAAGATAATATATTCATTATAATATAATTATTTTATTATTATACACGTATGTTAATTAAACAAATGAACAGCTAAATTACTCTTATTAAATTTGTGTTTTTTGTTTCCTCCCTATCTAATTATAACCTCATTTTTCACTTAAATTTGTTTTATAAATTTAATTAAAATTTGTATAAAAATTAAAAAATTAATTTTATTTTAAAATGGAAATAGACTTAGAACCAGGATCACCTGAACACAACTACTTCAACAAAGATAGAAGCCTAGTACTAACAAGCTATCAAGACTTTTTTCAAAAACAGAAATCTGTAATAGCGGATTCGAGGAATCTCCTCATGAAATCGGACCCCAACTCAACCTTTCTTTACTTAATTTCAAATCATATGTATATCCTTGATCAATCGACATACGAAGTTCATAAGAAAATCTACCAACCTGAAATATTAAAGCTAGAAAATCCAGAAAATATTATTTCCTTCAAATATTCAGAAAATAATATCTTTCTATTGTACAACGAAAATTTTCTTTTTCTATTCCCAATGATTTCAAATACAGTCGTAGAAATGTGCATCGAACATAGAATCACCTTTTTAAATAACGAAGAGCATATAACAAAAATTTACAACATCGAGAACGAGGTTAGATCTATTTACATAAACTTTTAATTTTTTAGATGGAATTGCCTTATTTGCTTCTCATCACATCGTTTTCAAATATTTATTTATTAAAAATAAAATTTGAAGATAATTTCAAGACATTCGACTTTGCTCATGAACTCCTAAATGAGAAAGTTGGAATATTACGAAAATTCTTCAGCAATTTCGTTTCTACTGCGGATGTTACAAAGGTGTTTGTGCTTAATCCCACACCATACACAAAATTTTTAAGGCATGGTAGGAAGAACAATGTTCTCTTTTTATTTAATGAAAGCTACTTAAAAAAGATAGAGTTCAATGTTGGAACAAGAGCAATCGAAGGAGAAGTATTATTACTATAGTTATAAATATCTTAAAATTTTAATAATCCCTTAGTTAACTTTACAAGTAAATCCCATCAATCTGATTACGGAAAGGCTTAAGCCGCTGTATAAAACTTTACATATCAACTCGAAAAACATCTCAATAGAATCAGCTGAAATATACCAAGACAAGCTTAAGAGAGTGAATACTATCTTCTACATTGTCAAATATGAGCAGGAGCAGCTATCGTCAAGTATAAGACCAAGTTATGCATCCCATTTCTTCATATTTACTTCTAGCATTCACCTTGATTCTAACGATATTAGCTTTAATCTTTTATTTAACTTTAATGAGCTTGAAAATTTCGGAAGGAATACAGGTATGTTTCTAAATGATATAAATTGTAGTTATAAACTTCTCACAAATTATTCTTAACAAATATCAGCAAGAGTATTTTGTTTTCTTCTCTGGAACGCGACATTCAGAAATTTACTTTTTCTCCTCACAATATCCTAATCAGTTTTTTAACACCACTTCAGCCATGGAGAATAGGGGATTTAATATCCAAAACACTGCAGAAACTTTTAGTGTAGATGTTCTCTCAACAGACAGTGGACTATTCGACATTTCGTTCAATGGGAATCGAATCTGTTTGAGCGATAAAACCGAAATCTTTTACAAGAATGTAATTAATCCTGATTCAAATCTAAGCGGAAGCGCTGATAAATCTCGAATTTGGGAAAATATTCTTTCAAAATCAAAAACTCCGCTTAAAGGAAGTTATCTAAACACTTTAGATTATGAAATGAGTCATCAAGAAGCAAACACAAACGAAATCACAAATATCCTGCAAAATGAATTTAGATATTTCCTTGAGAAACTATTGAGCAATCAACCGATTGACCAAAAAATGAAAGAGCATGAGATAAACAATTTTCTTCAGATGATAAATACATTTAAAGCTGATGAAAAAATAATCTTCATGATGAAATCGATCATCGATGATGAAAAACAAAATGTTGACAATATAAACAAAGAATCCATCAAGGCAGAATTGGTTATAATCGAATATCTTAGAGAGAAAGAAAAGAAATTTGATGTATTTTATGAATTTTTGAAGTATTACAGGGTATTTGATCAGATCGATAAAAACCAAACTATCTTTTATAAATTTTTGGAATATAAAGAAAAACTAACAGTAGCAATCAAATTAAGAGAATTTGAGAATAATATCATAGACAGACTGAAATCTTCTGATTTCGCTTTTAAAAAAATTCCGCCACAAGATGAAAAATATTACTCTGTTGCTCATGACTATTTCAAACTAGTCTATGATTCTTTAAAAAAATCTCAAAATTTAGACAAACCCTTTTATAAGCAATCAATTTTCTCAAAAATTTCTGAGATTCATGTATTCTTAGAAAAGATTTCTGAGAACTTTTTAATCAAGGCTGCTGATATTAAAAATAAAGAGGATAGAGTGATTTTAGCTAAAATTATGATAAATTTGTTTGAAATAATTTTATCGTCAGTTATTTTTATCCATGAGAAATATCTTTACGAAGGTATGGGCGCTGACTCAATCGATTTAAAAATTTACGAAATGAGAAAAAATCCGGAATCCCTATGGCTCTTAAGATACAGCTATTTAGAACAAATGGAAACTTTCCTCACTAAGTTTTTGGAATTTAGACCAAACATACTCCAATCGACACTAAACGAAATTTTTTCATTTACGGATAATTTGTTATATTTCATTGAATTGTTTCACAAAGTCAATTTTTCTGTAGAAAGCGAAAAGGCTTATTTCCTCTGGAGAAGAAAAATCTTGTCTCACATCATTGAGTTAGATTACGAAAAAAGTTTGAACTTATCCAGGAAGTATAAAGATTTCTTTTCTGTAACTTACATCTGTCATCGAAAAAAATGGCTCAACAAATTAAAAGAGACAATGATGGAATACAAAGATCAAACAAAAGTTATCAAAGACATCCTTAAGATCTATTTATTGTTTGAAAGCTCTTCGATCAAGAAAAGTATAAATAACACAAAAAACTTCGAATTTTCTTTCTTCGAAGATTTCGATGAATTCAATCAAGAGATAAAAGAAATATGTGCCAACTACCCTAAATTGAATTTCCAGTACGAAATTTATTTAAAGAATAAGAATGTGAATGATTACAATGAAATTGATTCGAATCTTGAAAATTTCGTGAAAAAGATTGTGAATAAACAGAATCTTAACATTTACTTAAAAATAGCCAAAATTTTTAACAATTTAAGTAGATTAAATTACGAGGAGTTTACGATGAAGAATCAGGAAGGAAATGATATAACAGAAATTTTAGACAATTTTTACATTCGTAATGAAAACAATGGATTGGAGTTAAATTATATGCTCTTGGTTAATTACCTCGTTTGTTCCTTGAAATTACCGCAGATAAATTATGAGAATGGCTCAATCTTCCATAATTTCGAAATATTTATGACTAATTACTTAAAAAATGACAGCAAAATTTTTGGAGAAAATGCGCAGAATGTTTTGAAATACAGAATCGCTATCAACTTAATTCAAATGGCTGAGGAGATCAACTATAAATTTGGAGACAAGGAAATTTTTGATAGATTGAGGAGAGTAAGAGAATTTCCTTGAATTTATTAAATTATAGGCTGCTTATGAACGTGCAATTTTAGATGACTATTTGAATCTCAATAAAGAATTTTCTGAATTTAAAGTGGACGATGTAATTATATTAAAATAAAACATTTAGATCGAATCTTTGTCTGATAATCAGAAGAAAAATCTTCTCTCAAAATCTTTTTTGCATAATTTGGTACAGGAATTTCCCTCTCATGGAGAATTTCTGAAACATATTCTAAGAGAATCAGGCAATAAATTTGAAGCAAAGGACAAAGTTTTGAGACCAGAAAATTTCCTAAAATTATTCAGCTAAGATGACAAACAACATGAAACAATTTTGGTTTTTCTACAGACTAAACTTTACTTTATTAAATAAATAATATTTTTATGAATAAAATAAAAGCTATTTAAATTAAGGACTTGAATATAATTTTTAAATGGTGTATTTTAATATTTAAGATATATATTATGTTTAGAATATTTTTATCAAAAGAAAATAAAAATCTAATTTCTTTTTGTGTCGATGTTATTATTTATAGAGTTATCTAAATTGGCGTTTTTGTTTTTTGTTAATTTCTGACGGATTTTCTTATTTATTTTGCTGTTAGAGTTAATAGTTTTCCCGAAAACTTTTTTAACTCCTCGACTTTTTATTTCATAAGGCATTATGGGCTTCTTTCTAAGATGTACATTTACCCCAGCAGGGAGATAGAGGTCAAGTTGAATTAACCCCTTACCAGACACAGAGAACCAGCCTAAACCGCTTATTAGTATATCATAATTTAAAAGACTGAACATGTCACATTTCAAATTAAATGAATGTTTTTGCAAGTTTAATTGATCTATTTTATTTGTAATTGCTGGTCTTAGTAAATTTCCAGCATGTTTTTCAAATATCTCATCTGCGTTAAGCATAGGTGTCCTATGTATAGTCACATTATTCGAAAAGAAAAATGAAAAATATTTGTCCTCCCCATTCATAAAGTCTATTCTTCCTATTGCTCCTATCCAAACAGAATACCCTTGTTTAATACTAAATGAAAAAGGAATTATCTTTCGGTTTATAGTAGTAGATATTATATCAATGTAATTTTCCATTAGGAATGACACTGAATTTTTGTTAGGGATTCCAGGAGTATCAAACAGCTTAACACCCATTCTCATAGATTCCACTTTAGTTATTCCGATTGTTGTTCCAGGAAGAGGGGAAGAAGTCAAGGTGCTAACTTCTTTTACTTTTTGAACTGATTCTTCAGAAATTTCTTCTTCTTGATATTCTGCATTATCTTCGGAATCAGAAATATTTTCTGCAACCTCATTCGTGCGTGATATGCCCTTTTCCTTCTCAGTTACATACATAGATTTTTCAGTTATAGTGTAGTTCTTCTTATACTTCATATTCTCTCTCATAAATTTATTAGATCTCTCAATCAACTTGTTGATAAACGTTGATTTGCCAACATTCGCGTTACCAACAACATATATCTTAGGGTTTGGCGTTTTTTCTTCTTTAGCTTTCTCTTTAAATTTCTTTATTTTATGAATAACGTAGTCAAATCCGAATCCGTTTTTCGATGACACGAGGATGTAATTGTAATTAAGTCCCTATGTAAAGTAAGATAAATTTATTACCTCGAAGTCTTTTGTGATTTCTTTTAAAGTTTCTCCTGTCCAAATTCGGATTCTTTCTTCAACAACTTTTGTAGGGAGAATGTCATACTTATTAACAATAAAAGTTAATCCTATTCCTTTCCTTTTTATTTCTGTTAATACTGATTTATTAATTGTAGATTCTAATTCTGAGATATCCTATAATTAGTTATTGATCGATTATTAAATCAAATATATCTTACACAAACATAAAAGACATGAGCTTTGTTTGATATTCTTGCCATTATTTGATGAATTAGTCTCTGTGGATTAATTTTTTTAACTAACAATGTATAATTATCGACCTTATCCGATTTCTTTGTGTCTAAATTGTTGTGTTTATTTAATTCTTCGAAATTAAGATAATTTTTAAGTTTGTAACATCTTTCGCATGTCAAAATGTTTTTAGAATTCTTCAATTTCAAAATTCTTTTCAATGTCGCCTTGTCATGAACTTTTTCGAATTCGGCCAATTCTGGATCCTCTTGTGTCTGTTGATTATCTTTGTTGTTGAATTTATCTTGTTGTTCCGATTGAACATCTAAAATTTTTCCAGCTTCATTTTCAGAATTCTTTTCTTGTTTGTTAACATAATCAAAAAATTTTTTGGGAGGGATGTATCCTATTTTTTCTTGATTTTCGATTTGAAGGTTGATTCCACATCCCTGACATTTCATTTTATTTACAAATTTACTGAATTCATTATTTGAATTGTAAACATATTTCTGATCAAAGAAGTCATAATCTAATTGTTCGTCATCTAAATCAATTGCTTCTTTCTCAAGATCATTTAAAGTTTTATTTTGTTCTTTCTTTTCAAATTTCTTTTCAACAGAAAAAGAAGTACAGAAATTGCTCGTGCTGATTAGTTTTAATCTTGTCAATTCATTCCATTTAGAATTCCTGATAATTAGATGTTGAGCTTTATATATAAGATTTGTATTTAAATTATTTAAATTATTGAATATCCTCATCATTTTTATCAAATTGAATGAAAATTAGAAAATTGTAATAAGTTAAATAAATTTTATTTATTTAAAAAAAACTTTTATTTTACAAATAAACAAATATAAAAACAACATTTATAATAATACAAATAGAAAAAGACCATTTCTTTATTATTTAAATTAGTTTTGATTAACATCAGGATTGATATTAATTCTCTCTTCATTTTCTTGAGGTGGACGGTTATTATTTTGGTTATGATCGTCATTATTACTATTATTACTATTATTATTATTATTTTGTTGATTTCCTGTTATATTAGGTCTCGCTCTCGTGACTACCCACCAAAAACAAGTTCTAAGAATTTTATTTTGATCTTCTCTGCCCAAAATAGAGTTTATATACAAGTTAACAACTTCGTAAATTACAAAAGTAAGAGTAATAAGCAGAGAAAGAATAAAGCAACCGATAAGAGAAAAGGCGCTTCCAAAAGAAAATATTTTATTCTGAGGATTTGTCTTGTCGCAGGTAAAAGCTACATCATTCCAATTTGCAAGGCCTATTATAGTAAATCCAAGCATAATAGGACCAAATACAGCATAAACCAAATTCAAATAAGCTGCCAATATTTTTTGTAGAAAAAGTTCTGTGTTGATCGTAAGGAAAATAGTCAAAGTCAAAGCTGCTATCGCTGAAAGAAGAGAAAAAACTGCAAATGCTGTTTTTGTTATTAATTCTACTCTTATACAGCCTTCTAATTTTGTCATACTCCATGCCTTTATGTGTGACCAGTCATTACTCAATCTAATAAGCTCTATCGAATCAATACCAACTAAAACTATACAAATTATCATCATTAGATAAAGAGCGAAATTAGACCCAAAATTTCCTCCCGCATCCATTATGTTTAATTTAATTAAATTCTATCATTGTAAAATTTAAATTGTCGAAATTGTTTTTAATTTAAAAAGAGTTAAAGTTGCACAAAATATTAATTACTTTATCAAGGAATAATTTTGAATTTGTTGTCAATTAATTTATGGAAAATTTCGTCTTGAAATTTAGATTTTTAATAACCGAGGAATTCCTTATATTTGATTGTATTCTATTCTATAACATTTAACCATAGAAAAAATTTTAGAGAAAAATAATTCAATTAATAAATATAGATAGACTTAATCAGAAGAAAATCAATTATAGAAAAAAATTTTTTCAAAAAACAATCAAATAAATTAATATTAAATATATATAAATCTTATCAATATGTAAAAACTATCATTTAAAATCTTATAATATAAGTATATTTTACAAAATTTTTAAATTAATAAATAAAATTTTTATTCTTCAAATAAAACTCAGTATTTTATAAGAAACTTCCTAACAGTGCTTAGATATTTTTAAAAATCGATGGATTGTTGACAACTGAATTTCTTTTGATTGTGTCTCTTTTAACAGGATCGCCTTTTATTAGTCCTTCAATAATAAGACGACTGTCTACATTTTTGGCGATAGCATCTAAATATTTAGCTCTTTGTTTCAGAGTATTTTCTGTATTTCTCAAAGTTTCTCTTAATTTGTTATTTTCATCATGTGTGTCATAATTCTTTTGATCCAAATCCTGTAACTCCTTGGTATATTCGGCTACTCTTTTTGTTAATTGTTTTATTTTATTCATTTCAGAATTATTACTGTTTTGTAAATTTCTGTGATCTGATCTTAAATTTTTCAGAGTCGCAGAGAGTTCTTCGTTTGTTTTTAATAAAAAAGCAATTTGATCGAGAGATTCTTTATTTGTCTTTCCCATAGCTGCCTCTTTTATAGGACCTACTGCTGCTTCTCCTGTTTTTTCTCTCAATCTACCATTTTCTTTTGTTAAATCTTCAACTTTCGATTTTAAACTTGATATTTCATTATTTAGGGCTGTAAACTTGGCTTCTAAATCTTGAACTTCAATGTTTTCTTTCTTCATCATAGTTTGAGAAAGATTTTGCTCTACGGGTTTAAGGATTTTTGAGTTATTTGTTGTCACTTTTGTGTTTGCTTTCATTTATATAAAAATTAATTTTACACATAATGTATACTTATAAATCTTAAATACTATTGAATATCCTTATATTAATTAAAATTTAATAATTTTAATTCTGATTAATTTATTGATTATATGTAGAGAAATTAAGCACATGATTTGTTTTACTTTATAAATTCTAAAAATAAGATATATTTAAAGCGTTTTTTCACAAGTATATTTATAATAAGAAATTATTATACCCCAATTATATATTTAAAAGAATTTCCATATATATTTATGAACTAACAATTAAATTCTCATAAAACATTTTTATTTTCTAAAACAAAATAGTATATATTCAATCAACATGTTTGTTGAAATATTTATTAAAAAATAAAATTTAATTTATATTTAAATAAGTTTTTGTTCTTAATAAAAGTTTGAATAACTATACTCTATATCTTTTTCGATAGAATACCAGAACTAGCAATTGAATTTCTTTTCGATGCATCTCTTTTAGTAGCATCAATTTTAAGTTCATCCTGAAGAGTATAACCCTTGTCATTGGACTTAACTTGGGAGTCTATTGCATTTTCTATCAGTTTGAGTGCATTTTCAGTGTTCTTCAAATTTTCTTTTAACGTGTTGTTATCATTGGTAAGTTCTTCATTTTTTTCTTTGGATTCTTTGATAAGATTTTCAAGGCTTTGAATACTTTTCTCTAATTCTGTTGATTTCGCAATTTCTGAGGTATTGTTCTTTATTAATTTATTGTAATCTGATCTTAAAACTTTTATCGCCACTGAAACCTCCTCATTGTGTTTTGTTAGAATTTCAACCTGTTCAGCTGATTCCTCATATGTTTTGTCAACTAACTCACTTCCTTGAAAAGCTCTTACTTGTAAATTTGATGGCTCTCCAGCTCTCAATTTCAATTTTTCATTTTCTGTTGAAATATCGTCAGACTTAATTTTCAATCTTGAAACCTCGCTTTGTAGAGCGTTTATTTTGTCTTCTAGTTCTCTCGCTTTAGGATCTACCTTCTTTACTACGGTTTGTGAGAGTACTTGCTGAGATGGTTTCTGAGGCTTGGTGCTGTTGACATTTATTTTTGTGTTTCCTTTCATTTTTAATAAAATTAAATTGTGTCACATATAAGTATATAATCTTAATTCATATATCCATATATTTATTCAAATAAATATATAAAAACTTTTAAATAAGGAGAAAAACAAGGAAGGTTTAAAAAATTAAATAAAATAAAATTTTTTTTAAATATTTTATTAGCCATTTATAAGCTAGATTTCTATGGGGATTGGGGATTGGGGATTGGGGATTGGGGATTGGGCCCAATCCCCAATCCCCAATCCCCAA
>Ga0169931_10012360_pt1 | contig 11854 bp, 8 predicted proteins | sample Kivu_15m_20L_FD_129675 | JGI IMG/M metagenome (GOLD analysis project Ga0169931, IMG submission 129675) | Freshwater microbial communities from Lake Kivu, Western Province, Rwanda to study Microbial Dark Matter (Phase II) - Kivu_15m_20L... | ecosystem: Environmental > Aquatic > Freshwater > Lake ...
ACGCGGTTGAGCGCCTGGTCCTGCATTTGGTTGAGCGTGATGTCCGGGTTGTCCGTGGAGAAGACGAGGTAGCCAACGGCGACGCTGCCGGCGTCGAAGCGCATGATGAACGGCGCGACCGTGCCCGGCGGCATGAACGCGCGCGAACGGTTCACCTGGGCGACGGTCTCCGACATCGCCTGCGACATGTCGGTGCCCGGATGAAACTGAAGCTTCATGATCGAGGCACCCTGGATGGACTTGGACTCCACATGCTCGATGTTGGCGATGTAGAGGAAGTGATACTCGTAACGGTAGGTGAGGTAGCCCTCCATCTGCGCCGGGTCCATGCCGCCGTAGGGCTGCGCGACGTAAATGGTCGGCACATTCAGCGGCGGGAAGATGTCGCGCGTCATGCGCTGGAGCGCGATCCAGGCGCCCAGCGCGACCGCGATGGTGCCGACGATAATCGTGAGCGGGCGGCGCAGGGCCAGCCGAACCAGGTTCATGCCTTGTTTCCTTTCACCTTCATTTCCCCGCGCAGCTCGGCGAGCTGCCGCTGCACCAGCGCGAGCACCTTGCGGCCCTCTGCCGTGATGACGTAGCTGCGGCGCTCACGCGTGTTGCGTCGGCCCGCCGGGCGGTCGCATTTCAGCCAGCCGAAGCGTTCCATCCGTGCCAGCATGGGATACAGCGTGCCGGGGCTGACCTCGTAGCCGTGGTGCCGCAGCTCCTCCAGCATCCAGTTGCCCACCACCCCGCCCTCGGCGGCGTGGTGGAGGATGTGAATCTTCCAGAGGGCGAGGAGAATCTCGCGGTTGACGCTCTTGCGGTTCATCGGTTAATTGCGCGGCTAGACGATGCTCGTAAAAGATGGTTACGAAGGCAAAACATTTTTTCGGTGAGCGCGCCGTTCCGATGACAATCCCGTCACGCCGGCGTTTTCGGCTTTCCGAAACCCGGACCATCGGTCAATCCACTCCCTCGTCATGGACCACTTCGTAGTCAGTCTCGCCGCGCTGGCCGCCGCCGCGCTCACGCTCTTCTCCGGGTTCGGGCTGGGGACGCTGCTGATGCCGGTGTTCGCCATCTTCTTCCCGCTGCCCGTGGCGGTGGCGGCGACGGCGGTGGTGCATCTGGCGAACAACCTTTTCAAACTCGTCCTCGTGGGCCGGGACGCGGACTGGCGCGTGGTGGTGCGCTTCGGAATCCCCGCCGCGCTGGCCGCGCTCGCGGGCGCGGCCCTGCTCCAGGCGGCCGCCGTTCTGCCGGTGCTCTTGGAATACCGGCTGGGCGAGCGCATCTGCCAGGTCACGGTGCTCAAGCTCGGGCTGGCCGTCATCATCCTGGGCTTTGTGGCGTATGAGTTCCACCCGCGCTGGTCGCAGGTGGCGTTTGATGCGAAATGGCTGCCGTGGGGCGGCGCGCTGGCGGGCTTCTTCGGTGGACTTTCCGGCCTGCAAGGCGCGTTGCGCTCCGCGTTCCTGCTGCGCGCGGGTTTGTCGAAGGAAGCCTTCATCGCGACCGGCGTGGTCGGCGCGGTCATCGTGGACACGGTGCGGCTGTCGGTCTATGGCGCAGGCTTTTACGGCGGGCTGTTCGTGCTGCTGGACGAGCACGCGTGGAGGCTGGTGGGCATTGCGAGTGGCGCGGCGTTCCTCGGCTCCTTCCTCGGGTCGAAGCTGGTGGCGAAGGTGACGCTCTGCAAGGTGCAGGTGACCGTCGCCGTGCTGTTGGCGTTGCTGGCAGTGGCGATGGCAGCGGGACTGGTGTGAGGGATGAGCGATGTCTGCCGGATCGTTTGTCTCGCACTGCGGATGAAACGGAAGAAGCTGGAGCGCGGGCGGGAAAGGACATTGTTCTCAGCCACAACCCGGACACTAGGCCAAGTGGGCCGCCTCGTCCTTCACCGCGCCTCCGGTTCGTGCGGCCCCAGTTTGAGCGGCGGGTCGTCGCGGAACGGCTGCGTCAGCAGCCGGTCCAGCCGCAGCTCCTTTGGGTCGCGGAACTCCGCGAGGCCGAGCGTCATGGCCGCATGACCGGCCTCCGGCTGGGCGCGATACGTCCCGAACAGCCAGTCCCACCACGGCAGGTTGAAGCCAAAGTTGCTGTCGGTCTCGTGACGCAGGACGGAGTGATGCACGCGATGCAGGTCGGGCGTGATGACGAAGCAGCGAAGCACGCGCTCCGCCGCTGCCGGGACGCGCACGTTGCTGTGGTTGAACATCGAGGTGGCGTTGAGCAACACCTCGAAGACCAGCACGCTCACCGCCGGGGTGCCCAGCGCGGCGATGACGAGGAACTTGATGCCCAGCGACAGCAGAATCTCGACGGGATGAAACCTCGCCCCGGTGGTGACATCCACATCGAGGTCGGCATGGTGCATCCGGTGGAGCCGCCACAGCGCCGGCACGAGGTGAAAGAGCCGGTGCTGCCAGTAAATCGCGCAGTCCAGCACCACGATGGCCGCCACCACCTCCAGCGGCACCGGCCAGTCAACGGAGTGGAACAGGCCGAGGCCGCGGGCCTCCACCAGCAGGGCGAAACCCACGGCTCCGGCTGGAACCACAACGCGCGCGAGCAATGAATCCAGCACCGCCACGCCCAGGTTGCCGGGCCACCGGGGCAGCCGGGCGACCGGTCGCTCGCGACGCGCGGCCAGCAACTCCCACACGCTCATCAGCACAAACAGGCCGAGGAACACGCCCAACCTGAGCACCGGCTCGTGGCTCAAGAGTTCATCGGTCATGGCAAGGCTCGCACGCAGGAATGCTTCCATCTGCGGGGGCGACGAGGCAAGCCCGAGGGTGGTGGCCGAGCCGTGCTTAACGCTACTGGGAATCGGGGCACACGGAAATAGTCGGGAGGTTTTCTGAACGCATTTTAATCTTTCGTTCGGAATTCTTTAATGTGGCGGGCTGAGTCTGCGGTCGAACACACGACATGCGACTGCTCCTGGCTGAGGACGACCGGAAGGTCTCGGATTTTGTGGCGCGCGGGCTGCGCGCCGAACGCTTCGCCGTGGATCTGGCCTTCGATGGCCAGAGCGCGTGCGAGTTCGCGGCCAGCTTCCAATACGACGCCATCATCCTCGACCTCATGCTGCCGGTGATGAGCGGGACCGAGGTGCTCAAGCGCATCCGCCGCCAGACGCCCGACGTGCCCGTGCTCATCCTGACGGCGAAGGACGACACTGCCGCGAAGGTCGAGAACTTCGAGGCGGGCGCGGATGATTACCTGACGAAGCCCTTTGCCTTCGCGGAACTGGCGGTGCGGGTGAAGGCGCTGCTCCGGCGCGGTCCGGTGGCGCGCAGCAGCACGTTGCGCGTGGCAGACCTCGAACTGGACCGGCTCACGCAGCAGGTGCGACGCGGCGGGACGCGCATCGCATTGACCGGCAAGGAATACGCGCTGCTCGAATACCTGATGGCGCACGCGGGCCGCGTGCTTTCCCGCACCATGATCATCGAGCACGTCTGGGACGAGAGCTTCGAGGGCCTGACGAACATCGTGGACGTGTATGTCCGCCACCTGCGCGCGAAGGTGGACGATCCCTTTGCCACCAAGCTCATCCGCACCGTGCGCGGCGTGGGCTATAGCCTGAGCGAGGACGCACCCGGATGAACCCGCGTTCCATCGGCTTCCAGCTCACGGCCTGGTATGCGGGCGTCATCGCCGTCGGCTTCGTGCTGCTCGGCGGCTTCATGTATCTCGGCATGAAGCATCATCTGGAGAAGAACCTCCGCGAGACGCAGTCCAAACGCGCGGGCGTCATCGCCGAGACGCTCGTGGCGCGCGTCGCGCAACTGGGCGAGGCGCACGTCATCCAGGAAATCCGCGAGAGCTACGCGCCGGAGTTGAACAGCCGCTTCATCCGCGTGACCCGGCCGGACGGCAGCGTGCTCTATGTCTGCGGTGTGCCGGCCGACTTGAGCTTCGACCCGGCCAAGGTGCCGCCGCCGGCCGCGGCAGTAGCCCGGGCTTACGCGCGTGTGGAGTCGCCGCCGGACAGCGACAGCCTGTTGATTGTCACCGGCCCCGTGCCAACGACGACCGGAACTTTCCGGGTCGAAGTGGGTTCCTCGCTTGGGCCGGTGCAGACCGTGCTGCGCGAGTGGCTGATGACCTTCGCGCTGGCGTTCCCGTTCCTGCTCGCGGTGGCGGCGGGCGGCGGGTGGTTCCTCGCCCGGCGCGCGCTGGAGCCGGTGCGGAAGATCATCCACGGCGCGGAGCAGATTTCCTCGCACAACCTCGGCGACCGCCTGCCCGTCCCGCGCACGGGCGACGAGTTGGAACGGCTTTCCACCGCACTCAACCAGATGATCGCGCGGCTGGACGAGGCGTTGAGCCACAACCGCCGCTTCATGGCCGACGCCTCGCACGAGCTGCGCACGCCGCTGACCATCCTGCGCGGCGAGCTGGAGACGATGTTGCAGCAGACCGACGGGGCACCCGAGTTGCAGGACCGCATCGGCAGCGTGCTGGAAGAAGTCGAGCGGCTGGCGAAAATTGTGGAGAACCTCTTCGCGCTGTCGCGGCTCGACGCGGGCGAGGCGCAGGCCGAGTCGGTGCAGTTTGATCTGGGCCAGCTCGCCGCCACCACCGCCGAACAGATGAGCCTGCTCGCCGAGGACAAGCAGGTGACGCTCAACTGCCTCGCGCCGCGCGCCGTGTCCGTCGAGGGCGACCGCGCCCGGCTCAAGCAGGTGGTCGTGAACCTGCTCGACAACGCGGTGAAATACACGCCGCCGGGCGGTTCCGTCACGCTCTCCGTCGTCGCCGCGCCGAACGTCGGCAAGGCCGTGCTGGAAGTCACGGACACGGGCATGGGCATCCCCGCCGGCGCGCTGCCGCACGTCTTCGAGCGCTTCTTCCGCGTGGACAAGGCCCGCTCGCGCGAGCTGGGCGGCGCGGGCATCGGCCTGTCCATCGTGAAGGCGATTTGCACCGCGCACGGCGGGCAGGTGGAAGTGGCGAGCGAGGAGGGACGTGGCGCGCGGTTCCGCGTTCTGCTCCCGCTCGCGGAGAAATCGGATGAAACGAAGGACACACCCAATGCAGCATAGACTATCAACATTCTTGGCCCGAACGAAGCAGTTGCTGGCCTTTGGGACCGCAGCCGCCCCGGCTGCTGTTCGCCGCGCCCTCGCGGCGAACTCGGGCGCGGTCGAGCGAGCCAGAAAGTGCGGAGGCTCGGCCGCTTCCGGCGAACCGCGAGGGCGCGGTTCGCTGCGCCCGGGGCGGGCGCGCTCCCCATTTCAACTGCATCGCTCCGGCTTGGAATTCCGCACGGCCCTGCTCGGCCTGGCCGCCGCCGTCGTGCTGGCCGCCACCGGCACGGCGTGCAAGAAGGCAACTGGCAGCGAAGCCTCAAAGGGCGGTGCCGCCGCCGCCCCCGCGCCCGTCGCCGTGGCGAAGGTCGCGCGCGCCGACCTCGCGCGCGAAGTCGTCTTCGACGCCGAGTTCAGGCCGTTTCAGGACATTGACCTCCACGCGAAGGTCGCCGGCTTCGTGCAGACGATGAACGTGGACGTGGGCGACCGCGTGAAGGCCGGCCAGCTCCTCGCCAGCATCGAGGTGCCGGAGCTGAAGGAGGACATCGAGCGCGCCGCCGCCGGCGTGAAGCGCGCGCAATCCGACGTGGTGAAGACGCAGGAAGACGCGCTGCGCGCCGAGGAGGACATCCGCCGTGCCGAGGCGGAAATCAAACGCGCGCAGGCCGCGCACGCCGAGGTGAAGCAGACGCTCGGCCGCATCGCCGGCGTGGCGAAGGAGCGGCCCGGCCTCGTGGCGCAGCAGGAGATTGACACCGCGCAGGCGAAGGAGCGCACGGCGGACGCGCAGGTCGCCGCCGCGCAGGCCGCGCACAGCGGCAGCCGCGCCGCCGCTTCCTCCGCTCGCGCCGCCATCGCCTCCGCGAAGGAGCAGGTCCACGTCGCCGAGGCCGATTTGCACAAGCTGCAGGCAAAGGCCGCGTTCACCAAAATCATCGCCCCGTTCGACGGGATCATCTCCAAGCGCTACGCCGACGCCGGGGACATGGTGCGCGGCGGGCTTTCCCCGAGCGCGCCGGCGGTCCCGCTCGTGCGGCTGGTGCATCAGGACCGGCTGCGGCTGGTGTTCCCCGTGTCCGCATCGTTCGTCGCGAAGGTGAAGCCGGGCGACGAGGTCGAGGTGCGCGTCGCCAGCCTCGGCAAAACTTTCCCCGCGAAGGTCGCCCGCATCACGCGCGAGGTGGAGGCCAACACGCGCACGATGGAGACGCAGGTGGACGTGATGAACGCCGATGGCACGCTCTATCCCGGCATGTATGCGGCGGTGGCGATGAAACTCGACCGCAAGCAGAACGCGCTCGCCGTGCCGCTCACCGCGCTGGCGCGGGGCAAGAAGGTCACGGTCTTCCTCATCAAGCCGGACAACACGCTGGAAGAGCGCGAGGTGAAGCTCGGCCTCGAAGCGCCGGACAAGGCCGAGGTGCTCACCGGTTTGGCGGAAGGCGACTCCGTGCTGGTCGGCAGCCGCAGCCAGGTGAAGCCCGGCCAGAGGGTCGAGCCGAAGCTGGTGAAGCTGGAGGAGGCACCGTGAACAGTCCCATTTCCCCCGCCCAGCTCGACGCCTTGCGCCGCTTCGACACCTGCACCGTCGCCAACGCCATCGAGACCTTCAACGTCCGTCTGCGCGACGTGGGCTTCGCCGACTCCTCCGTGCGCTGCGTCTTTCCGAAGATGCCGCCGCTGGTCGGTTATGCGGCCACCGTGCGCATCCGTTACGCCGGCCCGCCCGTCGAGGGGCGCGTCGCCGTCGAGCGCACGGACTGGTGGAACAGGCTGCTCGCCGTGCCCGCGCCGCGCGTGGTCGTGATCCAGGACGTGAGCGAGCGGCCGGGTTTTGGCTCGTTCATCGGCGAGGTTCACGCGCGCGTGCTTCAGGCGCTCGGCTGTATCGGCGCGGTGACGAACGGCTCGGTGCATGACCTGCCGGGCATCGAGGCGGCGGGCTTCCGGCTCTTCGCCGGCAGTGTCGCCGTGTCGCACGCCTACGTTCACATCGTGGACTTTGGCAAGCCGGTCGAGGTCGGCGGTTTGAAGGTGAATCCCGGCGACCTGCTCCATGCGGACCAGCACGGCGTGCTCTCCGTTCCCGCGCAAATCGCCGCTGACATTCCCGCCGCCGCCGAGCGCCTGCTCGCCCGCGAGCGGAAGGTGATTGAATTTTGCCGCTCCCGTGAGTTCACCGTCGAGAAGCTGCGTGATGCCGTGAAAGGAGTCTTCCACGAGCCATGACGCGCTTCGCCCTGCGGTTTCCCTACCTCACCATCGTCGTCAGCCTCATCGTATGCGTGGTGGGCGTGACGAGCCTGCTGCGGCTGCCGGTGGATTTGTTTCCCGCCATCCGCATCCCGGTCGTGGTCGTCGCAACGTTCTACTCGGGGATGCCGCCGGAGCAGATCGAGAACTCCATCACCGGCCGCTTCGAGCGCTTCTTCACGCTGGCCTCGGGCATTGACCACATCGAGTCGCGCTCGTTGCCGGGCGTGAGCCTCATTAAGATTTACTTCCAGCCCGGCACGAATCCCGACACCGCTGTCAGCACCATCGCGAACCTCGCCACCGCCAACCTCCGCCGCCTCCCGCCCGGCACGCTGCCGCCGGTCGTGCTCAAGTTCGATGCCTCCAGCCTCCCCGTCTGCCTCATCACGCTCAAGGGCGAGGGTCTCACGGAAACCGAACTGCGCGACACCGGCCAATACGCCGTCCGCAACCAGGTCGCCAATGTCCCTGGCGCGTCCGTGCCGCAGCCCTTCGGCGGACGCTACCGGCAGATCATGGTCTATGTGGATCCGCTCAAGCTGGAGTCGCACCAGATGAGCGTGATGGACGTGGTGCGCGCGGTGAACGACTCGAACCTGATTCTCCCCGCCGGCGACGTGCGCATCGGCCCGCTGAACTACAACATCTACGCGAACAGCCAGCTCCGCGACGTGGCCGACGTGAACCGCCTCCCGCTCAAGACCGTCGGCAAATCCTCCGTCATGGTCGCCGACGTGGGCGAGGCGCAGGACGCGTCGCAAATCCAGAACAACATCGTGCGCGTGGACGGCCAGCGTTCGGTCTATCTGCCCGTGCTCAAGCAGGGCGGCAGCACCATCGCGGTGGTCAACGGCGTGAAGGAGGCCGTCGCGGGCCTGCTCGACGTGCCGCAGCAGCTCGTCAGCAAGGTCGTCTTCGACCAGTCGCTCTTCGTGAAGAGCGCCATCAAAAATCTCACCCTCATCGGCGTCCTCGGCCTCGCGCTCACGGGCGTGATGATCCTCATGTTCTTCGGCAGCCTGCGCGGCACACTGGCGGTGTTCCTCTCGATTCCGATTTCCGTCCTCGCCGCCTTCGTGGCGCTCGGCCTGGGCGACAACTCGGTGAACTCGATGGTGCTCGGCGGCTTCGCGCTGGCCTTCTCGCGCCTCATCAACAACTCCGTCGTCGTCATCGAGAACATTTTCCGTCTGCTGGAGCTGGGCGAGTCGCCCGAGGCCGCCGCTGAGAAGGGCGGCGAGCAGGTCGCTATGCCCGTGCTCGCGTCGTCGCTCGCGACCGCCGTGGTGTTTTTCCCGGTCATCTTCCTCTACGGCGTGAGCCAGTTCCTGTTCACCGCGCTGGCGCTGGCCGTCGTGTTCTCGCTGGCCGCGTCCTACATCGTCGCGCTCACGGTGGTGCCGCTCTTCTGCGCGAAGATGCTCAAGCGCCCGGCCATCCGCGACGCCGCGCTGGCCTCGCGCGGCTGGGGCCAGCGCTTCAACGAGGCGTTCAAGCGCGGCTTCAACGCGATGCTCAACGCCTACGAGCGCCTGCTGAACTTCGCGCTCCGGCTGCCGCGCACGACGGTCATCGCGAGCCTCGTGCTGTTCGCCGCGAGCCTGGCGATTTACCCGATGGTCGGCGTGTCCTACTTCCCGCGCACGGACCCGAGCCAGTTCCTCATCAACGTGAAGGCCCCGACCGGCACGCGCGTGGAAATCACCGAGAAGCTCATGGCGCAGGTCGAGGACATCATCCGGCAGGAAGTCGCGAAGGAGGACCTTGGCGTCATCGTGTCGAACATCGGCGTGCAGCCGGGCTTCAGCTCGATTTACACGAGCAACTCCGGCCACCACACGGCCTCCGTGCAGGTCAGCTTGAACGAGGGGCACAAGACCGGAAGCTACGAATACATGAACCGCGTGCGCCGGCGCATCACGCGCGAGCTGCCGCAGTTGAGCGTGTATCTCCAGTCCGGCGGCCTCGTGGACGCGGTGCTGAACCTCGGCCTGCCCGCGCCCATTGACATTCAAATCAGCGGCTCGAACCTCGAAGCCGCGCACCGCACCGCGCTGGACATCGCCCGCAAGGTCCGCGCGCTGCCCGGCGTCAGCGACGTGCTGGTGCCGCAGGACATTGACCACCCGGCGCTCAAGCTCGAAGTCATCCGCGCGCGCGCCGCCGAGCTGGGGCTGACCTCGAAGGAGGTCGTGCAGAACGTCATCACCGCGCTGACTTCGGGCGCGATGATTGCGCCGAGCTACTTCGTTGACCCGCGTAACGGCAACGACTACCTCCTGACCGTCCAATACAAAGAGGGTTACGTGAACGACATGGCGGACTTGCAGGCGATTCCCGTGCGTTCGCCCAAGGGCGCGCGCACGACGCGGCTCGACGCGATGAGCGAGTTCCACAGCGCTTACGCGCCGACCGAGGTGAACCACTACCAGCTTCGCCGGGTCATCAACGTCTTCGTCGCCCCTGCCGGCGAGGACCTCGGCGCGGTGGTCAAGGACGTGAACCGCATCCTCGCGGAGACGGAAATTCCCGCCGGCCTGACGGTGACGCTACGCGGCATGGTGCAAGGGATGAACTCGTCGTTCAAAAGCTTCGGCCTCGGGCTGATTCTGGCGGTGGTGCTGGTGTATTTGATTCTCGTCGCACAGTTCCAGTCGTTCCTCGACCCGATCATCATCCTGCTGGCCGTGCCGTCCGCACTGACCGGCGTGCTCGTGCTGCTCGCGGGCACGGGCACGACGCTGAACATCATGTCGCTGATGGGCGTGGTGATGGTGGTAGGCATCGTCGTCGCGAACAGCATCCTCATCGTCGAGTTCGTCCGCCGCCTGCGCGAGGATCGGATGCCGGTGCGCGAGGCGCTCGTGCTGGCCTGCCGCGTCCGCCTGCGTCCGGTGCTGGTCACATCGCTCGCCACGCTCATGAGCCTGCTCCCGATGGCGGCGAAGCTCGGCACCGGCAGCGAAGCCTACGCGCCGCTCGCGCTCGCCATCATCGGCGGCCTGACGTGTTCGCTGGTGCAAACGGTCTTCATCGTGCCCGCCGCGTATCTCCTCGCGCACCGCCGCGAGGATGAGACGAATGGGGCGGCCCCAGCAGCGGAGGTTCCGGCGGCATGAGCAAGCCTTCGCCGCCAGCCGGAACTCGGCAACGTGTCGGAACCCGACCATTGGCCGCACGGGAGTCTTCTCCCTCTCCCTTCCTCGGAGGAGGGGAGAGGGCCGGGGTGAGGGGTTGCGTGCGTCGGCGTTGGTGGCTGCTCCCCTCATCCGGCCTGCGGCCACCTTCTCCCCTCGCTTTGCGAAGGGAGAAGGCTTCGCTTCGCAGCCTCGGCTTGTTTTCCGATCATCGCGGGTGTGATTTGCGATTCGCAAGGAGGCCCGCATGACGCGCTTCGCCCTCCGGTATCCGTATCTCACGGTGGTGCTGTGCCTCATCACCTGCGTCGTGGGCGTCACCAGCTTGTTGCGGCTGCCGGTGGATTTGTTTCCCGCCATCCGCATCCCGGTCGTGGTCGTTGCCACGTTCTATTCCGGGATGCCACCGGAGCAGATTGAGAACTCCATCACCGGCCGCTTCGAGCGGTTCTTCACGCTCGCCAGCGGCATCGAGCACATTGAGTCCCGGTCGCTGCCGGGCGTGAGCCTCATCAAGGTTTATTTCCAGCCCGGCACGGACCCGGACACGGCGGTCAGCACCATCGCCAACCTCGCCACCGCGAACTTGCGCCGCCTCCCGCCCGGCACGTTGCCGCCGGTCGTGCTCAAGTTCGACGCCTCCAGCCTCCCCGTCTGTCTCATCACCCTCAAGGGCGACGGCATGACCGAGACGCAGCTCCGCGACACCGGCCAATACGCCGTGCGCAACCAGGTCGCGAACGTCCCCGGCGCGTCTGTCCCGCAGCCCTTCGGCGGACGCTACCGCCAAATCATGGTTTATGTGGACCCGCTCAAGCTCGAAGCCCACCACATGGGCGTGATGGATGTGGTGCGCGCGGTCAACGACTCGAACCTGATTCTCCCCGCCGGCGACGTGCGCATCATGCCGCTCAACTACAACATCTACGCGAACAGCCAGCTCCGCGACGTGGTGGACGTGAACCGCCTGCCGCTCCGCACCGAGAACAAGTCCTCCATCCTCGTTGGCGATGTCGGCGAGGCCCGCGACTCGGCGCAAATCCAGAACAACATCGTGCGCGTGGACGGCCAGCGCTCGGTCTATCTCCCCGTGCTCAAGCAGGGCGGCGACGCGAACACCATCGCGGTCGTGGACGGCATCAAGGCCTCGCTCAAGAACCTCTTCGACGTGCCGGACTCGCTCATCTCAAAGGTCGTCTTCGACCAGTCCATCTTCGTCCGCAACGCCATCACGAACCTCATCCACGAGGGAGCCATCGGCCTCGTGCTCACTGGCGCGCTGATTCTCATCTTCCTCGGCAGCATGAGGGCGACGGTCGCGGTGTTCCTCTCCATCCCGCTCTCGACGCTCGCGACGTTCATCGCGCTGGCGATGAGCGACAACACGGTCAACTCGATGATTCTCGGCGGGCTGGCGCTCGCCTTCTC
>Ga0169931_10012361_pt1 | contig 11853 bp, 4 predicted proteins | sample Kivu_15m_20L_FD_129675 | JGI IMG/M metagenome (GOLD analysis project Ga0169931, IMG submission 129675) | Freshwater microbial communities from Lake Kivu, Western Province, Rwanda to study Microbial Dark Matter (Phase II) - Kivu_15m_20L... | ecosystem: Environmental > Aquatic > Freshwater > Lake ...
CGACGGGGCAGTGGGTCATGCTCGTCGAGCACTACGGCTACCCGGCAGGCATGCCCCGGCAGGCGTCGTTTCCGATCCCGCGGGAGGCGCTTCCGGAGGGCTGCACGACGCTGCGGCTCCGCTCGACGAACGAGATCTATCACGATCGGGTGCAGGTCGCGTGGTTCGAGCCCTGCCCGGAGGCGGTGCGGCGACCCTCGCCGCTCCTCGCCGCGAGCGTCGCGGAGAGCGGCTTTGCGCGGCGTCCGCCGCTCCCGCAGCGGCGCCCCTGGTACGACTACGACCGCCGCATGCCGCTCTGGGACGTGCGGTTCCAGTTCGGCTTCTACACCGCCTTCGGCGAGTGCACGCCGCTTCTTCTCGAGACCGACGATGCGGTCGCGATCTTCGGCGGCGGCGAGGAGGTCCGGCTCGAGTTCGAGGCGGGCTTGCCCCCGACCTCGCCAGGCTGGAGCCGTGCCTGGGTCCTCGAGCTCGACGGCTGGTGCAAGGACATGGATCCCTTCACGGGCAAGGGAGAGACGCTCGAGCCGCTTCCGACGCGCGACGCCGAGCCGCCCTCGCCCGACCGCGACGCCCTTCACGAGCGCTACAACACCCGCTTCGCGGGCGGACGGTGACGGCGCGCGGAACGAACTGCATCCGGGGCGACGTCCGGCAGGGGTGACGGCGAGGGACCTCGTGCCCTCGAGCCCGGACTCGACCCTCGACATCACGCGGCGATCGCCCTCTCCCGAGAGGTCCGGCGCCGTTCGCGCCGATACAGTCCGCCCGTGAATCAAGCCTCGGATGAGCCTGGATCGCCCCCGACGAGTCGCCCCGCCGCGGCGGTGGGACCGCGGCTCCGCTGGATCCTCCGGATCGTCCTCGGGCTCTTCGCGCTTCTCGTCGTCAACAGCGTCGCGCTTGGGCTCATCACCTTCCTCGAGTGGCGGACCGGCGAGAGCCTGCAGGATCAGGTCTACCTCTGGAACGTGCTCGTCCATCTCGGGCTCGGGATCCTGCTGATCCTGCCGACGATCCTCTTCGGCGTCCTCCACATGCTGAGGGCGCGGGGGCTTCCCAACCGCGACGCGGCGCGGGTCGGCTACGCGCTCTTCGCGGTCGCGCTTGGACTGCTCGCGACGGGCGTGCTCCTCCTGCCGCTTCCCTTCGCGCCGCGGAGCGCGACCGGCTCGCGCGACCTCGTCTACTGGCTGCACGTCACGCTCCCCATCGCGGCGGCGTGGCTCTTCGTGATCCACCGGCTCGCTGGTCCCACGATCCGCTGGCGGGTCGGCGGGCGCTGGGCGATCGCGGGACTCGCCTTCGCGGCGGGCATGCTCGCGTGGCACGTCTCGCATCGACCCGCGCCGATCGAGCGCGTCGCGACCGAGGCGTCGGCGTGGCTCGATCCCTCGCTCATCCGCACCGCGACCGGCGAGCCGATCCCGGTCCGCTCGCTCATGATGAACGAGTACTGCCTCGAGTGCCACGCGGACACCTACCACCGCTGGGAGCGCTCGGTGCACGCGATGAGCTCCTTCAACAACCCCGCCTACGCCTTCAGCGTGCGGGAGACCCGCGCCCGTGCGATGGACCGCGAGCAGTCCAACGCGGACGCCCGCTTCTGCGCGGGCTGCCACGATCCGGTGCCGCTCCTCGCGGGGGTGATCGACGACCCGCGCTTCGACGACCCGCACCTTGATCCGCATGATGCCCTCGGCTCGGCGAGCGTCTCCTGCACCGTCTGCCACTCGGCGGTCGCGGTGCGGGGCACCCGCGGCAACGCGGAGTTCACCGTCGAGGAGAGCCCGCAGTACCCCTTCACCTTCAGCGAGAGCCCGCTGCTCCGCTGGGTGAATCGGCGGCTCATCGAGGCGAAGCCGGCGTTCCACAAGCAGACGTTCCTCAAGCCGGAGGTCCATCGAAGCGGCGAGTTCTGCTCGACCTGCCACAAGGTCTTCCTGCCGGAGGAGCTCAACGACTACCGCTGGCTGCAGGGGCAGAACCACTGGGACAGCTTCCGCCTCAGCGGCGTCTCCGGGCATGGCGTCGCGAGCTGGTACTACCCCGCGAAGGCGGAGACGAACTGCAACGACTGCCACATGCCGCTGCGCGCCGAGGGCGCCGCGGGCGTGCGAGGCGACTTCGGCGCGAAGGTCCGCGACGACTCCGGGATCCCGACGGTGCGGGATCACTTCTTCCCCGCGGCGAACACCGCGATCGCCTGCATCACCGAGCGGGCGGACTGCGGGGAGATCCTCGCCGACCTCGCCGCGTTCAACCGCGGCACGATGCGGCTCGACCTCTTCGCGCTCCGCCGCGGCGGCGAGATCGACGGCGAGCTGATCGCGCCGCTCGGGGCGGTGGCGCCCGCGGTCGAGCCGGGCGGGCGGTACCTCCTCGAGGCGGTGGTCCGCACGCTGAAGGTCGGGCACGAGTTCACCCAGGGCACCGCCGACAGCAACGAGGTCTGGCTCGACGTGACGATGACCGATGGCGACGGCCGGGTGATCGGTCGCAGCGGCGGCTTCGGACCCGGTCGCGAGGTCGATCCGTGGAGCCGCTTCTTCAACATCTTCATGCTCGACCGCGAGGGACACCGGATCGACCGCCGCAACCCGCAGGACATCTTCACGCCGCTCTACAACCATCAGGTGCCGCCGGGCGCGGGCGACGTGACGCGCCTCGCCTTCGCCGTGCCGGCGGACGCGCGGGGACCGATCCGGATCGACGCGGCGCTTCGCTACCGAAAGTTCGACCTCACCTACCTGCGGCACTTCACCGCGGATCCCTCGGCGACGAACGACCTGCCGATCCTCACCCTCGCGGAGGACTCCGTGACGCTGCCGGTGGCGGGGCAGGCAGCGGTCGAGGACTCGACGCAGCCGGAGGAGTTCCCCGCGTGGCAGCGCTGGCATGACTACGCGATCGGCGTGTTCCGCCAGGGCGAGCGCCGCGGCACCAAGGGACCGCTCCGTCTTGCCGAGGAGATCTTCGCCCGCGTCGAGGCGATGGGACGGCCGGAGGGCGCGATCGGTCGCGCGCGGGTGGCGCTTCGCGAGGGTCGCATCGAGGACGCGGCGGCGGCGCTTCGCCGCGCGTCGTCGATGGATCCGCCGGCGCTTCCCTGGTCGGTCGCGTGGTTCTCCGCGCTCGTCGACCGCGAGCGCGGCGAGCTTGACGCGGCGATCGCGAACCTCGAGCGCCTCGCGGCGACCGACTTCGAGGACGCGAGGAAGCGAGGCTTCGACTTCTCCCGCGACGACCGCCTGCTCCGCACGCTCGCGGACGTCCTGCTCCTCAAGGCGCAGGGCGAGGTCGACGAGGCGGCGCGGATGACCCTCCTCGCGGAGGCGCGGCGGCGCTGCCGCGAGGCGCTCGCGCTTGACTCGCAGAGCGCCGAGGCGTGGTACGTCCTCGCGCAGATCGAGCGCGCGGCGGGGGAGGAGGCGGCGGCGGAGGTCGCCCTCGTCGAGCATGCCCGCTACAAGCCCGACGACAACGCCCGCGACCGCGCGGTCACCATCGCCCGGCAGCGGTATCCCGCCGCGAACCACGCGGCGGAGGCGATCGTCCTCTACGACCTGCAGCGACCCGACGCCTTCGGTCTCGCGGAGGCGTCCGCGTCGACGGGGATGACCGTCGATGCCGCAGTCGAGGTCTCCGGCGAGCCGAAGGTCGAGACCGCCGTCCTCGACGTCGACTCCGGCACCGGGTCCGGCGGGGACTCCGGCGACGCGTCGACGATCGAGGAGGATCCTGCGGCGACCGCGCCTGCATCGGTCCCGGCGGCGAGCGACCGGACGAACGATCGCTCGTGACGGCGTCCTCATCCCTCCCCGCCCGCTCCCCGTCCCTCCCGAGTTCGCGGATCATCCGAGACCCATGGACACCCCTGACTCCGGCGATCCGCAGATCCGCCGGGCGATTCGACGTTCGCTCGTCCTCCTCGCCTTGATCGCCGTCGCGGTGGGGGGCGTCGCGTGGTGGTCGAGCCGGCGTCCGCCGCGGGCGCCCGCGGACTCCTCGCCGCCGACGCCGCCGGCGACGAGCAATCGCGCGGAGGTCGCGCGACCCTTCGTCTCCTTCCGCGACCTCGCCCGCGCCCGCGGCGTCGAGTTCGTCCATCAGAACGGCGCGACCGGTCGCAAGCTCCTGCCCGAGACCCTCGGCGGGGGCGTCGCGGTCGAGGACCTCGATGGCGACGGCGCCGCGGAGATCCTCCTCGTCGATGGCGATCGCTGGGAGGACGCGCCGCCCGGATCGCCCGCCGGACGCGGGATCGTCCTCTTCCGCAACGACGGCGCCGGCTCGTTCGCGGTTCCCTCCTCGCCGACCGGTCTTGAGGCGCCGCTCCAGGGGATGGGGATCGCCCTCGGCGACGCCGACGGCGATGGCGACCTCGACCTCCTCGTGACCTCGACCGCGGGCGTGAGGTTCTTCCGCAACGAGTCCGCGCCCGGCGAGCTTCGCTTCGTCGACGCGACCGAGGCGTCGGGTCTCGCCTCGCTCGATGGCTGGTCGACCTCCGCCGGATTCGGCGACCTCGACCTCGACGGCGACCTCGACCTCGTGGTCGCCCACTACGTCCGCTGGAACCCCACGATCGACGAGGCGGTGGACTACCGCCTCGAGGGAATCGGTCGCGCCTACGGACCGCCGCTCGGCTTCGAGGGCGAGACGGTGCGGGCGTTCTTCAACTCGGGCGACGGGACCTTCGAGGACCGCACCGCCGCCGCGGGCTTCGACGTCCGGAATCCCTCGACCGGCGCCCCGATGGCGAAGGCGCTGGGGCTGCTCGTCCAGGACCTCGACGGCGACGGGGACCTCGACGTCTTCGTCGCGAACGACACCGTCGCGAACTTCCTCCTTCGGAACCGGGGCGACGGCACCTTCGAGGAGGTCGGCACCCCGGCGGGCATCGCCTTCGACCGGCTCGGCGCAGCGACGGGAGCGATGGGCGTGGACCTCGCGATGCTCGGTCGAGGCGAGCAGGCGCGGCGGGCGATCGTGGTGGGCAACTTCGCGAACGAGCCGACCTCGTTCTTCCTCGAGGATCCGTCGCGCGCCGGGCGCTACGGCGACGAGGCGATCCCGCAGGGGATCTCCGCCGCGACGCGACCGACGCTGACCTTCGGGATGCTGTGGGCGGACCTCGACGGCGAGGGCGGCGAGGAGATCGTCGCGGCGAACGGTCACCTCGAGGAGGAGATCGCGCGGCTGCAGGCGAGCCAGTCCTATCGCCAGCCGGCGCAGGTCTTCCGCGGCTCGGCGGATGGCGGCGGGTTCGAGCTCGTGCCGGACGCGTCGCTCGGCGACCTCGCGCGTCCGGTCGTGGGACGCGGGCTCGCGAGCGGCGACCTCGACCTCGATGGCGACGTGGACCTCGTGCTCACCCAGATCGCGGGCGCGCCGATGGTCCTCTTCAACGACCTCGACGAGGTCTCGCCGCATCGCCGCTGGATCCGCCTCGAGCTCGTCGGACCGCGCGGCGACGCGTCGGTCGTCGGGGCGGGGGTGCGGATCGTCGATGGCGACCGCGAGATCCTGCGGACGGTGGCGCCCACGCGGAGCTATCTGTCGCAGGTCGAGCGGGCGCTGACCATCGGGCTCGGCGAGGGCGACGCGGAGGAGCCCATCGACCGCGTCGAGGTCGAGTGGACCGGCGGCGGTCGGACCGTGCTCGAGCAGGTGCCGGCGAACGGTCGGGTGCGGGTCGAGGGAGCGGGGTCGTCGCCCTGAACTCGCCGGCGACGCGGGGGCGAGCGGGCGCGACGCGGGAGCTCCATTCGCGAAGTCCCGTTCGAGAAGCCCCACGCAAGAAGTTCGTTGACACGGGACCGTGGGTCGATACCCTAACGGATACCGAACAGGCATTCATGCCGAGGTTCGGCGTCCTCAAGCTCGGCGTCCTCGTTCTGCCCGTTCCGTTGGTGCCCTTTCCGCGAGTCCTCTTTCCGCGAGTTCTCCTTCCGCGAGTCCTGCCTGTCCCGCTTCCTTCCGGCGAGGTCCCTCTCGCCTCGGCTTTCTCCGGAGTGCCGCGTCATGGCGTGCGTGCCGTCGAGATCGACCCTTCCCCGGTCGCTGACCGCGACCCTGCCTCGCCCCTCGGCGGGCGTGGTGGTCGAGTCCCGACTTGAGCGGGGACGCGAGGAGAGGCGTGCGCAAGGACTCGCGCATGACAGCGAGCAGGGGCTCGGTCAGGACCCTGATCCGGCTCATGATCCGGCTCCGGCTCCCGAACAGGACCTCGAGGGGGATCGAGATCAGGAGGTCGATTACGAGCGCGATCACGAGCGCGATCACGAGCCTGATCGGAACCTCGACCGGAGCCTTCATCAGAACCGCGATCGGACCATGGATCCGGCGACCCGACGGGCGCTGGTGGCGTCGCTCGGGCAGGCGATCGCGGCGGTCGAGGCGGGCTGCTCGCTCGATCGCCTCGAGGCACGGCTTCGCAAGGAGGAGGCATCGCAGCGTGCGCTCGAGGGCGCGGAGGAGGTCGATCCGCCGGCTCTTGATGCGCCGACTCTTGATGCGCCGACTCTTGATGCGCCGACTCTTGATGCGCCGTCTCTTGATCCGCCACCTCTTGATCCACCGCCTCTCGATCCGTTCCTCCCTGATCTGTCCCGCTCTGAGCCATCGCTCGCTGATTCGCTTCTCGTTGATCCATCCCAGCGTGATCCGTCCCAGCGTGATCCGTCCCAGCGTGATCCGTCCCAGCTCGATTCATCTCGGTGCAATTCGTCCCGGGTCGATTCATCTTGGCGCAGTTCATCCCAGCGTCGTTCATCCCAGCGTCGTTCATCCCAGCGTCGTTCATCCCAGTCAGCGTCACTCGCGAGCGACCCATCCGTCGAGCGCACGATCGTGCTCGAGGAGAGGTCGGATCATGCTGTCGCTGCACCTGGCGACTCGGCGAGGTCGCGGGGCGTCGCGCGTCGCGAGCGACCCGATCCAAGGTCGCTCGTCGCAGCGCCAGCGGACGCGCCGATCGAGCGTGCCCGCTGGCGCGACGGGTTGGGAGCGCGGCTCGCCACGGGATGGGCGTCGGTCGAGGCTCGCCTCGGCGGCGGTCTGCCGCTTGCGGGAGTGCATGAGTGGTTCCTGCTCGATCCCTCGGAGGAGCGACCGCGGGGCGACGCGTGGCTGCCGCCGATCGCCGCGGCGATCCATCTCCTCTGGCGCTGGATCGACGCGATGCCGCGCGGCACCGCGCGGCGGGTGCTGTGGATCGGTCCGCGGGTCTTCCCGCATCCGCGGTCGCTCGTCGCGGGGCTCCGCCGGGCGAGCTCGAGGTCCTGGGACGAGCGGCTGCTCGCGGCGTCGTGGCTGGTGGATCTGCCCGGCGGCTCGGCACGCGCGACCGCGCAGGCGTGGGCGATCGAGCGGTCGATCCGCTCCCCGGGCGTGATGGCGGTCGTCGCGGATGGAGGCGGTCTGTCGATGGCGACCTCGCGGCGCCTGCACCTCGCGGCGAAGCAGGTCGCGGCGGAGGGATCGCCGACCTTGGTGCTCCTGATGCGACCGCCGTGGGAGCGCAGGGCGATCTCCGCGGCGATCACCCGCTTTGAGGTCGTGCCGCGGGCGCCAGACACGTGCGTGGAGGAGATCTCGCGGGTGCGGGACATCCCGCGGGTGCGGGAGATGCCGCGGTTGGAGGACATGCGTGTGGAGGTCATGCCGCGGGCGCCAGACACGTGCGTGGAGGAGATCTCGCGGGTGCGGGAGATGCCGCAGGAGTCTGACTCGCGGCAGGTGCAGGACGTTCCGCATCCGGAGGACGGTCGAGCGGCGCCGGAGGGGGCGCCGCTCGACCGTCACGGTGGAGATGGTCGCTCCCTCAAGCAGGGGACCGAGCCCAATACCGAGTCCGGCACCGAGTCCGGCACCGAGTCCGGCACCGAGTCCGGCACCAAGCCCAACACCAAGTCCGGCACCAAGTCCAGCACCGAGCCCAACACAGAGCCCAGCACCGAGCCCAACACAGAGCCCAGCACCGAGCCCAACACAGAGCCCGCGTGGATCGTCCGACCCACGCGGTGCAGGGTGCGGCGAGCGTGCACCGAGCCGTCGGAAAGCGTGCCGATCGGCGGTCCACTCCGCGAGCGGTCGCGGGGCGATCCGCGGGATCGGGCGTCTCCGGCGCAGCCGGATCGTGGGAGTCGCGGGTCCGAGTCGGAAGGTGATGACGATGAGGCGTCGGTCATCCGTGTCGGTCCAGAGGTCTGCACGGATCCCGAGGGCGTGGTCGAGTCGAGCGCGTGGGAGCAGCGAGATGCGACGGATCCTCGCGGTGTCGATGCCCTTCTGGTCGGTCGAGCGGGTGGCGAGGATCTGGCGCAGGCAGCAGACGTCCCGGGAGGAGTCGCCGGCGACTTCGCGCGACGCGTCTCCGCCGGCGTCCGCGCCTCGCGGACCCGGGCAGGACGCCTTCCACGCCTGCCATGTCCTGACCACGCGGATGCGGGGACCTGCGATCGCGCGGGATCTCCTCCGCCGCTCGGAGCCCCGCCGGCACGATCCGGGGGTGGGCGTTCCTCCGCAGCACGCGTCGTGGCAGGAGGTGCCTCCGCAGGAGGGCACTCGACGCGAGTCGGCAAGGCAGGAAGTCCGTCCACAGGAAGTCCTCCCACAGGAAGTCCGTCCCCGCGAAGCCCCTCCACGAGAAGTTCCCCCACGAGAGTTCCAGCGCTGGAACGAGCCGCCGGGGAACTCCTCGCCGCGAGCGAGCGCCGCTCGGATCCGCCATCGGAGCAACGCCATGCCGCAGGCGGGGGCCTCCGCGGCGCCGGCGTCCGCCGTGCCGCCGATCGTGATCGTGCATCTCGTGCGAGGACGCCGGCTCATCAGGCATGCCTGTTCGATCTCGAGGCAGGCGGGCGTTCATCCGGGACTTGACCTCGCGGAGGCTCGCATGCTCCTCGGGTCGCACGAGCCAAGTCATGCCGCCGGCTCGACCCGCGATCGCGGCTCGTCTCGCGCAAGCAGCTCGCCTCGCGGGATCGAATCTTCTCGCGCAAGCATCGCGCCTCGAACAAGCATCGCGTCTCGCGCAAGCATCGCGCCTCGAACCAGCATCGCGCCTCGAACAAGCAGCTCGTCTCGCGCAAGCAGCGCGTCTTGCGCGAGCGAGTCGCCGCGCGCCGTCCGGCTTCCTCGCATGCCCGCCGCATCGCGGGCTCCGCAAGGCGAGGGCGGGTCGGACCTCGGCGAGGTCGTGGAGGCTGCGTGGGATCCGACCGGCGAGGCGATGGCGCTTCGCCGTCTCGCGACCTGGTGCGGTCGCTTCGCGCCGATCGTGGCGATCGATCCGCATGCCCGCGATGGCGAGGCTGGACTCCTCATGGACCTCGACGGCTGCGAGGCGTTCCTCGAGCACCGCCATGGTCGTGGGAGCCGTCGGGCGAACGAGCAGGCGCTGCGGGAGTCGATCGAGCGGATCCTCGGCGACCTCGGCTTCACGGCGTGGACGGCGATCGCCCCGACGCCGGGACTCGCGTGGGCGATCTGCCGTCATGGTCCCCGCGGGGTGCCGGCACGCCTCTCGCCCGCCGCCGAACCAGCCGCCGAACCCGCCTTCGAGTCCGACGCCGAACCTCTTGGCAGATCCGGTCGCAGGTCGGATGGCAGATCCAGACCCGAGGTCAGACTCGATGTCAGACCCGATATCAGACCCGCCAACGAACCCGATGGCGAGCCAGAGGCACGATCGTCCGCGCCGCAGGAGTGCGCGTCGTCGTGGTCATCGCGGGCATCGCGGTCTTCGAGGTCTTCGAGGTCTTCGAGGTCATCGCGTTCTTCGCGGTCTGATCGGAGCGAGGCGACCTCGTTGTCGTCGTCGCCGTTGTCTTCATCGTCATCGTCTTCTTCTTCATCGTCGTCGGGGACCTCATCAGCGGATCCGAAGGAAGGCGACTCCTCGCGAGCGTCTGCATCGACGGATCTCGGCGAGGCAGGCGAGTCGCCGTCGCCTGCCTCGTCGCCGAGCGAGAGCGATTCGCCCTCGCCGCAGTCGTCCGCGTCCTTGCTCCCGCACGAGCCGGTCCCGCGTCAGGATCGGATCGTCGATCCGGCGGAGGTCGAGGTCGCCCTTCGCGCGATGCCGATCGAGGGACTTCGCCTCGAGGAGGAGGTCGTCGAGGCGCTGCGGACCCTGCGGATCGACCGAGTAGGAGATCTCCTGCGCCTCGACCGCGACGCGCTGCCGGCTCGATTCGGCGAGATGCTCGCCCGCCGCCTCGACGAGGCGCGCGGGGTCCGCGAGGAGCTGCTCCATCCCGTGCGCCCGACGAGCCCGCGGCGGATGACGCGGGAGTTCCCCTCGCCGCTGCGGACGCGGGAGGGGCTTCGCCTCGCGGTGGCGGCGCTCCTCGCGGAGTCGTGCGAGTCGCTTCGCCGCCGCGAGCGGGGGGTGGTCGTCCTGCAGGTCGCGGCGTTCCGCGTCGATCACGGTCGCGGCGAGGTGCGGCTCTCGCTCGGGCGACCAAGCCGCCGCGCGGGGCATCTGTGGTCGCTGCTCGAGCCTCGCCTCGAGGAGATCGCCCTCGGCGAGGGACTCGAGCGGATCGAGGTGACGATGCTCCGCACCGCGCTTCTGCCGCGTGCGGCGCCGATGATCGACTTCGGCGCCGTCGGCGGAACCCACGCTCGATCTGGCGACGCCGCCGAATGCTGCGACGCCAGCGACGCGAATCACGCCAGCCGCGCCAGGGACCGAAGCCACGCCAAGCAAGTCGACTCCGGGGACTCCGGCGACTCCATGACCCCGCGCGAGGAGGATGCAGCCACGGCGCAGGCGGTGCTCTCCGCTGCCGCGGAGCTTGCCGACGGGCTCGAATCGAGGCTCGGGCGAGGCAGCGTCCGCCGAGTTGCCCCGCTCGAGGGACATCTTCCGGAGTGGTCCGCTCGATCGATCGCCTGGTCCGAGGGATCGACGGCGCCGACGAGCGGCGTGCGCTGGAGCGCCTCGCTGCGACCGACGCTCCTCCGCGAGTCGCCGGATCCGATCGTGGTCGAGATGGCTCGCGGCGAGAGGCGCTGCGAATCGCGCGGGCGCGAGGCGATCAAGATCGAGAAGGCTCTGGACGCGGACGGTCGGGTCGAGGCGATCTCGATGGAGCGCGTGGGATCCGAAGGGGAGAAGGTCGAGAGAGTCGGAGGCGAGGTCGCCGGCGTCGAGGCGATCGAGATCACGGGCACCGATGCCGAGAAGGAGACGATCGAGAGGGAGACGATCGAGAGGGAGACGATCGAGAAGGAGACGATCGAGAAGGAGACGATCGAGAAGGAGACGATCGAGAAGGCCAGCGATGGGAGCGCCGGCTGCACGAACGATCAGACCGCGGCGCCATCGCCTCCACGGATCGCGGCGATCCTCTGGCTCGGGCGGCGACGCCGCGTGATCGACGCGATCGGTCCGGAGTGGATCGGCGAGGCGTGGTGGCGGATCGAGACCACCGCGCCGGTCGAGTCGCTCGCGGATCGCCTGCGCGAGTACTGGCGGACGCGGCTCGAAGGAGGTCTCTGGGTCTGGATCTACCGCGACGCGGCGCAGGACCGCTGGTTCCTCCACGGGGTCTGGGCATGAGCCCGGACGCGAGCTCGGGCATGGGTCCCCTGCACTGGGGTCGGTCATGAAGCCCTTCATGAAGCCCTTCATGAAGCCCTTTATGGACCCCGTCATGCACCCCGTCATGCACCCAGTGAGGAACCCGTCATGAACCTCGGCATGAACAGCGGCCACAGCGGCCGCAGCGACCACAGCGGCCGCAGCGACCACAGCGGCCGCAGCGACCACAGCGGCCGCAGCGACCACAGCGGCCGCAGCGACCACAGCGGCCGCAGCGACCACAGCGGCCGCAG
>Ga0169931_10012362_pt1 | contig 11853 bp, 7 predicted proteins | sample Kivu_15m_20L_FD_129675 | JGI IMG/M metagenome (GOLD analysis project Ga0169931, IMG submission 129675) | Freshwater microbial communities from Lake Kivu, Western Province, Rwanda to study Microbial Dark Matter (Phase II) - Kivu_15m_20L... | ecosystem: Environmental > Aquatic > Freshwater > Lake ...
ATATAAATAAGTTAATTTGATTGGTTATAGTTGGATTTATAGTAATAAAGTTAGCGATACCCAAACCGGAACTATCGTCACTAACATTATCAATAAACCTAAATCCATCTTCCTTGCCTTTTAAGAAAGTCGGCAAGTCTACTGATATCCTTATATCATTTGAAACTACTATTCTACCGCTAGCAGGATCTATTGTTTTTGCTACTAGCTTGACTAGCTTTCCATAGTAAATCTTGTAGCCAGCAATAAGATTATTTCTATCAGTTAAAGAACCTAAGGGTAATAATAAGTTATCGTACCAAAGATACCCATTGCTTATCCTACTTGGTTTAAGTCTTACAAATTTATCTGAGGTCGTTTCATATTGGTAAGCAACTCTCTCTACTCCTGAACCATTAAACTCTAATTCATTTCTTTTAAATATAACTACTTCATCAGGGTTAAAATTGTCTTGGTTTCTAAACTTATCTAACAGGACAATTTTATTTCTATCTACTTTATGAATTAAAAGTCTTCTTGAAATTACAGAGTTTTGATAAAGATAAGCATATCCATAGTTTCCAACTAAAGGCTGACATATATCAGTTACATTAGTTACTTCATCATTACGCTCTAATACCTGATACGTTTCGTACTCTTCTTCGTCCTCTACTACTTCATTTAAATATACGTTAATCAACCTACTGTTGCCATCAAAAGAATTATCAGCTTCCCAGCTATCAATGTAATATTTTTTTCCTAAAGAACCATAGTAGGGATCTGTCTTTAAGGTTTGGAATAAGTAAAAATCATCGATAGAGTTTCCTGGAGAAACTCTATCTAGCCTGACTCTTGTGTGAGTTCCTATGTGCGCAATATCTACGTAATTAAAATTATCGTAGTCAACATAAGGAACAGTATAGCTTGTTCTTGCCTCCCCTAACAAGTTAGATACCTTTGCAATTGAACTAGAATCTCCTTCAAATCTACCCATTTCAGCTTCAAAAGTTACTAACATTTCAGGTACTGACTTATCATTACTATTATAAGCAGTAGCTTTGATTACAGCAGAATCAGATTGAACAAATAACTTATCGTAAAGATTGTTTCCAATAAGATTCTTATCTGCCTCTAGCTTTAAATAAGATACATGTTTCTCTTGCGGAGAGATCTCCAAGATTCCTCCGCTATCAAGTTTTTTATATGGTTTTACATTTATCTTAGAGTCCCAGAAGAGTTCTTCTTTTATCTCGTAATCAAGTCTTGGGTAAGCCTTGTACGATACATATAAATCTAAACTAGGATCCATTAGTAAGCTTTTCTTGCTAATGGAAATAGAAGCTCCACGACCAAGACTTGAAACTCTATTTTGATTCTCCAAAATCAATTTAAACTTAGTCTTTGATTTATAAATTATTGAGTTATTAATAAGTCCTGTTTCTGGAAGCTTATCTGTGTTTTCAAATAACTCTATGGAACTTCCAAAGTCTTGTTTTATATAAACTTCTTGAGTTTCAAAAGTAGCAAAGCTTATCTTTCCTGAGTGTTTGTCTACTACATAATTGTAATCTATATTAATTTCTTTATCAAAAGACTCTATTTGAGTTAATTCAATAAAGTTGTCCGCATCTTTAACAAGTGCTACTTTTACATCATCTATAGGGAAATATTCAGTATAGCAGATGCTTCTGTTGGTTGATCTTCCTAGATATTCCCAATTGTATCTAATAGTATTTGAAGTGGGTTCTTCTTGGCTACCAATCACTAAAGGCGTTACTTGTTGTATCAACAGAGTTGTATCTGCATTTTCCTCATCGGGATCCACATCTGATAGAAAGCTATACTCTCTATTACTTTCTATAATAGAATCGTTATAACCCCAACGATACACAGGGATATTGTTAAAATTACTATCTGTCTTAAATAAACAAATCTCCAAAGAATTCTTTAAGATATTATCTTCTAATAAAACTAAACTCTCTTTAATAATCTTACTAGAAGACAAACTTGAGAATAACTTTTTATTAAAATGATAAATAGAATAGCTACCGGTTTCTAACTTAGGCACCCACTTAAATCTAGAAGTTATATCTTTATAAGCTTCTATAGTTTTAATTTGGCAGCCAGATAAAACACCACCATACCAGTGTTTAATCTTAGTGCCTTCTTCAAGGTTATATTTATAACCTCCGATATGCTCGTTTATACGAGTTTCCATAAACCTCAAATTTTGAGGCAATGTCTTATTCCATATCCAACCCTTAACTCCAGCAAAGCTTCCAGTTAAAGGGTAAAATTCCTCTTCATATTTAACATTATTACTTACGTTAATTGTCAAAGTTTCCCCAAGTGAACCAACCTCACTATCGCCCAAGCCTTTAGTTACTAAAGTAGAAAATAATCTTCTAGCTATTAAAGACATTTAACTAACCTTTATTAGAGAGTTGGCCTTGGCTTTTGATAAGTTAGTTCTCTCTTATATGGATTGGAACTTGTAGGTTGTCCGCTACTTCCAAATAAATTGAACTCAGTTATCTTAACTCCTCCTGAGTCTTTGATAATAAGCCTATTGTTACTGATCTCCCAGTTACCTTCCTCTATATCTAAAAGCCTTGTCACTAATGCTTCTAATAGTTCTGCAGAATCAATTAAGCTATCAGCTTTAACTTTGATAGCTTCTGCGCTTTCTTGAATGCTACCTACAATAGCAGGGAGGTAATCATGCCTCTCAATGCGATTAATAATATAACGCTCTCCGCTAGGCACTGAAACGCCTAAATCTATCTTTACAAGATATGAAAGAGGAAGATTCCCAGGGATAGAAACATCCGGCCAAGTAAAACTATACTTATAAAATCCATCTCCAAGAGAAGAGATAGTTGGCAAGTTTGAGTTTAGTAGATTGCTACCACTAACAACTTCTCTAAATACAGAGAAAGTTGGAGTTAATCCAGTAGCAGGCTCGCCACCTACTTCAGCATAGAATGTGTAAGTAACGCTTTGGCTCATTTATTTACCCCAATAGGTGTTTTGTTTTTCTAATATCTTATTATAAATTTTTGCACCTTTTTGCGTTAAGTTACCAGCTTGATCTTTAGCTATATTTTCAAAACTATCTTCATTTAGTGGTATAGCTTTGATAGGCAGCCATTTGATCTTTAGAGGAAAGTCTTGATACGAAAAAGCTATCTGATCATAGCCTCTACTGCCTTTAATAAAAAGCTCTTCTTTTTGTAAATAAAACTCAGGACCATTTATTAGCTCTACATTTGTAGTTTCAAAAGTCAATCTACCGTTATAATCTCTAATATCTTCTATATCAGATTCAGGGAGAAGTGACTGGTAGTTATCGGTTTCATAAGTAAGATAGTGCCGCGAAGAGTCTACTGGCATCAAATTCTCGGCCCTTAATAACTCCCAGTTATCTTCTAGCAAATCTACTTGAAAAGCATCTAAAGCTTCTAGTTCTTCTTTGAAGTTTCTTAAATACTTTATATCTGAAAGTAACTTGCTAAAAACTTCTACATCTTCATCGTAAATTTTCAATTCAGTAGTAGTGATTACTAGTCTTACTTTAGAAGCAATATCTAATTTATTAATTAAAAATATATCTTTATCTTGTAATTTAGTTAAATAACCAAGAGATTTGTAAAAAGAATTCTTTTCTTTTACTGAAATAAGGGAACAAGCTTTAAGAGTTCTTTTAAAGAAATCATCTACGCTCTCATTGCTTTCTCTGATTAAACCATACTTTAAAGCAGCTTCATCTAAGCTTGTACTGTTTCTAACTCTCTTTGCTTTAATCATAAGTCACCTCTTCTACTATTGCATCGTTATTAATAGAAATACTCAACGAATCATATTTTTCTAGAGTAGCACCCTCTCCTGACTCGTAATCAAATAAGAAATAATCTTTATATTCTTTCACTTTATAAAGTTCTTCGCGCGTTGGAGTAAACTTAATAACATATAAATTATTTTCTACGCCTTCGAAAAATAGTCCAAAGTTATCTCCTGAAAATCCTGCGTTAAAACTATACTCAGGCAACGAATACTCGCACATCATAGCATAAGAATTTATATATATGTCTCTTTGATCAACATTGCTTGTGTAAGCAGTTATCTTGTTTATGAAATCAGAACCATTGACATTTCCGTCTTTTATTGATTTTAACAAACTGGTTGTTGTTTCATTTATAAAAGAAACAATATAAAAATTAACTTGCCCAATTGAATCAAAGTAATTCTCAAACTCAAATGAATCGGCATTTTCAAAACGGTCAAGCCTGTCTCTACCCCTAAATAGAAACAATTCGTCTTCCCACGTTTTGTCTTCTTGAAGAAAACTATAAACTCCTTGAACCTCTTTGATTACACAAAAATTAGCTACAGCTCCTTTTGGTCTTTCTAACAAAGCATAAACTTTACTCGTTTCATATAAAGCTACTTGTTGGCTTACTGCTTCTAAACTAAAATCAATTAACTTTGTTCTTTGTATTTGAAACGGCGTAAAATGAGTCTTTCCAATTTTATAAAAACGCACATCACCTTCTTGATCTATTGTAACTAATTTATTTCTTACAGTATCAAAACAATAATCGACTACTTCTATATTGTTGCCTGAGCTATCAAGTAATACTTGTGAAAACAATATATCTTGGAAAGACTCTGGGTCCTCAATATCTTTTACTCGATATTTATCGCCAGTATCATAATATCTATAAACGTAATCTAAATAAGAAATGCCTGGTGCTTTTCTTAATTCAAAGAACCCTTTATTTTCAATTAAAGATTGTCCATCATTAACTTTATCTGACTTTTCAATAAATAAAGAATACATATGTTCTTTGGATACTACATTATAAGGTTTTATTGCGATCCTAACTTCTCCATCAAAACCTTCTCTTTCTATAGATCCCCCACCCCGAATATTATATTTAGGTTCTCTTTTTAAAGCTTTTATTTCTTTAAAGTAATTTTTAGTTTCATAAAAACCATCATCTTTTATGTATACCGTTTCTTCTATAGGAAAATCTGCAATATTTACACCTCTTACAGTTATAAAATAATTGTAATTGAATTTTTCTTTTGTTCTAGGATCGTAGTAATAGTCACTGTTTTTTACTTCTAAATAGATTTTATAAATTTTATTTTTAAAATCCCAAGATTGATTTACTTTGTTTTCTTTTTTAGCTAATTCAGTCAATGTAAAACTTTCTCTAAACTCTTCAAGTACAACTTCAGTTCTGGTGGGATAAGCTAAACAAAGTTCTTCGTATGAATTTAATTGATTTATCTGTATTGGCTCTTCGTCTAGAATAGCTGCAATTTTAACATTTACGTAGTCTTTATTTTCTTGAGTGTATTGCGAATATTCATCAGATTCACTAAGGTTAAAGCTCCACAAATTGCTAGGTTCAAATACAGGCTTTCCTTCAAGAGGTTTTATTTGCTCTACCATCTTCAAGCTAGAGACCCTAATTTCCTCCATTGATTCGCCTATAGTATCAATAAGCCTGCCAGCAGTAGAAGAATCGTCTCTTCTAGTTGTGCTCCATAAAGGAAATCTATTCCTTATAGATCTTCCTAAGAAACTCATAGAGATTGCTCCTCTAATATAATGTTTACAATTCCAAAACTAATTCTCTCGTCTTTAGCTACAGTATAAGAAGCTCCCAATAAGCTTTCTTTTTCTTCCGGAAGTATTCCCATTCTATCTGTTTTTCTAATAAATACATTCTCAAATATGAGATTTGAATTATTAGAACTCCCAAAACCATAAATATTTGAATCTCTAAATTCTCTTCTAATTAAGTTGCTTATCTCAAGTAAAGAAATTGTTTTTGTAAATTCCTTATCCTTGATTAGCCTCACAACCGATCTTTTAACATTATCCCTAGCCCTATTTTTCTCAATCTCATTCATTCCTTGCTTTAAATAAACTCTAATATCAAAATCAAAATAAACTTTAATGCCTTCACTAACTATTACTTGTTGACCAGGTAAAATTATTTCGCTTAATCTTCTCTCCATTAAGTTTTTTAGATTCCTGCTAGACTCTCTTCCGCTTCCAAATAATACTACTCCAGTAGTTCCTATTCCATAGTAAGAAGGTATTACTTCTACATCTAGTATTCCAGGTAAATCTAAAGCTCTTAGTGTTAAGGAATCTATATTTAAATTTGTTTGCGCCTGTAAATAATTAGTAATTCTAAATCTTAATGATTCATCGCTTTCTATTTCAGCCCCATTTACAATCGGGAACGTATTAGTAATTCTTAATGTGTCGCTTGCACTATCTGCATAACTACTAAAATTGTGATAAATTAAAGTATCTGAATCTACATTGTAAGAGCTTCCTACGTTTATGGCTTCTACTTCGCAGTAACCAATTTTCTCATCAGCATTTAAAGTTAAGTTACCTATAGTTTGATAAACTATATTATTTGTTGATCTTACTACTTCACTGGAAATTAAAGTACCAGATGGAATTGTTATTGAACTTCCTCCGTTCAGCATTCCGAATGTACCTGCTTTTGTATAAAAGTATACATTGCGTTCTCTTTTTGAACTAAAAGCAAATGTGGATGGTTTGCGATTTAGTCCATACATATTAAAACCAAGTGCTTCTAAATTACCCCCTGAAGCATTTGAAATTTGAGTCGCAGAATAAACCGCATCTAGCTCTCTTCTAAGAGATACCAGTTCACTTCCTATAGTATCTGAGAAGATATTTGCTGTAGAATCTTGACTTGTAGTTACTTCTCCAAGTCTATTCTTTATTCTTGTGGCTAGATTCTTTTTTATTACATTTTCATTTTCATTTGAAATTATTCTAGCCATCCTAAGCTCTCTTTCGGATTAATAAATCTCTGATCGATTTTATTCATTCTCATATCATAATTAAAACTTAATATTAAGTCATTTCCGTACTTGTCTTTTCTGTTAACTTTTACAAGAAAATCTAAACTTGTTCCAAAATAAGGAAGCTCTAAAACTTCAACTTCTTGCAAACCAAGTAAACTATCTGAAATTAAACTTCTATAAATTTCAGATTTAATAAAATTAACTCTATCTTGAGTTAATTTGTCTCCCCTAAAATTATCTAAAGAACTAGATATTACTTTATCAGTATCCCAGTCTCTCGTTGCTGATTGCAATCTCTTTAAGATTATTCCAACAAGGATTTCATTGTATTCGTCGTTTATGATATTTAAGCTTTTATTTTTATTTAAAAATAGATCACCATCATCAGTGAAATCTAAATCAATCATAACAAACCTCCTGCTACTAAACCATAGGCTGTACTAATGTTGATCAAGTCAGGTATCTCAAACATAATAGGCATATCAAATGTTTTTCTAGGTGTTGGATTGAGGAGTCCTGGAAGATAATCAGCAGGTACTGAAGATTGCCTATGCATAGGTCCAGTGATAGTTAAACCATTTAAATAAATTGGTTTACCAGAACCGGCTTGTATATTGATCCCCTGAGGCGTTACTTCAATAGCAGTCATTTTACTCTCACCACTAAACAAAGCTACTGTATGAAAATCTAAAAAGATGCCGCCTAAACACATCTCATTGAACTGAGCTTTAAGAATCTTGCTTTTCATTTCTCAAACCTAAACCAGATTTCACCTGGCCCTTCAGTTCTATTTGTCATAAAATTTCTAATTGTAGAAGTCGCGCTACTACTTATTCCCCCGAACCCTGCAGTAGATATATAAGTATTTGATAATTCATCTTGATAATAACTATCCAGACCAATACCTATTTCCAAGTCTCCGTAAAAGATATCTCTTTTGCTAGAAGATTTACAATGCACTATGCATTGCCTTCCTATTATATTTTCATCAACACCATAAACCGATCTTAAAAAATCATAACCTTTTCTCCAATATATTGCTCTCACTTCGGCTAATTCTTTTATTGCTATAATGAAAGTTATTCCGTTGTGAAAAGACTCTTCATAGTATTTTGATTTTGGATTATGAGCTCCGCATATATCTATAATATATGCATGATAAGATTCTTTAGTTTCTTTTTTTCCTTGTACTAAGAATTCATTCTTAACTTGTTCTTGAGCAACTACTGATTTTCTTCCAAAAGTAGGCATTTAGTCCTCCAGGGCTTCTTCATTTAGCTCATAATTAACTACAGATACACCTTCATCGGTATTTATAACAGTCTCTTTTATCCACTCTGGAACGTTTCCGAAGAAAGACTTTCCTTTATAACTATCTATAATTTTAGAATATTCTAAGAAACCTTTATAGCCATCTGATACGCTGCTGTAAATATTTCCAAGAACATTCTGATATCTTTCTTCTTCTGCATGATGTTCAAACCCTCCCGCTAACAAAGGCTTTCCATCTTTAACTAATGGGAATATTTTAATTACATCCGTATTATCTACCTTAGATAAAATTGTAGGTCTAAATATATTCTTTCCAAGCCATCCTGATTGAAGCGAATCTGACAAGTAATTTCTAACCGTAGAAGGGACTGCTGCAATTAACAAACTCGCTCCAGTTAATGCGGCTCCAATCATAAAAGGCATTCTCTGAGTTACGGATGTAGCCCCAAATAGATTTATACCATTGCTTTTAAAAATATGATAAGTCGCTGCTTCTAAACCAGTAAGACCAACTGCAGCTCCAGCTGTTATCAAAGCAGTTTTTCTTAAAGGAGCTTCTAGCTCTTTAGGAATTCTTGCATTTTCGCTAACAATGTCTTGTTGGAAAAACGGTTGATAATTACTTTTTTCTTCAAAATATTTTATAAATTCTAACGACAACTGTTCTTTTACTCTCTTTAACACTTCAGGATCTGTTAACGTTCCTCTTTCCCAAAAATCGAATCCACTAAGATCTCCGCCCTCTTCAATAATTTTTTCAACATAATCATTTACCTTATCTCCAATGATTTCTTTTATTTCCTGATTGCCAACATTCGCATAATTAAAAGATGCTTTATTAGCGTACTCCTCAAACATTTCCTTTCTTGCTTCAAAGAAAACTGTTTGGTGAAGCATAGGATAAGTAAGAGTATCGTTTATTGGAGCTACTACAGCTTCAATTTCTATATCTGTAATAAATCCGCTTTCATGACTAAACATATGAGTTACTGCTTTAACTCCAAGCGGACCATATATTAAGTTTACATTGTCATTTAATATAATAATATCTAGCGGGTTAATTTTACTATTTCCTAAAGTTAGCAAAGATCCTTCATACATTTTCTTTGCACCATACAAAAGCTCGCCAATTGCATATCTACATGCATTTGCTACTCCTTTAATGTTTTCGTATTTAACTACACTTTCTTTTGTTGCTTCTGGAGGTATGTTTGAATTTGCTACTGCTCTCCAAACTGAGGTCGCATCTACTTCAGCTGTATCTCCTGAGTTGCTCATTATAGAGTAATGCACTGACACGGCAGCGTTTACGTTATGCCCACTTACAATTACATTATTAGCTATCAAGTTCTTACTTGATTTGACAAGATGATATTGCCTGTAAGGTACAAATCTATCTTTGGTTTTAGTTAACCACTCGTTCAAAGCATAATTGGTAAAGTATTCCTCTTTAGGAATACTTTTTAAAATATCTTCCCTAATCCCTGAAGTTACAATATCCCATTGAGCGCTTTCTTCAGGAAAAAGTAAAGCAATTTCACTATTAGATAATTTGTTATTATTTAAATTGCTTATTTTACTATAGATTGAATTCAATCTATAAACGCTATAATTGCTAATATCTTTTCTAAAATATCTTTGCCCAGGAAGACCAAAGAAAACTCTATATTCTAGAGTGTTTCCATAAGGCCTTATTCCATAAATATAACCTGGGTGCCTCAGAGACATTTCATGTAAGACTTCCCAAGCGCTTTGAGAAGTAAGTACATACTCATTCTCAAATCGACTAGTATCCATTCGTTTATCTATAAAACCCCTAGCTTTTCTTATTGCATCATTTAAAAGACCTGATACACTTTCACTATTTAAATCAAAAGGTCCAAACCCAAACAAACCTTGATTTGTTATAGTTTTAAGAGAGTAAACATACTTTTTAAAAGCAAGTAGAAGACCATTTAAGTCTTCATCATTCCTCTTTAAATAACTTTCTGGCCTTGGACACCAGAGATTATCATCTTGAGGAGCTAATAATATTTTCCTTGTATAAGGTCTTTTTGTCTCTGAAAAATAGCTAGCAAAGAAATTAAAAACAGAAGCTACACTTTCTACAATTAGTTCGGGAGCAAGTATTCCTAAACTTACAGCGCTTCCATATAATATCATTTTTCCAGAAATCATAAGATTTCCTTTTGCTACAGTTCCCAACCAACTAAAAAATCTCTCGGCTCTAGTAGCGTTAGCTAGTGATATATCAATGATTTCTTGAACCCCTAATCCAGCAAAAGATCTTGAACCACCCAATCCAAACTTAGCTCCTAAAATTCCAAGCTCTTCTCTGAGTAATGTTTGAACTACTTGTCTTGTTTGCTCTGTTGTTACAGCTCCTACATAAAACCCTCCTCGACTAGCTACTTCATTAAATCTTGCCATAAAACCTTGAGACAACCCTCTTGCTGTAAAATCGAATACTGTTCCCGGAGCTACACTTGGTCCAATTGCTAAATCATCTGCTAGCTTCACCAATTCGTCTAACTCAGCCTGTGTAAATTTCTTTCCAAAAAGATTATTAAATTTTTTAAAAGGAATACTTATTAATTGAAAAGCTTTAGTTCCAGCTATAAATTTAGAACCGGCAACAGCTCCACCCGCAAGAGGACCAAAAACCTTACTTATACCTATGGAAGATATTTTATTTCCAATAGCAGATATTCCGCTTCCAACTTTGCCTATTACAGGAACCCTAGCAAGACCTTCTTTTAAAGCTCGTAACGATGGAGCAGCTGCACTCAATAAAATAAAACCAAAAAGAATCTTTCCTGAATGGTCTGAAAGAAAATCGTTCCAAGTGTTTAACCAGTTAAAAGTCCATCCACCATCTCTAGTATATGTTTCCATATCGAAAGACGGTATCTTACTTTCAAAACTTTGAAACAACTTACCTGTTTTAACTCTACCAAAATGTTTAAGCTGTGGACTTAATAATAAAGTCCCAAGAAGTTGGTGGGTTGAATAAAACTTATTTCCAGTTTGATTGCTACTAGAGACACCATACTTCAATGAATCTAGTTCAATTCCATAACCTTGAACTACAATACTGCACACCATGTTATCTCCAGAATAACTTATTTCAGTTACCTTTCCAGAGATTAACACATCTAGCTCGTTGGTATTATTACTATAACCTGCCCTTAATTGAATATTGACACCCGGTCTTAAAACTACGCTTTCTATTGTAGGTAGTTGATCTTCGTTTTCATGACTAACTCTAGCTTCTCCAAAATCAATATCACGCATTACGCTTTTACGCGTTCCATCAAGCAACCCTGAGATATTTTGCAATTGTATAGTTGCAGTAGAAGCAGCAAGTTCTCTGGACGTATGTACGTTAAAAGCAATCACAGAGTTATAGTAAAAGAAATCATCAAAAGCTAACAGCCTATCGCTATAGATACTGTCTTCTTCTACAAGGTAAAGCCTAAACGTAGGAAAAGCTTTAATCATCCCTTCTTGTTCATTTAAAGACAAAAAGGAATCTTTACATAAATCGAAGAACTTATCATCACTTATTGCTCCGCTTGCTTCATCAAAATATGATGGTGAATCCTGAGCAATATATCCAAATTTACTTCCGAATACTGATCTTATTTTACTTAACTCTACATTAGAAGCATTGATTTGATTTATGTAATTATTTCTTAAATTGCTTAAATATTGACTAGCACTATTTTCATCTAA
>Ga0169931_10012363_pt1 | contig 11851 bp, 16 predicted proteins | sample Kivu_15m_20L_FD_129675 | JGI IMG/M metagenome (GOLD analysis project Ga0169931, IMG submission 129675) | Freshwater microbial communities from Lake Kivu, Western Province, Rwanda to study Microbial Dark Matter (Phase II) - Kivu_15m_20L... | ecosystem: Environmental > Aquatic > Freshwater > Lake...
AAAAGAGATGAATACGTATTTCAAAAAGTAAGATTACATTTATATTACCTTTTTACTTTTAAAACATTAATTCAATCTATTAATTCATATAGGATGATCAAGGAATACAAACCAAAGTATCACCGTGAGATTTCACAAGAAAAATTCAACAAAATCAAGTCAGATATTGAAAAAAGATTCGAAGAGGAACATCCCTTCAAACCGACAGTAAATTATTCAACTTTTTTCACACCTACGATTGACAAAATCCAATCTGAATCGAAAGACGAGTTTTACAAGCGATTATCTTCTCCCAAATCACTCGAAATCAATCAACGACTGAAAGAAAAAGAAATGCTCGATTCAAAGAAATTGGAAGTTGAGTGCACATTCAAACCCAACACAGAGAAGTCTCAAGGAAAATTCAGGGATAGCGAACACGTCACAAACAGGCTGCATAAACTTGCAGAACAACTAAAGGAAAAAAGAGAAAAACTAAAGCGAGAATATGAAGAGAATGTCTATGAGAATTACTCATTCAAGCCAGAGATAGACAAGAACAGTAAGCAGCTGATGGTTAAATACGAAACTCGACCAATACATGAAAGAGTAAATAATATAACCTAGAATTAATTAACTTGTTATTATTACTTAGTATGACGACATTTTAAGACTCAAAACCAAAAATTTACAAAAACTAAAAATTTCAAGCGATAAGCCTTCAAATTACAAACCTGAGATAAATCCGAAATCCAAAGAGATCATAATGAACTTACAAAATTCCAATCGATCCTTCACAAATTTAAACGAGCCTATCCATGAGAGACTTTACAAAAAATCCTTACAACAAAGGAGACAACATTCCTTCGACGCTGAATTAGAGAACTGCACTTTTTCTCCGAATTTGGGATACTCTACCATCCAAACAGGAGGCAATATCGATGACTTTTTGGAACGCCAAAAAATTTATGAAGAAATTAAAAAGGAAAGGCTTGAGAGGAAACTCTCGAAATCTCAGTATGAGAATGACTACACATTCACTCCTCAGATTAATTTAACTTCAGAAATTCTAATGAAAACTAACAATAACAGATCTAATGAGAATGTAGAAGACAAGGTAAACCGTTTATATTATCAAGACTCGGAAAAATTAAAACAAAGAAAGCAAAGTTTAGAAAAATTTTACTATGGCCAATACAACTTCAAACCGAGAATAAACGAAATAAGCAGAATAGTCGGAAAAGATCACACAATAGAAGATCTCGCGTATAAAAAGAAATGGGATTCAGATAAACTCAAGGTAAGTAAAAGCGCCCTCTCATGTGGATCTGAAGAATACACATTCAAGCCAAAAATCAACAAGGACAAATACGAAAATTTACAATCGAATTATAAACTTGACGAAAATATTTCGATTAGAATTAAAGACGAAATGAAGATGAAACAAGAAAAGGTAGAGGAGATTAAAAAGTAAGTTGCTGAATAATAATAACTTATTCAATTCAATCATCTACTTATTATTTAACTTCCTTAGTACAATCGAAACCAAAAATAAATCTGAATGTAAATTCCAACCGGATATCAATAAGCAACTTCCTGATTATGAGAATAAGGAACCTATTATGATGAAAGGCTTTGCGAAGTACATGGAACAAATGGAGAAAGCCAGAAAAGCTAAAAGAGATAAAGAACAAAGAGAGAAGGAGGTCTTCATCACAGGAGAAAACTGGTCTAGAGATAACCTTATAACAATTCCTAGGCCGTTTAATTTGTCTCATCAGAAAGTTGATAAATCAAAGAAAGAAGAGTATAAAAAGAGAATAAAGGAAGAAGAGTTGAAAAATTGTACATTTAAGCCAGAGACCAACGAATCGTATTTTATTTTATTAAAATTTCTTTTTTGAATTTTTAGGAAAAATAAGGAGATAATAAAGATGATCTTAAAAGATTGAAAGATTAATTTTTTAATTAAGTTTGAATTAATTCTACATAATGACTACATATAAAATAGTAAAAATATAATCAGAGTTTAATAAAAAAATATTAAAGTCTATTTAATAAAAAAAAATTAGATTGCGTCTATAATAAACACAGTTGGGTAATAACCTTAAATAAGAGACATTCACTTATAAATTATAACTTAACTTAAATAAAGAATTCTTCTATTTTAATTTGGACTATGAAGTTCATACTTAATAAAATTAATTATAATTTATATTGTTATAATTTGTACCAATTCTACCAAACAAATTTCGACCCCAAAAAATCAAACTCTAATCAGCTTGACTGCATACGTATTCGTTATAAAGTATAGCAAATAAACTTTCAGCTTCCTTATAAAAATTCGTGTTTGAATTGATAATGCCCCAATTATTTTTCTCATCGTATATCTCAATATTTAAAACAATAAATAAAGCCTTATATTTAACAAGAATCAATTTTGTTCTGGTTACTAAACAAAATTAATTAATGACATATTCATACACATCACATCTGACTTAGAGAGATTTAATTCTATATAGTTAACCACATCTACATACTCTAGGGCATTTGACTTCGATACGGAGAAAATGGACTGCGCCTTGTCATAAATATCTAAGGCATAGAGCAGGATATGTTCGTTTTCGCTGTTTATTGTGAAATTCAACTTTTTCTCATTTTTGCTTGTGTTATTGTCGGTTCCCCCATAATTTTTCACGTCTGTCTCAATAAAAATATTATTGAACAAGCAGTGGATCATTGATTTCTTGCTGAGGAACTATGAGTTATGAGTTTAATGAGTAAATCCCTTACATATTTTTCAATGAAGAAATTCGACCCGAAATGCTTCAAGGTGTTTTTTTTCTTTATTTGCTCAGTTTTTGCGCTGTTGAATTTCTTTACAAAAATGCCCTTTCTACAAGGTGGTCTGGCCTTTTTTTCGTATTCGTTGAAATTCAGCTCTTTCTCTTTTATTGTCGATTTTTGAAGCATCGTGTCTTTGATTTCAACTCTGCATTTATTAAAAAATAATTTACACTTTTTCGCTGTCTTTATTTGTGTTGTACAAAATCACCGATGTCGAATCAGCTTTCGACTTTTTGTAATAAATCGAATTCACTACGTTCGTATTGTAGTTGAAATACACAAATTTTGTAAAGAGTTTATTTTTCTTCAAATTGTCGATGAATTTGTATGTGATTTGTTCAATTGCGGATTTCGCTAATTTTTTTATGTTTATGTTATTCATAGGCATAGGCTTGTTGTTTTTGAGTATGTTTGAATTTTCTTGTGTGTTTGTAAAATGTATGTATCCGTTTAGCATAGACCTTGAGATTTCTAATAATGTTTGTTTTTTGTAGGAATTTTTTTCAGAGAGAATCAAAACAGAAAACTTTGTTTCGAGGCTTTTACAATAGAAAATGTTCCTTCCCGAATCCAATTTGATAGCGATGAACTCTGAGTTCTTCCCATCCAGCTGATCCATGTCTTTAACCAACTGGATTACAGTTTGAAAGAAAGCTTCCTCTTGTTCTTTTGTTTTATTTGTGAAATTTTTTTCATAAAGAGTTTCGTAAGTTTCTTTGTTAAGGAAAACCAAATTATTCATAGTAAGTCAATTATAAATTAATAAATTTATAAAAATTATTTTTTAGACAACAATTAATTTTATTTGAAAAATTTCACTAAGAATTCTGTTTTGAATCAAAATTCGAATTTATTATTTTTTGATATAACAATAATTATAGCGATAAGCAGATGGAAATCGATCAGAATGATTTAGACCAGTTAACTCAAATGTTTCAAGATGAGTCGCCGAAAAACGAGAATTTAAATGAAACTAATGCAGATTTGCTCTCAGAAGCGAATGGAAATAAAAGCACTGTGGATTATACTGATAGGCAGAAGCAGAAGACCGCAGTCAAAGCTAAAGGAAGAACATCGAAAAAGAGAAAATCTAATTTGATTAGCGAGATACTGAACGCAAACAATAGTGCTATGGAAGTGGATGGAACCAGTGTTCAAATGCAGACGAATGATTTAGTTACAGAGGATATTGTTGAAGACGCAAAGGCTAAGCCTTCGAAAGTAAACAAAAAGGCAAAGAAAACTAAAGATAGCAGTATATATATCTTATTTAACTTTATTTAAGCGTTTCCTGCTAATATTGAAGAAACAGAAAAAAAGAGAGGCAAGAAGAAAGAAAAGAACAATGATATAGCTGAAAAAACAGAAATTAAAGCTAAGGAAAAAGAAAAGGAGAAAGAAAAGGAGAAAGAGAAAGAGAAAAACTCGCAGGATGCTTCAAAACTGAAAACCGATAATACACACATGAACGTCGAGGCTATCGATAAAAAGAAAAAGAAAAAAGAAAAAAACGAAGAAAAGGCAGACAAAGCAGAGAAAACAGATAAGGTTTCCAAAATTAAAAAAAAAGAAAAAGACTCAGAAGTTTCTGTTAAAAAATCTGAATTAGAAGATGGCGATCCTAGGAAGACTGTTTTAGACTACATGATCACAGTATGAATATGAAAATTATTTAAATCAAATCCTTAGCAAAACCGACCCTACTCGCTTATCAATATCTTCGACAATCTTCACGCGACTATTAAAAAAGGCCACCTTCAAAAGATTTTAGATTCCTTGTCAGATTCGGGGGATTTAATATGCAAGGAATACAGTAGCAAAATATATTTAGCCTCTCAAAAGTATTACCCCCCTGTAGATGAAAAACTTATGATCAAACTTGACGAAAATATAGAGGAATCTAGGAATACTTTAAACAGCTTGAAAGAAATAAATACATCACTTCAAAACGAGCATAAAAGTGTTCTGACTAAATACACGGATGACGAATTAAAATCTCAATTAGAGCAGAAAAAGATAATTCTTGCAGATTCTCAATCTGTATTAACAAAATGGGAGATGGGTAAAATTGAGAAAATCCCAGAAGAAAAAATGGCTGAAGCTGAAAGAAATTACAATCTCAATAAAATCACCTACCGAAAGACAAAGAAAATCTGCATAGATATAATCGATGTAATTTGTGAGAATACAGAAATGAAAAGAGTCGATTTTATGGTAAGAGTCATTATTCTTAAACGAATTTAGAATATGGTCGGACTAGAAAACGACTCAGATATTGTCCTCATACTGCCTAACTAAAATATTCTAAAAATGTTTATAATATTTTGTCATAAAAATAAATTATTATTAATAATGTAACTATACCTTATTAATTTTCTATTTTTCGATTTAAAATAAATGGTCTTATAAATCTATAGATATTTTTAGTAATATAAGTTCAATCTGAATAGGGTATTAATATTTATAAACAACTTCTTCATATTTTATTCTGTTTTTTCATTTTTCTAAAAGATCTCTATAAAGCAACTGTATTATTGGTTTCGCACATCCACAATAGTTATGACTTAAGCAAATCTTTTTATTACAACTTAGACAAATCATAAAGGAAAAAAATCCGTATGAGTTACACAAATCACACTCATTCTTAAAATAGGTCTCATTAGGGAGGATTCTAAGATTATGAAAGGGTATTTTCTTTTTAGCGAGAATATTTTCGAGTTTGGTGCGTCTGCTTTTTTCATTTTTAACAAATTTCCTAAACTTTTCTCTTATGTACTACGCATAGAAAGATAATTTATATAAATTAAATATACCTTCTCAACAGCGATGTCCATTAAATTTCCTTTATTCATATATTTCATATTTTCATAAATCAGCCATTCTACTGGGAATACAGGCATCTTAGACGATGTTTTGTTATAATTTTCCAGGGCATTTAGTCCAATATCTACCCATCTGCATGTCTAATATTATTTAAATAAAGTATATAAATGATCATTGATATTAATTACAGCTAAATTCACAGCTTCTGAAATATTAAAACCAGTTGAGAATCCGCAATGATAAGCCTTAGGAAGAGTCAATATCAATTCTCCTGGATTTTGCACTGCCTTATATACATTGATACCATGCTTAATTAAATCTTCAGGATTTATAAGAAGTATCAGTTTGTGAACAATATTTTCGTCATGGATTTTTCTATTACTTATCTCACGTTTGATATAGTTATCCATTTTTTCCTTTTCGTTGTGTGGAATCCCATACCATATCTTAGGCTGTCCGTATTGCATGTAGTTGACGGAGTAGAGATAAAGATCCTCTACATGCCAACAAAACGTAGCGTAGAGCATACCAAAGTAAATCCAAGGAATAGTAAGCCCAGAAATATGCGAGGTTTCATTTTCTTTCAAAAACCTGAAAAGGGATTTGTCCTTCAAGTAAAGCGTCAAAAAATTCCACAGATGGTTTTCCTCTAATTTCTCATGGATATCTTTAACATCACTTTTTGATAAAAATTGCTTAAACGAAAGATCCGCAGCATATCGGACTTTAACCGGCTGTGTTTTATTTTCACACAATTTCCAAAAATCTCTTTCGATTTCTTCGATCGACGGTTTTGAATTTGGGTAGATTTCGTGAAAAAACTTTTCAGTGTGATTTGAGTAAGTTTTGAAGTTTAAATCTCTTGCATATTCGAATTTCTTATAGAAAATATAGATTTATTTACTTTTATATTTACCTTTCCGTTAAGTAACTCGTTTAGAGTTTGAATTCTTGTTTCGAATGTCTTTTGATTATTTTTAAGGTTGGGAAGAATTTTTTCATTGAAAATTTTCTGGTTTAGGACCTTCCAATTTTCTGGGGGGATTATTTTAATTATTCCAGTTGATTCCTTGTTCTCATCCCACAGCTGTTCTATAAATGATACAGGATCTTCGAAATCTTTCTCACTTGCGTAAACTGTGTAACAGAATTTGAAGTTTTGTTCTGTTGTTTTTCTGTCTAAGTCAGAAATTTCTTTTTTGTTTGGTTTATCAGAAAAATTCTTGAAACTACCGGAATGTTTTTTATTTTCTTTCTCCTTTGAAATTTTTTCTGATTTGCCTCTGCCTCTTCTTGTTCTCTTCACTCCGATGAAGATTTTTGAATTTTCAGTGTTTTCTCTTCGCATTGGTAAAAAGTATTATTAAAATTTTTTAACTCTTTTGTAAATAGTATATGATATTAATATTTATTTTGTTTTATTCGCTAAAATTTTTTATTCGTAATTGATAAATGATAATTTGTTAAATTAATGAAAAATAATTTATATAAGATGTCTAGGGATTTATTTTTTTAAGTAGACTTCATTCCTTTGTAATATTCTCATGACATATTCGACTTCTTCTAATTTGATCTCGAGGTCTCTTTTTAAGTTTTGTATTTTTATTGATCTTACATGCGAAGACACGGGGAGTTTCCTTAATTCAGTTAAGAAGTTTTCTCTTTTTGCTGTGATCTTTTGAAGTAAATGCAATCTCTCATCTTCTGATATTTTGACTGTGCCATTAGGATAGAGCCTTTCTTCTTCGATCAAACGCTCATATTCTTTTTCGATTATTCCTCTTATTTTAAATTCTTTTATACTATAGGATGAGTTGATATATAAGATATTATAGATTACTATTCTGGGACTAGTCCAAATTTTTTATTCTTTTCTATTGTAGGTTTTATATTCCCCCTACTTGGGTTTTCTGATGTTTTATATCCGCTCCCTATTAATTTTGCAGTGTCTCCTTGTTTAGAATATTTATTATTCCTTGTATTTAATTCATTTTTAGCATCTGCTTGACCTAAGAATTTGTTCATGGTTAAATTTTATATACCTAATAAAGACTGTAATTTGGTATTTTCTATGATCAAATTTGATTTACTCTTAACCGGTGTTTTATATTTTAGATTTTTCTGTTGATTTTCTTTTGTTAATTTCAACTTCCGTTCTTGTAATTCAAAATAAAAAGGATTTTTAGCCATGTATGATTTGGTCTCATCTGGTAGAGCTTGGATTTTCTTTACATAAGATTTGTCGCCTATAATTGCAGGTGTTTTTACTTTATTAAAATTTCTAAGAAACTCTTCGTTATCTTGCTTGCGCGGGAAAGGACTAATATAGCTAGATTTAGTCATTACTATTTCCATATTTTTATAAGTCAGTTATTTGAATTTATATTTATATTTGTATTTGTATAAAAAATTAATATAATAATATTTTATAAAATTAATTCATCAATTAGTGGCCTTAAAATATTAATATTCGTAATCATCATGTAAATTGTCATCAATATCAATAGCATTATCATCTTCATCATCGTTATTATAATTATGAGTATCATCGTGCTTATAATTATTGTGATTCAAGTATTTATATTTATTTAAGTCTATATCGTATTTGTCGTCGTTATAATTATCTTCTTCATTCCTTGATGTGTCATTCTTGTATAAATAGTAGTCGCTATCATTAGCTTGATTTTTCATGGCATTTTGCTGTCTTGATTCTGTATCGAATTTGATATTTTTATTTTGAGATTGCGGATTTTGTAAATACTGGTTGGTATGATTATCACTAGAAATATGTGTGTTGTTAATGATCATAGGCGAGGAGCTGTATTTGTCGTAGCTTGAGTCAATTTGTGGATTATATTGATTATACGCATGATAAGAATTATATGAATTTGAATCTTTGTAGTTATTGTTATTTGTATAGTTGTAATTTATTTTATTTGTAAGCTGGGAATTAAGATTAAGATCACTAAGCAAATTGAAATAAGTAAATGTTTATATGTATATAAGTATATACCTTTGTTTAGAATTTTTTTCAACATCCGCGATTTTCTGGGTTAAACCATTCAGTCTATTCTCTAATGAAATCACAGCAGCTGCATTTGTCTTATCGCTTTCTTTTCTATCCATGATATTCTGATTTTGATTAGCCTTTATAGTTTTCATTGTATTATGTGCCTGTGCATTTTTAATGTTAAAAGGGGAATTAGAATCCTGATATTTATCTGGACTATTATTTGTATTTCCTACCATTTTTAACCCCCTAGCGTTGGAATTTGTAACTCTTTCTAAATTAGAATTTTCTTTCATTTCGTCCCTAGGTAAATTTCCGGCCTCGTTTGAATTTTTTATTAGATTAAAAATCTTTTTGTCTTTTTCTATTTCTGATTTTATTTTGGATTCTACCTTTGAAAACTTTTTAGATAAATTTGGGGTTTTGGCGTTAGTCTCGTCTTCGTTAGATTTATTCATATCTGGATTTTTCATTTTTTCTTTTAATTTATTCAAATTGATCTGTTCTAAAATCTGCTTTGTGTTTTTCTTTTTACTATCTGTAATTACCTTGCTGGTTGATATTCGTCTTTCTTTCTCTTCTAGGTTATGAATCGAGGTATTAACTCTTTGATCTGTAGTTAAGTTTAAGTAGCTTTTGTTAGCTATATTTGAGGTATTTGCCTTTGTATTACTATTTTGGGCGCTGTGATGATTATTTGAATTATAAGTATGTGTATTATATTTTTTTATATTATTCGTAGCATGTATCGCATCTGTCTCAAGTTCTGTCGTGTAATTCTTATTATTATTATTGTTAATATTAATATTTGCAACTTTTTTAATTGGGAATTGATTTTTGGTGTCATTAATAGCTTGCTCGTTTAAATTGTTTTTTACTGCTCTTCCTGATAAAAGAGATGAAGAAATTTCTTTCCTAATAGGCAGAGAAAAGTTCTTGTCATTTCCATCATTAGATTTATATGAACTTTTGTGGTTAGTTATTTTTACATCTTTCTTGTTCATAGAATCATATTGGAATACCAATCCATCCTTTGATTTATCTGACGAATTTTCTCGATTAGCAGAAATTTTTTTATTGCTATTGGATCTTATATTTATGTTTGGAGATTTTGATTTCGATATCGTTGCAGATTTTTTTGCTGAATTTTTATGAAATTTCTGATCGGATTTCTTTGATTTTGAACGGCTACGTGATTCTGATGTATTTGCTCCTTTTTGAGAAGCGTTTTTGTTTAGTATCTTGTTGATTGTCATTTTTGGTTTTATTTCTATCAAATTTTCTCGTTGTTTAAGATTCTCTACTATCTGAATTATTTCTTCCGCAGTCAGGGATGTAATTTTATGCTGCTTTTTAAGATTTATTATTCCAAATTCTACTAAACTGGAGATTAATTGCTTCCAATGATTTTCTGTAAATAAAGACAAGAAATCTCGAATGATTTTCTTTTTGTAAAGGAGCTCAATCATATATTTATATTTGAAATTAAATTAATTATTTAATTTAATTTATACTAGTAATTAGCTTATAATATATAAAGAAAGGTGGATTTTGGAAAATTTTTTCAATATATTTAATATAATTTCCAAATCTATATCATTAGTAATACTCGAATATTAATCGAAATTCAACGATTTTATACACGTTTATTTATAATCAATAAACTTCTACTTATCATAAATCAATTTGTTTAACATGACTTTGATTCATTGGAGAATTCTGTGAATTGAAATACGGGAGTTTATTCACATAAAATCAAATCAAATCAGATTTAGGTTTTTTATTATAAATAATCTAAATTTAAAAAATGGATAAAACTAAATTACTACAAAACAAACTAAATCTAACTAATCCTTCCGATGAGGAAAAACCTCTTACTCATAAATACACAAATATGTCTCAAGTAGTCAACCCTAATCAATTCGCTTTAATAAACAAAAAACAAAAAAGCAAAAGTTCAAATAATATCAATGTTATTCTAAATAATGAAAATGTTGGTAGAACACATAACATAAACTCGATAATATTTCGGAACTCAAACCAGTCAAAAGATAAAAAATTGAATAAATCTACGAAATCTGCTAAACATTCTTCGAAATTAGTGAAGGGCTTTCATACCACAAAAACTATACCTCCTTATCACACATTTGGTGAAAATTTTCCGTTCAGTTCAATAGACAAAGAAGCGATGATTATGGAAAATCAGGAATGTGACAAAAAACTTAAAGATTCTTTTCATTTTTTTGCTAATCATGTAAAGAAAAACGAAGGGGCGGGAATCACAACTTTGAATAAGGTTAGGGGAGTTTTAATCAACTGGCTGAAGGACAATGAACAAGAGAATCTTGAGTATAACAAGTTCATGACACAGACGAAAATCAAGTATGTACATAAAAACAAAGAAAGATCAGAAACGAAAATTAAAAGCTTAGAAGGAGAACTTTCTTCTTTGAAAAATAGAAAAAGCGAGTTGGGAGTTCTTCTGCAGAATGGGTATTTAGATTACGATGTTGAGGAGTTGATTCAGGATATTGAAAGATTTTCTAATTCTTGGGAAATTAGAAATGGAAAAAGTAAAAAGATGATTGAAAAGTTAGCAGAGATGAAGCTAAAACTACCGCTTGTTCAGGAATATAATGATGTAAAAGATCAGATTGCAACAAAGTCTTGCGAAAAGAGGGAATTACAAAAGGTGGTTAAAGGAAATCTACAGACTTTGGGATGTTTGTCTAAGTACTACAAGAATATGAAAGAGAAGATAAATGAAAATAATTGAAGAATAAATGGTAGAAAAATATAATAAGGATAACAATTATAATATATTATTTTAGAATCTTACTTTACAACTTTAATAGAATTTTACGTTTTATAATTTTATTATTCAAACAAAACTACTATTATTTTAACTAAGTTCCGTAATAGAGGTAGGGTTCATGAATATTTTTCCTGAAAATTTGAACGCAATTTTTTTTGGAATGAACGAATTTTTAGGGAATGAACGGTGAACGTTCGGCGTTTTTTGCGTTTATTTCAATGAACGAAATGAACGATGAACTTTCAAAATTTTCATGAACCCTTGCCCTAATCAAATATATTCTTGAATACTAAACATAACTCCTCATACTTTACTATTTCGTCGTCATCCTCTTTGGTGTCTATGTCAATTTTTATTTTTTCTTCCTTTGCCTCGAA
>Ga0169931_10012364_pt1 | contig 11849 bp, 9 predicted proteins | sample Kivu_15m_20L_FD_129675 | JGI IMG/M metagenome (GOLD analysis project Ga0169931, IMG submission 129675) | Freshwater microbial communities from Lake Kivu, Western Province, Rwanda to study Microbial Dark Matter (Phase II) - Kivu_15m_20L... | ecosystem: Environmental > Aquatic > Freshwater > Lake ...
CGTGTCGGCGGAGGTGCCCTTGGCCACGGTGCTGCGTTGCCGGGTGCGGTACTTCACGGATGGTGCGGTCATTGGCAGCCGCAGTTTTGTGGACGAGGCGTTTGCGGCGGGACGCTGGCGATTCGGGCCGCGCAGGCGGTCCGGCGCGCGGACGCTCAAGGGCGGCGCGGCCCCGATGGCGCAAAGTCTGTGGAGCCTGCGCGATCTCAAGAAAGGGATCACCTGAGGGGGCCATGGCGGGCTGAAGGCAGTCCCGCCTGATCGGAGCGAGGAAATGCCGGAGGGGGGGCGCAGAGGGGGTTGGCAAGGGGCTTTTCCTCCGGGTTGCCGGGTCGAGCGGAGCGGGCTGGTGTGGAGTGGTCTGGAGCCGAAGGCTGGAATGAAGCGGCCGGAGCGACATGTCGGGCATTGATGAGAGCCCAGAGGAGTATTCCAGGTGATTGAGGCAACCAAGCCGGGTAAATCGGGTCAAGCCGGGCTGATCCACGCTATTTGATAAAATTATGATAAAAGTATGATAAAAGGACTGTCCCTTTATTTTAACGGTCACACAATGCTCGGCTCTTTTGGTGTAGCACCCCGTGATTCCGCTGTGAATCCGGGTTGTCGCTCCGGAAATCCGCAGGCTAGTCTGGCCACCATGAGCGATTTGGAGCGCCGAGCCGACTCCTCGCCGGACATCGGTCGGACGATATCGAAGCGGATTGTTCTCGCCGCCTCGGCGCTGCTGCTGTTCGCCCTGTTTCGCTGGGTGCTGCCCATCGATCGCCTGCCTGCCGCTACAGGTCTCGACCCAGACGCGCTCGCTCTCGGGCTGGGCATCTTTGCCTGCGTCGCTTTTCTTTGGGTCACCGAGGCGATGCCGCTCGCCGCCACCTCGCTGCTCGTGCCGCTGCTGGCGATCCTCGGCGGCATCCAATCGCCAAGGGACGCGTTCGCTTCCTTTGCCGATCCGCTCATCTTCCTGTTTTTCGGCGGCTTCGTCGTCGCGGCGGCGATGTCGCGCCAAGGGGTCGACCACACACTTGCCCTCGCGCTGGTCCGACTGGGGGGCGGCTCGTTCATCCGCACGTCCGTCTGCCTCTTCGTCGCCACCGCGTTCATCTCGATGTGGATGAACAACACCGCCACCACCGCGATGATGCTGCCGATGGCGATGGGCATCCTGCGCCACCACGCCGATGGCGATCATGACGGACCGCGCAGGCAGTTCCTCGTGCTCGGACTCGCCTACGCCGCGAGCATCGGCGGGTTGGGCATGATCTTCGGCAGCGCGCCGAACGTGATCGCCGCGAAGGAACTCGGCCTGTCGTTCACCGCGTGGATGCGCTTCGGTCTGCCGGTGGTGATCTTCGGCATGCCGCTGATGATCCTGATCCTGATCGCCGTCGTCCGTCCTTCTGAAATCCGGATCCACGCCCCTTCCACAAAGGGAGGCGAGCACCACCCGCAACGCACGCTCACGATCGCGATTTTCTTGGCTACCGCAGTCTGCTGGCTCCTCGGTGGTCGGATCGGACCTCTGGTCGGCGTGACCCAATCGTTCGACACCCTCGTCGGCATCACCGCCTGCATTGCACTGCTGCTGACACGCTGCGTCGCCTGGGACGACGTTCAGCACACCACCGAATGGGGCGTGTTGATCCTGTTTGGCGGCGGCATCGCACTGAGCGTGCTTCTCAAAGAGACCGGAACCAGTCTGTTCCTCGCCCGTTGCATCACCTCGCTCACGCAGGGCTGGCCGCTCTTCCTGATGCTGCTTGCCGTGATCACCTTCGTCATTTTCCTCACCGAACTGATGAGCAACACCACGGTGGCCGCGCTGCTGGTTCCGATCTTCGCCGCCACGGCGCAGGAGACTGGTGCCGATCCGGCCCGGCTGATCCTGCCCGTCGCGCTGGCGGCCAGTTGCGGGTTCATGATGCCCATCGGCACGCCGCCCAATGCGATGGTCTTCGCCTCCGGCCACGTCACCCAGCGGCGCATGATGTCTGCCGGCATCTGGGTGAATCTCGGGTTCGTCATCCTCCTCAGCGTGCTTTCGTGGCTGCTGTTCTGAAACACGGAGGCCCCGGAAACCGTCCGGCTACAGAACAACCAATCCGGTGGAGGGAATGCACCGCGGCCATTCCCGCGGTCCCGTCAAAATCATCGGAATATTTTCTGGAAATGACCGTCACGCCCCGAAAGATACGGCCGTGGCCACCATCCGACCGTTCCGCGCCCTCCGCCCGCTTCCCAAATCCGCCGCCATCGTCGCCAGCGTGCCTTACGACGTGGTCAACACCGCCGAGGCCCGCGCGCTCGCCGAAGGCAACCCGCTTAGTTTTCTCCGCGTCTCGCGCCCGGAGCTCGAGCTGCCCGACGGCACCGACATCTACTCCGACGAAGTGTATGCCCGTGCCAAATCTAACTTCGAATCCCTCCGCGACCAGGCGCCGCTGATTGTCGAAGAGGAACCCGCGCTCTACCTGTACCGCCTGCGGATGGGCGAGCGCACCCAGACCGGCCTCGTCACTTGTTGTTCGGTCGAGGAGTACGACAATGACACCATCCGCAAGCACGAGCGCACGCGCAAGGACAAGGAAGACGACCGCACCCGCCACATCACCACACTTCGCGCGCAGACCGGCCCGGTCTTCCTCACCTACCGCGGCACCGCGGTGATCGACTCACTGGTGGCGGAACTCGCGGACCAAGAGCCGCTCTTCGACTTCACCGCGCCGGACGGCATCGTCCACACCGTTTGGAAACTTCCCGCGACAGCCAACACCCCGATGATCGAGGCTTTCGCCAAGGTGCCGACGCTCTACATCGCAGACGGCCACCACCGCGGCAAAAGCGCGAGCCGTGCCTGCGAGGAACTGCGGGCAGCAAACGCGTCGCACACGGGCGACGAGGAATACGCGTTCTTCCAATGCGTTGTCTTTCCCGCCGACCAACTCGCGATCTATCCTTACCACCGCGTCGTCAAGGATCTTGCCGGGCTTTCCCATGAGGCATTCCTGGAACGCGTCAGCTCGGCGTTCGACATCGCGCCCGGCACGCCGTCACCCTCCGGTCGCGGCGAAATCTCGATGTATCTCGCCGGCACCTGGCACCGGCTCACGCCCCGCATCGACCCGCAGTCGCGGCCGCGCGTCATCGACCGGCTTGACGTGAGCGTGCTTCAGGATTTCCTGCTCTCACCCGTCCTTGGTATCGAGGACCCGCGCACCGACAAGCGCATTGATTTCGTCGGCGGCATCCGCGGCACCGGCGAGTTGGAAAAACTCGTCAACCAGGGATCCGCCGCCGTCGCGTTCTCGATGCATCCGGTGACGGTCGACGAACTCATGCAGATCTCCGACGCCGGTGAGATCATGCCGCCCAAGTCGACGTGGTTCGAACCGAAATTGCGCGACGGCCTGCTGAGCCACCTGATCTGAACGGTTCATCCCCCACCCCCCCCCGACGACATGAAAGTATTGATTGCAGACAAATTCGAAACCAGCGGCGTGAACGGACTCAAGGGTCTCGGCTGCGACATCGTGCACGAACCCGACCTCAAGGACGACAGCCTTGCCGCGGCGATCGGGGAAACCGGAGCCGAAGTGCTCGTCGTCCGCTCGACCAAGGTGATCGAGCCGATGCTGGATGGCTCGAAGCTGCGGCTGATCATCCGTGCAGGTGCCGGCTACAACACCATCGATGTCAAGGCCGCCGCCGCGCGGAAGATCTTCGTGGCGAATTGTCCCGGAATGAATTCGGTCGCCGTGGCGGAACTCGCGATGGGACTGCTGCTGAGCCTCGATCGTCGCATCGCCGACAACGTCGCCGACCTCCGCGCGGGAGTCTGGAATAAAAAGGAATACGGCAGGGCGAAAGGGGTGTACGGCACCACGCTGGGCCTCGTCGGACTCGGACAGATCGGCCAGGAAACCGCGGCGCGCGCCAAGGCATTCGGCATGAATGTGATCGGCTGGAGCCGCAGCCTGACGCCGGAGAAAGCCGCCGCCCTGGGCATCGGTCACCGCGCGTCGATTCTCGAGATTGCCCGCGACTGCGACACGCTCAGCATTCACCTGGCGCTCAACGACCAGACGCGCGGCGTCATCAATGCCGAGGTGTTCGCAGCCATGAAACCCGGATCGTTTTTCATCAACACATCGCGCGCCGAAGTGGTCGACCAAGCCGCGCTCGCCAGCGCGATCAGGGCCAAGGGGCTGCGCGCCGGCCTCGACGTCTTCGCGAATGAACCTTCCGGCGCGACCGGCGCATTCGAGGATGCCATCGTCAATCTCCCCGGTGTTCACGGCACCCATCACATCGGTGCCTCCACCGACCAGGCCCAGGAAGCGGTCGCTGCCGAAACGGTCCGCATTGTCAAAGTGTTCCAAGCCACCGGCACCCCGCCGAACGTGGTCAACCCGTTCTAAGTCCCAACCCATTCCATCACCTACCACCCCCACTCCGATCATGAGCGAACGCATCTTCAACTTCAGTGCCGGCCCCGGCGTCCTCCCTGAATCCGTCCTCAAGCAGGCGCAACGCGATCTTTACGCCCTACCCGGCGTCGGCATGTCGATCCTCGAGGTGAGCCATCGCTCGGCCCCGTTCGAAACCGTCATCCAGGAAGCCGAGGCCGACCTCCGCGCGCTGCTTTCGATTCCGGACAACTACAAGGTCCTCTTCATGCAGGGCGGCGCGAGCACGCAGTTCGCCCTGCTTGCGATGAACCTGCTGCCCAAGGACAAGAGCGCCGACTATCTACTCACCGGCAGTTGGGGTGCCGCGGCATTCAAGGAGGCGAAGAAGCTCGGCAAGGTGCGCGAAGCCGCCAGCACCGCGGACACCAACTACAACCGCCTGCCCGCCTCGACCGAAATCACGCTCGATCCGGATGCGGCATTCGTCCACTTCACGTCGAACGAAACGATCTTCGGTGTCGAGTTTCAGGACGAGCCCACCTCCGGCACCGTGCCGCTCGTCTGCGACATGTCGTCGAATTTCGTCAGCCGCCCGGTGGATGTCTCGAAGTACGGCATGATCTACGCCGGTGCGCAGAAGAACGCCGGACCCGCAGGCGTGACGATCGTGATCCTTCGCGACGACCTGCTCGAGCGGGTTCCCGCCGGACTGCCCTCGATGTTCGATTACCAGGTGATGGCCAAGAACGGATCGATGTACAACACGCCTCCGTGTTTCTCGATTTACATCTGCGGACTCGTCTTCAAGTGGTTGCTCCACGAGATCGGCGGACTCGACAAGGTGCTCGAACTCAACCAACGCAAAGCGAAGCTGCTTTACGACGCGATCGACCACTCGGACGGATACTACCGCGGTCATGCCGAAACCAACTGCCGCAGCCTGATGAACGTGCCGTTCCGCCTGCCGAGCGAGGAATTGGAAAACCAGTTCGTCAAGGAGGCCACCGCTGCCGGGCTCGACGGACTCAAGGGCCACCGGTCGGTCGGCGGACTCCGCGCGTCGATCTACAACGCGTTCCCCGAAGCCGGTGTCGCGCGCCTGGTTTTGTTCATGGACGAGTTCCGCCAGCGCAACGGCTGAGGCCGGATCCACGCGGCGGTCTTGGCGCGGTCAATCAACCAGCCTGACGCCACGCTCGTCGATCATCACTGCCCGTCTCTTGAGCAGCGCGCCGAGCGCCTGCTTGAACGTGCGTTTGCTCACCCCGAGGTCCTCGCGGATCTCCGCCGCGGGCGTGTGATCGCCGATCGCCCAGAACCCGCCGCGGGCGCGCAGCTCGGCGAGCAACTGGTCCTCGAATTCCACGACCCGCCCGCGTCCCGGCGGACCCGCGCCGAGGTCGAGCTTGCCGTCGGGTCGCACGGCGACGATGTGGCCCGACAGTCGCTCGCCGATCTGGAACGGCCGCATGACGCGATCGGCGTGAAGCAAGCCGCTGTGTCTGCCATCGACCACCGCCTGCCAACCGAGTTCGGATTTACGGAACACGATCAGTTCAACGGCATCGCCGACCCGGAACGCATGCGGCGTGCGGTCGAGATGACGCGCGATGCGTGTGGATCCGATGATGCGCTGCGTGGCGGCGTCCACCAGTACGTGGACGAGATAACTCTTGCCCGTCTGCATGCGCGAGGCCTGCTCGCGGAAAGGCACCAGCAGGTCTTTGGTGAGCCCCCAGTCGACGAAAGCACCCACGGCATTCACCGCCACACAGGACATCCGCGCGAAGCCGCCCGGCATCGCCCGCGGCATCCGACGCGTAGCGACCGGGCGATCCTCCGAATCCGTGTGCAGGAAGACCTCGACCATGCCACCCACCGCGTCGTCCGCGCGCACCTCGTTGCGCGGCAGCAACACCTCGCCCATCGATCCCGCCTCGAGAATCAAGCCGACGGGTCTCACCCGGACGATCCGGAGACCACAACGTTCGCCAATCGAGCCCACAACCGAATCTGCCCGCACCCGCCGCCCGGGTAAACCGCGAATCTCCGAAAAACACCGGAAGCAATGATCAACCATCCGTGTTGCTCCTGAGCGCGATGGCGGAAAAGCCGTCGTATCCGCTGACCGCGGGGGAAACGACCGATGATTGGACGATCTGGAAGCCGCTTTGATTCAGCCATTCATCCACCACGGCTCGGTTTTCAGACGGCAGGATCGAGCACGTCGCATAGACGAGCGTTCCTCCCGGCTTGAGTACGCCGCAGGTGTCTTGCAGCAGGCTCCGTTGCACCACACGCAATGCGTCGAGACGCTCCGGCGTGAGACGCCACTTGAGGTCGGGCTGACGCTTCAATGTTCCCAATCCCGAACAAGGCGCGTCGATGAGGAGTCGGTCGGCGGTACCGGCGAGTTCCCGCCATACCTCGGGACCTGCCGCCTGCGTCCGGACGATGCGCACGCCTGCGGCAGCGGCCCTTGCTTTGAGCGGCTCGAGGCGTCGCGGATCGATGTCGAGCGCGTGGATCACCCCTTCGTTGCGCATGCACGTGGCAAGTTGCAGTGACTTGCCACCCGCACCCGCACAGGCATCGACCACGGTTTCACCGGGCAACGCGCCGAGGAGTGGCACGACCTGTTGCGATCCGGCATCCTGGATTTCCACCCGCCCATGTTGCTTGAGTCCGGCGGGCAGCAGGGATCCCTCCGCAAGGAGGATCCCATCCGGCAGATCGGGCAGCGCATCGGCATCGACGCCTTGCTGGCGCAGCCAATCGAGCGCTTCATCGCGTGAGTTCATCAGCGTGTTGGCTCGCAGCATGACACGTGGCCTGCGGTTCAGCGCGCTCAGTTCACGATCCCATGCCGCGCCGAGTTCGCGCGCGCCGAGCGTGTCGAGCCAATCCGGCACCGATTCACGCAGCGCTCGTGATTGGGACGGCAGCATCGCCTCGCGCAAATCCATTTCCGCTGCGCCACAACCGGAATGGTTCCACCATGTGGGAATTTCCCATCCCATGCGGTGCCACTGTGCGGCACACCAGGCGGCGGGCTCGTCGCGGTCGGCGATAAAAGCGAGTGCGCGCCGCCAACGGACAACCTCGAAGACCGTGCCCGCGACAAACGCGCGGTCGCGGCTGCCCCAACGGCGATGGCTGGCGAACAGCGATGCCAGTTGGCGATCGAGCACCTTGCCATCGAAGCAAACCGCGGCCGTCAGTGCGGCAGCGGCTTCGGCGAGCAGGCGGTGGATCCTCACGCACACAGCCATCCGCCATCCTCCGCACGATGACAACCGAAACCGTGCGGATCCCGGTTGCCGACCCGCGATTCATCGGCTAAGCGGAGCCACGGCATGAGCGATGCGGCAACCACCTGGCTGTTCAGGATTCCCGCCGTCTTCGACGGGATGCTTGCCGACATCATCAGACAAGCCGGAGCTGCACAGGTGAAACGCCTCGGGCGCGAATTCCATCTCGTGCGGATGCGGGATGCAGTGCGCCCCGACCACGCGTCCGTCGCCGGATTGGTGCGCTGGCGTCTCCCGATCGACCATGCGTGGCCCTGCCATCCGGAGAAAACCACATCGTTCATCGAAAAGGCCGCTCAGGGTGTGTGTCGACGGTTCGACGGGCGGTCGATCCAGGCCATCCTCTGCGGCCCGCTCGATCCGCACGCGCGGCATCGCACGCCGAGATCACTGGCGTCCAACCTTCGCGGCCGCATGCTGCAGTTGTTTCCCAAAGAATTGTCCCGTCTTTACGACGCACTCACCCAGGATCCGCAACGGCCGACCTTGTACGCCCTGGTTGGAAACGAGGGACTCTTCTGCGGAATCGCCACACCGCGGGAATGCGGTGGCTTTCATCCCGGCGGCAGCGTGTTCATCCGGCAAAGCGACGCGACACGGGTCAGCCGCGCGGGAGCAAAACTCGCCGAAGCGCTGATGCTGCTGCGACTCGACGGATTTGATGCAGACGCATGCCGTCACTGGCTAGAACTCGGTGCCAGCCCGGGCGGGATGACGCACGAGCTGCTCGCACGCGGCTGCCGAGTCACCGCGATCGACCGCGCGCCGATCGATCCCACACTCTCCACATCGCCCGGCCTACGCTTCGTCCGCGGCGACGCGGCGCGAATCGATCGACCCGACGGCCCCTTCGACGCCCTGCTCTGCGATCTGAATGGCGATGCGCGAACGGCGATGCACGCAGTGTCGCGCATGGCACCGTCGCTCGCATCCGGAGCGCCGGTCGTGTTCACGATCAAACTGCCGCAGGCGGACAACCTCCGCCGCGTGCTGATGCTGGTGGAAGAAGTCATCGCCATCGCGGCGATGGCATCTCTCGATGTGGTGCGACTCACCCACCTCAATCACAACCGCAGCGAACTCACGTTGATCCTGCGCCGTGGTGGTCGACCAGCTCCGGCGATCACCGCTTGACTCAAGTCCCGAGCGCCGCCATTGCCTGTGACCGCGTATGCGCGCCATCCGCCACTGCCGGTTCACCGCGATCGATTTCGAGTCGGCTGGAGCGGCGCGCGGCCAAACCGACGTTCCCGTGCAGATCGGGCTCGCCTGTTGGTCGGTGGACGCCGGTCATGGTGAATCATTCGTGTCCCACCTGACGACCGATCGTCCGGTGCTGTGGTCGGCGCGCAAGGTGCACGGGATCCGTGATGAGGATCTGGCATGCGCACCAACCTTGCTTTCGCTGTGGCCGGAGTTGCGTGCGCGTCTCGATGGTGCGGTGGTCGTCGCACACGGCAAGGGCACCGAGAAGCGATTTCTGCGCGCGTTTCCCGGCCACGGGTTCGGTCCATGGGTCGACACGCTGACGCTGTCCCGCGCGGTGTGGCCCGATTTGCCGGATCACGCGCTCGCTTCGTTGTGCGACGCGCTGTCGCTCACGGATGCCGTGCGCGCGCTGGTCCCCGCACGATCGTGGCACGACGCGCTCTTCGACGCCACGGCATCACTGGTGGTGCTCGCCCGCTTGATCGAACTGCTTTCACTGGCCGACCAGCCAGCGGAGCTGCTCGAGCGGCCGGACACGCGCCGCTGGCACGGCCTGCGGCGTGGTTGATCCGGTGGAATCCGGCCGCGGTGCGAATGCGCGCTTTCCCATGCGGACCGGTCTGGCTAGACTGCTTCGCGATGGCTGCCTCGTCACGCCGCACCAGTGGTTCGTCCGCGATGGACGACTATCTCGAACAGATCCTCCATCTGATCGAGGAAAAGGGGTATGCGCGCGCGATCGATATTTCCAAAAACCTCGGGATTTCCCAAGCCAGCGTCACCAACATGCTGCGTCGGCTTGATTCCGAGGGGCTCGTGCTGCACGAAAAATACAGGGGCACGGTGCTCACCGAGGAAGGCCGCCGGATCGCCCGCGCGATCACCGACCGCCATGAGACGCTCACGCGATTCCTGAGGCTCTTCGGCATCGACGAAAAGACCATCTACCACGATGTCGAGGGGATGGAACATCACGTGTCGCGGCCGACACTCGACGTGATCCGCGCCGTAGCCGATGCGCTCGAAGCCGATCCGAAGTTGCTCGAAAGCGTGCGTCGCCGACTATGATCGCAATGCTCAGCGGAATCGGACGCCAAGCCGCTGCTCAAGCAAGCGCAGCACGCCTTGGTGCGCCGCATCCACCTCGGCCGACGTGAGCGTACGGTCGGCCGCCCGGTAATGAAACCGATAGGCCAGCGACTTGCGGTCGACGGCGAGCCTGACCCCGTCGGGATCGGCAAAGACATCGAAGCACACGCTGTCAACAAGCAGCGGCTCGTTGTGCGCGGCGATCGCCTGTTCGATCTCCGCATTGGCAAGCGATGTCGGGACCTCCATCGCTACGTCGCGCGACGATCCGGGAAACTGAGGAAGTTCCACGACCGCCGACGGCGCAGCGATCAGTTTTCGGAGTTTCACCAGGTCCAGCTCCGCCACGAACACGGGCGCGACAGCGTCCAACGAGCGCTCCCGTGCCGGCAGCAGGCGCGCGAACACCCCGATGTTCTGATCTGCCGCCTTGATGTCGCAGGCCAATGCGAATCCCGTTCGCTCGCGCGGCACCAAGCGCACACCCCGCCTCGGCAACATGGCCTCCAGCACCCCCTTCAGATCATACACATCGGCATCGCGGCGAGACCGGCTCCACCCCGTCGGCGCGCACTCGCCGGACAACAGGAATGCCAGTGTTTCGGACTCTTGATCACGCGCCTTGCCACAGCCGGAGTGACGGAACACACGCCCGAGCTCGAACAACCGCAGCGACGCGGCCTGATGACGCAGATTGCGCGCCGCCGCCGCGACGAGTCCGGGCACCAAACTCGGACGAAGTACCGCGTGGTCCTCACTGAGCGGCAGTTTCACCCGGATGGCATCGCCTTGCTGCAGCGCACGCAGCGGTAGAGCATCGGCGAGTTGCACATCGGAGACGAGCTTGATCGTCTGGCATTCGTGGAAACCGAGGGCGGCCAAGCGCTGGCGCAGCACGCGATCGGCATCCGCCGCGACATCGACCGGCGACGACGGCATCGCAAACCCGACGGTTCTCGACGGGATTGCGGCAAGTCCGGCGACGCGCACGATTTCCTCCACTAGATCGATATGGCGTTGCAGGTCGGCGCGATGGGACGGCACGTTCCAGCCACCGCCATCCAGCGGCTCAAGTCCGAGCCGCCGCAGGATGCGCGCCGCCTCGTCGTGCGCGATCGATCCGCCGGTGAGCTGGTCGAGCTTCACGAGATCGAGCGTCACCGGCCGGGTGACCACCGGCGGATCGCCCGCGGTCCCGATCACGGTCTCGGCAGTGCCGCCGGCGGTCTCCAAAATCAACCTCACCGCCAGCGATGCGGCGGCGATCACACCTGCGGGATCCACCCCGCGCTCGAAACGGTAGGACGAATCGGAGGAGAGGCCGGTGCGACGCGACGTCGCACGGATTCCCTGCGGCCGGAACCAGGCGGACTCAAGCAAGATGTCGGTGGTCGCGGCGGTCACACCGCTCGCCAATCCGCCCATCACTCCTGCGAGCGCCAGAGCCGAGCCCGAGACATCGGAAATCAACAAGTCCGATGAATCCAACCGGTGCGTCGACCCGTCGAGCGCGTGGAATGCCTCGCCGTCGGTGGCACGACGCACCACGACGCCGCCATCCACCTTCGCCGCATCAAAGGCATGCAGCGGCTGACCCAGCTCGTGCAGAACGAAGTTCGTGACATCGACGACATTGTGGATCGGTCGCAATCCGATCGATTCGAGCCGGCGCTTGAGCCAATCGGGACTCTCGCCAACTTTCACACCGGAAATGCGGATCAACGAATAGAATGCACAATCATCGAGCGCATCGAGGCGGACCGATGCGGCGGGAGCCATCGGAATCGCCACTGCATTCGGGGATTCCTTGAGCGGGGTGTCGAGCAACGCC
>Ga0169931_10012365_pt1 | contig 11849 bp, 9 predicted proteins | sample Kivu_15m_20L_FD_129675 | JGI IMG/M metagenome (GOLD analysis project Ga0169931, IMG submission 129675) | Freshwater microbial communities from Lake Kivu, Western Province, Rwanda to study Microbial Dark Matter (Phase II) - Kivu_15m_20L... | ecosystem: Environmental > Aquatic > Freshwater > Lake ...
CCTAACTGCTGGCAATTATTTATTCTTGTCACATTGAAGTTTGAACAATATTCAAAAATGCGTCACCGTCCGTTATTATTGGGTTTACGAGCAATGATTGTTTTAAGGGTGTGGTAGGGGCACAACAATAGTATAGGTATTTTTGTCGATTTGAGTCCGACGGATTGGGCCTTCATCAAGACTAATGAGTAATAATGGAAAACTAGTAATTATGTTCGCATATCATGTAGAGGTCTTTAAATGTATATGCGTACTATTATTAATATACAAGAAATAATGTAAAATTAAGTCATCAGTTTCATGGTAAATATATCTAAGTCATTTTTAATTTTTGATGGAAGAAATTTCCAATAATATTTTATAAAATTCTCTTTGTTTTTTTCAATTAAATTTATTACGAAATCTTTATCATATAATAAATTTGTAGGAACTAATTCATTTTCGAATATGTAGTAACCATTCAATACATGGACGAGGGATTCCAAAATAATTTCTTTGTCATCTTTTAAATTATTACCGATATAGGCAAGAGCGGGAAGGGCCGAATTTAAGATATAAGCATGTTTATTTCTTACTGATTTTAATGCAATTTCCCGATTGTTTTTCAATTCTTCGGATGCAAATTTCAAAGCGGCCCCGTTTTGTGAAACCGCCGCCAAAACTATATCTGGATCATTTCTTAATTCATCAGATGCATATTCAAGTACTTCTCCGTAAGATTTGACGGCGACTAAAACAATTTCTTTATCATTTTTCAGTTCTATAGAAGCTTGACGCAAATTTTTTCCATTATCCATAACAGACAACATAACTATTTCCTTGTCTGATCTAAGATTAATAGGGACATCACTTAATGATCCACCGCCATTTTTCAAGGCTAAAAGAAGATTTTTTCTGTTCTGTAACTCAAGAGGGAGATACTTGAAATAGTTCAACCCTGCGCCGTGTTTTAAAGACTCAAGAACTAAATTGACGTTGTTTTTTAATCTATCAGATACGTGGGAGATTGCTTTTCCATCATTTTGAATAGCGGCCATTACAACATCCATATCATCTCGTAATGAATCGGAGGCATATTTTAGTGGTGATTCATTACCAATTTGTCCACTTTTTGTTTTGAGTTGATTATTTAACGCGGATAAAATTACGGCTTTGTTGTTTTTAAAATTCGCCGGTATATACCTAAATAAATAGCCGTTTATTTCCATTGCGCGTAAAATAAATTCCGCGTTGTTATATAAATCCTGTGCAATGTTATTGAAAATAAGTTCGCCCAAATTAGCATCATCTATTGTGTACCTTAGACTAGCAAGGACGACCCTTTCATTATTGTTGTTTATTTTAATTATAGAATCTAATAGGTCTCTTTTCTGCTTTCGGGTACGGCTGACTGTGTCGTAACCTCCAAATTGAGTCAGCTCTGATAATCGATTAATTAGATTTATAATAAATGGCTCATTCTTCTTAAGATCAACTGATAAGTAATTGAATACATAAATGTTTTTCAAAATTACTTCAGTTACTATCTCCTTATTTTCTAGTAAGTTGAATAATTTATTGTAGGTCTCATCATCAAATGCTTTAATATTAGAATTCAATATGCTCGAATCACCTGCTAGTGCATAAGCGTAAAGCATTTCATCATCTCTTAAATCGTTTGGTATAAAATTTATATTGTATGAATTTGTCTGGATTAGTTTCAAAACAAAATCCCGATTTGTAAGTAGTTGCTCAGGAAACACTAAATGATTATAGTATAGATCACTCCTATCTTTCAAGCTTTGCATAACAACATCTTTATCAATTTTCAATCTGTCGGAGGCGTGTTTAAGAGACCAACAAGAAGATTTAACAGCACTCATGACTATCTCCTTATTATCTCTAATTACATCAGATGCATATTTCAGGGCATCACCATTTAACTTTACAGCATTCCTAAAAAAGGTTTCGTCACCTGCTATTTCGTCATTAATATCCTTAAAGATTTCTTCTAATGATAATTTATGCTTACTAATATCAAGCAGTATTTTTTTAAAGTTTACTTTACTCATTATTTTTGTTTTTTTATTTTAATCCTACTCATCAGACTTTTCGAAATCCTCCTCATTTTTTTGAGTGGGTTCTTGTCTCCACTTTTACAATTGTACTATTTTTATGTCACATTTAAAGATTACATCGTAAGAACTTTGTAATATCTTTATGGTATGATTATAGATTACGAAAACCCCACTCAAAATGATGTATTTGATGCGGACCTATTTTATTGCTAGGCTATCAACAATTTTAATGAAATGTTCACGGTCTTTGGGATGATAAACACCGATGATATTGGAATCATGCACAATATCTAGTACTGGGTAACCGTCATCATCCCCTCTCAATACGAAAAAATATGGCGTTACCTCAACTTCAACCTGTCCAAAAGAAAATAAATCATCGCCAATTTCATCACATCCGTCATATAATCCCCATTTTCCAATTTGACAACGAGGAAATTTTTCTGAAATTATTTTAAAAAAATCATCCCCCAAGTTTTCTAATTCCGCTTCCGAAAATTCATTCTTACGATTTTTGAAATATTCATTTAAAGTATTGTTCATCGTCAAGTACATTAGGACAATTCTTATCGAAACTAAGTGATTTATTTTGAATTTGCAATAGGAGATTTATTCCTCTTTGTAAAATGGTCGGTTCGAGCTAATTATAATACTCCTTAGTTATTGAACCAAAAGGTTAGTATATCTAAGCTAATATTTTACTTGTTATTCCCAACTTGAGAAAATAGCTCTCCAACAGGGGCAAATTTTTAGTTAAAATATAATTAAAGTATCATTTAAAACACTACACCCGGCTCGTCTTAAACCTCCAAGTGAGTCTCGTTCATTCAACTCTCTTGGGAGGGGAATTTGTCTGATTATTGCACCAGTAGGTAGAAAAGGGCCAATATACATTGTTAAGAAAATATAATAACCTAATCGGAAATTTATCTGAAATTGTAAAATCAGAATTACTCATAGAATTTTGATTGCTATAAAAATAATAACATAGGTTTTCGTTGTAAGACAAATTATTATTGATTACTTCAAAAAAATCATCTAAAATCTGTTTGTCAAATTGGGTCATTTCATTTTCTAGTTTCATAATTTTTTGGTTATTATACGATAACTGATAAAAATAATCACCCACGTTTTGTGAAATCGAAACTGTACATTTTTCTAAATTCGAACTATCGATTTTAAAAAAACACTCTTCTTGGCAGCCACCACCGCTGTATCCTATTACAATTAAGTAATGAACAAAGGTTTTTGATTCAATGTTGAAGATGCTTTTGTGTAAAGCAAATATTCTTAAATTTCTAACTGAAGAACACTGAAACTGTTCGCTTCCGTTTTCTTTAGCAGATAACTGAATTAATATGTTCATTAAAACTAACTTGGATATCGGTTACTATAATCCACTTCTCGCTCAATCCAGTCATCTTCCTCATCAAACCAATAACCCTTCCTTTTTTTAATGTCATGATCGTATACTATCACATATAATTCGTTTTCTCTGGCAAAATCCATTAACTCATCATAAAAACTAAATTCTTCTAATGAATACATAGAATAGTTTAGTAAGACTGAGTAGTTACTCTCCGGATCATCTAAATCTTCTTTTTGAATTGTCGTTTTATCTGGTGTGTCGAGAATATTTTGTATGAACTCAATGCAGGAGTCTTTCAAATCGTTTTGATCGCTCCCAAAACTGTTAAAATCAATTGTTATCATTGTATTAAATTTTATATGTAATAGCAAGTTTAGTGAATAATTTTAAATTTTCAAACAGGTGTTCTATTCTTCTTTTGCGATTGAAAATAGTACAACTTTTAATTTCTTTCTGAATCGGTGGAGTGAAAGAGTAAATATAATTGAGGTTACAGGAGAATACACAAGAGAAACCTTGCCCCTTTTGTTTTTTTCATATCAATAGTACTAACTTAATATTTTTCTGATCTAGTCTACAATTCGCTACCTACTTTAAGACATTTGTTTCATTAGCTGCTTAAAACTGAAACTTCATTGAAATTGCCAAAGAAAAAAATAATAATGCGACAGAACCCCAATTTTATTTTAGAAAAGGTCCAATTCCCATTGGCAAAGTGATTTATTTTGGTGAGTTGCTAATTCTTGAAATTGATTCAACGTAATTTCGATATCAGAAATGGTGTTCATTTTAGTCCAAGATGTAGGCAAAAATATGCCAGCGGCAAGTAACGTGGAAGCGGTTCCACTGCACAAATCCCAACAAGTAGTTCAGCGCGATGGGGTGAATATTAGAATTCGATTAGAGGTTTATGACACAATGGAATTGCGCGGGATTTTTGCGCGATATGGCAGTGATTGCTGGGAGTAAATATTTTTAAAGTGCTTGTAAAATAATATTCTGTGCAATTACGCGGGGGTTGCTTGGATAATGCATTGCATTGCCAACTCCGAACATTATTTCTTCTAGTTCTCGAGGGTTTATTTGCAATGTGGTACACCGTAAATTGAAATACGTTATCATTTCTAGGTATTTTTCAAATTCGTTTTTTTCACTACCGCGGAAGTTGACAGAAATATTACCATTAGTGAGACCAATACGAAAAATTGAATTGTAATCGTAGCCTTGGTCAATCATGTCTGCTAAAATTGCGCGAATTGACCATTTGTCGGCTATTATTGGTTGAATAGGATTTGTAATTCCAAATTGAAGTAGTTTTGTAAAAAACGCAGTGTTAATTCCGTCCATTTTGTAACATCCATCTTTGAATTTTAGACTGTTATACAAGGATTTTAAAGCGGTTTCAAATTCAATTTGGTGATTATTTATTTGGGTCAACTCGATCATGAACTTCTCGGAGAAATTCAAAATTTTACTCAAGTTATTATCGTTATAAAACAACGGAGCCTGGTCTTTGTGGCTAATGTTTCCCCACCAGAATGTGATGAGTATTTTGGTGTAAATTGGGATTTCTAGATTGGTCCATATCGCATTTAGTTCGGCTCTGCCGATATCGAATTGTGGGTGATGGGTATTTAGGTAGTTGACTGAATTTAGGATTGAAGTGTGATGTCCAGTGAGCTGAAGGGCTTTGTTTACAAATGAAATTATTGAGAAATTTTGCTGTTGATGGTTTGGGTTGTTTGCAATTAGTTGTTCGAACATATCGCAATATAAAAGAATTACCTTCTTAATTCTTGATAATTTCCAGTTTGACAAAACAACGTTGAACTCCAAAATATTGGGGGTTTTGGATTGTGAGTAATTTTGAGGGAGAAGATTCGGTTAGTTGCATTTACATTTTTTTAGATCTTCATCTCTTTTGTCAATGTTGTTGGGAAATTATCAGTTCAGAATTCATTGATTTGATGAAATGATCTTCTTGGTTTGCGCCATAGAAAAATGGAGTTTCCGGAATAGTGCCGCTTTGGTGTTGAGTTTAATGATATTGAAATTAGTCCATCTTGATTTGTTAGTTTCTGTGGGAAACTTTCTAAAATCACAACTTGTTGATTTTCAATCACAATGAAACAAAAATAAAAAAATCCTCTCTGTCTGCCAGCACTGAACTTGATATGAAGCACAAAGCTCCAAGTTTGCACGTCAGCCCGCCTGACGCAAAACCCGTGTTACCTGCTGTACTTCTAATTAATTGCGTTATGCCATGATTGATAAGCGCCTTTAATTAATGATGTAAGGTGAACAAAGCAGTTAAGTTTCTACGAAATTATTTGTATTGCAATTTTGGCAAGTATATCCTTTTAGCTTTAAATCACCTAAATAATAATGGGATTTTATTATTCGATAATACTCTGTGGAGCAGTTACTTAAAAACGATGAAGAAATAATTTCGGCCAATCTTACTTCTTTTTGCGATGGTGGATTACAACATATTCTAAGAGATAAAATCTTTCACCAATCCAGTTTTTTTGAAAAAATTTACCAAAACCACTGGCAGCATAAATATGCTTTGTGCTAATTCAACTTGCGTTTTCGCCTGTGCGGTTTTCGCATTGGCCGCAAAAATGTCCAAGATTAAATGAGTACGGGTTATTACTTTAACCATACATATGTTTGTTGAATTCCTCTGTAATGAACTCAATAACATCATCCACGTTTTGGGGTTCCTCGTCGTCCCACACAAAGTCCTCAACAGTCCAATCGTCCCAATCGTTCCAATTTGCCATTAAAGTGTAACCATAGTCAACGCCATCTACATTGATTGTTCCGTTGTACCATTTGTTTAGGGAAGTGACTTTCCCGTCATCAAAATTGATTGTATTTTCCATGTTAGTATTATTTTTCGTAAGGTATCAATGGTATTATATCTTCTTCCCAAACTAATTCTTCAATGTAGTAATCTTACAAGTCTGAGGAGTTACAACTCGTCTTCGTTGAAGAAATAGTCATCGTCCGTTGTTGAACTGAAGCTTTTATACTCTGCGAAAGTGCAAATTGCACCTCTCGTTTGTGATTGTATTTATTCAGAAATGTGTATTTATCCATAAATTCCAAAATTAAATCAATTAATAACTTCCTCCAACTTCATTAAACCTTTCATCAGCAAGACCATACCTAGGGTGTCGAGTTCGCAGTATTGAAGCAAGGCACTCCGCAGTGCCAATCGCTCCGCATCGCCAATAAAACTCCATTGAAGTTTGTTGAGGTGTGGGGTTATTCCACACTCTCATCTGGATATTTTTTCCGAAGATGATCAAGTAGCCTGTACTCATATCCCTTTTTGGAACTGAAGAGATCTCTCCTGTTCAACTCTTTGGAAAAGTAGAACCCCACCTCAGTTAAATGGAGGAGAATTAACTTCATTTGATGGTCCTCGAGGAATCCCTCTTTGTCACCATATATTTTGATGGAATCTGCACAGTACTTCAGTGAGTTGATAATTTCATTTTTGGTCTTTTCCATGATAATGTTGTTTGATACTTCAATTATAGAGAAACCATTCGGAAAAAAAATGGGAATCTAAAAATTTTCAAACAACAAACCTCAGCTCTTGGAACCGGGGTTTGTAAGTGGTTATTTAGATTACTCTAAAGCTGATTTAAACTCCATTAAAAACTCGGGAATGGTCTGTACCTCAGAGAAAGGCTGTGAACCGGCATTTGCTGTAATCACCGTATCTCTTTTTAAGACGGAAACAGAAGTCATATATTCGCCAGTTCCATTCGGATTGCTTAATTCATCACTTGGTTCCAAAATTATATCAATTAACAACTTCCTCCAACTTCATTAAGCCTTTCATCAGCAAGACCATACCTAGGGTGTCGAGTTCGCAGTATTGAAGCAAGGCATTCCGCAGTGCCAATCGCTCCGCGTCGCCAATGAAACTCCATTGAAGTTTGTTGTAGGCGGTCATCGCGGCAGAGCCATCGGCGACTTCGCCAAGGTCATCGAACAATTCGTAATCTGCGATTCCATCAAAGTTAGTTAGTGGCAATAAGGTCTTGTATGGGTCGCGATTCTTGTCATCCCGAATCCAAACATGGTCATCGAAATTCCGACTACCAAATTCCAAGCCCCTGCCGTATTTCCCTGCTTGAGAAAATTGGTCAGCAACGTTGGGACAGTCATGAATGATTGCTGGTAAAATGCGCTTGATCGAGTTGCTACCGCCGGCATGCGGACTATAATAAACCTTTCTCACCAAATCAGCCATGTCGACCATATTGCGATCGCCTATTCTTTTGGTCTTCTTGTCAATTTCCTCCTCAGTGATTGAATCGATAAACGCCAACAATTCTTCTTGGTCATCCGGCTTTAAAACAGCGATATCTCGCTTGATTTTAGTCAAAACCGTATTCTCGTGAGATGCATATCTAAAAATGGTTCCATCGTTTGATTCTAAAGAAGCCTTTAAAGCCCTAACAAAAGCCAAATTAGGGTATTCCCCTTGCTCCCATGATATGAAATCATTGAAATGCTCAACCTTTCCATCGGCATACATAAGGTGATGCGAAAATTGGAACGCCACTGTTTCGTATGGGGCCATTCCCTTGAAATAGGGTAGTGCTACCACGCTGGTTTCAAAATCAATCATATTCAAGGGATATTTCCACCCAGCTTGTATTGTTTCAAAATCGTCCTTCAAGAAAACATAGTCTTTGGATTTATTTTGAACCGCTTCTATCTGATAACCTCGACGTTCAAATGGCGTCATTCCCAGTTTTTCTGGATCTTCCTTTTCCGTTTCTGGTCTCAATAATTCTTTATTTAACAGAGAAATAAAAGGCACATTCTGGTCCATCACTTTTTGTGAAATCGTGGCGCCCCCCAAACCCAACCATAAATCAGTCACTTTTGTTTCCTGCAATTGCTCTGCTGATACCTTTCCAACAATACTCCATGGATGGTTAGACCAACACTCTGTAAAACCACATTTTTTATTTGTGCCTGCCGCAACGAATGTACATTTCTTGCAAGCCATGCTCGGTTTGCACCAGTGTCTTTGTTGTGATGCATATAAATCAGCCGACCACTTAATGAAATGCTCTAAGCTGCGATGTTCCTCAGGGATGTTGTCATTGGGCACCGGCAAACCATGCAAACGTTCTACCACCTCACCCATGGGAATCTCCTTGAGCAAGTCAAAATTACCAATCTGACTTGATGTCAATCCGTCTGCCACCGTCACATTCATGCGACCCTTTTCATCTTTCCGTACTTTGAATAACTGGTTCAGCCCGTCACGACTTGCTACGGTATCTTTGTTGATCAGCAACAAATACGGCTTGATTTCGAACTGCGGCAAAGCCTTCTGCATGACATAAGTTTGAAAAGCGATATCGTATAAATATGGTTGCCATTTGGCGGATGGTTTGCCCTTTTTATCAAAGAAAACCTCGCCGTTGGCAATCGATTTTGACTTGACCTCAATCAGCTTGATGGTGTGTCCGTCACGAACAATGATATCAGCGCGGATAAATAGGTTCTCGTGTCGAAATGCCCCCTCAGCAATAACCACATTGGGGTGGGTCAATAATTTCTCGTTGGTCAGTCGCAACGCCTCGTCTTCTGCGAGTGTGTCGACGGTAATTCCATAGCCCTGTGGGTCGTCACAGTACTTATATTTGGCCATTTCTCCGACTTGATAACCCCCTTTGGCAAGCGCCTGCATGAATGGGTCGCTTTCTTGGTTGTCGTGGTATTCGGGGTTTTTAGTGTAATACAACTTGGTTGGACACTCAATTCCAAGTCTAAATCTACTTTTGGTTAAATAGCGTGCTTTCAAGGTCATATGGCTTTGTTTTTAAGGGTTAGTGATTTTTCAAACGAGAATCCAATATTTGACGTTTGAGTGCGCTCGTAATGTTCCGTGGCACAAAGTTCCTGCAAGGTTTGAAGTCTAGACTTTTCTAAACCCAATAAGCTCTCCACCATAAATCTTCGGGCTACATTGTTTATTTCGCCTGGTGTAAAATCGAACTGCTTCACCAATTCTATCGCTTCTTGTTGTCTCAATCCCTTAATTGCAGACTTCCAAATAGAAATTTTGGCCATTTCATTGGGGGATTCAAATTCAAATTTCATTGCCCAGCGTCTCTCAAAGGCCTCATCCATATTTTTGGTAAGGTTGGTAGTGCCAATCATTATACCATTGAATTGCTCCATTTGTTCCAGAAGGATATTTTGAAGTGCATTTGACATTTGGTCTACTGAATTTCTTATGCCAACTCTCTTTCCTAGGACTTGATCACATTCGTTCAAGAATAAAATTGGAGCAACCTCTAATCGTTCGCATGCGGTCTTGTAGTCAGTAAAAATCTGTTTTAATTTCCTTTCGGATTCTCCAACCCATTTACTCTGGAAATCCGTAACTTCAATTTTCATCAATGGACGTTTGGTTTTGCGGCAAATCTGTAAAACCATTTCCGTTTTGCCACATCCAGGTCCGCCAAAAAACAACATTGTAAGCCCTTTCATTTTTGCATTATGGGGAAAGCTAGCTTGAAATTCGGCAAATTTCTGGGGCATTAAGATGGACGATACCCGATCGATTCTCTTTGAGAATTCTGGATTGAAGTATAAATCCACTTTTTGAATGTCCTTGGCTTGAATCATCGGAACATTTACTTTGCCCATACGCGCACGCAGAAACTTTAGCATTTCGGGATCTAACTCTTTGAGGAAATAATCAAATCCCTTAGGGGTTAGCTTTAGCTCTGGGTTGAAGTCGACCATGGCTCCACCGGCATTTTCAATCAATCCGTCGGCAATGGGTGCCCAGGTGTCCGCAAGAATTTCCTTTCGCATGTATTGAATGTAATTCTTGCCCATGCTGATGTAGTTGTCTAGGTAACTAAAATTGAAGGAGTCATTATCGAATACTGATTTTACACATACTGCCATACACACATAGGCATCTAGAACCGTGTCAGTAAAGTGCTTTTTGTTACAATATTTAATCAGATTCAACTGCGCATTGTTCTCGACGATGTCATCCATGAACTGATTCAACTCAGCTTTCCCTAATTGGTCATGATCAAGAAGCTTCTTTTTAAAATACTCCAAAACGGCATCCAATCCAATCGGACCAATGTTAATGATGGTATCCAAATCTCCATTGTCAATGGCCTCTGAAATAGCAGATTCAATTGAAAATATATGCATTCCCTCGTAGCGCTCCCTTTCTAGGAGGCCTATTCTTTGCATTTCTCTTAATTGAGTACGTATCAATTTGCTATTTTCCTGAAAAAACGGTTTCAAAAACGCCGTTATTGTCCGCTCCGATAATCTAATGTCAATAGATGACATGCAGTGAATTGTTGCAAAAATCGCAGCTCTGTCAATGGACATTTTTAGCTTATCTGACATGGCGACTAAATTCACCATGGCGGGCAGAGGCTTCGAGAAGGCAAGTGAATTTTCTTGGAGATCGCCAAACGCATTTTTGATGAGCTTACCAAAATCGTCCTTCTCTGGATTCTGGTTGAGTTCAGCAATGGTGTGGCTTATTTTAAGTTTTTTCATATCAATTTAAGGGCATAGTTTTCTAGGGCCCTATGCGAGGCTTGTATAGAAGTGTAATAAAGAAACCGAAGAACCTAAATATACGACATTAATCCTGTATTTCCAAATTGTACCTCTTATTTGTTACAAAATTCCTGCAATTTTCCGAGATTGAAAAATGCATAGTTGCAATTTTAATATTGCACAATTATGAATACTTTTGTCATCATTAAATGTCAAATTACAAGAAAAGACAAATACGCTTGCAGGGCCTCGAGCAGTTTTTGCGCACTGCAGAATCAACACGATTCGAGGACATTAAGCACTTTGCACTGCAATTTGGCGAGGTGAAAGAGAGGATGATTCGAGAAGACTTGAAGCTCCTTCGCAACGGCTTTGGAAAAAACGACCCAATCAACGTTGTCGTTGAGAACGGACATTACAAAATCAAAGCAATAGGGTCACGATGGAGTTACACAGACCTGGCTGAAACAGAAAGAGCTACCTTACCCTTGGTTTTCAGTATTTTACAACCGTATCGTGAAATGCCGGCTATCAAAAAGGTATTGGAGGATTTGAAACAAGAACATCGATTGGCCAACAAAGATATCAAGTTGTTATCTGCGGCGGTTTGGAGTCGTTCCTCTGAACTACAACCTGAGTTCTTGAATATGACCATTAGATTGATGGGATTCATTGCCAAGCAACAAGCCTGTGAATTTAACTATTTCAAAGTAAACGATCGAGCCGATAAGTCCAAAACACCCGCATTCGTGGAAGTATATCCCTTACAGATTCGGGTTTTTGAGTCCCGCTATTATTTGGTGGCAATTAGAACCGATGCTACTGCCACGCCAGAA
>Ga0169931_10012368_pt1 | contig 11846 bp, 11 predicted proteins | sample Kivu_15m_20L_FD_129675 | JGI IMG/M metagenome (GOLD analysis project Ga0169931, IMG submission 129675) | Freshwater microbial communities from Lake Kivu, Western Province, Rwanda to study Microbial Dark Matter (Phase II) - Kivu_15m_20L... | ecosystem: Environmental > Aquatic > Freshwater > Lake...
AATAGCTTGGCAAATAATTTTTTCAGTAATAATAATTAATAATCTGAATAAAGAGATCAAATTAAGTATGGGTTTTCTGCTTACTATAGGCGTCGAACTCTTTAGATATCGTCAACTACTTTATATAAAATTTACCTTGATAGCTGTTGGCAACGTCTTCAGGAGATTTATTCATAAGCTGGAAATACTAAGATACTTGTCTTGGCAATTCGTATAAAACTTATTTGGCAAGAGCTTCTCCATTATTTGCGAATTTAGCAAACTAGACAAACTGCACTAAATCTCTTTGTGTTTTGTTGCCTTTAGAATCCACCATTTCGCAATTATCATCGTCCAATTCGTTCATTATTTCAAAGGTGCCATTACCCAATCCGACTATAATAACGGACATAGGCAAGAAATTGCATTTTATTAAAAGATCGAAGACTTCTTGCTTGTCGTGGATATCTCCGTCTGTCAGAATAAACAAGATCATATAATGCGTTCCGAGTTTCTTAAATTATTAGCATTGAGCCATAGCCTACCTCAGCAGGCCTGAAAAATAAGTTGGACCTGCGAATTGAAGATAAGGAATCATGTTTCTATAAGTTTTAATAGTCTCCTAAAGAAGATAACAATTAGGATTTTATAAGTTTCCATTAAGAGGAAAACAATGATGAACTTTTTTTTAAGTATTTAACAGAGGATGTTGTACCATGGCTCCAAAACCGTACAAAGGAACTAATTTATCATAATCGTAGTCGAGTAAAATATGAGTGACATCTGTCAAAGCTCTTTAGTAATGGCTTGGACCATTATATCCGTAATGAAGACTTAATGGATTTTAAGCTGGTTTATTACTCGCAGTGAAGTCTATACAGGTCACTAATGCTAGCTGTAGTCCCTTTTGTATAAAATCTCCAAACTGATACTGCACTCTGACCAAATAGTTGTCAAAAATAAGAGTTCCTTTGCTTTAATGCCTATTATTTAAAATATCGACACTCAAGCCTAACATTAGATCAGCAGGACTTACGCGAACCGAACCGATAACATCATGCTGACCTGAATTCGATAAGTTATAAAATCTAATCTATATTTATTTGCTTCTATCGCTGCCAACAAGACGCCTTTCAGAAAGACATACTTATCTCCAAGTAGGATTCCTAGAATTTATGGTCTAGCTTTCATATATCATAAGTTCATCGTTTAGTCTTTTCCTGAATATTCTATAAAAAGCCACAGTGCCGCCGAAGAAAAACCACCATTTGTAGTCTGGAAGGTTTCTTGCAGAAAGTCTAAAAGTTATCATTTTTTTCTTATCCTTGTCTTATTTTTAGCAGCGCACAACGATCTTACCAGCTTTTTTGTCTTTGTTTTTTAAGTCTCTTACAAGCCCATGCTATTGTGATCCAAAAATTTAGCCAACACTCGATTCCATTCTTCCTACGAGCTTAGGAGGGCTATCTTGATGATATACTTCAAAAATGAGTTTTTGTTTGACTAAATTTTTAAGTAGTTACCTTCAAAGTAGAAGTCAATCAGGACTGTTTCTGAGTAGTTGGGGTTCAGATCGTTTGGGTAGACTTTGGTTTTGAGGATTATAGAATCAGGATGATTCGCCTCGATTAGCTTAACTATCAAAAATGAATCAGTAACTGAGAAGAACTTAAGGTCATCAAGGTTTCTGCAGCTCACAAAAAGCTCTATTCTTTCCTTTTAGTCGGCCTAGCTTAGCAGCGAGTCTTATCTTTTCATATCTAATCAAATAATTATAGCATCAATTATGTTAATAGATGAAACTGTCATAATTATTTTTTCAATCTGATAAATTATGTTCGTTTTGACTCATTCTTTTTTACAATAAAAATCTTTTTATTATTGTATTTATGAGAGAAAGCTCTTTTTCACATAATCGCTACAGAAAACCTGTAACTTGAATTACATAAAGTTGGTAAATTCTCTCGTATAGCAAATCGAGTAGTGCGCTAGAACTCAATAAATGCAAAAAAATCTTTCAGTTTGCTAAAAACGTAAAATGAACTATTCATTTTCTGCATCTCTCGAATCCATCAAAAAATTAAATAGTCGGCCTCTTTTCAATAACAAAACAAAGTAAGGAGAATTACTTTAAAAATAGCTGAAGCCGATACCTTACTTGTTTATTCCTAAGTATAAAAATGAAACTTTTATTATGCCTGATCGAGTTTTTTCTAAAGGCAAAGATGGAAAAAGATGTAAATCATATTAAATATAGTCTAAATTTTGATGAAAAACTCTTCGATTTTTTCGTTTAATTCACCTTAAAATAAAAAAATGAGGTTAAAAATATGCCGATAATAAAAATAAAAAACAATAATAAGCCGAAAACTATAGTAGTTTGATCGAGTAAATAAATGTCTATTTAGATAGTTGATTTTGAAGATGGAAAAGTGCGTGCCAAAAATAATATTAATTAGATGAGAAACACCAAAAATTTCGGCTTATCAGATGCTCCTAGGGATAAATTTAGCATATGCGAGCCACTTCTAGGATAGAGAGAAGCTGAATTGAGTCTAAACAAAAAAACTACTCTGAGAAAATCATTCGATTATAACAATAAATGGAAGCCAATTACAAGAAAATCTTCTCTTTTTGAATAGCCGGATCATAAGAGCTTATATTCACACAAATCACGCTTTTCTTCATTTGTTTGATTAACAAAATTTAATAATACAATCAAAAATAATAAATATTATCATATTATCAAGTCGCTTTAAGTATTTCTTGAAACAATACTTAGCATAAAAGGTAAAAATTTAACGAAGGAACTACACTATTTTAAAAAGTTTAATGTATGACCTGATAGGTTTGTTCTGTCAGTAGTCTTATTGCTTAGTTTATCTTGGCATCTCGAGGATGCAGCAACATATTTGAGCCATCAAACGCTCTAATCGTTGACTTCGGACCCTTAAATACAAAATCGATCCAAAGTCTGACTCCAGATATTTTCGCAGTAATTGTAACAAATAAGGTCAAATAAGCTAGGGCATTAGCAATATTTTCTTCATCTACTTTTTGAGATTTATGCAAAAAGGTATTTAAACCTTTAAAAATAGCCCTGGTTTGCTAGTTCAAAAATATTTAAGCTAAACGAAAACAAAGTACTTTTCTGACACTGCAAATAATAACCTTATTAAACTAAGCCTAACGAAATCTTTCTTTTGTTTTAGTCAATTAGAGCTACATCTTGCCTGCTAATATTTTTTGCATAGAAAATTTTTATTAAAAAATCTATTTTTTTTCTTAATATTATTTTTAGTATTGAACGATTTGTTTTCTTAGTTTATTCAGCTATTTCTTTTTATTTTATACAGATTCTTGAAGCCTTTTTTTTGTAATTTCTCGTTGCTTTAAAATTTTCAATTTATTGAATTCGTCTACAATTTAAGGATCAGGAACAATCGGAATGACTGCTTTTCGTTGCCTGATAACCTCTAGCTGTTACTTTAGATCCAAAAGTTTTGTTATTTACTTTTTAAATACCATCTTCACCTGAGTAAATGATTATTGTTTAGCTAAAACAGGAGTTTTATTCAAGCTTTGTTAGTCTGATTGATGTAAATATTATATATTTTACTATGAATACAGTTATTTTGTTGGTGTGGCAGCTGAAAAATTCTTTTATATATTCATTTTTTATGAATTATTTATATAAATAGCATATTAATTAAGTCAAAGATAATATGGGGAAATCAAATCACCGATTGTTTTTCTTTTTGGCTCGTAAAAAATCAACAAGCTTAATTTTCTAATCGCTGAGCTCGCATTCGATTTAGTTATTGTCAAAATATTCTTGTAATTTCGCTTTAGTTACATTTCCAAACTGATCTGTCTCAATATTCTGTGCAACTTACAAAACATTTTTTCCAGCCAAAAATTCTTAAATCGTTCTTTTTTTCATTTGAGTGCTGTTTAGTTTGAGTAATTCGTTAATTTTTCCAAGTCCTTCTGCAACATTAGCTGGAATTTCAGGTATTTTTTCATTTTATAATTCTCTGCTAAGTCTGTTTGAAAAATTATTCAAATTTAGAGGCTGTTTAAATCCTTTATAGTAGGTATTTAAAACTTCAGGAGTAAATTTTTTAGTGCTTATTTTTTAAAACCATCCGACGAATTCATCATAAGAGATCATTCCTGATCTATTTGAATCGATAAGTCGATATATTTTTTAAGGATCTACAGAATGTTATCGCATGAAATTCTTGAGTTACTCATGAATTCCATATATATTAAGTTTTTTTTAAGATTATATTTTGCTATTCTATTTTTCAGAAGCTTATTTTTAATGCCAGAATATTTTGACATCTATCGTTCCTTTACGTTGATTACCTTTGCGAATCTAAATCCTTTCTTTGACAAATTTGCCTTATAGAAGTGGAATCAAAGAGACCGTCCCAGTTCCGACCACATCAGAATCCCGGTCATCAATAACGACAACACTATCGTCAAACACAGTCAACTAAATTTAACCTTTTCTGAGAAAATTTTTGAAATCTGTGTCATAAGCTGTTTCGATCATCTTCATATACCCCCAGTTGGGATTATTTCCCTTTGAAGTTCGAGTGTAGTAATCTTCAAGTCGAAAGTTGTAGTATACAAAAGTATTGCTTTTTTAGCCAAAGCCACGTCCTTATTAGATCTGAATCACAAGTTTTTTTGTTACTGTATTTTATTCAGTAACGTTTGCATTTATATTTTCAGAATGAATATTTTGAATTTGATCGTAAATCGGTAGACGAAGTCTAAAGATTAAATTTATTGATCCCATGACTTTAGAACCCAGATATAAAGGTACTGCTGTAGCAATTACAGGTGAAATTCTAGGTCTTGAGCGAGCGACAAGATATTTAAGATCAACGATTCCACGACCAAGATGAAAATTTTTACTTCCTTAAGATGCCCAGACGTCAACTTGAAAATTGCCTTTTTTGATGAATCTCAAGAAAAAATCATCTTAGTTAACCTTAAAGGAAAACTCTGACTGAAGATCACATTTGCAACCTTGAGTAAGTTTAGAATGTTCGGTGTTGTGATTATAAAAATCGACTGTTGCTAGAATCAAAGGCGAAGTTGGATTGCTGAGACCAGTTATTGATAAGAGCATAGTTTCCATGAGACTGACTTCACTCAAAAAAAGATCAAAATAGTTAGTTCCTGAGGCAATATTAACAACTTGTTCACTAAAAACACTAACGTCTCCATCGTAGAGTACTCCTTGGCGACTAGCTGTTGTTCCTGGTTTATTTTGATTAACTGCTATCATTTCATGATGTTTTTATATTTTTATAAGTCTTTATCTTTACTTATAAGATTACTCTAAAGAATGCAGCTTGCTTTGCTAGGCCAGCAATATTTTAGCTAACTCCTGCTTTTCTAAGATAAGCTGTTATATTTTCATTTTACTAGTCAATTTATCGTCATATGTATCAACTAAATTGTTAGAACTTTAAGGATGTTATTTAGCTCTTCTACGACTATCGATCTCAAATATTATTTACTTGACAAGGTTAGAATCCTTGCTTAGTCTAAGAATCAAAGGGTCACTTATAGATTGTTTTCTTAACTGTTAATTTTCTTTTTCAAGAGCAGATGCATCATAAGCTGACTCTACCAGCTTATTCCGAAGAATATTCATTTCATGTTCTTGCTTCATGTTGCTATCTTTCAAAACATTATATTTTTATTTAAGTAGCTTGAGTTCTCGCTCTAGTTCTTTTCCTCTTTTTTCATCCTATCCTTTTTCTAAGACATTACTGAAACTATTAAGCTGAGTCATTTTTAACAATCTTTCTTCAAGTGATCTATTTTAAGCTTTCAAGTGATTAAAGTCTTCTGTTTTATTTTACATTAGCTTGAGTTTTTTTTATAGATCGCGAACTGACATCTCAAGAAAAACATTTTTTTATTTTTACAATTAGATTTCCCTTATATTTTTTCTCAATTTTTATTGGATATTTACTTATTATCTGACAGTCATATCATCGTCTTTTTAATCTCTAAGATTATTGAATTTTTTTTAATTGATTCTGACATCTTGTTAAAGTATTAATTTTTGTCTTTTTAAGTTGTTTATTTCTTCTTAGGCCACAAGTAATTTTGCCTTATAGTGATCTATGATTTCCATCAGGTGTTCTACTTTATTTAGATTCATAGGTTTTTTGTTAGAAAATCCTCTCGAGCCATAAGTTTTATTAGCTCTTGGATTGCTAGTGTCCCATACATTTTTTTTACCTTTAGCTAGCTCTCTTAATTCTTCTTCATAAGTCAAATTCTTTTTTTGATCACCAGAGGTTAACTTACTTTGCAGTTATCGATTTGATTTTAAAAGTTCTTAATTACGAGTTTTTAAAACTAAGTTCTATTCATAATATTTCAAAAATGTTTTCTAGTCAGTTTTGTTAACAATTGCATCTTTTTTCGGTATGTTGGATTGTTGAGATGGAACAAGATTGATGTTTTTTGTTTGACTTTCGTAGATAGATTAGTGTATGTAACTACTGCTGTTATGCATCAACTGATATTATTATAAATATAACTAACTGAAACAATAACTAAAATCTTAGATATGACTGCAGATCATTCGAAATCTAATTAGATTGTGTCGTTTGGCGTAATCAAAAGAATGTGTGGAAAAAGTATTTTAGCTTTTAGCTCCAAAGGTATTATTGCGTAGGCAACTTTAACTCCACAGATTTACCAATTTATGTAACCATTAGTCATATTTATATTGGTTCTAATCGTGACTCCATTTTAAATTTGTAAATTTTTGAGCTCAAGATCTCTTTGATTACTTTTTTCCCACACGTATCCTTGACCCAAAATATAAAAACCTATAAAATCTTGATGAGAATATACGTTAGGAAGTTCTAAGGTAAATTTACTTCCAATTCCTATCATGATATTTTTTAAGGGACTGTTTATTATTTTTACATCGAAAAAACTAGTTCCTTATTTTGGGATGTTTTATGATGCAACTATACTAAAATAAGTATTGCTATCGCCTATTTTAGTAATCTTCTTATCAGCTAATTTGAAATTAGATATATATTTATCTTTAGAATTAGGCTTGAAGCGAAATTTATTGCCAATGTTTGCTTGTCGTTATTTTTAATTTTGATTTAATTTTATTACTTCTTTCAGTTAGATCTGAGTTTTTTTTAATTATTTTTTTAATTAAATCATATTTCGACCAATTTTTCGTATTGCATTTTACAAAAATTACTATTTATTTTGCTTCATTTGTTGTGGATAAAGAGATATTATTTTTTTTCTTTCCTTTTTGCCCAACATCGTTATAACTTAAATCTCCATCTGACCATTTTAAGCTATTCTTATCAACTTTTTATCTTAGTTTTCAGTAACTTGAATTGTGTTTTCTTCAATATAATCATAAATTTATGCAATAGACTCGAACATATTGAGTTCATCATTTGCTTTTTTTGATTATTTGGTTATGTTTAAACAATAGATTGAAGCATCTGCTTGAGATGTAAGCACTATTTTCAGAGATTCTTACTCCTACAGACTGAAATCACAATAAAAATCATCCATCTCGCGAGTAAAAATTAGCTGCTTTTTCCCAATAGACTTTATTAGGTTTTTAGGTTAGCCTTAAATGTTTTGCTCTTAAAGATTTAAATTCTTATTTAAAGTTTTTGCGATACTTATCTATTAACTTGTCACTTCTTATTTAGATTACATAATATTTACAATTTATAATTTTAATATTAGATTTTTAAAAAAATATTTTTTTTATCTTTTTTGCCATGTTTTTTTGTTAAATATTAAAATTTTTCGATTAAAAAAATGATCAGAGCATAGATTCTAAATACATTAAGACGTTTTTGTATTAGTATCATAAATTTAATATTAGCTGCAATAAATCTAATGCTTGACGTTGAATGTGTGTTTGAAAGTATGACAGGAGCAGGCTCAATCTTCATCTCTAATTTCGCTGCAGCGAACGATATTGGAACTTTGCAAGCCTTAAAGATCAAAGCTATAATTTCAGTTGCTCGAAGTGGCAAGCTTCATCATGACAAAACCGATATTCCAGATTATTTATACATACCTGCTCAAGACACTTAGAACTATTAACTTTATAGGCATTTCAACTAGACATATGATTTCATCGATCAAGCAAGAAAATAAACAAATGTGTTAGTTCATTGCATGGCGGGTGTCAGCAGAAGCGTCACCATAGTGATGGCTTATCTTCTGAAAAAATACAAATGTTCACTAAGTTAGGTCATAAAAATGGTTCAACGCAGGCGAAATAAAGTAAATTCTTTATTATTTAGATAAATCCAAACAAAGGTTTTATTGAACAACTTAAAATTTATGCAAAACAATAAGGACTGAAATGCGATTTTTACGGATAAGAAGTGCCTAATCTCAACTAAAGATCAGTTTCACGACACAGAAGAGAAAACTGTGTTTCAGCGTAAAAGCGAAAAAAGATAATTTTAGACTTAGATCCAATAATAAATAAAAAATTGCTGACGACGGAAGTAAATAGTCCTGGCTTAATGAATTCTTAAAGGACTACAACAAAAAAATTGTTTGCAGCGACTCAATATCAAATAAAATAAGAAAAAAAATCAATAAGATAATAGAGTCCGAGCATTTAGATGCCAGAATCACCACTTTCTAAGCGGCTAATAAAGGATTAAAAACAATAAAAAATTGGCAAAAAAAACAGTATTGAGTAAAAAATTAATAGAGTTCGCTAAAAGATGAAAACAAAAATTACAGATACAAACAGAATGACGATAGTCAGATCTCCTGATTTTATTAATAAATAAAATAGCAGAATTTAACAGTAAAAATCAAGATAGAGAACAAACTCGTTTATGTGCAATAAAAAAATTGAAGATTATCTTGAAAATTATAACAACAAACATCTGAATTAGCGCAACAATATCGATAAAAAATTAGAATATCTTTACCAAAACGATCAGGAACTTATAGAAAATAGGCTAGATCAGAGTCCTAGAAAAGACAAAGAAGTTCATTTAGATTCGATCCAGAGACAATCAAGTAGATCGTCAGAAAAGAGATGAAAAATCTTTGATAGTTAATATAATTTAGTAATTATGCATAAGTATCATCAATGAATTAGATCTTTTTTCGAAGGTTTTGACGGTATTTATCCGATAATTAGATCTGGAATCAAATAAGCTGCTGCTTGTGGGGTTTTTATAATGTTATTTTTACAGACCTGAGTGGAAAATAGAAGGTTAGTTATCTTGGCTATCAATTAACTCAAAATATACACGGTCTGGATTGACTGCACGTCGCTCGCTTTTCCAAAGAGGTAAATTCTGAGATTTTAAAGCAACTTATGTTTAGAATCATTCTTTAAGTTGAGTGCCAATATAGTCTATCATTAACCCACCGCCGACAAATCCGCTAAATCCTGCAAAAAGACCATTAATAGGGACTTTGATATTTCTTACATTTATTGTACGCAATCTCATTCTTTTAGATACCTGTTTCATTTTTTAATTACATGATAGACCATGAATGCAAAAATGGATGTTCCAGTAAATATATGTTTGTCAACTTCCCTTCTATGTTTGCGGATTCTTCGTCGATCTTCTTGATCGTAGTATCCATCATAAGTATAATATGTGCTGTTTTGACCATTTTTGGTGATACTTAGCTGAACGATTTCGGAGTTGAATTACATTGCTAAAATAATATATTATTGTTTGTGATTGTTATTATTATATTCGTTAGATAAGAAAATGGGCTCTGCAACAGAAACTCAAAAAAAGTACGAAAATCCTTTGAAATCTTAGCTGCAAGTAGATCTTGGCAGAGAAGAACTGAATCTTCAGCCAACTATGCGAAAAACAGTGGAAACTATTTAATAGATGCCATTTAGAGAGCCTCTTTCCGACAAAAAAGATCATGAAAATGTTAATATTTAGATACAAATTGAAGCTAAAGTTGAGACCAAACAAGCCAAGAGGTCTTAATCTAAGCCTAAGCTAGGAGAACTAAAAGTTGCCAAAGTTTCCAAATACAATACTTTGCAAAAGGAAAACTAAATTTTTGATATAGAATAAGTGGCCATAAAGAACAAAATTGTGCCTCAAATTTAACAAAATTTTTAACCTCGTTCTAAGGGACATTTGACTGAAAGTAAAACAACTCCTTTGCTACCTTTGGGAATAAACGAATATCGAGAGAACGAAACTAGAGGCAAGAAATGTAGAGTAAGTAAAATGCTTTGACTTGATTGATAAATAATTATAAACTAATAACTCATAATCAAATTTGAGAGCTGTAAGCTTATTAAATTTAAATATTGAAGATGTAACATTAAGGACATATAGCTATGCCTAAAATTTCTAAAGTAGCAGCTTCAAAGCTTCCAGGAGCATTCAATATGCCCTCCAACTCTACTAAACGTCCTGCTAAGTCAGTTCAAGAAGAACCTAAAATTTCTTCTTCACATCCGGCAGTCGAAACTAAGGATGAGCAAAAATAATTAGTGAATAAAATTCAAAAGAAATAACGAAAAAGTAAAAACCCAGTACTACCAATAAAAATGTTCATAAAGCAGGCTGAAGAATTTGCAAAATAACTTCGAGAAGCCAATATGAATTTCAACTCAAACAGGTTTTCCAAATACAGTTTTGAGAACGAGGGCACCTTGAAAGGACGTATTAAATATGAAAATTGTTTAACTTTATCGATAATTCGTAAAAATGCAACTGGATGTCTAAAAAAGGTTTTTCATGTTCCAACGATGACTGTTCATCTTCTTAAATAATCATTAATTTCAGCAAATTTTGATAAAAATGAGTTAACTGAATGGATAAATATCGTAAATAAGTAATAAAGTTCAAGTTTCATAAGAATTTTATAAGTTTATTGGAACATGCCTGAAGATTATTATAGTCTTTTGTATGATTATAGTGATGGAGTTCTGCTCGATTCTCTTAACTAATCTCTACATACTTTTCCTTTGTCGATTCTTAAATAAATTGCAACTGCGCATCTGACATCAGGTATTGGTATCTTTAACTCGCACTTGATACTACAATAACAACAGGGGTTTAAAGTCATCCGATATTTGCCAATTTATTAAGAAAGCGATTTTTTATTATCTGAATTCAAGAAAATGAAATAAATCGCTTAGAGTGAGTTGGGTTCAGATTACGCAAACAACTAATCCGCAACATAAAGAAAATTAATGTGGAAATTGGGTGTAATTTTACTAAGTGGATATCTAGGGTCCGTTATTCTAAGTTATGACATCTAAAAAGTTTAACTTCCTCTTAAGCAGTGCTGTCTTTTTCACTAGATACTCAAGAACGATTCTTCGATGACGTCACTCTATTTATCGCTTAATTCGCTTGAAGATTAAGCTTTGGCATCTTTTCTATGCAAGTGTCTAAGGTCACGTAAGACAGCTGAAGGAGAGCATGGAGTAGTGCAATTAAAACATCTTCGAGCACATCGTTTTATGGCAAAAAAATACACGTAAATTGTCTCACTAGGAGAAATGATTGATGCAGTTGATCCTTCGGTCGGATCGAATTCTCAAGTTTAAATCAGTAAAATGAGCAGAATCATGGAATCAGTGAGTATGATTCTTCAGAATGTTAGTGGTTACGAAGTGAATATAAGCACACAAAATCAGTGCATACTTTGGCTGGCTAAAGAACTTGGCATGTCTCATGACGTTAACACACTTGTAGCTGAACTAAAGAAAGCCTATAGACTTAGCAAAGCTTGATAATTATCAATCAATATTCATATATTTGATTCAATATATTTAAAACTTACTACAATATTGTATGATCATGATC
>Ga0169931_10012369_pt1 | contig 11846 bp, 17 predicted proteins | sample Kivu_15m_20L_FD_129675 | JGI IMG/M metagenome (GOLD analysis project Ga0169931, IMG submission 129675) | Freshwater microbial communities from Lake Kivu, Western Province, Rwanda to study Microbial Dark Matter (Phase II) - Kivu_15m_20L... | ecosystem: Environmental > Aquatic > Freshwater > Lake...
AATAAAATCATAATTAGAAATAATATTATGATGAGGATTAGAAAGCCATAATTGAGATAAAACATATTTTTTTTTAAAATGTACGAAACAATTATCAATATAAGGAAGATTAGTAATATTAGTTATTAAATCATCATCTTCATCATATAAATTAATGATGATATCAAAATTAGATTTAATATTATTAAAAATATAATTTAGATTAAAAAAAAGGATATCTTTTTTAGTTTGAAAGTTATTTTCTCCGATTGCTGCCAAATAATATAAAAATTTCATATATTATTATAATTTATTTTATTTTTATTATTTTTCTTCAGAATAAATAATTTTTTGTTTAGTTCCACCAGAATAAGTATAACCGTGATTACTTTCAATCATCAAATCATTAATTTTTTTATTATCTTTATTATATATATTTACTAATAATCTTCCATATTTATCAAATTCTAAACATTCTATATTAACTATATTATTATGATTTTCTTCAAAATTAACCAATTTACAAAAATAATCTCTATCTTCAACTGCTTTTTTTTTAATTTGTTCTCTATTAATATCTGTTTTTAATGGTTTCATTTCTGCAGAATCATAACCATTCATTCTACATTTATATTTTTGGATGGTATAATTAATTTTTGTGTTAGTAAATCCTAAAAATTTGGTTTTTATTACATTAGGAATTAAAATATTAATAGTACATGTATCTCCATCATATACATCTACTATTTTTCCTATTGTTTTTAAATTATTTAAACTAAAAAATTCTATTGTATTATCACTATTTTTTAATTCTTCCATTTTTTCTTTGTTTATTTCATTTATATTAATAAAATTATTATTATTATTATTATTATTACTCATTATATATAATAATAAATATATAAATCTTTATATGATAGCATATAAATTAACTCTTCTGGTATGCATAATAGTATATGAATCTAAATTTAGACTATCGAGGTGATTTTTAAATTTATATCTGTAATCATTGATATCACTAAATCCTTCATAATAAGTAATCATATTAAAATCATGTAATCTTATTCTTTTATCTTCAATATCTATTTTAGATTCATCATAAGGTCTTTTATTAAAGAACAATTGACAAATAATAAAATGGTCGTATCCATCAGTTGAATAAAAACAAGTGGGTAATTTAGAAAAGATTTCAACATAACAATAACCATCTGTAATTTTATCACTAATATCTGGTATTTCTGTTATTAAATAACGAAAACCTTCGCAAAATATAATATTATCTGTCCTTTCAGACATTATTATAATTATTTATTTTTACTATATTATAATATCTATATATTCTAAAAAATCAATTTTTTTGATTTATAATTATTTTTATTTATATTTTATTTTTTATTTTTTATTATATATTTATATTTGTAAATATATAATGAAAAAAGGAGAATTATATAATGATTTACATCCAGAAACATCAACAAAAAATACGGGATACAAAAATAGTGCAACAGCATTAAATACAATAAAAATAATAAAATATAGAAGTTTAAGATATCAATTTGATGTAATAAATACAATGTACAATAGAGCGAAATATCATAGAAATCAAACGGAAGATATGAGAAAAGCGATGAAAATATTTAGTAGATGGTTAAAAAGATATAAGAAATTAAGAGAAGAAGAAAAAAGAAAGTATAAGTGGATAGATTATGAGATATATAAAGGATATAGAAAATATATAGAAGAGTATAGATTAGAAGGATATAGAGATATATATGAAAAGATAAGAGAGACAAAAGGCAAATATTATAAATTGCAATATATAAAGAAAGATGATAAATATGATTATTACAGTTATAGAATAAATTTTATTAAGAAAAATAGAAATAAAATAATGTTTAAAAATAATAAACCTACAAAAATTTATATTTTATTATTACTTTTTTGTTATGATAATAAAAAATAATATCTTATAAAATTTTTAAGGTATTATATTATATTTTATCTTCGTTTATATATAAATATTTTTATAGTTAAATATATATATATATAATGAGTATTAATGCGAATGGTTTTTGGGAAGGTCTAGAAGCTAAATCACAACATATTTATGACTCTTCACTTGGAAATAGTTTAGTTAATTTTTTTAAAACTGAAAATGTTAAGAGTTTAGTTGATTTTGGTTGTGGAATGGGAAATTATGTAAAAACATTTCAAGAAAATAATATTAATGCGTTTGGATATGATGGTAATCCAAATACTCCTGAATTAACAAATAATTTATGTAAAGTATTAGATTTATCAGTATCAATAAAATTTGATGAACCATTTGATTGGGTAATGTCACTTGAAGTCGGAGAACATTTGCCTAAAAAATTTGAAAATATTTTTATAGAGAATTTACATAATAACAATAAATATGGTATAGTATTAAGTTGGGCGATTAAAGGACAAGGTGGTCATGGTCATTTTAACGAACAAAATAATGACTATATAAAATCAAAAATATGTGAATTAGGATATGTAAATGATATTAATTGTGAAAATAAATTAAGGAAAGATTCTAATTTGCCGTGGTTTAAAAATACAATTATGGTTTTTAGAAAATATAAAATATAAAAATATAAAAAATAAAATCTAGAAAAGATAATAATGAAGATATATTTATATGTAATAATATTTAGGAATAAGATAAATGATAAGAAGGAGATATTAAGAGAATTATTATATAATACAGCAACAACGATAATAGAATTTGAAGATAATAGAGCGATAGATATATATAATATAGATAGAGAAATAAATATAAATTATAAATTATTAGATAAAAATAATTTTGAATTATTAAGAGATTATAATAGAATAGTGAAATATAATAAAGAGAGATATAATGTGTATTATATAATATTGACAGAAGAGGAAGATGAAGAAAAGATATTATATGAAGAGATGATAGATTATGTGATGAATTTTGATAATGTAGAAGTTGAATTAGATATAAAATATTACAAAGAGAAAAATGAGAAAGAAGTAAGAGAGGAATTATATTATAATAATTATTGTAATATAAATGAATTTAATAGAAGATGGATTTTAATAGAAGAATTTGTAAAAAAATATATTAAATTAAATGAGATGGAAAAATATAATTATAAACAAGAATATATAAAAAAATTGACAGATGAATATTATAATAAATTTGAGAATAAAATATTATTATAAAAAATTGAAATAATAATATAATAAAGTAATAATATATATATAATGTTAAAATTAGTAGATTTATGTGCAGGAACAGGAGCATTTACATTAGCATTTACAGGAACAAAGAAAGTAAAATGTGTATATGCGAATGATATGGTAGAAGAGTCAAAGAATATATATGATGAGAATAATAAACATAAATTAACATTAGGAAATATATGTGATATAGATAAGACAGAGATACCGGAACATGATATATTGACAGCAGGATTTCCATGTCAACCATTTTCAATAGCAGGAAAACAGTTAGGATTTGAAGATTATAGAACAAATGTATTTTGGAAGATAAAAGAGATAGTAGAATATAGGAAACCGAGATTTATAATATTAGAGAATGTAAAAAATTTAGAATCACATGATGATGGAAATACAAAGAGAATTTAGAGAATATAGGATATAAGATAAAGAGCAAAGTGTTAAATACGAGTAAAATAACAGAAATACCACAACATAGAGAGAGAATATATATAATATGTTTTAAAAAAGATGAAGATTATAATAAATTTGATTTTGATTTTGAAATAAAAAATAATAAAAAAATAAGTGATATGTTAGAAGAGGGAGAAATAAAAGATAAATATTATTATAATAAAGAAGAGAATCATAGACATAAGATGATAATGGAAAATGGAATATCAAATGAGACAGTATATCAATATAGAAGAGTATATGTAAGAGAGAATAAAAATAAATTATGTCCTACATTAACAGCGAATATGGGTGGTGGAGGTCATAATGTGCCTATAATAAAGGATGAAAAAGGAATAAGAAAATTAACACCAAGAGAATGTTTTAATTTTCAAGGATTTCCAAAAACATATAAATTACCAGAAATGTGTGATGGTAAATTATATAAATTAGCAGGAAATGCTGTAAGTGTTCCAGTAGTTGAATTAATAGCAAAAAAAATAATAAATTAACTTCTATTTAGAGAAAAAATAGAAGAATAATAAGCATAAGCTTGTTGATAAACTTGTTCGTAAATATTATTATGATCATCAGAATTATATTCATAAACAGAATCAGGATCAGAAACATGATCAGAAACAGAATCAGAAACAGAATCAGAAATTAGAATAGGTGATTTAAGAATAATATCTTGGGTAATTTTACCGCCGATAGGGTTTTCGGTAATTTTGACGACGAAAGAGTTAATATGATTAGGCATAGTGAAGTAGTTAGTATAATTTATATATAAATATTTAAATAATGCAATTTTTTTATTAAATAAAGTAATTATAAAAAATTGCATAATATAATATATTGATAAATAGTAATAAAGATGTCTAGAATGAATACACAAATACATACATTATCATATGCGAGATATGAAAGTAAAGAGGTGGAGATAACAAAGATAAAGACAGTACATTTTATGATGACAGGAATAAAGAGGATTGACATTAAAAATATTAAGAAGACGATAAATTTGATTTTTGATAGTTATGAAGATAAGCTAATAATTATGGAGGAGATGATAGATTTTATTATAGAATTTCTGTTAGCATATGGAACAGAAAATTACCATGATTTATTCACAGATACAAATCATTTGTTTTCAATTGATTTTAAGTCAGTAGAAATAGATGAAGAAAGAAAAGTGGATATGAAAACAGGAAATATTTATTAAAATAAAAAAGAAAAATAATAATTAAAAAAATTGAAAAAAAGATTTATATAGATGGATAATATAGATAAAAAAGAAGATGACGACAAATTATATATACGAGAATAAATATTTATATTGGGAATCAGTACATGAGATAAATAGGACATTATTTAGAGTAGATAATGGAAAAAAAATAGAAGATTTAGAATTAAATTTAGATGGAGGGATAGAGCCGAATGTAATAATATGTTTTAGTGGAAGAAATAGGGTAGAAATAGATTTTAATAATATATATAGTAGTGTAAGGACGATAATAACGAATAAGGAGAATGTGATAGGTGATAAATATTTAGAGATACCAGAATATATAGAGAATATAGTGGTAGATCATAGAATATATAAAAATACAAGATCAAGGATAGAATTTATAGAATTGATGGATGAGAAGGAGATAAAGAATTTGATAAAGGAATTAGTGGAGAGTGGTAATATAAATTTAAAAAATAGTTTTAATGAGAATTTGCTGATGATATGTTTAAAATATAAGATATATGAATATATAAATTATTTAATAGATAATATGGAAGATGAGATAAAATATATAGAAACAAAACACAAAAGAAATATATTATATTGGGCGTGTTATTCAAGAATGAAAGAAAAAGCCTTAAAAATAATAAGAGAGGGAGAAGAGGATAAAGTAAAAAAATTAGTAGATACAATAGATATATTTAATTTAACTGCATTAGATTGGGCTTGTATGATAGGAGAATATGAATTAGCATATGAGATAGTAATAAGAATGGATAAAGAAATAATTAATAAAATAATAAATATAGAATTAAAAAAGAGGGTTATAATAGGTGAATCATGCTTACATTATGCAAAATTATTTAAGATGGAGAAAGTGGTAGAAATATTAGAAAGTGTAAAAGAAGAGTATAGAGTTAAAGAAGAGAAAGAGAGCAGTATTTAAAGTTAGTAATTTTTTTAAATTTATGATTAAAGATAAAAGGTAATAGAGGGTCAGATTTTGGGATATTAATAATTTCTGTATAGATGGAAATAAAATCTGAATTAGAGAGAGTAAAATTATTATATAAAAGAGCTTTAATAAAATAATATTCATAGAAACAGATATCTCCAATAAAAACGGGATTTTGAATAAATTGCGAGATAGAAGAATAATTATTAAGTTTAATAAGATTAGAGATAAGATTATAGGAGTATAATAGTTCTTTAATAATAAATTTAGAAATAAGATTAGTGATAAATTTTTTGTTATTAAAATTAGAATTATTAGATTTAAAGAATAGGATAAAGAAGATAATTTGATAATAAGAAGATAATAATTCAGTATAACTTTCATAAATAGAAAATTCATAATTATAATTTTTAGGATTTTTGATAGAATTATATGTAGAGATATTATTAGATTGTTCTGAATGATGACATGAGCCATCAAGACAGAAATTATGGATTAATTCGTGTATAAGAAGTTTATGAATTTCTTCAAATCTGGTTATAACAGATAATTTTTTGGGGATATTATTATGGGTAAAAGAGGTAGTGAAGCCACTAGCAACAAAAGCAGTAAAATTATTATTAGAAATATTAAGATTAGATTTATTAATAATATCAAAATTGAAATCTCTATTAATATGGATAGGAATCCAGATGATAAGAATATTATGTGAAATATTATGAAGTTTTTTAAGTAATAAAGTTATAAGATAAATGTAGGTTAGATATTTAATAATTTTATTATTTTTATTAAGAAAGAATATTTGGATGTTATGATTAATATTTTGCAGAAGATATAATTTATTATTATTAATAAATTGTAGTAAAAGATTATTAGAATGATATGATTGTTTAAGGAAAGATAATATTTCAATATCAGAAGAAGATTTAATAGTAAAATCATTTAAATTAGATTTAGAATTAAATAAATTATGAAGTTTAAGGAAAATATTATATAAAAAATGGGAATTAGAATTAATAATTTGTAGATTAATAAGATTATTCATATAATATAATAGTTAAAAAAAATTGAATTTTTAACATTATAATGATATATAATATATTTAAATGTTAAACAATACAAATAATACAAACAATATCAATAATATCAATAATACTATATTTAATGTTATTATAAGTGATTTAATTAAAAGAGATTATCAAAATGCGATTAATAATATAAATAAATTAACTAAGACAGAAATAGAAAAATATGAGAATGAGAATAAAGAGACATTATTAATAATAGCTTGTTATTTAAGAGCAGAAAGAATAATAGATATATTATTAGAAAAGACAGATGATGAATATATAAATAGAATATCTAAAAATAATATAAGTGCATTTGGAGTGTGTTGTGATAAGAATATTGAAAATATAGCTATAAAAATATTTAGAAGAACAAAAAGTGAGATAATAAATCTCGAAGGAGTAGAGAAAACAAAGGGGAAAACGCCATTATATATGGCAAGTAAAAGAAATATGGTAAATTTGATAAAAGAGATGTTAGAAAGTGGTAAAATAGATGATAAAATATATAAATATAAGACAGATAAAAATTACAGTATAGGATATTGGATGTATAATTATAATATGGAAGAATATATAAAGAAGATAGATTTTGATAGAGAAATAATAAATAGTGTGATAGAAAATAATAATACAATAATAATACAGAGTATAAAAAATAGAAATTATAAATTATGTAGTGATTTAATAGATAAAACGGATGAAGATACAATAAATATAAGAGATGAAGAAGGATTGACAGTATTTGATTATGCGGTTAAATATAGAAATTCTGAATTAATGAAGAGATTAAAAGATAAAATAAAACCACAAACTAATAATATTAAAATATTGTGTAATAATAAAAAGAAGAAGATGTTAAGAGAATATATAAATAAGATAGATAAAGAAGATATAAAAGAAAATAATTTATTAATACATAGATTATGTGAGAAGAATATGGAAGAGAGTGTGATATTATTAATAGAAAAAATAAGTAGAGAGGAAATAAATAAATTAGATGAGAGAAATAATAGTGTATTATATTATGCGATAAAAAATAAGATGATTAATTTTATAAAAGAAATAATAAATAAAATAGATAAAGATATGATAAAAAGAGAATATAATGGGAAGAAATTATATGAAATGTGTGTTGAAAATCAATTATTTGAGATTGCTTATTTAATTATGAAAAAAATTAATTAAAATAAAAAATTAATTCAAATAAAATAAAAAAAATTGAAAAAATAAAATATTTATATATAATAATAAGAAAAAAAGATGAGAATAGCATATAAGACGATAGATTTTGCTTTTTACAGTGATGAAACAAAAGAGGATGATATAATAATATTAAGATTAAAGACAATATCAGAGGAAATAATAGAGAGAATAATAGAAATTTCAGATTATAATATTTTTAGAGAGAAAATAAATGAGAATATGAAAATATTGATGGGAATATTTTCAGAGGATGAGAATGAAATAATAAGAATAAAAAGAGGGAATTGTGTGTTGTATGTAGAATTATATTGTTATTTAAGATATTATAGAAAAAATAAGAATTATCGGAAGGAGAGAGAAATAAGAGATGGTTTAAGACATATTGAGAGATATATTTTGAATTAATTTTTTTTATTTATTATAACAAAATGGAAATTTTTTGATGATAATATAATTTGAAAGATATTTATTAAGAACATCACAAATATTATTATTAAAATTTTCTGTATTTTTATTATTATTATTATTATTAATATTTTTATTAATATTTTTAGTAATAATATTACATTCAAGAGCGAATTTAGCGTGAAATAGATTACATAAATTATTATTATTCATAGTATAATAATAATAATAATAAATAAATTTTTATAATAGAGAATAAAAATTGAAAAAAGAATATAATAAATATATAAATAATATAGAAGATGTTGGTAGGTAATAGATATTATAAGATAGATGAAAATATAGAGGTTATATCAAAAATGGAGATAAAATTTGAGATATATAAAAGAATAATAGATTTAGAGATAGATGGAATAGAAAATCCGAATGTATTAGTGTATAGTTGTGATATATATGAGGAGGATGAGAGATATAGTTATATAAATATATTTAGTAGTGTGAAGATAATAATAACGGATGAGATAAGTATGAATAATGGAGGATTTGAGGAATTACCGGAGAGTATAGAATATATAATAGTGGATGGTATAATTTATGAGAATAATAAGATGGATAAGAGGGAATTAATAAAATTTATGGATATAGAGAAGGCGAAGAGGATAATAAAGGACAATACGAGGATAAAAAATGAATATAATTATATAAGTAAAAATGGGGAGAATTATTTATATTTAAGTTGTTATTTTGGATTTAAGAAATTGGCATTAGAATTAATAAAAAAGATGGATAGAGAGGTAATAAATACAAAAAATAGAAGAGGAAATACAAGTTTAATATTATGTTGTCAGAAAGATGAATTAGAGGAGGTAGCATTAAATTTAATATTAATAATGGATAGTGAGATAATAAATGCGAGATATGAAGATTACAGTGCATTATATTATAGTATAGTATATATAAGAAATAGTAGATTATCAATAGAATTAATAAATTATATGGATGATAAAAATATAAATTATTTGAATGAACAGGATGAGAATTTAGTATATTTAGCGTGCGAGAGTGAATTAGAGGAAGTGGCTAGGGAATTAATAGAAAAAATGGATATAAAAATATTAAATAAGATGAATTATATAGATGAGAGTATATTAAATCCGATGATATATAATGGGATGGAGGATTTAGCATTAGAGATAATAGATAAGATGGAAGATAGAGTAATAAATACATTAAATGATGAAAGATATTCGGTATTATACATAGCTAGTAAATATGAAATGGAGAGATTAGTAAAGAAATTAGTAAAAAGAATAAATAATAAAACATTAAATACAATAACAAATAAAGGGGAAAGTGTTATATATTGGATGTGTAAGAATAAGATGGAAGAGGTGATAGAAGAAATATTACCGAGGATAAGTAAAAAGAATATAAATAGGAAAGATAAGAATAAGGAGATGATAATACATTGGATGTGTTATAATATGATGGAAAAAATGGCGATAAAAGTATTAGAAAGGATGGATAAAGAGGATAAAGAGATAATAGAATTAATAATAAATAGTGTATATACAGTAGCACAGATAAATAAGATGAATGAATTAATAGAAATAATTGAAATTAATTTTATATAATAATAATAATATAATATGATTGAAATAGAAATTAATAATGAAATAAATAAAGAAAATAATAAAGAAAATAATAAAGAGAAAAATAGATGTATAATATGTTTAGAGGATGAGACAAAAGAGAGTGAATATATAATAAATAGTAGATGTAATTGTGTGTATTATTATTGTAAAATATGTAAAACAATAGTAGAAAATTTAGAAAAGTGTCCATTATGTAGGATAAATTTGGAACAAGAAAATATAAATAGAAATATAAATACAAATATAGAAATAAATATAGAGGAAGATGAGGAAGTAGAATTAAATTACAATGATAGTATGAATTTGATAACAAGATATTTATATTCAATAATGTGTGCAGTGATAGATATGATAATATTATATTATTTATTATACAATGATAGTAGAATAAATTATTACAATATGAAATATATGGTGGATAAAGATTTAATGAATAGAGAAACACAGATAAATATAATAAAGAGTTTTAGTATAGTAAAAGCGAGTAATATGATTATAAATATAGGTTGTATAATATTTATAATAAGTAATATAACGATGTATATAAAAAGTAGAATAAGAAGTATATGTAATAGATTAAGTGTGTATATGATAATAAATTTAGTGGATTTAATATATAATATAAGTTATAATTATGTGTTATTAGAAAGTGATAAGAAGTATAAAAGAGAATATTTCAAAGATAATATAACAATAGATTATTTGATGAATAATAATATAGTAAGAAAAAACGAGTATGATATGTATGGATTAGAGAATTATGATAAGTTATTTTATAAAGTAATAATAATAATATTATTTATATCAATAATAAATTCAATAAAAATAGGATATAATAGAGATAGAAAAAAGTATATAAAAAATTTTTTAATATATTTAGGTAGTATATTTTTTATTATGTTTAGTTTATATCAAATTACTTATAATTCTTATTATTCACATTATAATAAATAATAAAAAAAATTAAAAAAATTGACTCCCAAGGTAGCAATTTTTTTGAAAAAAAATTGAAAATAACAATATATTGAAGTAATATAAAGTATAAGAATAAAAATAAAAATGGCAGGTTCAGTAGAGATAATGATGATAGAGGTGAATGATGTATATAATTTGGATTTGAGTATTAAAGTTAATAAATTTCCTATTTTTGATATGATAGTGGATGGATTTAATATTAGTACATTGTTGGAGTATGCGATTGTAAGGGATAATTTGGAGATAGTAAGATTTTTGATTGAAAGGGGTCATGATGTGAATTATAGTAATTTTATGCAACCACTACATTTGGCAATTTATTTGAAGAATTATAAGATTGCGAAAATTTTGTATGAGGCAAAAGCAGAAATTACAGAAATGATTAGGGAAGAAGCACAAGGTGCAGGAGATGATTTTATTAATTTGATTATTGATGTTGATGATTATAAATATGAGGATGAAAGTGAAGAGAAAGAGGAGGATTATGATTATTAAAATATTATTATTTTTTTATTTAATTATAGAAATAATAATTATATAAAATAAATATATACAATGGATTATTCACAAGATTATACCGAAAAATACAAAAAATACAAACAAAAGTATGTCGAGTTAAAGAAACAATATGTATTAAGAGGTGGAAATCGTTATACATCAGCATCAGCATCTGCAGCACCAGCACCAGCACCAGCACCAGCACC
>Ga0169931_10012371_pt1 | contig 11845 bp, 7 predicted proteins | sample Kivu_15m_20L_FD_129675 | JGI IMG/M metagenome (GOLD analysis project Ga0169931, IMG submission 129675) | Freshwater microbial communities from Lake Kivu, Western Province, Rwanda to study Microbial Dark Matter (Phase II) - Kivu_15m_20L... | ecosystem: Environmental > Aquatic > Freshwater > Lake ...
AGGGACGCCCAAAGCTCGCGCGTGGGCTGCTCGGGTCCGCGGGAGACCATTCGCAGGGCGATGCGCGATTGGCTCGAGTACAGGCCCCAGCCCACCACGCCCCCCGCGGGGTCGTGCACGGAGACGAGTTCCCCGGGGGTCGCCTCGGCCTTCACCACGTCGTCCGCGTAGACCCAGGGGTGTCCCCCCAGGGTCCAGCGCCGCCCCTTCCCCGTCAACGTCACTTTGCCCATCGAGCCGTGCAGTCTAGCCACGCCAGGGGCCCGACGCGGCCAACGGCATGGGGGAATGGGGCGCGGCCCCGGTGAGCGGCCGGTGAGCGGCTCCTATGCGCGCGGTCGCCGGGTGCGCGCGGTCGCCGGGTGCGCGGTTGCGCGGGAAGGAGCCGGGTGCGCGGGCCTCTGGCCCGCCTTGTTCCGGACCCTGTGGACCCGGTGCGTTCTGTAGGGGCGCGGCTCTGTCCGCGCCCAAGGGAACGACCCCGCGCCGAACGCCCTTGGGCGCGGACAGGGCCGCGCCCCTACAAGGCGGGCCTGGAGGCCCGCGCACCCGGCCCGCGCACCCGGCCCGCGCACCCGGCCCGTGGCCCGCGCACTCGGCCCGTGGATCAGACCCCGAGGGTCGAAAGCAGCTTCGGGATCTCCGCGAGCAGCGCCTTGCCCTGTTCCACCGCGGCGGCGAGTTCCGGCCCCGTCGCGCTCTTCAGTTGCTCGAGGAGGGCCGGGATCTGGTCCTTGTACTTCGCGAGCGAACCCATTTGGCCCTCGAGCGCGGCGCCGAGGTTGGCGCCCGTCGCCTTCAGCTTCGCGATGGCGGCGTCGATGCGCGGCTGCAGCTCCGAGAGACCGGTGGCAACGGTACTGGCACCGGCCGAGGTGGCGCTCTCCAAGGCGTCGGCCGCCTTGTCGGCGAGGGACTTGCCCGCGGCTTGCACGCCGCCGAGGGACCCGGCCGCCGCGTCGGCGGTGGAGCCTGCAGTGGAGCCCGCGGTGGAGCCCGCAGCGGACTCGGCGCCCGAACCCGCGGCCGGTTGGGTGGGGTCGGTGCAAGCGAGCGGCAGCACGAGGAGAGGAAGCAGAACGAGGTGGCGGAGCTGGAGATTCATCGGGGGCAGATGGGGACGGGCGGCGGTGCCGCGGGAACCGTGGGGCAAAAAGAAGGCGCGGAGTCTACGCCCGCGCGCCCCATTGGCTCGCCTCGCAGAGTCCAAGGCTCGGCAGCCGTGCTTCGATATTCCGGGACCTTCGTCCAACTTTCTAGCCCCCACGCACCGAGCCCAGCGGCCCAAAAGCGCGCAGCCGGGCAGCGCGGCGCCCCCCCAACGCGCCCCTCCGCCCAGACCCACCCAACTCCGCCCGCGCGCGGCGTGCGGCCGCCGCGCGCGATGCTCCCTCGATCCCAACGCGCCGCGACGTCGGCCGCAGCGCTGACAAGGGTCCCTTAGCGCCCGTGCGGCGCCCGGTTGCCTCGCGGCGGCAAAAATCCAGCGCCGGGCGTCCGCCTGCTCCTTAGGGCGCGGTCAGCTCGACGAACCGCGGGTGCTCGCGCAGGGACGCCAGGTCCGGATCGTCGCGCGCCCACTCGCGTTGGCGCGCCCGGGCGCCCTCGGAGCGCACGGACGATTCGAAGGTGCGCGCGAGGTAGTCGAAGGCGCGCTCTTCCTCGCCCAAGAGGGCGTAGGTGCAGGCCATGTTGTAGTGCAGCGCCGGCGCGTCGTGCACATCGACGAGCAGCGCGCGGGCCTCGTCCGCGCGTCCGGCGCGCGCACGGTAACACGCGAGGAGCACGACCATGAAGTCGCCCTGGCGCAACTCGAAAGCGCGCTCGAAGTGCGCCACCGCGGCATCCACGTCGTTGGCGCGCACGTTGGCATTCACGGCCAGCGAGACGAACGCGTCCGCGAGCAGCCCACGCGTGAGTTCGATCTGCCCGCGCAACATGCGCCGGCGTTCGGCGGCCGGATCGGAACCGAGCGTCGGCGGTGCGTTGCCGGCGTCGAGTTCGGCGAGCTGGTCCGCGAGTTCGCGCTGCAACGCCTCGAGCCGCAGCACCGCGCGGTCGAGCTCCGCGCGCGCCACATCGCCCTCGCCGAGATCGGTGCTGGCCGCGCCCACGGCCATGTGGATGCGCGCCAGCGTCCACTCGCGCCACAGGGCGCCGCCGCGGCCGTCGCCGAGCGCTTCCTCGAGCGCCCGCGCGAGGGTGCGCGCCGCCGCGGGATCTCCATCGCCGCGCAGATCGATCGACAACACCAGCGCCGCGGCCGACGGTGTGCGGTAGTCGAGCAGCGCGGGAAAGCCGTCGGCCTCGTCCTTTTGGAACTGCTCGCGAAGGAGTTCCAGTTGGCGCAGCCAGAGGAATCGATTCGCGCGGTCGTCGGCGATGCGCCGCTGCACGAGCTCCATCTCCGCGAAGCGCAGCGAGCGCAGCAGCGCCAGGCGCTCGGGATCCTCGAGCGGGTTCTCCGCGAGCGCCAACTCGTCCTGTGCCAAAAAACCCGGCAGTTCGCGCGGCGCCACCAGCGCAAGCGCCCGGCCGAGTTGCCGCTGTACGTCGAGCCAACGGGCGCGCGGCAACGCCGCGTGGCGCTCGTCGAGACCCAGGAGGCGCCGCGGCGCGAACTCGCCCTCGAGCACGTCGTCGAACGTGCCGCCGACGCCATTCGCCTCCCAGTCGAGCGCGGCGCGGTGCACGGCGAGCAAACCCCGGTGCACGGCCCGGGCGCGCTCGCGCTGGGGCGGCGCGGCGGCGTCGGCACCGGTCACGAGTTCCGCCGTCAACTCCCACACGTCCACGAGCACCAACAGGCGCTGCGCCTCCACGGCGGCCTCGACATCGGCGCGGGTTCCCGGTCCGCCCTGGGCGTCGCGCTCGAGCCGGAGCGCGACCAACTCAGCGCCCATGCTGCGCGCCGCGCCCAGCACCGCAAGGGCCGCTTCGGGCGCTCCGGCGGCGATTTCGGCGCCGGCCTCGACGAGCCGTGCGCGCAGCGTCAACTCCCCCGCCACGTCGCCCTCGGTCGGGCCCCACTTCGCGCCGACGCGGCGGGCCAGCCGGCGGGCCGCCGCGGGATCCCCCTCCTCGGCCAACGCGATCTGCGCGGCGCGCAACACGAGCGCATCGCCGGCGAACCCGTCGGCTGCGATGCGCTCGAGGAACCGCCGCGCCAACTCGGCGCGCTCGAGCCACACCCAGCGCGCCAACGCGTTCTCGACGCCCGCGCGCGCACCCGCGCGTTCGGTGGCGGCCGGCGACAGGAGACCCGCGAGCAACGCGGTGTAACGCTCGGGCGCGAGCGCCGCTTCCCCCACCTCCGCCAGTGCACTGCCGAGCCCGATCAACAACTCGCCGAACGCATCGGGACCGATGCGCCCGCGGCCTGTCGCGCGCCGACTCCACTCCTCTGCCACGACACCTTCGAGGGCCGCACCGCCGCGCAACATGCCGGCCAGTTCCTTGGCGGCGAGGTTCTGTTCGTCCGAAGGCAACTCGGCGACGAGCTCCGCGAGGGCAGCCGCCGCGGGCGCCTGGTCGAGGCGCGCCAGGGATTCGACCGCCGCGCGGCGCACGGCGGGATCGCCGTCCGTGCGCGCTACCGCGGCGAGTTCCGCGACGCGCCGCTCCACCTGGGCGGTGCCGAGCGCGCGCTGGCCGAGGTAACGCGCGAGCCGCGCGCGCACGTGCCGATCGGTCGAGTCGAGGGCCTCGAGCGCGCGCGCCACGTCGGCCGGATCCGCGCGCCGCAGCAGTTGTTCGGCGGCGCGGCGGTCCAACTCTTCGGGGCCCGCGTCCTCGCGCGCGGACGCCGCGCCGTCGGCGCGCATCCCAAGGGCCGCTGCGGCGACGAGAACGAAGGCCGCGGCGCGGTGCGCGGGAAAACTCACGACGGATCGCCCTCCGGTTCCTGCGTGCGGCCCATGCGGTACTCGAACGTCCGCCGCGAGAGCCCGACACGGCGCGCGGCGGCACTGACGTTGCCGCGTTCTTCGCGCAGGGCTTCCGCGAGCAACGCCTGCTCCAGTTCCGCGGCGCCCAACCCACGCGACAGGGCGAGGCGCGCCAACTCCTCGGCGGCGCCGGCGACCCCTTCGCTCAGGAAGTCGAACTCCTCGGGCGCGATCGGCACGTGCACGTCCTCGGCCAGGGCGTGCACACGTTCGAGGGCGTTTTCGAGTTCGCGCACGTTGCCCGGCCAGGGGTGGGCGACGAGCCGCTCGAGGGCGTCGGGCCCGAGCGCGCGGGGCGCCCGGCCGAGGCGCTCGGCCACACGTTCCGAGAGCACCTCGACGAGCCGAGGCAGGTCACCGCGGCGCGCGCGCAGCGGCGGCAGGGTGAGCGGCACCACCGCCAGGCGCCAGTAGAGGTCTTCGCGGAACCGGCCCGCCTCCACCTCGCCGGCCAGGTCCACGGCGCTGGTCGCGACCACCCGCAGGTCGACGGGGACCGCCCGCTCCCCGCCCACGGGTTCCACGACCCGCTCCTGCAGGACCCGCAGCAACTTGACCTGGGACGGCAGCGGCAGGAGCCCGACGTCGTCCAGCACCACCGTGCCCCCGTGGGCGCGGCGGAAGGCGCCCTGGCGGCCCTCCCGGGCGTCCGTGAACGCGCCCTTTTCGTGCCCGAACAGCTCCGACTCGATCAGCGTCGGACTGAGAGCCCCGAGGTGGAGCCGGACCAGGGGGCCCGCCGCCCGGGGGCTGCGCTGGTGCAGCAGGGCGGCTGCCAGGCTCTTGCCCGTACCGTGCTCTCCCAGGATCAATACCGTGGCATTGCCTTGGGCCGCTAGTTCCAGATCCCGGAGCACGGCCCGCAGGGCGGGGTCGGCCCCCACCAGGTGGGGCTCGCGGTCTTGGGCGGGGGTCGGTTGCAACGGGTTGGGCCGGGGCTGGGGTCGGCGGACCTCTGGGGGGTTTTGGGGCCAAACGGGGCCCTCCGGTATCCCCGGCGTTGACGGGGCTGCTCAGATATAGCAGACTCACCGGCCTTAAAACGCCGTTCCGGCCGTTCACGCGGCCGGCGGAGCCCCGCCGCACCATCCGCCCCGGGTACCTCCGCCAGGAACGCTCCCTCGACCCAGCCCCGGCCGCGCGCCGGTGCCGGTCCGGGAAGCACCTGGCGTGGTACCCGTACCGACTTCGAGCGCCACTTCGAGCTCTCTGCACGACGCAGAGTTCGCCTGAAGTGGCCTCGGCATCGGTTCCGGGCTGCTGCCTGCGGCGGCGTCGAGTGGCCCTGTCCTTCGCATCCGCGTGGGACAACGCCACGACGGCGTCGGGAGACTGTTCGGAACCCAGGTGACTGCCTGGGTGAAGGACGGAACCATCCCCCGGCGCGGCGACGCCGGACTCCCGTAGTTCGCAACCGTGCGGCGCGCGACACCACCTGCCCCGATCCACCGAAAGCGCCCACGAGATCATGAACCGAGAGGAACTCCTGCGGATGATCGACACCCTCCACAGGGATCGCGAGATCCCCAAGGAGGTGCTGTTCGCTGCCCTTGAGGAAGCGATCGGGGCCGCCGTCAAGAAGCGCCTCGGCGCCGGCGAGGACCTCGTGGTCACCGTCGACCGCAAAACCGGCGAGATCGGCATCGAGGACGACGAGGGCGAATACGAGTTCGACCTCGAAGTGCTGGGGCGCATCGCGGCCCAGGCCTGCAAGCAGGCCATGATGCAAAAGATCCGCGAAGCCGAACGGGACGTGCTCTTCGACGAGTACGAGGCCCGCGTCGGCCAACTGGTGCACGGCACCGTGCAGCGTTTCGAGAGCGACGCCCTGGTGGTGAACCTGGGCCGCGTCGAGGCGTACCTCCCCCGTGAAGAGCGGGTGCGCGGCGAAACCGCGGCCCCCGGCGATCGCGTCCGCGCCATCGTGCTGGAAGTCCGCAAAGACGGCCCGCGCGTGAAGATCATCATCAGCCGCACGCACCCGGACTTGGTGCGGCGCCTCTTCGAACTCGAAGTGCCCGAGATCTCCGAGGGCATCATCGAGATCAAACGCGTCGTGCGCGAGCCCGGCTACCGCACCAAGATGGCGGTGATCTCGATCGACCCCAAAATCGACAGCATCGGCGCCTGCGTCGGCGTGCGCGGCTCGCGCATCAAGGCGGTGATCGACGAACTGCGCGGCGAGCGCATCGACATCATCAAGTGGAGCGACTCCTTGGAGACGCTCATCATGAACGGGCTGAAGCCCGCGAAGATCGACATCGACAACATCTACCCGGACGTGGACAGCCACTCCGCCACGGTGATCGTCGACGAAGAGGAACAGTCGCTGGCCATCGGCAAGAAGGGCCAGAACGTGCGCCTCGCCAGCCGCCTCTGCGGTTGGGACATCGAAATCAAGACACGCGCCGAGTTCGAGGCCGACCTGATGGGCCAAGAGGACGGCGGCGAGGGCGCTGCGCTGGGCGACGAGGGAGACGGCTCCCCCATGCTCGAGGACAGCGACGACACAACACCGGAGGGCGCGCCTTCCGGTGGCCCGGGAAGCCGGGAGCAGGGCGCCTAAGGCCCCGCGGACCCCAGGCCCCCCGCCGCTGGGGATCGGGGCCTGGGGCGCGACCGCCACCTCGAGGGGTCGCAGCGCAAGAAGAGACGAATGGAGTCGGCCAGAGGGATCGTGACCAAAAAACGCGTTTACGAGATCGCCAAGGAATGGGGCATGACCGGGCAGGACCTGGCCGCGGAGCTGCGCGGCTGGGGGTTCACTGACGTCAAGACCCACATGACCGCCCTGGACGACTCGATCGTCATGGTCATCGAAGGCCGTCTCGAGGCCTACGGCAAGAAGCGCGTGGGTTCGGCAGCGGAGGACACCTCCGGCGCCGCCGCGGGCGACCTCTCCGGCATGATCCGGCGCAAGAAGAAGGGCGCCGACGAAGCCCCCGCGGCTCCGGCTCCCGGCCACGATCTGGGCGGCTTGGTGCGCCGCAAGAAGAAGTCCCCCGAGGACGAGGCCGCCGAGGCCGCGCCGCCCGCGCGCGCCCAGCCCTCGGCCCCCGCCGCCGAAGCCACACGCGCAGCACCGCGCCCGGCCGCGGCCGACACCGCTGTGTCCCCCGCCCGCTCCGAAGCCCCGGCGAACACGTCCGCGAAGGCCGCCCCCGAAGCTGCGCCGACCACGCGTGCGCCCGCCGCCGCAAAATCGGCCGAGGCCGAACCCGCCCGCGAGGCGACGCGCGAGACCACCCAACGCCCGGACGCGACTCCCACGTCCAAGGAGACCGCGCAGACGGCCTCTGGCGCTGCGCCCGCGACACCACCCGCTGCCAAAGCGCCGGCTCCAAGTACGGCGGCTCCCAATACAGCGGCTCCGGCTGCACCGTCCGCCGGCGCTCCCGCCGGCGCTCAGGCGACGTCGAAGGAATCGAAGGAGTCCAAGGAAACAGGCACTGCCGCGCCCAAAGCCGCGGAAGCGAAGTCCACCGCCACCGCGCCGGAGCGCGCTCCCGCAGACGCGGCGCCCAACTCCGCGCCGGCGGCCGCTCCCCAAGCCGCGCCCGCCGGCGGGTCTTCGACCGCGCCGAAGGTCACGGACGACGTGATCCCCGCCGCGCCCCGCGCCCTGCCCCGCAACGCGGGCGATGCGGCCGCCAGCTCGGTCGGCGAAGCACCCGCGCAGGAACGCGCTGGTGCCCCCGCCGCTGAGGAAGCCGTCGCCGACGCCGGCGCGGATTCGCCCAGCAAGATCCAAGGCACCGAACAGGAAATCGTGCGCCCCGGCGCCGCCCGCCGCGCGGGCAAGGTCGTCGGGTTCGTGGACCTCTCGAAATTGCAGTCCACCCCCGCGGCGCCGAAACGCGACTCGCGCCGCCTGCGCTCCGCCGACGACGAAGCGGCACCCAACGTGCAGCCGACCCTCGGCAAGGACCGGCGCAAGGCCTTCACCCGCGGCGCCGACGCCCAACGCAGCACACTTTCCGCCCAGGAGCTGCGCGAGCGCGAGGCCGGCCGCGTGCTGCGCACCAGCGGTCCGACCCGCGGCGGCCCGAGCGGCCCCGGTGGCCGCGGACCGATGGCCCGTGGTTCGGGCCGCGGCGGTCCCGGCGGTCCCGGTGGACCCGGCGGACCGCGCCGCGTCCTCGGCAGCGGCTCGCCCTTCGCGGGCCAGAACGTGCAGGTCGAGTCCCCCGTCACGGTCAAGCAGTTGGCCGAGGCCATCTCGCTGAAGGCCAACGACGTGCTCAAGAAGGCGTTCAGCCTGATCGGGTTCGGCGTCAACATCAACTCGGTGCTCGACGAAGACACGGCCATCCTCTTGGCCGGTGAGTTCGGTGTGGAACTCGAAGTCACCCAGGCGGTGGCGGCCGAGGATGCGCTGCTCGCCCAACTGGCGTCGAAGCGCAGCAAGATCGAGGACGAACACCTGATCCTGCGCCCGCCGACGGTCGCGGTGCTCGGCCACGTGGACCACGGCAAGACCACGCTGATCGACACGATCCGCCGCTCCCAGATCACCGGGGGCGAATCGGGCGGCATCACCCAGCACATCGGTGCCTACCAGGTCACCACCAAACTGGGCCACCACCTGTCGATCATCGACACACCCGGCCACGCGGCGTTCACGTCCATGCGCGCCCGCGGCGCCAAGGCCGTCGACATCGTGATCCTGGTGGTCGCCGCCGACGACGGTGTGATGCCCCAGACCGAAGAGGCCATCAACCACGCGCGCGCCGCCAGGGTGCCGATCGTGGTCGCGATCAACAAGATGGACCGCCCGGAGGCCAACCCCGAGCGTGTGATGAACGAACTGGCCGCGAAGGAGCTGATCCCCGAGGAATGGGGCGGTCCGACGGCCATGCTGAAGGTCAGCGCCCTGAAGGGCGACGGCATCGAAGAGCTGCTCGAGCGTGTGTTCCTCGAAAGCGAAGTGCTCGAGCTCAAGGCCCACCCGAGCGGCCCCGCCACCGGGGTCGTGCTCGAGGCCGAGATGCAAGAGGGCCGCGGCCGGATCGCGCACCTTTTGGTGCAAGACGGCAGCCTGAAGCGCGGGGACGTGATCCTCGCCGGCGAGGGCTACGGCAAGGTGCGTTCCATGCAGAACGACCGCGGCGAGGCCATCAACGAAGCCGGGCCCTCCACCCCCGTCGAAGTCACCGGTCTCTCCGAACTGCCGACCATCGGCGAGCGTTTCTACGTGGTCGAGTCGCTCGACTCCGCGCAGGAAGTCGCCGGCGAACGCGCCCGTGCCAACCGCATGATGTCGCTGGTCGAGCGCAAGACGGTCAACCGCGAGAACCTGTTCCAGGCGGTCGCCCAGTCGCAGAAGAAGACCGTCAACCTGGTGGTGCGGGCCGACGTGCAGGGCTCCTTGGAGGTGCTCAAAGCCCAGTTGGTCGCCATGCAGCACGACGAAGTCGAGGTGAAGATCATCGACTCGGGCGTGGGTGCGGTTTCGGAAAGCAACGTCGACCTCGCGATTTCGTCGGACGCGACGATCATGGCCTTCCACGTGGGCACGAACCCCAAGGCCCGTCAGAACGCCGAGCGCGGCGGTGTGGAGATCCGCAACTACACCGTGCTCTACGAGATGCTGAACGACGTCACCAAGATGATGGAGGGCACGCTCAGCCCCGAAATCATCGAGGAGATCACCGGTCACGTGGAGATCCGGCGCCTGTTCAAGTCCTCGAAGCTCGGCAACATCGCCGGCTGTCACGTCATCGACGGCAAGGTCAGCCGCGACAGCAAGATCCGACTGCTGCGGGACGGAACCGTGGTCTGGACCGGCCAGATGGGCTCCCTGCGCCGCGAGAAGGACGAGGTCAAGGACGTGCGCGAGGGCTTCGACTGCGGCATCGTGCTGAAGAACTACGACGACATCCGCGAGGGCGACATCCTCGAGGCCTTCCGCCTGCTCGAACGCAAGCGCAAGATCTGAGCTGTCCGTTGCCGACGCACGTTCGATGACAAACCCGCGCACGATCGCCCGACTGGAGGCGCGCATCCTCGAGCGCGCCGCCCATGCGATCGAGTTCGAACTCGCCGATCCGAGGGTGACGATGATCACCCTGACGAAGGTCGAGCTAGCCAACGACCTGCGCACCGCCAAGGTGCACTGGTCGGTGCTTGGCGGCGACGTCGAGCGCCGCCAGGCCCAACGGGTGCTCGACAGCGCCGCCGGCTTCATCCAGCGCCAGGTGGGCCGGGTGCTCGAAACCCGCCACACGCCGCGCCTCTCGTTCCACTACGACGACTCGATCGCGCGCGCCGCCGAACTGGATCGCAAGATCAAAGAGGCGCTCAACAAGGACCGCGAACTGAACCCCCACGCCCACGACGACCTCCTCGCCGCCGGTGTGGACATCTCGCTGCCCGAACCCGACGAAGACGCAATCGTCGAGGCCGAATACGAAGAGTTCCTCGAAGAAACCGAGGACGGCGAGCCCAAGTAGCCAAGGGCCGCAGCGCCCCTTTGCGAAGACGCCCCTCGTCCAGGGCGCCGCGGGCGCCCTGAACGAAAGGCGTTGTCGAGGGTCGGGTCCTGGATCAGCAGGTCTTGAAGCAGTAGATCGAACCGGCAACTTCGCCGTCGAATGTGACGACGACACTGAACGTGCCAGTGGCTTCGTCTTCGATGATTTCGATCTCGACCCCAACATCGTCGCCTTCGACGGGGTCGATCGTGAACAGCGAGGTGCACGGAGGTCCGAAGGGTTTGGGTTGCCCATTGCTGTCCTCGCAGACAGAGCACCGATCGTCGTACAACCACCGGTAGTAGTCGGCGAGCGCTTGCTCGATCCAAGCATCATCGTCCGCCGCCGCAATGGCAGCTTCCTTGGTCATCCCCGTCGCGAGCGTGATCGGTTCCTTGGGGAACAGGCGTGAGGGGCCTTCGTTCCCGCATCGGATCGAAACGGGATCAGATTCACCACTGACTGGGGCGAGCCACAGGCAGGTGGATGCCGCGAGGGCGGCACAGAGCACTTTCCACTTCATCTCTCCTCTCCACTCTTGGACCCACGCGCGGCCGCGGCGGGAGTTCGGACGTCGAACTCCACCACCGCGGTCGAACCTTCGCGTGCATCCACGAACACTTCCAAAGGCAGGTCGTAGCCAGGCACCTCGCCGAACGCGACCCGGTACATTCCGGGCGCGGAGACGGTGAACTCGGCCCGCGACGCTGCCCCAGCCCGCCCCATGCGGACCCGGGTTGCCAGGAGCCGGCCACTGCCGCCCGTCGGCGCGACTTCGGCACCGTGCCACCAACTCGCTGGGATCCCCAGCCCGCCGCCCTGCACGAGGGCGCGCAGTTCCACCCGGTACGCGCGCTCCAGCGTCCACGCGAACGAGACATCCCCGGAGGGCACCTCGACCGAGAACTGGCGCGGCTGGTAGTCCTCGAGGCCGGTGTCGAAGCTCCATCGACCCGGCAGGAGCTTGGCCGTCAGCTCCGCGCGCCCGGCGTGCCACGTGGGTTGGACCCACGCCATGGCGTGCCGTCCTTCGAGTCGGCTCCAACTCGCACGGGCGCCCTCGAGGGGGCGCCCCAAACCATCGACGAGGCGGACCCGCGCATGCCACATCAGCGGCACGGCCACAACAAGGAATTGCCCTTCCCCCACCAACTCGAAGCCGTGCACGCGGCCAAAACCGCGCAGATGCACCCCGTACTTCCCGGGGGGCAGCGGCGCCGTGCGGAAGCGGCGCCGGGCGGACGGTTCCGGCTCGCGGGCCAAGTCCGCATCGCCCAGGAACTGAAGATCCTGGAAGTGCCACGGCGACGACGGATCCTCGACGCGAAACGACAACTCGAGCGACTGGCTCAGCAGCCACTCGTGGTCCTCGTCCGCGAACTCGAGCAACCCGAGGACGGTGAAGGCCTCGCCGCCCGAGGGCGC
>Ga0169931_10012372_pt1 | contig 11845 bp, 9 predicted proteins | sample Kivu_15m_20L_FD_129675 | JGI IMG/M metagenome (GOLD analysis project Ga0169931, IMG submission 129675) | Freshwater microbial communities from Lake Kivu, Western Province, Rwanda to study Microbial Dark Matter (Phase II) - Kivu_15m_20L... | ecosystem: Environmental > Aquatic > Freshwater > Lake ...
GCTGGCCGGCTATGGTGCGGAAGCGGTGAACCCGTATCTGGCCTTTGAAACCCTGGAACAAATCCGCCAGCGCGTGGATATGAAGCTGAAGCCTTATGAAGTGCAGAAGAACTTCATCAAGGCGATTGGCAAGGGCGTGATGAAGGTGATGTCCAAGATGGGCATCAGCACCTATCAATCCTATTGCGGCGCGCAAATCTTCGACGCGGTTGGGCTTTCGACCAGCTTTGTCGAAAAATACTTCACCGGCACCGCGACCACGATTGAAGGCGCCGGCATTGCTGAAATTGCGGCAGAAGCCGTGCAGCGCCATCAGGCGGCCTTTGGCGACAATCCGATCTATCGCGATTTGCTGGATGTGGGTGGCGATTACGCGCTGCGGCTGCGTGGCGAAGATCACGCCTGGACGCCAGAGAGCGTTTCCAACCTGCAACACGCGGTGCGCGGCAATTCAGCGGATCGCTACAAGGAATTCGCCAAGACCATCAACGATCAAAGCCGTCGTCTGCTGACGATCCGCGGGTTGATGGAATTCAAATTCGCCGAACAGCCAATCCCGCTTGAGGAAGTTGAACCGGCGCATGAAATCGTCAAGCGCTTCGCGACAGGCGCGATGAGCTTCGGTTCCATCAGCCGTGAAGCGCATACCACGCTCGCGATTGCCATGAACCGCATTGGCGGGCGTTCCAATACCGGCGAAGGCGGTGAGGAAGCGGATCGCTTCACGCCGATGCCAAATGGCGATTCCATGCGCTCCGCCATCAAGCAGGTGGCGTCTGGCCGCTTTGGCGTGACGGCGGAATATCTGGTCAATGCCGATGATATTCAGATCAAGATGGCGCAAGGGGCGAAGCCTGGTGAAGGCGGGCAGCTTCCGGGCCATAAGGTGGACAAGAACATCGCCCGCGTGCGGCATTCCACGCCCGGCGTTGGTCTGATTTCCCCGCCGCCGCATCATGATATCTATTCGATCGAAGATTTGGCGCAGCTCATTCACGATCTGAAGAATGTGAACAAGCGCGCGCGGATTTCCGTGAAGCTCGTCTCGGAAGTCGGCGTTGGCACGGTTGCCGCTGGTGTTTCCAAGGCGCGGGCGGATCATGTGACGATCTCCGGCTATGAAGGCGGTACGGGCGCTTCGCCCTTGACGTCACTGACGCATGCCGGTTCACCCTGGGAAATTGGGCTTGCCGAGACGCAGCAAACCTTGGTGCTGAATGGCCTGCGTGGGCGGATTGCCGTGCAGGTGGATGGCGGCTTGCGTACCGGGCGCGATGTGGTGATTGGCGCGCTGCTAGGTGCCGATGAATTCGGCTTTGCCACCGCACCGCTGATCGCGGCCGGCTGCATCATGATGCGCAAATGCCATCTGAACACCTGCCCGGTTGGCATCGCGACCCAAGACCCGGTGCTGCGCGCGCGCTTCACCGGCATGCCGGAACATGTGATCAACTACTTCTTCTTCGTCGCCGAAGAAATGCGGGAGCTGATGGCTCAGCTTGGCTTCCGTATGGTGGACGACATGGTGGGGCGTGTTGACAAGCTGAACATGCGCCCGGCGATTGATCATTGGAAGGCGAAGGGTGTGGACCTCTCGCGCATTCTCTATCAGCCGAAGCTGGTGGAAGGGGCCGCGATCCATCAATGCGAAACCCAGGATCATGGCTTGGATCACATCCTGGATGTGGATCTGATCGCGGCCAGCAAGGATGCGCTGGAAAAGCAGCAGCCGGTGCGTATTGAACGGGCCATCAGCAACCTCAATCGCACCACGGGGGCGATGCTCTCTGGTGAGGTCGCGAAGCTTTATGGCCATGCGGGCTTACCCGAAGATACCATCAGCATTGCCTTCAAAGGCACGGCGGGGGGCAGCTTTGGCGCTTTCCTGGCGCGTGGTGTCTCGCTGGAATTGACTGGCGATGCGAATGACTATGTGGGCAAAGGGCTTTCCGGTGGGCGTATTTCGGTGAAGCCCCCCGCCGGTGTGAACCGTGATCCCTCGGCCAATATCATTGTGGGCAACACTGTTCTTTACGGAGCGATTGCCGGTGAAGCCTATTTCGAAGGTGTCGCCGGGGAACGCTTTGCCGTGCGCAATTCCGGCGCGGTGACCGTGGCTGAAGGCTGCGGTGATCATGGCTGCGAATACATGACCGGCGGCGTGGTGGTGGTGCTGGGTGCGACTGGGCGGAATTTCGCCGCCGGCATGTCGGGTGGTATCGCTTACGTCTATGACATCAACGGCAATTTCCGCGACATGTGCAATACCAGCATTGTGGACCTTGAAGCGATCGGCCCGGCTGACGCCAGCGAAGACGGGCGGCCAAAGCACCGCGCGCCATCCGCGTTCGACAATGGCATGGGCGATATGCTGCGCTTCGATGCGGAACGTCTGCGCATTCTGGTGGAACGCCACTTGCTGATGACCGGCAGCGCGCGTGCGCGTGCTTTGCTGGAAGATTGGGATGCGGCGCTGCCGCGCTTTGTGAAGGTGATGCCGCGGGATTATCGCCGCGCCTTGCTTGACCTGAAGGCCGAGCAAGCGGGCGGTCACGCGGTTGCGGCCGAATAAGCCGCAAGGGGGAATAGCGTTATGGGTAAGGCAACTGGCTTTCTTGAATTCGAACGCACCGATCGTGGCTATATCAAGCCCGAAGAACGGCTGAAGAATTACAAAGAATACGTCACGCCCTTGCCGGGCGCGGAGCTCACGAAGCAGGCGGCGCGCTGCATGAATTGCGGCATTCCGTATTGCCATAATGGCTGCCCCGTAAATAATATGATCCCGGATTGGAATGATCTAGTCTATCGGGATCAGTGGCAGGCGGCGCTGGAAACACTTCATTCCACCAACAACTTCCCGGAATTCACCGGCCGCATCTGCCCCGCCCCGTGTGAGGCAAGCTGCACGCTGAACCTGACGGAAGCGCCGGTCACCATCAAATCCATCGAATGCGCGATTGTGGATCGCGGCTGGGAAGAAGGCTGGATCAAGCCGCAAATTCCGGCGCGCAAGACCGGCAAGCGTGTGGCGGTGGTGGGCAGCGGCCCGGCGGGCCTGGCTGCGGCGCAGCAATTGGCGCGCGCTGGTCATGCAGTCACGCTGTTTGAAAAGCATGACCGCATCGGCGGTTTGCTCCGCTACGGCATTCCTGATTTCAAGATGGAAAAACACCTGATTGACCGCCGCGTGGATCAGATGTCGGCCGAAGGCGTTGAATTCCGCACCGGCACGGAAGTGGGCAGCACTTTGCCATTTGATGTGCTGCTGGCGGGTTATGATGCGGTGGTGATGACGGGCGGGGCTGAATGGCCGCGCGAATTGGAAGTGGATGGCCGTAATCTTTCCGGCATCTATCCGGCCATGGATTACCTGACGCAGCAGAACAAGCGCGTGGCGGGCGATAGCGAAGATCGCGCCGCGCCGCGTGGCACAATTTCCGCCACGGGCAAGCATGTGGTGGTGATTGGCGGCGGTGATACGGGCGCGGATTGCATCGGCACCGCGGCGCGCCAAGGTGCGGCTTCCATCACGCAGATTGAAATCATGCCAAAGCCGCCGGAGCAGGAAAATAAGGGCCTCACCTGGCCCAATTGGCCGCATAAGCTCCGCACCGCGCCGGCGCATTATGAAGGCTGTGCGCGTGATTGGGCCGTGCTGACCAAGCAGGCGGTGGGTGAGAATGGCCGCGTGACAGCGCTTGATTGTGTGCGCGTGGAATGGGTGCATGAAGCTGGGCGCATGCAGATGCGCGAAGTGGCGGGCAGCGGCTTTCAGATGAAGGCTGATCTGGTGCTGCTGGCGATGGGCTTCCTTGGGCCGCGCCGTGCGGGGTTGCTGGAAACTTCTGGTGTGACCCTGGATGCGCGTGGCAATGTGCAGGCGGATACGGAAGCCTATCAGACATCTGTGCCCAAAGTGTTTGCCGCGGGTGATATGCGGCGCGGCCAATCGCTGGTGGTTTGGGCTATTCGCGAAGGTCGGCAATGCGCGCGCGCGGTGGATGAATTCCTGATGGGGGCAAGCACCCTGCCTAGATAGGGTGCTGGCGACTGCTCGCGCCTGATGTGATTGCTGGCGCGGCAAAAGCCGTCGGTGTTTGCTCGTTTTGGCGGCATGTCTCGCCCCGTCATCATGTTTTCCGGGCATGAGGCGTAACTTCGCGGTTGCGCCCGCCAGTTCCAAGCTTATGTGCACCAACAAGGCTGAAGCCGCCGCTGCTCATAATCAACCACGCCCTGGATGCATGAAATGAACCGTCGTAACCTTTTCACCGCTGCCTCTACGCTTGCGCTGCCTATGCTGCTGCCCTCCGGCAGCTTCGCCCAGGCGGCCTTCCCCAATCGCCCCATTCGCGTGGTCAGCCCCTTTTCGGCGGGCGGCACCTCGGATGGTGTGGTGCGGCTGCTCTCCCCCACGCTGGAGCGCGTATTGGGTCAGCCGGTGGTGCTCGATAATCGTCCTGGCGCTGGCGGTACCGTGGGCACGGCGCATATCGCGGGGGAACGCCCGGATGGTTATTCGCTAGTCCTCGCCAATGCCGGGCCTATGGCCATTGCGCAAACGCTGTTCCCCAATTTGGCTTATGATGTGCGGCGCAGTTTTTCCTATGTGATGCTGGTGGGTGGCGCGCCCATGGTGGTTGGCGTACGGCCCAATGGCCCGATTCAGAACATGGCGGATTACCTGGCCGCCGCCCGCGCGCGGCCCGAGGCCATGAGCTATGGCAGCGCCGGCATTGGCTCGGTCGGGCATCTTTCCGGCATGCTCTGGTCACGCGAAGCGGGTGTGCAGCTGTTGCATGTGCCCTTCCGTGGCGGTGGAGAAGCCGAACAGCAGGTATTGGGCGGCAGCCTTGGGTCGCTCTGGAATACGCTTGGCGCCCATGCCGGAAGTGTGCGTGGCGGTTCGCTGAAGGCCATCGCGGTCACGAGCGGAGAGCGCATGTCCACCTTTCCCGATGTACCGACGATTGTGGAAGCGGGCTTCCCGGGTGCCACCGCCATCAATTGGTTTGTGCTGGCCGGGCCGGCCGGCATGCCAGAGGCTGTGGTGATGCGCATTCGTGAAGCCTTCACCACCGCTATCAATGAACCTGGCATGAAGGATCGCATTGCCGGGCTTGGTGTGCTGACCATGACTGACAATGGCCCGGCTGATGTTCAGGCCTTTGTCTCACGCGAAGCGGATCGGTGGGCGCCCGTGGTGCGCGCGAGTGGCGCGACAGCTGGGTGAGTCGCCTTCAGTTGTACTTAGAGCATGTTGCGTTCACATGGGTTCACTCAACCCGCTCTACATTGTGGTTTTTCGGGCAGCCTCGATGAAAAGCAGGCCGCGGCCTTGGCAGGCTTGGCCCCTATCGCCAGGCAATCCGGCAAGTGGAAAGGAAAGTCCTTCATCCGAGGCGGGCGCCAACAGGTTCGGCAGGGGCTTTACATGCCGGCCCTGGTCGCCATCCGCTTCAATGCCGATCTCAAAACAAAATACGAACAACTCATCAAGGCGGGGAAAGCACCAAAACAGGCCATCACCGCCGTCATGCGAAAGCTCATCATCCTCGCCAACGCGCTACTCAAAAAAAGTAGACAATGGCAAACACGGGTGGCTTGACCATCACGGATACTCTAAGCCCAACGCCAAGTAAGCTCCGGGCCAAGCGCGGCGAAAGCTAAAGAAGACTGAGCCTCCCCGAAGAATGCCGCTGTAGGCTCCTTATCCCCCCTCACCATCGCGCCAAAAGCACCGCTCCCGCAGCGCTCTTGCCACTCGATTCGACTCAGGAATAAAAAATCAATGTGTTCAGGATATCGCTTGGCCTGGGAGAAGATATGGCCTGCCCCAAACAATAGGCACTTCTGGCGCGCAAACGTCTCCAAAAAATTATCGGCGGCCCACCAGCGCTGCCAGATCGGCCTGCGGGCGAGCCCCGAAATGGGAAATCACCTCGGCCGCGGCAATGCTGCCCCAACGGCCGCATTCCGGCAGGGGCAGGCCACGGGTCAGCGCCGCCATGAAGCCGGCGGCATAGGCATCCCCAGCGCCGGTGCTGTCCACCAACTTGGTCGGCTCGGCGCGGATTTCATGAGTTTCAGCGCCCGCGATGATACGGCTGCCCTTTTCGCTGCGGGTGAGCGCGGCAATGGCGACTTCGGCGCGCACCGCCTCAGCGGCTGCATTGAAATCATCGGTTTCATAAAGCGCGCAAATCTCGGCTTCATTGGCAAAGACGATATCGGCTTCTTCCCGGATGAAGGCGCGGAAGGCAGCGCGGTGGCGGCCCACGCAGAAGGGGTCGGATAGCGTGATCGCCACTTGCCGCCCGGCCTGATGCGCGATGCGCGCTGCCGCGCGGAAGGCGGCCTGCGCCGCCGGTGGGTCGAAAAGATAGCCTTCCAGATAGACAATCCGCGCGCTGGCAATGGCGGCAGGGTCGAGATCAGCCTCGCCAAATGTCACGCAGGCACCAAGAAAGGTGTTCATGGTGCGCTGACCATCGGGGGAGACCAGGATCAGGCAGCGCGCGGTGGGGGCACCGCCGGCCAAGGGCGGCGTCGGAAACACCACCCCGGCGGCGGTAATGTCATGGCGGAACACTTGGCCGAGGCCATCATCCGCGACCTTTCCCAGATAGCCTACCTTCGCGCCAAGCCCTGCGGCGACGGCACAGGTATTGGCCGCGGACCCGCCGCTGCTTTCAATCCCCGGGCCCATGGCGGCGTAAATCGCCTCGGCCTGGTCGGTGCCAATCAGCGCCATGCCGCCCTTCGCCATGCCGTGTTCGGCCAGGAAGCTGTCCTCGGCGCGGGCCAGCACATCCACAATGGCATTGCCGATGCCAAGAATATCTAGGCTAGGGGGGGTCATGGGCGGGCGCTCCGGGAAAAGGTTGCGGCGGCATTAGCCTTGGGCGAGGGTGGCGTCCACCATGCCGCAAGCGCTTTTCCTCGCCGTTCGCCAATTGGGCGATCCTGCCTTTCGTCTGCCGTTGATCCTGGGCGTGCTGGGGGCGGCTATGGCGGTGCTGGGGCTGGTTGGTTTGGCGGCCTGGCTGGCGGGCTGGGCGGCGGCGGGCGGGCCGGAATGGCTTTCCTGGATAACCCAGGCGGGCGGTGCGGCGGCGGGGGTATTTCTGGGCTGGTGGCTGTTTCTGCCGGTGGCTCTCGGCATTGCTTCGCTTTTTACTGATAGCATCGCGGGCGCGGTGGAACGGCGGCATTATCCGGGCCTCGCCGCGCCTTCCGGTGCTTCGGCGCTGGCGCAGCTGGGGCATGGGCTTTGGTTCGGGGTTAAATTGCTGGCGCTGCAAGTACTGCTATTGCCGCTGTTCTTCATCCCCATTTTTGGCGCGCTGCTGGCCTTGCTGATCGCGGCCCATGGGCTGGGCGCGGGGCTGCTCCGGGAAGTGGCGCTCAGGCGCATGAACCTTGCGCATTCGCGCATCGCCTGGCAGCGGCTACGCTGGCAAGGTTGGCTGCTTGGCATCGTTTTGGCCCTGATGGCGATGGTGCCGGTGGTGAATTTATTGGTGCCGATCATTGGCATTGCTACGGCGGCGCATTTGCTGATCCGCGGCTTGGCCGGCTTCGATAAATTTCCCAGTGCATCACCAGAAAGCGGGGGATAACCTGTTTTCGCCCGTTGTGGCGCGGCGGAGTCGCATGCTAGCCCAAGGCACCAGCAACACGAATCACCAAGGGGGCCAAAATGTCGCTTTTCCGTCGTAAGGATGAAGCCACGACTCCGCCAGCACCGGAACCCACAAGCGTGCCGACAGCGCGCGATCCTGATCTGGCGGTGCCGCCTTTCCGGCCTGCGGCGGCGGTGGTGCCGCCGGCAGCCAGCGCGGCCGCCACATCCGCGAAGCCCACCATCGCGCCATCCCCCGCCGCGCGCCCCGCTTCCCCCACCGCCGGACGCCCCACCGGGCGGGCCGAAGCTGGTGAAAAGCGCGTCCTGCAATTGGGCAAGGGCATCAGCATCCAGGGCAGCGTGACGGAAGCCGAGCGCCTCGTCATTGAAGGCACTATGGAAAGCCAGCTTTTGCAGTGCCAGGAATTGGCGATCAGCCATTCCGGCGTCTTCAAGGGTGAAGTGCAGGTCGAAGATGCCGATATCGCCGGCGTCTTTGACGGCACTTTGACTGCAACCGGCAGCCTGATCATCCGTGCTACGGGCCGAGTTTTGGGTGTAGCGCGGTCCCGCCGCCTTTCCGTGGAAGATGGCGGCCAGCTGACGGGCCGCATGGAAATGCTCACCGAAGCGGCGGCCAGCCCATCCATGCCGGTGTCGCCGCCCGTACGCGTGGTTGAAACCAGCGAATCCTGAACCGGCGCCGCGTGCGCCAGGGGCCAAGTCCGAAAAGCAAAGCTCCGCAGCTTCGCATGTCGCCGCGGGGCAGCCCTCTTGGCCCCATCAGCGCTGTCAGCCTTGCCTTGGCAGCGCTGTTGATCACCCCCGCCTGCCGCAAATCTGACGCCGAGGGAGCAACACTCGGCCTGGAACAGGCATTGCGTGACACCAGGGCAAGCTTGGCAGCACTTGGTCTGCCTGCCACGCCAGAGGCTACGCAAACGGAGCGGCGAGCGCTATTGCCGCCCCCGCCCAGCAGCGCCAGCGCCCCACGCCGCCATGGCGCCAACCCACCCGCCGCGGCCGCTGCCTTACAGGGACAAATGCCGGAAGCCGTGATCGCCGCCATGGGGGAGCCCGCCTTGCGACGGCGTGAAGGTAATGCAGAGATTTGGCTGTATCAGGCGCCGGATTGCAGGCTGGATTTGGTTTTCTACGCCGAGGCTTCGCGGCTGGTGTTGGCCCATGCGGCGGCCAGGGCCTTTGGCGGGCGGCGCCTGACCGAATCGGCCTGTATGGAGGCGCTTGCCCGGGCGCCCCATCCGCCGCCTTGGACTACCCCCGGCGGCGGGGGCTGAACGGCAAGCATGAATCTTTGGCTTGATGCCTTTGTGCCGGCCTTTGCGCTGCTGGGCCTTGGGGCGCTGTTGCGTCGGATCCTGCTGCCCATGGATGCGGTTTGGGCCGGTATGGAAAAGCTGATCTATTGGGTGCTGCTGCCAAGCCTGATCCTTTCAGCCCTTGCGGCGCTTGACCCCGCCAGCCTACCGCTCGGCGCCATGGCCTTCACCATTTGGGGCGCGCTTGCCATCGGCACGCTGATTTCCGTGCTGCTGGCGCGCTTCATGGGGCATGGGCATGCCGCCATGACATCGGTCCTGCAGGGCGGCATTCGCTTCAATAATCTGATGGGCTTCGCCATTGTGGGCGCGATTTTCGGCACCGAGGGTATCAGCTTCGGCGCCGTTGCCACCGGCATCATCGTGCCCTTTGTGCAAAGCGTCACAACATTGGCCTTCGCCATGGATGGCAGCCGGGGGCAGCCAAAGCCGCTGGTGATCTTGCGGCAATTGATTCTGAACCCGCTGATCATCGCCTGCATCCTGGGCTTCACCATTGCCGCACTCGGCGGCTTCCCGCCGGGCGTGAAGCCAACCATCCAAACCCTGGGGCGCGCATCTGTGGCGCTTGGCCTGCTATGCGTTGGCGCGGCGCTATCCTGGGAGAGTTTTACCGACCGCATCCCCACCCAGGCGCTGACGGGTGTTCTGAAACTGATTGGCATGCCTGCCATCACCTATGGTTTGGGAACATTCGCTGGCCTGCCGCCCTTACCGCTGGCGGCGGCGGTGATTTTCATGGCACTGCCAACGGCCGCCACTTCCTATGTCATGGCGCGCGCCATGGGGGGTGATGCCAAGCTGATGGCCGCGATCACCACGACGGAGCATATCGCTTCCATCCTGACGCTGCCCTTTTGGGTCATGCTGGTTTTGGGGTGAGGCTCTTGGTGCCGCGCTAGGACCTTCCCACATCCAAGACACCTTCGTGTCTGACAGGGAAAATCCACCGATGATGCGCTTTTTTCTGATCCTCTGCGCGCTTTATGCTGGCAGTACCGTGGCGCAAGCCTCGCCGCCATCTGCCGCACAAGATGCCGTACCCGTTCAGCAGGAACGGAGCCTTTCGGAACGCGCCGGCGCCGCCATGGGTCGCGCGACAGAGGAAACCACCTCGGCCTTCGGGCGCGCCCTGCAATGGACTGGGCGGCAATTGGAAGGCGCCGGGCAATGGACCGCGCGCCAGGGAGAGACGATGGCGACCGAAAGGCCCGCAACCGCGCCTGCGCCCACACCGGGGCGCTGAACGCTTTCACCCCTGTTCCGGTAGCGTCATCTCCAACCACCCGCGCGCATCCATGCGCGCGGTATCACCCGGCAGCAGCAGCACGGTGGTGGTATCGCTTTCCACAATCGCCGGCCCCGCCACCGCCTGATCCGCGCCGAGTGCCGCAAAATCATAAACCGGCACCTCGGCCACGCCGCCTTCCAGCATGATGCGGCGAGCGCCGCGCGGCGCCACCATGGCGCCCGCTGCCTTGCCCGCTGGGGCTGGCATGGGTGGCAAGCGGCCAATCACCGCAAGCCTGGCATTCACCAGCACCACTTCTTCCTGACGGAGCGCGTAGGTGAACAGCGCCTCATGCCGCGCGTGGAAAGCATCACGCAGCCGGTCAGCAAGCCCAGCGCCTTCCCAGGCGACATGATCGAGCGGCACGGCAATATCAAAAACCTGTTCGCCGTAGCGCATATCTGCTGCGCGGCGCGTTTCCACCGTGCCGCCGAACCAACTGGCGACTCGCGCACGGCCTTCCTTCTCCAAGGCGGCCCAAATGGCGCGGAGCGCATCATCATCCGGCACACCGCCGGTGTTCAATTCGCTGCGCGCCATCTCGTACCGCAAATCGGTGTGCAGCATGCCCCAGGCGGAAAGCCCCGCCGCGAAGAAGGGCACCGCCACGCGCCGCATGCTGAGTTCCCGCGCCACCGCGCTGGCATGCAGCCCCGCCGCACCTCCGAAGGCCAGCAAACAGAAATCGCGCGGATCAACGCCGCGCCTGACCGTCGCCACCCGAATCCCATCCGCCATGCGGATATTGGCCAAGCGATGCACGCCCGCCGCCGCGGCCATGGCATCAAGTCCAAGCCTGGCGCCGAGTGTGGCAAAAGCGCGTTCCGCCGCTGCCATATCCAACTTGCGTTTGCCACCCAGGAAATTCGCGGCATCCAGATAGCCCAGCAACAGATTGGCATCCGTCACCGCTGGTTCCGTGCCGCCCTGCCCATAGGCTGCCGGCCCAGGCACGGCGCCAGCGCTGCGCGGGCCAACCTGCAAGGTGCCGCCAGCGCCGACATGACCGATGGAACCACCCCCCGCGCCAAGGGTCACAATATCCAGGCTTTCGAGCGCAATGCGCTCACCGGCCACATCGCGGCCACGACCCAGTGCGGCATCGCCTTCCTGGATCAGCGCAATATCGGTGGAGGTGCCGCCGACATCAAACGTGATCAAATCCTGCCCGAGGCCACGTTCCGCCAAGGCAACACCGGCGGCCACGCCGCCCGCCGGGCCTGAAAGCGCCGTGCCTGCTGCCAAGCGCGCCGCTTCTTCCACCGGCGCCACACCGCCATGGGAGAGGATAACGAAAACCGGCCCGCCATAGCCCGCCTGTTCCAAACGCCCGCGCAACCGCGCCAGATAGCGCGAGACAATCGGGCCCACATAGGCATTCACCGCTGCGGTCGAGAAACGTTCAAATTCCTTGATCTGCGGCAGAACTTCCGCCGATGTCGTGATGAAGACTCCAGGCAGGGCCGCGCGCAAAGCCTCGGCTGCCGCGTTTTCATGCCGCGCATCGCGCCAGGAATGGAGGAAACATACCGCGACCGCTTCCACCTTTTCCGCGCGCAATTGTGCAATCGCAGCGTCAAGCGA
>Ga0169931_10012373_pt1 | contig 11843 bp, 11 predicted proteins | sample Kivu_15m_20L_FD_129675 | JGI IMG/M metagenome (GOLD analysis project Ga0169931, IMG submission 129675) | Freshwater microbial communities from Lake Kivu, Western Province, Rwanda to study Microbial Dark Matter (Phase II) - Kivu_15m_20L... | ecosystem: Environmental > Aquatic > Freshwater > Lake...
AACACTTTTAGCTTACAAAAGATCTAGCAGCAGAAGTAAATGCACGTATCATGTAAAAGGGCTACATAATTCACTCGAAAACATGGGCTTTTTGCCTAGGATTCACCTTACCTGATTTACTTTTCCAAGTAACAACTGCAAAAGAATGATCCAATTAAAATTACGGATTTTAAAGTTTTTGATTAAATAACTATTTTTTACAAAAAAAAAAAATAACCAATTAAACTATTTACTTTGTTTTTATTATTATGGGTTAATTAGTTTACTAAAGTTTACGTATTAAAAAAATATATTTTTATGGTTTTATTGTGGTTTAATCAGAAGCCGCCGCCTTCTTCTTTTGTGAGCAGCACGTATTTCTCAGTTTCGTTCTTTTACCATTTTTACACGTAAGGAATGATGCCTCTTAGCAGGAACAAAATAAATAAAGAAATGCAGGCCTATATAACTCCCACGAAAATGTAAAGGATCTGAGGATACAAAGCAGAACATATACGGTCTATCTGTTGGTTAATCTACCTGTATGTGATGATTAGTACTGTTGAGTTCCTCAGGGGTGACCGTGGCGTAAGTAGGAGCTCTTCCCTGCATGACTATTCCGCACACTACATACATCAGAATCCTTAGGAAGAAGTTGCCGATTACCGTATAACTAAAAATGCGAATGTGCCTGTGTTATACATATTGATACCTATCTTTCTGAGGATTCACCTGTATGCAAGTTAGAGTACCTACGTCACTCAGCCTATACCTTGAGTTTTTGATGGATATGCTTCTGAAGCCGAAGTAGGAAGTGAGTGCCCAGACAGAGTTGATGATGAGGAAGCCCAAGGAAAGATAGGAGAAGGAGGGACATTCGGTCTTGTAGTGCCAAAAGGCCCAAAATATCTTCACTCCTTACACCAACATGTTTATCTAATTTGATTCAATTTTACCTGAATGTTTGATAAAGAACCTTTGTGTTTGACTGATTACCTATGTGATTGAATGTATACGAGTAGGTAGCCGTTGATGAGTTGAAGCAGTTGTATGCGAGTTTCCTGTTGCGCATCGTAAATGAGTGAATCTTATTTGGCCACTGGTTCTACAAGTCTAGTGGGAATAATAAAAGGGCGCTTGCTGCTCATCTATCTATCCAAATCAATATAAACTAAGCAAAGTTATAATTTCAATGCTCTATTTTAATAATCAGATTAACTATTTTTATCACCAAAAAATAGATTATCATTCATTCCTTTAGAGATTAGCTATTCAGTTTCTAAGAATCGATATAAATTGACTCATAATGCACATATTAATTGCTTTGATTGGCATTTTCATCCATTTGCCAATCCCCTTGATATCTTTCAGAGTGCTTCTGTTATGTCCTGTGATTTCCATATAGATTTTACTACTCTGCGCTGGGGTTTACAATTAGGTTTTTCTACTATGCGCTATTTTAATGCCTAAAAATAGGGCGAGGCTCGAAGTATTTTTCATTTTCATTTTCATTTTAGCTTTAGCTTGATTTTATTTGCCTTTAATTTTGGCTGTAGTTTTCCTGCAGAAATTGTTTCTATTCATAACTGTGCTAGGGCTTGTAGACTAGTTCTGGGTGTTTGAGTTTCATATGTTGTTGTAGGGAGCCATCTGAGCCGTAGCTGCGTCCGCAAAAGGCCACCGAGCACTGGTATTTTTTCTATATTTACTCGGCAGTTCTCCTTGATCTCCTATTTTTGATCTACTCTTCCTACGGCTCCTTTCTACTGCTTTAGACCCCTTTTTCCTTATCGCTTAGATCGCCCAGTCTATTCTACAACTGGGCTATTTTTTATTAAAGTTCTTAGAGTTCTTGTGCAAAACAATTGCGCTATTGATGGAGACGATAGCTGACTGTGTATATGCGTTTAAATTATTGAAAAATGTTAAGCGCGTGATGATGACTCTAAGGTGACTGAGTGAGAGTATTGTTGTTGGCACGCAGAGATGAGGGTTGTTCTAATAGTTACTGGTCGAGGTTAAATTGGTTGGATATTCGAGTTTATATTTATGTTATCAAAGCGACAGTCTAAGATTAACGCAGGATCATCAATAAAACTCTATTATAGACATACTTATAAACATCTAGATTTAAATAACGGTATTACACAATAAAAATTGGGGAATTGTTGAAAGATATATATGTTTGATTAAATTTATTATACTCAGATCTTACTATCATTTATTCATGATTTTAGTTGATGATTTTAGCTGATGATTGAGTAGATATTAGTGAGATTAATTGTTGATGGAGAAGGAACTCGTGGCTTTACTGGGTGATGTAGGAGGCACTAACATCCGCCTGTAGCTTGTTGTAGTCGATCTCCAGTTCGCTACCACTCCCAAATTATTCAAACGTGTCTTCTACGAGGTCGAAAAGGAAGACAACTTCCAGGCTGTCCTCGAAAAGTTCCTAGCTGACGAACACCACCACTACCCCGCAGTGGCCACCATCGGCATGGCAGGACCCATCTTCGACAACACTGTCAAACTCTCCAACGTTCCTAAATGGGGTCTACTCAACGGATAGGACCTAGGAAAGGCTCTCAACATACAGCACTTCCGGTTCCTGAACGACTTCGAGGCTGCCTCCTACGGAGTTCTTTCGGTCGACAAGACAGAGTTTTCGTCCATCAACGCACTGGAAATAAACTAAAACAAAATGCGAGGAATCATAGGGCCAGGAACTGGACTGGGCAATTCTTTGCTCTACCCAGTGAAATTGGGCAATGAGACTGAGATCGTTGTATTGCCTTCAGAGGCAGGCCATTGCGACTTCCCAAACATCGACAGCTAGACGCAATAGTTCCTACAGTATTTGATGGATATTTACAAGGACAAGCACAGCTACATCTGCATAGAAAGATCTTTCTGCGGCCCAGCGATCCCACACATGTTCGCTTTTTACAGCCAGCGCTTCCCTGAGGACCCTTTCGCCAACAAAAACATTTCCTCTAAAGAAATAATCGCCGAAGCTATTAACGATAAAGAGGGTCACTCTAAAGTATTACAAGGCGTGCTTGATCTGATGCTGAAGATTTACGCAGCTGCGATGGGAAACTTCATAGTGCAGCATATGTGCGTAGGCGGCCTCTATCTAGTGGGAGGACTCACTAACTCACTCATCCCAAAACTCAAAAGCTATGACTTTTTGGCAGGCTTTAAAGGCAGACACCCAGAAGTGGCCAGCGTAATCGAGATGGTACCTATTGCAGTGTGCAACTAGATAGAGCTGGGACTGAGGGGAGCTTACTGGGTGGCTAGAAACATCTACAAGCGCAACCAAGCACAATGATCATCCTCAACCATTAACATGCACTTTGGATATTCATCTTACATTTAGTGCTGTATACCATTTATTCAACGATGCAGAAAATCCATTTTTATATTTGCTCTTATATTATGTTTCATTCTAAAGGAAAAAAACACAGAGGGTTTATGTGTTAGAGTCAGTCAGAATATTATAATTTAGATGAAAGAATAGGAGGTAGGACTAGACAGCCAGTAGTAGCTTCTCAAAGCACTCGACAACACTAATGCTAAGCTCAGTTTGCCCCCAACGATTACATACTACTTATTAAGAAACAGCCCAACAAAGACTACTCCACTCTCTACCTCACAGATTGCCTCTCACAGTTCTGGCTCAAAAAAATAGACAGGCCCACTATCATATAGATCAAGCAGAGTCTGGGCATCAACTGCACTCTGCTTTCATTCTGTTCCTATCTTGCTAAAGACTTATCTCAGCAACCAACTGTAAAATTAGTAGGAGAAACTGCTTGTGTGAATGTTTAGCTTAAAGTGGGATAAGGCCTAGTAATGAGCTGCGCCATTCAAGTTGACAACCGCATCACCATGAATGACAACCATAAGGATTATACAGTCCTACTCAACAGGTTTATAAAGCAACTCTACGATGCCAAGTAGACTCAATTGACTTAGTTCAAGTTCAAATGCGATATTATTGCCAAAAACTACTAAGATCTCTCTCATGAAAACAGGGATAGTCAAGACCCAAACTATTTAGCAGAAGTTTTGCAGGGCAACCTGAAGAAAAATGGAGCAGTTGAAGTTAAACCTAAAAATAGGAGCCTGTTGAACCCGAACCAGAAGAAAAGGAAGCAAGGAGGCATTAAGTTCGCAGGATAAAACTAATGATTGACTTAGCAAATGTTAGAATGTTTTTAAGGGTAAGATTGCAAACAAAATAGTTTTATACAAGATACTTTTTTTCAAAAAATTAAAAATTTGAGAAAATTAAAAGATACATATATAATCTAAGAATTAAGTATAGTAATACATACAAATAAGTATTAATATTATTTTATGCCGTATGACTATATATAGCTGATAGAAATATATCACAAAACTGACAGTTTCTGCCTGTACTGCCGATAACTCGCATAATTGTACACTACTTCTTCTCTTTTTTAGGCCAAAAACATTTCCAACTCCCTATACCCCACCAGCTACGAGTAGTTGCCTATTTTACTACACTTCTTTATAATTTTAGTGGCATTAAACATGAGTATAGCACAGTGTGCCAGCATCAGCAGACTAGTATCATATCCACACTCAACCAGACTATCATATTTCTGGTACAAAGTGAACATAAAAGTCTACATATACTCCCACGAATATGCCATCTAGTTCAATATCCTACTAGGCAAGTAGACACTAAGATCCTTGCTGTACTTCTTCTAGTATTAACTACGCACCTGTTTCAATTTCTACTCCCTCAAAACAGCATTATCACCATCATATAGCACCTCTTTGTTTTATATTTTGTTTTTTATTTAGGCCAGTAGTTGCATGAGCCATTTGGTTAGTTTGAACAGCTAGTTGTCGTTGCTGTGTGATGATATTTTGAGAGTTATTAGGAATTTGTATATTAGGCGACCGTAGTGCAGGATGTTTACACATTATTTGAAGGAAACTTTGCCGGGAAGAAGTTGGGATTCAGAGGAAACTCTGGGCATGCGTTGTCTGGAGGATTACTCTTTTGGTTACTATTTACATATGCTTCTGGTTTAGTTTTTTGGGAAAATTTCGTTGGAGATTGTTCTCCTGTTTTTACTCTAGAAAGATATTTGCAAACTGGTTATATTGTTATATGTACTATTACTGTTATCATGTAAGCTATTACTGTTAGTATCTATATTATTGGTGTTATTGCGTATGCTATTACTGTGCGTATGTCTGCTGCTGCTGTTAGAATGCATGCTATTGTTGTGTATATGTACGCTGTTATTGTCTGTTTCAAGGCTATTATTGCTTGACTGTTAAACATGGCCATATCCCGTGATACTTTTATTATTATTATTGTTTGACTGTTCACTAACGTTAGTTTTGAGACTATTGCTGCTAGGCTGCATAATATTGCTGTTTGTTTTCAGAATATTGCTGAAACTGGGCAAAGGCCTAAAACTACTAAAATCGATACTCTCCGACGAAGGTAGGGTAGGCTTCAAGAGATGTGTATTTGTGAGTACAAACCCTGAATTCTTCTTTTTGATCGACCCCGTCTCTATTTTGATACTAGAACTGCTATTGACTACTTTTCCGAGATCAGTTGAAAGCCTGCTCCTGAAATTGACAGAAGGCATGAAGGACATGTAATTGTTTTACGACTATGATTGTGTTGTTTGGAGTAAGCGTTTGAAGTATGGCATTTATGCGAGTTGAAAGATGGTTACTCGAGACGGTTAATCCACTTACATGCATTTTAGTATAACGTCTATTAGTTATGAGGATACTTATTGTTTAATTTGATAGCGGCTTAATGGACGGGTCAATGCTTACTTGAGTTATGACTATGTCCTACATCTTGCGTAGGGTGTCTAGCCGTGCAGTAGCTAGTATATAAGTACTCCGAAAGCCCATACATCGGTCTTTGGTCCATATATGTTTTAAATGAAGCCCTAGGGAGACATGTAGATTGGCGAACCGATGTTAATATCTTTGAACTTTTCCCTATATTTAATACACTTTACTTAGTTATTTTAGCAAACCCGAAGTCTGCTATTTTGGCAGTGTTGTTGTTGACGAATATATTGGCAATCTTGATGTCCCTATGGACTACTTCCTTCCTGCCCAAGTACATCAATCCTTGCATGATATCCTTAATGATATTCTGGGCCCTATACTCGCTGAAACTCCTCTCTTTCCTGAGCATCGTCTCCAGGTCGCCCTAGTTACACAACTCCGTGACTATATAGCAATTCCTGTTGCTAGTGAGCACTTAATAGCATTTCAAAATGTTAGGATGGTCCAGTTTCTTCAACACATCGATCTATGAAAACAATAACTCTTATAGTTTTTAAGATTTCAACGACTATAGTTATACTATTTTAATGGCTACGCTGTCATCTGCATATAGAGGTGGGTACTGGTGATTTAGTTGCGGCCTTTATAGACTTTGGAGAAGTTGCCCTGGCCGAGCAGATCTTTGAATTTGAAAATGTAGTTTTGTATTTTTTTCTAGAGGTGGAGTTCCTAGGGGCTTGAGGGGTTCATTATAATTATACTCAGGCTCATTTCATTCAAATTGGGTTGTTATATAATAGGCATTAAAATGCAACATCAGAGCGCATATTGCTCCAGTCCACCTCTCACCCTTGAGAGGTTCGCGATGTTCCTAAGGTCGTTTTCTCCTTCCTCGGCTTCTAACGGGCATAATCATCAATTGATTATGTAGTAATTTAATTATTGAATGGACTTTGAGTTTGAGCTCCGCTTATAATTTAAACCATGCCTCTAGACAAAATCATTATAGCAGCGCTCTCCAACATACCAGAACTCATCCTCCAACACCGCATGCACAACACCCCAGCACACTCCCACTCTCTCTCCTCCCTCCTCTGCGAACTAACTCTACACCTCACCCACGCCCATCCTCCCGATGACCTCATCCACTTTCTCATCGACAAACCTTCCTACCGACTCAGGGACAAACTCAAACAAACAAAACTAGACTCATCGGACAGACTTGAAGTAGCAATGAGAATAATGGCTACCCATAAGAGTGGTAGGCAGGGACAGACTGTATAGCTTTGGAAATTACTAGTCCAGAAAGAGTCAGTTTTCGAACCTAAATACAACCACTCCAACAAAAATATTATCCACTTACTTGTTAATGTCGTCAAATTAATTCAGCAGTCTAAGTATTTCAATTAACTCAGAAACAACAAAGAATCAGCTGCGCAGTTCATCATCGACTACTAACTGCATATACAAGAAAAAATATCAGTAAGCTTATTATAGATGGAAAAATGCACAATATCTAAAATCAGAATAGATCAACACCACGTATTGTTGCTAAAATGTTATCAGCATATGCCAGACCTAAATACCCTAGTATAACAGTCAACCGGTTTGGCTCCTTTGAAAAAGGTTTCAGAACATACTCGAAGCGATTCTTGGTAATTGTCCATCAAACCTAAAAAAAGAAGATCATCTACGTTTTAGATCTATGACTCGTAGTTGTAGATTACAATACTGAGCAGCGAGGGAGACACGTATGAAGGCAGCAACAGGGTAATCAGGGAGATATAAATGGAAGATGATGAGGAAGATTATTTTGAGTTGTTGGTGGAAGAAAGGGAGAAAGAGAACTAGGAAGAGGGCTTTTTGAAAGAGAGTGAGGAGTTGCTGGGAGAGTGGGGCAGTAGGCTAACTGCTTTGTTTTGATACCTTTTGCTTCATTTTATCACAATAAATAATAAATTAAAGTATTACTTAACAGAATTAAGATTATTTCGCGTTATTATCTGTTCTTTGAAATTTATGTTTTTACTTAAAGTTACTGTTCTTAAAATTGAATTGATCTTTTGTTGTGAATACTTGTTGAGAGTGTTTATTAGCGGTTGCTTAGAAGAGCCAGAGTGGGAGTATAACTCGCAATCGCCAACAATAAGATAGTATAGCTACTGAAGGACAAAGTAGGGCTCAAAAGCACAATAGCAGTATTGTAAACTTAGTGATCATAATAAAGCCGATATATTTATTAATGTAATCCTACCATTCTAGTTTACTATATACATTATTTAAGGTTTCTCTCTATTTGTTTAAAATAAATCTAAACTGAAACTATATTCCCATTATTGAGCCTGCCTTATAATTTAATCGTCAATTTATGAACTGGCTCGGCAGGAAAACCATCCTTTTCGTACTCATGTCCATAGCTAGTTGGTCAAAAAATACTTCATCGTCGAACACTAACAACAAATAGAGCTGGAAATAGGCGGAGAGCACAGCCTCACTTGCTCCAACTTGCGACTCCGCAACACCATCATCAACCAGCCCAATTCACCACTACTCATCCGCAAACTCGCCATCACCAAACTAACACTCTCCTACAACACCAGCAAATAGCAGCCTATCAACCTGATCCTCGATGGCGCTGAAGTAGTACTCACCTTCAACCCATAACACACTCCAGAAGCAGTATCACACGTATACTCCAATGACTTCGCCAAAGCACTTCACGAAGCCATCACGTCTAAAACCAGTCTTAAGGAAAAAGGCTTCCTTTCTGAAGACATTGCACAACTCAAGCGCATTTTCGGAGAGTACTTGATCGGCAAGATCAGCCTGGAAATAAAAAATGTAGCTTTGCATTCATTCAGGTCGACGTGTCTATTGAATACTAGTCCTAGAAGAACAAACAAAGATTAGTAGGGCTGTAGCTGGGCTTGTTGAACGTGAAGCAAAGAGTGGTGATTGGTCGCACTCAAGATGACCTGTAAAGTATATAGGAAAAGATAGTGTGCTCGTTGGAAGAGGTCAGCCTGTACCTAGGAGTATCCTCACTCTAGGATGAAATGGAGCACTAAACTCAGAACAGATAAGTGCTCAGAAGGATCAGCCAAGTCAAAAAGATTTATGTGTTGTAGAAGGAGCAGATAGGAGTTTACTACAGTTTGGCAAAAAATAAAGTCAGTGTTAACGTACCTAAACTACAGTTTAAACTCAACAATCTGCTCATCATATAACTCTGTAGGATAGCCAACCATCTGCAAAAATCAACAGCCTAGCGTCCCTGGTTAAAACCGGGCAAAGGGCAGTCTAAGAAGGTAAGTTGGGGTATTGCTGAGGCCAGCATGAGCGAAGGCAGCTACCAGTGGTGGCAATACACCATAAAGAAAGTTGTTGGTAAGATGTAGAAAAGACTAAAATTCAACATTCTCACTAACAAAAAGTACAGAATATACTTGTTCTGCCTGCTCTACAAGTACACCCATTCTTCACACAAACGCATCTAGTAGTACATCCTTGGCTACGAGAAGGGTCAGTTGCCCTATTCAGTACTGACGGCACACTCCAACATGCTAAACCGTATTAGTAGGGTCAGGAATACTCCCAAATAGGAAGAAAGTGATGATCGGTTCTTCATCAGCTACATCTGCGGGTGCAGTCTAATCAGCAACTTTAAAAAAGAGCATGGACTGAAGAATCTAGACTACAGTAGCATAAGCAAGTCTAAACAGTTTTTCAATTTAAGCAACTTCAACATGTTCATGGCTGATTACTTGGGAAGCAGTGCTATAAATCTCAACTGCAGAGTATAAACCACTATCAATCTCATCATATACTAGAGTAATATCGATAAAAGTCTACTTTAGGACTGCTACTCAGTAGATCCTGGATTATTCCATCTCAGCAAACACAGCTACCGTAACAAACAATACGATCTTATGTTCACATAAGGACAGAACTTCAACAAACACAAGTACTAACTATAAATACGCAAACCTACCTTCTAGAGCAGCAGTAAACTCATCAAGGCTTCAGTCTAAAAAATAGCTCTGCGCAGTTTCCAGCAAATTCTATTAAAGATCAGCAATTTACTCTTCCAGACTGATAAAATCAACCTGTTCTCATAAGACAACCAGCTAGTGTTTATTGAAAAGAATCAGATCATCCAAATCAAAGCCATATTTGTAAACCTAGAGAGAGACCTAGCCATATACTGTTTGGCAATCAGCACTCTGCTATCATAGCCTACTCCTCCCAAAACCAGTCAGCAGTAGATATCTTAGTTCACCTATCAACATCTCTACAGCAAACTGCCCGTGCATCCACTACTAGAGGAGGTGGCCGAACAATCCAGCAAGATACTCATTGACAAAATCATCGTAGTCACTTCTGCCTTCTAAAAGCAACAGTACCTGGCTGTTTCAATCAATGGATTCAGCTTTAATTCGCCAATCGGGCTCAAACAAACGCTTGTAGTAGAAAAGATAGCTGTTTCTAGGAGTTTAATCAAAGATTATGTTGATGACCAAAAATAGAAACAAATATAGAAATTGCAAATGTAGGCAGTGTCGAGTATATTAGAGAACAACAAAAACATAGTTTTAAAGTTCGAAAAAAGACTAGTGGGTCACAAGCTGCCCACCAAAGTGTACGACCAACATCGCTACAGCTACCACTAGTCAATTACTGATATACTTATGCCCTTTATGTTGATACAGTTGTCTTTTGAGGACATTTTCTACCTACAACTGGCCCTCAACTACTGGAACTAGGTGCTTAACAATCCCTACTTCTTCAGCAAATAGCAAAAAATAACTCAAACAACTCCACTTTGCAACTTCAACCACAAGAACTATTTCAATCTGTTGGCTCCCCTCACTCGCAGCAGTTTTATGCACCTGAAGATAGAAGCAGTTGAGCTGAGAATATACGGATAGAATAAAAGATAGCCTAACTATAAAATACTATCAATGTTCCTGTAGGGCATCTCCTACAGAACCAGCGCAACTCTTCTGGCTACTGACACCAAGATAGGCATAAACTGTTTATACATTGAAAACTGTCTGGGCAGCAGAATGTTCAATCACAATAAACTCATCTAAATCATATAACGAAAGGAACCATCTAAAGACCCACTCATTTATTCCAAAAACACAGGCTAAACCTATCTCATCCTGTACGGAGAAAGAAGGAACTAAAGGCAAACCTATAATGCTTAAAGCAAAGCCAAAATTACAGATATTGGAAGCAGGAGTGAACTAGGCAATAATACTGGTAGAAGCAAAGAAAAACATCAGATATGCATTAGCATGAGCAACACGATGTAGATTCTTAGATTGAAAAAGAAAAGCACAATCAGTATAGACTTGTAGCCTCTTTTTGTGTTCCAGTCTCCTGATTTCCATCAAATCCTCATGAAATCATTAGCTCAAATAAAAACGATCGCTAAACGAGACTTCAAACCTACCTTCAAAGTGTTGGCAACATAATAGTAAGTGTAGATTGAACACTAAATTCTTTAAATAAAGGAAACCATGTAGACTAAAACACTCAACTGCAGAATTGACAGACTTAACATTATTGCTCTTCACGGCGTAGAACCCGTTTACACCATCAGTATGCTTGACATATTCGTTAGCCACAGGAGTGAGCCCTACGTCACTAAGTATCATGTTGGCATTAAAGAAATGGACATAGTAGACATTAGTGAAAGGTGTGGCAAGCAGGACCTAGTTCTCAAGACTAATCCGGTGTAGTTTTTTTACACTAGCTACGATAATTAGCTACTCAAGAGAAAAGAGAAGAAATCAGCGTTGCTAGAGATACAAATGGACAACTTTTAACTATACTTCCTCAACCGAAAGATCAAGTAGTTGACTAATTTTATCATGTCTCACTTCGCACCTAAATAGCAATAGCAGTCAAACGAGCAGTAAGAACCACAAAGATCAGTCAAATCATACCCTTTTTGTTACATTTTGAAGCTGAAAAATCCAGTTATAATGCTGATGCGGAGCAGCCTTTCGAACTAAATGCTGCTGAGTCAGGCCTAGACCTTAGTGGTGGCC
>Ga0169931_10012374_pt1 | contig 11842 bp, 12 predicted proteins | sample Kivu_15m_20L_FD_129675 | JGI IMG/M metagenome (GOLD analysis project Ga0169931, IMG submission 129675) | Freshwater microbial communities from Lake Kivu, Western Province, Rwanda to study Microbial Dark Matter (Phase II) - Kivu_15m_20L... | ecosystem: Environmental > Aquatic > Freshwater > Lake...
CCTGACGATCGCGGCGACGCTCATCGGCCTGGCCCTGCGAGACCTGATCCCCTGGTGGCTCGTCGCCCTCCTTGCTGCGCGGGAGGTGCTCCTGCTGGCGCTGGTCCCGGCGCTGCGGCGACGAGGCCTGGTGGCACTTCCCGTCCACTATTTGGGCAAGGCGGCCACCTTCGCGCTCTACTGGGGCTTTCCCTTCGTCCTCGTCGGCGCTGGCTCGGCCACGTGGGAACAGGTCCTGGGCGCCCTGGGATGGGCCTTCGTGATCTGGGGCACAGCCCTGTACTGGTACGCCGCCCTGTTGTACGTCGATCAGGCTCGCAGGGTCTTGCGGGCCTAGGATGCGCCGCGCACATCGTGACGTCTCTGTCACGCTTGATGCGACCGCGTCGGGCGACTAGGTTCGGCACGGGGATGGTCAGCGCACCGACAGAACCGACCGAGGGGACACGATGACACTCGTACCGGAGGATCTGCGATTCACCGCCGAGCACGAGTGGATCGCCGAGACGGGCGACAGCACCGTGCGCTTCGGCATCACCGACTATGCGCAGGACTCCCTGGGCGACATCGTCTACGTCGACCTGCCCGCGGTGGGCCAGTCCCTCACCGCCGGACAGCCCTGCGGGGAGGTGGAGTCCACCAAGAGCGTCAGCGAGATCTACGCGCCCGTGACCGGGGAGGTGGTCGCCATCAATACGGTGCTCGCCGGCGCTCCGGAGACGGTCAACTCCGAGCCCTACGCCCAGGGGTGGATGGTGGAGGTACGCGTGTCCGCCGAGCCTGAGGGCACCCTGGACGCCGCGGGCTACCGCGCGCTCATCGGAGAGTGATGCGACCATGAATGGCTGCGACCACCCCGTCGATCCCGGCGATCGCTTCTGCCGGGTGTGCGGGTCTCCGGTCGCGCGGGACACCACCGCGACGGGCATGCTCTCCGTCGGCGTGACAGGTCCGGGATCGAGTGGTTCCCTACCGCCCGTGGGCTCAGGGCTCGCACCCGGGCTCGGTCCCGGCGAGGCGGTCCTGGTGGTCCAGCGGGGCATGGGGGAGGGGGCGTCGTACCTCCTCGTGGGGGACATCGTCACCGCGGGCAGGGAGCCCGACTCGGATCTGTTTCTCGACGACGTCACGGTCAGCCGCCGCCACGCGGAAATGCGCCGCTCGGAGCAGGGATGGCTCCTGCGGGACGTGGGAAGCCTCAATGGGACCTATGTCAATCGCCGCCGCATCGAAGAAGTCGAACTGGACGCTGGCGACGAGGTCCAGATTGGGAAGTACCGCTTCGCCTACCTCGTCGGAGGCGATGGCGAGTCGGTCGCGTGACCTCGCTGCGATCCATTGGCGCGGTGGTCGCAGAGCTCTCTGAGGAGTTCCCGGAAATCACCGCTTCGAAGGTTCGCTATCTCGAGGCCGAGGGCCTGATCGAGCCCCTGCGCACCCCCCGCGGGAGCCGGCGCTACGCCGAGGCGGATGTGGATCGCCTACGCAGGATCCTGCGCCTGCAGCGCGATGAATTCCTGCCGCTCGCGGTGATCGCGCAGCGCCTGACCGCCCCGGACCCTCCCGGCGGTGACGCGGCGGAGGCCGTGTCCGCGACGCGTCTGCGACCACCCCGCCCACGGCGCATGACGGCCGCGGAAGTGGCCAATCGGGCCGGGGTTGACCGGGCCACCCTCGATGAGCTTGCTGCCCATGGACTCGTCGGCGAGATGGACAGTGCCGCCGTGGAGATCTGCCTCCTCATCGCGCGCCTGGCGGAGTTCGGCATCGAGCCACGCCATCTGCGGTCGTTCAAGGTCGCTGCGGATCGGGAGGTCGGCCTCGTCCAGCAGGCGCTGGCACCCCGCCGGGGGAGCGTGTCGCCCGTGGAAGCGCGGGACATGACCGCCCGTCTGCTCGCCCTCTTGCTGGACCTCCACATTGCGCTCGTGCGCCAACGGTCGTCTACCCTCGAATCATGAAGCGGGTTGAGGTCCTGGGCGTGCGCGTGGAGATGCCGTCGAATCAGCCGATCGTCCTGCTGCGGGAAGTCGAGGGGGAGCGCTACCTGCCCATCTGGATCGGTGCGGCAGAGGCGACGGCCATTGCCTACGTGCAGCAGGGCGTGGTGCCCCCGCGTCCCCTCACCCACGACCTGCTCACCGACGTCATCGCTGCGCTCGGCCGCACGCTCGAGGAGGTTCACGTCACTCGACTGGAGGACGGGGTCTTCTACGCCGAGCTCCACCTGGGCGAGGGCACGGTGGTCAGTGCGCGACCCTCAGACGCCATCGCACTCGCCCTCCGCGCCTCCACGACGATCCTGGTCGACGAGGCGGTCCTCGATGAAGCCGGCGTCGTGATCCCGGACGCCGAGGAGGACGAGGTCGAGCGCTTCCGGGAGTTCCTCGACCAGGTCACCCCGGAGGACTTCGGCGGGTCGCGTTGACCCTGTGCCCCTCGAGCCCTAACGTGGCATTCCGCTCTCGCCGAGGGCGCACGATCGACGTCACCCAGGTCGAGAGGGCGGTAGACAGCGATGCGGCTTACCGAGGAGTCAATCGCCCCCGTTGACGTGCCCGTCACGGTGGACCAGCCCGCGCTCTTCCCCGAGGAGTCGCTCCACTCTGCAGCGCTGCATCTGGGATACCGGGGACCGGTGGCCTGTGCGGCAGCCGGCATCACCTACCGGCAATTGGACTACTGGGCACGCACCGGCCTGGTCGAGCCCAGCATCCGACCCGCCTCCGGATCGGGGAGCCAGCGGCTCTACGCCTTCCGGGACATCGTCGTGCTGAGGATCGTCAAGCGCCTCATCGACACCGGTGTCTCGCTGGCGAACATCCGCACGGCGGTGGAGCACCTCGAGCGCCGCGGGGGAGACGATCTCGCGCGCATCACGCTGATGAGCGATGGGGCGTCCATCTATGAGTGCCGCAGCGAAGACGAGGTCATCGACCTCGTCCGCGGAGGCCAGGGTGTCTTCGGCATCGCGGTGGGTCGCGTGTGGCAGGAGGTCGAGGGACAGTTGGCGTCGCTCCCCGGGGAGCCGACCGATCCAGGCTCCGCCCTGCCCGAAAGCGATGAACTCTCGGTGCGTCGCGCGGCGCGCTCGACGGCCGGCTAGGAACTATGGGCTAGGCTCGGACTCGCTGATCGACCTGGCACGGGAGAGCCCCGGGGAAACCCGGGCGCCGAAGGAGCAACCGCCCCGGAAACTCTCAGGCAGACGGACCGCGCCAGGAAGGCAACTCTGGAGAGAGGGTGGCTCGCCACCCCACCGACGGTGAAAGCCGCGTTGCGGCGAAACTCTCAGGTCGCGGTGTTCCGCGGGACCAGAGGGGGTGGGGTGCACGCCGTGCGCCTGGCCACCGCCATGCCTGGAGCAGCCATGACCGAGCGAGTAGCGCAATCCCCGTCCCAGGACCTCGGAGCTTTTTCCGATCGCCACATCGGCCCACGCGACCGGGATGTCCAGACCATGCTCACGCACATCGGCCACCCGACTCTTGAGGCCTTCCTCGACGACGTCGTCCCTGATTCGATTCGGTGGCGCTCCGGCCTGGCGCTGTCCGAGCCATTGGACGAGCCCGGCATGCACGCCGAGATGAGTGCACTCGCGTCGGCTAACCGATCGCTCACCTCGATGATCGGCCTGGGATATCCCGACTGCGCCACCCCGCCGGTGATCCGGCGCAACGTGCTGGAGAGCCCGGCGTGGTACACCGCCTATACGCCGTACCAACCGGAGATCAGCCAGGGCCGCCTCGAAGCGCTCCTTGCCTTCCAGACCCTTGTCGAGGATCTCACCGCCCTCCCGGTGGCGCCCGCGTCGCTGCTGGACGAGCCCACCGCGGCTGCCGAGGGGATGGGCCTGCTCCATCGCTCCCACGACGGCACGCGATTCCTCGTCGACGCCGACACGCATCCGCAGACCATCGCGGTCCTGCGCACGCGCGCCGAGCCCCTGGGCATCGACATTCAGGTCACCCCTCGCGCGGGCATCGTCGATGCGTGCGGCGACGACGTCTTTGGGATCCTCCTGTCCTACCCGGGCTCATCCGGACAGGTGGTCGACATCCGCGGCATCATCGCCTCGGCGAAGGGTCGCGGCATCGGCACCGTGGTGGCCACCGATCTGCTCGCGCTCACCCTCCTCACGCCCCCGGGGGAGATGGGCGCGGACGTGTGCGTGGGCTCGGCTCAGCGGTTCGGCGTACCCATGGGCTTCGGCGGTCCGCATGCCGGCTTCATGAGCGTGCGCGCGGGTCTGGAGCGCTCGCTGCCCGGTCGACTGGTCGGCGTCTCGGTCGATGCGGAGGGCACGCCTGCCTATCGGCTTGCTCTGCAGACGCGTGAGCAGCACATCCGTCGGGAGCGTGCAACGAGCAACATCTGCACCGCTCAGGTGCTGCTCGCCGTCGTCGCGGCGATGTACGCCGCCTATCACGGGCCCGAGGGACTGCGGGCGATCGCGGAGAGGATCCGCGGACAGGCGCTGCGCTTGTCCGCATCGCTGGCCGACGCGGGCATCGCGGTCCTCGATCCGGTCTTTTTCGACACCCTCACCGTCTGCGTGCCGGGTCGGGCGGACGAGGTGCTCGCGGCAGCGCTCCTCCAGGGCATCAACCTGCGGCGCGTCGACGCCGACACGGTGGGGATCACCGTGGACGAGACGACCGACGAGGCAGACCTGCATCGGGTGCTTGCGGCATTCGGCGCGACCCTTGCTGCGCCCGTCGGCGATCCGGCGCGCCACGACCTTCCGGAAACGCTGCAGCGGTCCACGCCGTATCTCGCCCATCCAATCTTCCACGACTACCGCAGCGAGACGGAGATGCTGCGCTACCTGCGCCGCCTCTCCGATCGCGACCTGGCGCTCGATCGCACCATGATCCCGCTGGGGTCGTGCACGATGAAGCTCAATGCCACCACGGAGATGGAGCCCATCACCTGGCCGGGCTTCGCGGGGATCCACCCCTTCGCCCCGCTCGACCAGGCCGACGGCTACGTCACCATGATCGGCGATCTCGAGCGCATGCTGTGCGAGGTCACCGGCTACGACGCCGTCAGCCTGCAGCCCAATGCCGGCAGCCAGGGGGAATTCGCCGGGCTACTGGCGATCCGCGCCTATCACCACTCCCGCGGAGAGGAGCAGCGCGACGTCTGCCTGATCCCGAGCAGTGCCCACGGCACAAATGCCGCGAGTGCGGTCATGGCGGGCATGCGCGTCATCGTGATCGGCTGCGATGACCACGGCAATGTCGATGTGGATGACCTGCGCGCCAAGATCGCTGAGCACGGTGATCGGCTCGCCGCGCTCATGATCACCTACCCATCCACGCACGGGGTCTTCGAGCAATCCGTCGGCGACATCTGCGCGATGGTGCACGACAGTGGGGGACAGGTCTACGTCGATGGGGCCAACCTCAATGCCCTCGTGGGCCTGGCCAAGCCGGGGCGCTTCGGTGCTGACGTGTCACACCTGAACCTGCACAAGACCTTCTGCATCCCTCACGGCGGGGGAGGGCCGGGGGTGGGCCCGATCGGCGTGCGGTCGCATCTGGCTCCCTTCCTGCCGTCGCATCCGCTGCGGCCCGAGGCGGGCCCCGAGGTGCCCGTCGTCGGCCCCGTCAGCGGCGCGCCGTGGGGCTCGGCGGGGATCCTCCCCATCCCGTACGCCTACCTGCGCATGATGGGCCCCGAGGGTCTGACCCGCGCCACCGCGGTCGCCATCTTGTCGGCCAACTATGTGGCCGCACGTCTGGGGGAGGCGTACCCGATCCTCTACACGGGCGAGCACGACCGTGTCGCGCACGAGTGCATCCTCGACCTACGTCCGATATCGAAGTCCAGTGGCGTCAGTGTCGATGACGTCGCCAAGCGACTGATCGACTACGGATTCCATGCCCCGACGATGTCATTCCCTGTCGCGGGCACGCTCATGGTCGAGCCCACCGAGAGCGAGAGCCTCGCCGAGATCGATCGCTTCTGCGATGCGATGATCGCCATCCGGGCGGAGATCGCCCGCGTGGAGTCGGGCGAGTGGCCGGTCGACGACAACCCACTCCATCACGCCCCGCATACGGCGGAGTGCCTGGTGGGGGACTGGGATCACGCCTACGACCGCCGCACGGCCGCCTATCCTCCGGGGGTGAATGCGGCAGCGAAGTACTGGCCGCCGGTGCGGCGTATCGACGGCGCCTACGGTGATCGCAACCTCGTGTGCTCCTGCCCGTCGCCGAGCGAGCTCGCACAGGCACCGGCATAGTCGACGGGCGCTAGCCTGCGGGAGTGGCTGACCTCTTCGACGGGTTGCTCGCGGGTCTGCTCGTCTCGCTCGCGGTGGCGGCGATCGCCCGGTGGCGCGGCTGGGGCATCGCCATCCCGGTGCTCGTCGCGGGCGTGGTCCTTGGCCTGCTGCCCGTCGGTCCCTCGGCCCCGGAAGACGCGGGGGAGATCTTCCTGCTCGTCCTCGCCCCCCTCGTCTTCGGCGAGGCCCTGTCGACGTCCTACGTCGACTTCCGCAGGTTCCGGCGTCCGATCTTCGCGCTCGCCGTCGGGTTGGTGCTGGTCACTTCGGTCGCTATCGGGGCCGTGGCAGCGGCCCTGGTGCCGGGGCTGCCCCTCGCCCTCGCCTTCGCCCTGGGTGCGATCTTGTCTCCGACCGATGCCGTCGCCGTGGCGGCCGTTGCTCGCCGCGTCGCACTCCCGCGGCGCGTCGTCACCATCCTCGAAGGGGAGAGCCTGGTCAACGACGGCACCGGGCTGACACTGCTGCGTGTCGCGCTCGCTGCGGCGGCGACGGGCACGGTGTCGGGTGGTGACGTGGCCATCATCCTGGCGCTGTCGGTGCTGGGCGGGCTCGCGGTCGGGGTGGCCGCCGGAGTCGCGCTCGCGTGGCTGGTGCGCCGTGACCCTGACCAGACAGTCGTCAACGCCTTTGTGCTCGTGGCGCCGATCCCCGTCTATCTCATCGCTGAGGCGGTCGAGGGCTCGGGCATCCTCGCAGTCGTCGCCACCGCGCTGATCGTTGCCAACACGATGCTGACGCACCGCCGATTCGAAGGCCGGCGTTCATCGGTCGCGATCTGGAAGCAGATCACCTTCATCCTCAGCGCCGCGGCGTTCTTCCTGGTGGGGCTGGAACTGCCTGAGACCGTCCTGGCGCTGCCCGCCGAGGACCTGCGGTTGCTCCCGGTGCTGGTGGTGGCTGTCGTCGCCGTGCTCGTCCTGACCCGGCTGGTCTTCGTTAGCTGCTACGCGTTGATCTCTGGCAGGGGCGACAACCGGCTCGGTGCCCGCGAGGCGGTGGTGTTGGCCTGGGCGGGGGCGAGGGGGCCGGTGTCCGGCCTCGCGGCGTTCTCCCTACCCATGGGCGTGGGGCTGCAGGCCACGGTGGACCAGAGTCGACTGCTGCAGGCCACGACCTTCGTGGTTATCTGCGTGACCTTGGCCCTGTCGCCCACCCTGGGGCTGGTCGCCCGACTGGTGCGCCTGCCCGCGCAAGACCTCGACAACGATCGCCACGCGGTGCGGGTGGCTCTGGCGACACGAGGCCTCGACGCTCTCGATGAGGCCGTGCGAGACGCCGCGACGGCACGCCAGCCGCTTCCGGACGGCGTGGAGGATGCGCTGAGGCTGCGTCTGGAGTCCGCGCTGGCCGGGGCCGGGGGAGAGGAGCCGGGGGAGGCGAATGCTGCCGATGGCTATCGGCTGGAGATGGCGGTACTGCGCGCCCAGCAGGACGAGCTGCTGCGCCTGCGCGCCAGCGGCACCCCCGATGCGGTCATCCGGCCGGCCCTGCACGACCTCGACGTACAACTCAGCGCTCTGCGCACGCGCAGGCCGCCCCCGCAGTAGGGGACTCACCCCAGGTCCGCCCGTTATCCGCGAACTGTGGGCGGATAGTGCCGACCCACTCGCGAACTTTGGGCGGATAGTGCCCATAGACGGCCGTATCCGCCCAAAGTTCGCGCGCGCAAGCCTCCCGAGCGTGGGAGCACTGATGGCCCAAGCTGGACCGCTGATGGCCCGGATGGATCACTGACGGCTCGGGTGGCCCTGGACCTTAGAGACCCCCGGTAGCCCAGGCCGGCACACGAGCCTGGGCGAAGCCTGCGGCCTTCGCCGCGCTCACCACCTGCGAATCGTCGTCGAGGAAATCACGGATAGCGCGGCTACGGCGGATGCTCCGCAGCGCCTGCACCTTCATGACCCGCGCCGGACGCCGATCATCGTCGCCCCGCATGATGAGGTCCCCGGGTGGCAGCCGATGGTGGTCGAGCCACGCCTGCGTGACCGCGCGCAGCCGCTCCGGACGGCCTGTCAGATAGACGATGGCATCCCCGGCGGACGATGCCTGGATCACAAACTCACGCCCCTCGTCGATCACCGGGTCCTGGCCGGCCTCGGCGAAGAACGCCTCCCAGTCGCGAGACGTGCCGTCGACGTGGTGGAGCCGGTGCCCGGGGTCGGCGAGAACCCCGTCGATATCGCACACCGTCACGAGGGGAAGGACCCCCGAAACATGACCTGACATAATGTCCGTTATCGGATAAACCCTAGGAGCGTAGCGCCTTGGCCAGGTCGGCGAATTCCTCGGTCAGGACGGCCATGTCCGCGTCCGTGTGGGCCAGGGACACCAGCCACTGCTCATCCAGGCCGGGGGGCGTCAGCACGCCGCGGTTGACGCCCCAGAGCCAACTGAGCTCGGCGGCCCCGAAGTCGGTGCGCTTGTAGTCGCGGTAGGTCCGCACCGGCACGGGTGACCAGGTGATCGCGCCCTTGACCCCGAAGCCGACCGTGTGGGCCGGCAGCTGGTACTCGCGGATGATCGCGTCGGCATCCTCGAGGGCCTTGTCGTTGACCTCCTCGGCCGCGGCCAGGGCCTGGCGGGTGCAGACCTCGTCCACGGCGGCTGCTGCTGCCATCACCAAGGGGTTGCCGTTGTAGGTGCCGAAGTGCGGCATGCGGCCATCGACCACCGTGGCCATCACGTCCGCCCGGCCGCCGAAGGCTGCCAGCGGCAGGCCGCCGCCGATGCTCTTGGCGAGCGTGACCAGATCGGGCTTGACGCCCAGCCGCTGCGCCGCGCCGCCGTAGCCCGCGGTGAGCCCGGTCTTGACCTCGTCGAAGACCAGTAGGACGCCGTGGGCGTCGCACAGCTCGCGTACGCCGGCCAGGTAGCCGGCATCGGGCAGGACAATGCCCATGTTCTCCGGGACCGGCTCCATCACGATGGCCGCGATGTCCCGACCATGCTGGTCGAGAATCTGCGCCAGGCGCACGAGGTCGTTGTAGGGCACGGGATAGACGGTGCCGGCCTCCACCTCGAAGGGAACGACGGGCACCGGAGCATCCTCGGGGCCGGCCTCGTCCAGATCGGGCTTGACCGACACCAAGAGTGCGTCGTATCCCCCGTGGTATCCGCCCTCGATCTTGATGATCGCTTTGCGTCCGGTGAAGGCACGGGCAGCGCGTACGGCGTACATGTCGGCCTCGGTGCCGGAGTTGGCGAACCGCACCTGGTCGAGGTCGAAGCGCTGGCAGAAGCGATCGGCCATCTCCGACGCCGAGGGCGCCGGGGTGACGAAGAGCGTCCCGGTCTGGAGGGCCTGCTGCACGGCGGCGACGACCACGGGGTTCAGATGACCCACCAGCATGGCGCCGAAGCCCATGGACAGGTCCAGCAGTCGTCGGCCGTCAACGTCTGTCAGCCACGCCCCCGAGGCGGAGACCACCGAGACCGGATGCGGATCCCAGTACTGGAAGGACGACGGCACCCCCAGCGGGAGGGTCCGCCGCGATCGCGTGCTCAGCGCACCGGACTCGGGGGTATTCGCGACGTAGCGATCCCACTCCTGGGCGAGCAGGGAGGCAACACGGTCGTGGTCGAGGGGGGCGTAGGACTCGGGAAGGGTGCGCCAGGTGCTGGGGTCATGCGCCGGCCAGGTGACGACGTTGGCGATGCTCGTGTCGATGGTCATGATGCCTCGTTTCGCGTCGGCAGGATGCCTTGCTCCCCCCCGATGATATCCGCGCGGGTGCGCGACTCCCCCGGGCCCGGGACACAATGACCGCATGCAGTCCGGTGGTGCGCGCGAGGGCTTCCGCGCCTATGCCCATCGCGGTGGGGCACGGGAGGCCCCCGAGAACTCCCTGATGGCCTTTCGTCACGCCTCGACGCTGGGGTTCACCCACCTGGAGACTGACATCCGACCGACACGCGACGGCGTCGCGGTGCTCCACCACGACTCAGACCTCGATCGCACCACGGATGGGCACGGACATGTCCGGGACCACACCTGGCAGCACGTGCGAGGAGTCCGCCTCTCCGACGGCTCGCCTCCCCTGCGCCTCGAGGAACTCCTCGAAGAGTTTCCGGACGCGCACGTCAATGTCGACGTCAAGGAAGACGGCTCGGTCCCAGCGCTCGCCGAGGCGATTCGGCGCAGCGGCGCGGGCGCCCGGGTGTGTGTCACGTCGTTCTCCGCCCGCCGCCTAGCCCGAGCACGGCGGGTGCTCCCCGCGGGTGTCGAGTCATCAGCACACCCCTGGGAGGTGCTGGCGCTGCGGACCCTCCCTCGATGGTCTGCACTCCCCCGCGTACAGCGCGTGCAGGTGCCCCAGAGAGCGCTGGGCGTCACCTTCGCCGAGCCCCGATTCGTCGAACGCGCGCACGGTCACGGTCTCGCGGTGGACGTGTGGACCGTGGATGACCCGGCGGACATGGAACGCCTGCTCGACCTCGGGGTGGACGGGATCATGACCGACTCCCCCAGCGTGCTGCGCGAGGTCCTGGCGCGTCGCGGCATCGCGATGTCGTCTCGCTGACGGCGTCCGCATAACGGACGCTAGGCGGCTCGGTCATCCCGCGGTCACCGTCTCCTGATGGAGTTCCCAGGAACCATGGGAACTCCCCCGGCGTCTACCGCGTTGAGGACGACAAGAGCGACCGGTCCGACGATCACGGGAGGCATCATGTCCGAGGGCAGCCTGCGCGGCACCCGACTGGGTGCGACGAGCTACGAGAACGACGATCACGTCGTGCCGGCCGAGCGTATTGCGGTGACCTTCGACTGCCCTCGCGGTCACGTGACGACGGTGCCCTTCTCGACCGAGGCTGAGGAGATCCCGGTGCTGTGGCAGTGCCGCTGCGGGGCGGAGGCCTTGCAGCGCTCCGCCACGCGACCCGACCAGACGCCCGGTCGTCCCGCACGCACGCACTGGGACATGCTGATGGAGCGTCGTACTATCCGCGACCTTGAGGAGTTGCTCGACGAGCGGCTGGCACTGCTGCACGCGCATCAGAAGCGCAAGAGCGCCTGATCACATCCGGCTTCGACTCGATCAGGGGCCCGGATCGGGCGGACCGAGCCTTCGGGCCGTCCGTTCGATGCGTGCAGCGATCCGCTCCCGCACCGGGGGCAGCCACAGGATCAGACCGACTGCGGTGGTGAGAAGCCCCGGCACCGCGATCAGGAGCCCTGCCGGCACGATGAGCAAGGTCTGGGCCGGCGGCGCCGCAGACGCGCGGGTGGGGCCATCGATGGCCAGCGCAGATTGCCCCGGGGACTGCAGGGCAGTGATCGCCAGTCCCAGTGAGCGCCCGGTCGCGCCGAGGGCATAGCGCACGACTCCGAGGCCCAGTACGACGCTGATCACGACGATGACGAGCAGCCACCACCAGCCAATGACCTGGGCGATGAGTACGGCGATGACGAATTCCACGATCGGGTAGGCGATCACCAGGAGGCACCCCCACCGGATCCGCCCACTCACGCGCGCCCGCTCACCTGTGCCCAGCGACGGGACGCTCCCCAGCGCGCGACGTTGACCAGCGCCTCACGGACGATGCGCC
>Ga0169931_10012375_pt1 | contig 11842 bp, 5 predicted proteins | sample Kivu_15m_20L_FD_129675 | JGI IMG/M metagenome (GOLD analysis project Ga0169931, IMG submission 129675) | Freshwater microbial communities from Lake Kivu, Western Province, Rwanda to study Microbial Dark Matter (Phase II) - Kivu_15m_20L... | ecosystem: Environmental > Aquatic > Freshwater > Lake ...
CCAGTATTCGTCTCCTTTTTACAAAAAATAGGCTAAAGTTTACAGAGGATTGTTCAAGCCATTCGCTTCATTTGTCTGATTGTACTGTCTTAGATAGTTATTCATCGATTAGGTCCGACAAAGCCGTTAGAGTTCCTGTAAGTGGGTTGGTCCTCTTCTGATTATAACGCTGATAAATTCTTCTATTTTCAACTATTGCTCATCTTATTGAACTCCTAAAGAAATCCTATCTTTTTTTAGAGCATTTTTCTGTTGAAAAATTGTATTTTGATTGAAATCTATTTTTCTTCTGAGAGTGGCAAGTTGATTGTCATAGGCCTCTATAGATTTATCTAGAGCTGGACTGATTTAATCTAAGCTTACAGATCGAATTTGAGTGATTGTTATATGAATTTTGCCACGTTAAGAAGATTCACAAGATTTTTATCCATGTAAGTTTTGAGATTATGCCATTATTTCATGACAGGTCGACTGAAACTAAACAACATATTTTTTTATCCAAGATCGGTTGCGAGCATAAGGTCGACCAAAGCAGCCACATCGTTATAGTTGAATGCTGAATTAGAAACTATTTACAGTGTTAGTGAGTTTGTAAGTGGTCATGAATGCGAGGATAGGTGCGACTCCATTATTTATCTTTTAGTAGAATTTTAAGCTTTTACTAAGCGGCTTTGCTATAGTTATACCAGTCTTTTCTGAGCTTCTTACGGTCTTCAAGCCAGGCTACATCTCGACAATAATACTGATTATTTTGAGGCAATCGACAAGTAAGGATAAAGTTGACATAAGCAATATTATAAAAATATATATCTTTTTCAAAACTAAACTGACATTCAATTTATTCTTCTCTTTATTGATTTCCATCGAATAAAAGATAATTTTTCTATTGCTTTTAAATCATTTAAGAAGATAATATTAATATTTTATCAGGATACCTTCCGACAAAATGAAAAAAAGCTAAGCGCCTAACAGCCCCAGAACTTCTTAGAACCAAAGCAGAGAGCACAAATAAATGTATGAGATTTTCGCTAGTTTTGACCGTGATGGTAGTGGAACCATTTCCATCTAAGTAAAATTTAAATTAAAAAGTAATGGCGTGAGGTAATGAAGAGATTTGGTCACGATGCTTCTTCAGAATAAATTTTCCAGATACTCGACTAGCACCAAATTGTTAATAAAAATCAAATAACGCTTTTGTAGTTCATCGAGATCATCAGAAAGTAAGGCCGTTTTTAGTTAGAAAACAGTTAGATTTGAGAGGATGGGAACACGAAGAATTAGTAAACGCTTTTAGATTGTTTGACAAAGATTTAGATGGCACATTGACGGCTGTTTAGCTCAAGGCTGGATTGGAGAGGGCTGGATAGCATATGGCTCTTTAGGATTTGTAGATGTTGGTAGTGATGGCAGACAAAGATAAAAACGGGTCGATTAATTTCCAGGAGTTTTGCAAAATTATGACACTCAAATGATTTATATCAACCTTTAATCTAGCTAGTGCTCAGACAGACCTGATGGCACTTGAAATATGTATGTAGTCTTAAGAGCACTTGAATAAGTATAGTCGCTAAAATAGTTTAAATCTAGACTTTTAATTTTTTTTACTTTAAATACTTATTTTATATGGCAAATTTAAATAAAGTTCATACTTATTTGATTCGATACGTGTGATGGTGAGATATAAAAAATGCTCTAGGCGGGGGTCGAACCCGCGACCGCTGGCTCATAAGACCAGCGCTCTAACCAACTGAGCTACCAGGGCATTCTGATCGTTCGTCGCTTAGTTCCCTAAATACAGTGTCTCCCGCCCAGCCTATCAACATCAAACATCATATAATAGGATCGTCATTCAAAAAGTCATAGGCAAAAATCATTAAAGAGCAGCGTTAAGATGGTATCTGAGGTCGTGAACGTTCTCAGATGATAGACAAACATTATGATAAATATTGTAGTAATACACATATTGACCATCATTATTAAAAATAAAGAATTACTCATTAGGATTCTAATTTCTAGTCTCGCAATTTCGTATAGTATCGATTGGCCTAACTCAAACACCCTTGCCGACGTTTTGGTTACTCATATTTTATCAAATTTGATCCTGACAATTTTCCATCTCTCCAACTATTTCTAGTGATAGTGAGGCGTGTGGTAGTGATTCCGAAGTACCTAAGATCTTGGTAAAATATTTAGTAGAAGTATGTTGACTCAGGAGTCAAATACTAATTAACAACTGCATAACCTGGCTGATATGATATGATATAGTGTCTGACAAACTCAAGAAGTATTTTCTAAGATTGATACGCAGGTGATTTCTGAGCATTAAAATTGAAATATTTATTGTCTTTTGTGACTTTCAAACATTTGTACATTCTTAGTCTTATGTTTTGCAAAGAAAAGCCTTATTATCTCCAAGTTTTAGGCAGAAATAGCTTCCATCTATAGCCAGAATACACGAAAAAAACATCTTTTTAAGCTTTCTGAAAAACAGCGTAAGTATCTCCCCATTTTAAAGTTTAGTAGCTGATATTTTTATTAAAATTTCGCTTATTTTTGGTATTTTCAGGAGCTTTTTGATAAACTTTTAGCGGAACTGTGGTCATAGGTGTAGATCTGGTAGCCAAAAACACTTATTCCTCAACTTTGAAAGAATCATTTATAGGCGAAAAAAATTCAGGTATTTTTTGAGTCAAAAACCATTGATTCATAAGCCTTTTTCTTTGTAAATACACTTAGTTTCCACTCGAGTCTTTTTGCTGGAAAAGTTTGCATTTATTGATCAAAACATTTAAACAAGGCGGTTAGTCTTTCAAACCAAAACAATGAATATCTATTCCTTTGAAACATTCTCTGAATACAAGCTGCAAAATGAAAAAAGAATACGGAGGTTTAAGCTGTTTGACCATCAAAGTTATATACTGATTCCTTTACAAATTATTATTTTAGCCAGAATCTAGCAAAAGCATGCCTATTCGTTTATTGAAGGATCCTTATTTTTTCTTAAAATCTTCATAATGCTTAGTGATATCATAATTTAGAGTTTTTAGATCAATTTTAGGGTAAATATGCTTGCATCCTGTGACAGTTTGTTAATGAGAATGTTCGTTTAAATAAGAAATTACAAATTGTTTGATTCTTATAATGGCAGGAACTATTTAGTCTTATTGAAAATTTGCAGGCACGAATCGAGAATCGACAGTCAAACGATGAAGGGCTTGAAAGTTGTTGCGAGCTTGGAATATTTTTGAGACTACTGTTTGCAAAAATACTGAAACATGATAGAAGGCTTAGCCAGGTACAGGGTTTAGAATCCCTTTGAGACGATATATTTATTGATTTTTGTTGATTTTAAGTGTTATTGATATAGGATCGTGTAGACGTAGCTAGAGCTGAACTATAAAAGGGACCTGATGCTAAATTCTAATGAATTAAAAAGAAAAATCTCTATAGCAAAGAGCCGCTAAAGATTATCTTTGGGATGTATCTAAAACCAAAGTTAATGGATTCGTATGTATTCTCGATGTTTTCTTGGATTGACCAAATTTCAATTGATCAAGTTTAAGCGATTGTTTTCGTTTGAATTAAGGTTTTTAATTACTAATTGTAAGTTTGAGTGGCATTTTATTCTAAAGATTTATTTTTTTAACAGACTATATTCTAGTTACTTTTTCGATAGAACTTAACCTTTTTAAGCTTTTTTTTCTCTACTAAATTTTTTCATTTGATCTATTTTTTATTTTTATGTTAAATGCCGAAGCTGTGCATTCGCTGACATTTGACACTAATTATTGACTGATTTTATATTTACTAGTTTAATTTTTCAACCCTTAAAGTTAAAACTGTTTATCTACTCCTAGCACTTACCTTCTCCAGTTTTATATTCCAATCATTTCGAGGGCTGCTGAGTCCTGATAAACATTTATTCCTATTCTTTCTGGTTGCATATCTTTCAATAGTCTATGCAGCTATTATTTTACCAGAAAAGTTTTAGATTGAAGTGAGTATATTTGAATGTATGCAGTCAGCTGACGATAGTATTAGGAAAGAAGATGATGAGCTGGATTGATCAGAAAAATAGCTCTGTAGAATTATTTGAGTAAGTAAAGTATATTTTAAAATTATAAAAATCTTTATTTACCTTAAAGAAAAGACATATAATTTCGCTTTTACACTATTATCTTGCTTACTAATTTCCTTTATTATTATTTAAGCAGAACTCCTTTTAAAATGATCAATGAAAAACAAAAAACGCTTAGAATTTTGACTGTCAAACCATCACTTTTCTGCAGTAAAAGTTCTTCAACCCTACTTGATCCGAGCGTATTGATTGAAGTGTATTAAGGATTTTCTTGACGTGTTATTTTCCATATTTTCAGAAAAAGAAGAGCATTACTGATATGTTTATACTTGTTTGTTTGAAAATCTTTAACCGTTATAGCTGCTAACATTATTTCAAGTTTGCTTATGACCTTATCAATATTTAACTGATTGACTTCTCTAATGATTTCTTTTTTCAAAAGCAAATTTTGTTTGAGTGATTCTGTCTGATTACCCGATTACATTTCGAACCATGGTTCTGAGATCTATTGCACAAACACGCCTAAATCCATTTATCTTTTAGTAAGCTCCCACGCTATGGCTTGTTATGGTCGTTTAAGAGTTAGTTTTGAGTATACTTTAGCTCTAAATTGCACGCTTTTTCCTCTATTTCTACCTGGTAAGCTCATTATAATGCATCAGATGGGTCACTGTTGCAATATATTTTAAATGTCAGCTCGTCGTTCAGGCGCTCCTTTCTTGCTCAAGACCTATGATATGCTTATGGTATCATTAATGCTATTTAGGATTCATAGAACTCGTCTGTAGTGAGATGGAATGATTAAGGAACTGGATTTTCAATAATTGATCAGTAAGGATTCATGACGCTATTGCCTAAACATTTCAAGCACAAAAACATTCCTTCATATGTGAGACAACTCAACATGTACGGTTTCGCAAAGCGACGAGGATCTCAAGCTAACCATTACTACCACGCCCTTTTCCGTAAAGATCGTCCTGAGTTAATCGCACAGATTCAAAGAAAAGTTTAAAAGAAACAACCAAAGAAGGCAAGAAGTTCCACTGTATCGATCTAAGACAAATTGCCAGCTGATCAACAACTGCTCAAAATGAATCTCTTGCTGCATATGGAGCAAATAGCTAATCTAAGAATGTTGGAATAAGAAGTTATGGATGTTGGATTGAAGGAACAGCTTGCATAATCAATTCAAACGTACAATAAAGCGCATGATGATTTGTTTAGAAAAGTTGGAGTTATAGAAAAAGTAGGATCTCCGACAACTGCCACTTTTACAGCTACTTTCAATCACGAGCAAGAGTGATTTTATTGTTTGACAGCTTATTATGTTTTCTTGAATTGATTTATTAGAATACAATTGAAAAAGTAATAGTGAAATAATCATTTATAGCTAAGTTTCACTATTATCTCATTGACTAAGCCCACTGTTGTTTCGTGGCAAACTTTCCCTTGATTCTCACTCTGTTGTCAGCCACATGTTTGCGACATGCATAGCTTATTTTCTTTCTAAATATTCTTCTTTTTCTACATCAATAATATTTTACTTTTTTCTAAGGTAGAGTGCTACTTTGGCTTTTCGCTCAAGTCTGTTAAGATTTCCGAAAAATACCGTAAGATTTCTGCGGGCAAGAGTAGTCATTAAATCTTAATCTGCTTCTGGGTGGACGATCATATCTAGATCTGTCATGTACAGCTGAAGAAAGTCTTTTTTTTATTAGAAAGAATTGTGTTTTAAGTTTACTAGACATGTTTCAAAATGCTGAATAGTTAAAGTTTTTCCTTGAAGCTCAAGAAGGTGCATATTTGGTACATACTCTTGAGGATCGTACTAAAAATTTTGAATTTGAACATCCTATTTCTCTTATTTCTGCTACTAAACTACTTCTGAATGACTTTCCTGTTCTTCCTATGAAATGACGCTCATCTCTGACTAACTTTAATCATGTTCATCATCTTCTCCATCATACATATAATCTTCTTTGCTGGGTCCTTCCAGAGTGAAATCCAAAAACTATATCTGTGCGTTGCTTAGCAATTCTTTTAGGTAAGGTGAAGGTTTTTATCTTTATATTTAGATGAAAAGAGGTCTGCTAAGAGGTGTAAGCTGCTAGGGAAGTGGTGGAGGTTGTGGTGTCATTATAGGAGTCACATGAAGAAGCGGTGGTCCTGTAAGGAGATACTATGTGACGTCTAGATAGGAAGGCGCTTTAGGGTTGTTGGATTGCATAATAAAAAATTGGTAGGTTCAACTTTTCAATAGTTTAGTATAAAAAGTGACGTATGATAAAAAGTAATTATAGATAATGAGATGTGTATGATCATTTTAACATTTTTTTGACGACTTGTTCGATTTCTTTGTTGCTTTGCCCTCCAACGAGCGTTTCTCCTTTTCGTTCGATAGTGTGTTTAAGCGCCTCTAAAAGTCTTTTTCGTTTAGCTAAATTTCCGATACCATTGAGTAACTCTTCAAGAGTCTGATCCTTGCTTTCAGGTAGACTGTTATAGTTCGATCGTATCTTTTCGACGAGAAGTGTGACTTCTTTATCATCCATAGCCTTGGTTTCATATTTCTTTAAAAGTACCTTGAAATATTCGTAGAAAACCTTGTTGTAGAATCTGTTTTAAGAGCCTAAAGTGTATCTAAAAAGAATTCCTACTGCGTGTACTGCCATTAGTTCTTTTTCAAAAATATTTTTCAAACTGGGTCTGAACATTTCGAAAGCGATCGTGTAATAATCTTTTAGCGTAGTTTTGCTGATATTAGTGAAAAATTATGCCGGAATAATTTCTTTAAGATTTATTTTATCTTTTCCTTGTTGCATTTTGCTCATTTGAGCAGCAATTCCAATACTTTTTTATTCAATCGAATTTTTCCACTGGTCATCATAACCAAGCAAAAATTTCAAAAATTAAAGATAATTTTCAATATGGTTTGTGACTGAGTATGCACGCTTGACAAGCTACATGCGCACTTGAACGTTCTTGAGCATATCGTACTTTTGAATGCACTTTACTGCCTCAGCTGACTATTGCTATCGATAGCGGTTCAGAATATCTTAGATATTGATTTTTTTGCGCAAAGAACCGATTTCCATGACTGGCTCAGGGAACATTTTCTTTTCAAGGTCTACTAGCTTAGTAAGGCCCTCTCCTTTTCTGACTTATTCTTTAATTTCTTTAATTTTGTCGAATTTTGCCTTCATGGTGACTGGTAAGTAAGTATTGTCTTCTATCTTGGGAGCGCTTATTTCCCTAAATAAACCATTAATTACATTCTGGGTCTGCCTATAGGCATCACAGGTTAGTCTTTCATCGGCGCGACTGGAGCTCCACGTTTATTTTGAATCGCTTATCTTTTTTTCCTTAGTGTCTAAATCAAATCGTTGACTCTTTTAGTAGTATTCGATTTGTAACTATCCTTGATTGATTATATTTCTTATCTTTATTTTTGCTTGATAAGCTCTATTTCTTTAGCCTTTCTTTAAGCAAAATTGTCTTGTTTGTCTTCACGTTTAGTTTCCTATACAAGTTGTACATGTCTTTCGTTAGCTTTGCGTATTTATGTGATTTTTTCAGTGACTTCTCTGTTTAGAACGTTTAGTCTGTTTTCGCTTTGAACTTGATTGACCCTATCCAAATTCCTTTGAAGTTACTTCTTATATTATATTTCTTGTTAGTTTTATTACTAGAGATAATCTTTCCGAGCCTCCTTTCTGGCATAAACGCCAACTTCAGCATTAGCTATACCTTATTAAGCTGCTAATTTTATCTAAGGATTTTATCCGACTTATTCCATGTATCTATTGTAGTATCTTTACAGTTAAACTCTTGCTTTTTCTTGAAGTGTTGGCAAATCTGTTTTGATTCTTTGTAGTTTGCTCAAAGCGATATTGATATCTTTGACCATATCTTTTCGTTATCTAGGATCACCCAAAAGGATCATTTTGCTTTAGAAGAATGTATAGGTTGGATAGAAACCGATCTATACGAACATTTATAGAGCTTTAGTGTAAGAAGTTACGAGGAAATATGAAGCTAGTTACTATTATTGTCGTTTGCGTTAGTAGTCATCAACTCTTGCAGTTTTGTGCTTTCTTGCGTTGCCTTAGATCGCTTTGTTTTATACGACTCTGGCTCTGACTAAAAAGAAAAAGGCATCATCTCTGCGATTTTTCTTCATGATGAGATCAAACATCTCACAACATCTGATAAAATACTAGCTTCTTTATTCTTATTAATTCACGATTTTAACCTCTTTCTAATTCGATTAAGTCGCTTCTTTCTTGACTGGCTACTTAGGTTTGGGTATAGGTATGAAACTATTCAATCCATATTTTTGAAGAATAGATGCGAAATTTTCCCTGATAAGCTTTGTTGTCTCTGGTGCCAGAATAAGTTTTGCGATGTCATCTTTGTATGCCTGAGCTTGTGAGGCTGGACGATCAGCAGCTGCAAGGAAAATCAGTAATGCGTCTTTGAAATAATATTTATCATTGGGGATTTTAGTAAGCATCATATGTTTGGCCATCGAGAATTGATTGTTATCGATCATCACGAATAAGATTTCGATGAGTGCACGGATGTACTATGAGTCTTAGTAGTCAACTTTCTTCTGTAATGTGTACTACTTGTGTGCTTGGAAAATAATGAAAAATCTTTAAACTGCATCTGATTATGAACAAGCTGTGAATTTAGTCACTCCTATTTTTTTGAAAATATGCATCATGAACACAAAGCTGCTATGTCTGATCATTTCCAATCGAATAGCTTCTACGTTGATAACAAGCTAAGCATCAAAAAGTTTGATAGTACAGAGTAACTCAAGCAAAGCTAATTGTTTTTTGACTTATAATGATTGTTTGTTGAAAGTGCTAAGCATATTGAGAGCTAGATCAATAGCTTGAAGATTGGCTTAAAGAGATTATAATGAATTAATTGCTTAGTATTTGCGTTTGATCCAGTTTAGGACGTATTACATGAAATGATGGTCAAGGTCGATTTACTATTTGAACTCGCTTATGGTCTTGTAATTGTTTGTTCTTAGATTTGCTTAGGTCATGTGATATTGCTTGAGTTTTATCAGAAAATCACTTAGTTAAGTGAATTTTTGCTAGTTAAGATAGCTTTCCATCATGAGTTCGAAAGCGTCTTTACCTTATACATGAAAATCTAGCTATTCTAGCAACATGAGCAAAAGTCCAAAAAATTACAAGGACTGATTATGAATGTCAACCTATTGGATTTCTTCTTGATTGCCAACCTATTCAAAATGTATCGTGCAAACAGGGTTGCCTTAGTAATCCTAAGAAACTGCGTACTAGCCTTTGCAGTAGCGTCGGATTAGTTCTCCAATAACTTTTGCTTACTCAATAATCGAAGTGTTGGTAAAGTTGATGAGTTCTTCATAGCTGTAGTCGATATCAAATGCCTTGAAGAGCTGATAGAAATAAAAACCTAAAGGTATTTTTGCTTACTATCTGAGCTTACCCATATCTCCTCTATCACCTTAGGGCAAAACTTATTTATCCATACTTTTTTCAATATACTTTTTCGTATTAACTTTGTCCATGAGTCTTAGCAATCTTCTTATCGTGAAAAAGACTTAAATTCTGATTTAATTAGCTACAACATCTTCAGTGAATTCATCCAAGAAATCGATGATATCTGCGGGCTTTAGCAAAGGTGATTGAAGATAGAGCTGGAATCGTTATTTGAAGAATCCTCCTTAGATTTTGTCATAGATTTCTTTGACAGTTGTCAGAATGGTGCCTCGAGCGTTTTAAAACAGATAATTGAAGTATTAAGGTTAGCCGTATACTACAAAATCGGATAGAATTGGCAAATCTAAAGCCTGCATCTTACGCCCAGTTTTCTATAGCATTTTTCTTAGCACGTTTCGGTAGACTTTTACCCTGGCATCTACGTTTCTCTTGAAACTTCTTGGAATCAAATTGTAAGAGATAAAATTCTCGAGCATGTTGTCAACATCGTTTTATATACTAGTATCCTCAGGATGCTTTTCTATCTTTTAAAACAGGAATTTGGCGAGGATTTTGAAAGCTTGCTTACGACGTAATTATTTGAACTCAGAATGAATGTCTTTTGTGGTTTTTGAGAGCATAGAATGTTGCTTGAATGCTGCAGCTTTAAACCATGCTGACTCTTGAAAATTTTTGAAGATTTATTTAGTGACTTTTACTGCTTTTTCTTCCAATTAAGGACTACTCGCTCCGCTAGCGGTCAAATCGTTGAGAATATCACTTATACGTCTTTTTTCAAAAATTTCCATAGTTTCTTCAATTTCTTTGTTTTAGTCAAGAGGTTACCACAACTAGCATTTTTACTCTTTTTATACGTGTTTCGATTATGCATGCCTAGGTGTATTGGCTAGAGGTTTAAGGTCGAGGTTAGCTGCATTGAATTTTAGAGTTCGATTTCTTTATATGATGTCCCACTTCACTTGCTGGATAAAAACCTGACTGGGCTCCTAGAAATTTGGCAGGATAAACTTGAACTATTTTATAAACTCTTAAATCTCTTTTTCGTTCTTACCGATCAGCAAAAATTTGAATACTTACTCATAGTTTGCGATAACCAGTATTTTGAACGAATTAAGGAAATATTTAAGACGCTTTTCGTACTTTTTACAACTCAGTAACTTGATTTCTTCCTTCAAAGAAGCTGCCTTAAGTTTACCGATCTAGATGAAATCATATTCTTTAAAGCTCAAAAACTTCTTTGAATATTATAGTTTTTTGGAGAACATGAAGGACTCCATAAGCCACTGTACGATTTGGTATACATACTCAAGAAGTTTTTCTTTTTTTGTTCCTTATTAAGTTAGCTAGGCGTATTAACGTATCTTGCTCGAAAGTTGTCTCTTGAGTCTACTTATTTGTTTGTTTTATACTGCAATTAAAAAATCTAGTCCGTGACTTTATTTTTTCAGAATGTTATCTAATTCTGTTCTGATGAAGTCGTCTTTGGGGATCTCCATTAAAATATTTTCGATATCTTTGAGTTTTTTCTAACTGACATTCCACTGAGATATGATTTTGTTAGTGTTGCTGACATCGAAACGTGCACAAAAAGCGTCTATCTACTGACTAGATTTTCCTTTGCTGAACAACTGCTCTAGTTTTTTTAATGGATCTGACTGATTGATACAAATAATCGTGAATTAAAGATCTGTAGGTTCATCCTTAGCTTTAGATGGATCAGTTTATATTCTTTTTCTATTGTCTTTGTTTGACTGATATACAACAGTACTTGGTTTGATATATGCTAGAACCTTAATAAATAGCTTTTTACTTTGATGATGGAGTCGTCCCAAAAGAGAAGAATAGAATCGTAAAGGATCTGTTAATCGTTATCATTTCCTCTGAAACTATCAATTTGTGGCATGGAAAGTTTGGCTTGTTCATCATCGAAAAAAACCTAATGGGCAAAAATATCAGCATTTTAGCTGTATATCAATATTGTTTTATCTGCCAGAATCAGTTGACCTTTTTTTGATTGACTTTTGGATGCCTGAACTGATACGTTATCCCAAACTACGTATCCTTCAAAATTTTTTTTTATCAAAATGACCTCCTAATGAAGTGACAGCAAGAAGGTATCATGCTATATCTCGTAAATTTTGGTTAAAGTAAACATTCCGAGCTCAAAAATATAATCAATAGGATAGACATAACCTTTGATGGAGTCTATTTGTCTATTTCCGCTTATTTCTAAGCGCACAAGAGTAAGAGCTTAACTTTTAGA
>Ga0169931_10012376_pt1 | contig 11841 bp, 9 predicted proteins | sample Kivu_15m_20L_FD_129675 | JGI IMG/M metagenome (GOLD analysis project Ga0169931, IMG submission 129675) | Freshwater microbial communities from Lake Kivu, Western Province, Rwanda to study Microbial Dark Matter (Phase II) - Kivu_15m_20L... | ecosystem: Environmental > Aquatic > Freshwater > Lake ...
ACTTCATCTCCCCAGGACGATCTAAAGCTGACACCTCATGACGCACTTAGGCTGAACCTTCCATAACTCCAAGCGAAGATCCTAGCTCCTAAGCTACGCCCCATTTCGAATGTACCCACTTAATGATACCCCTCCTGGCAGAGCTCCGACAATAAGGTTAAGGTCAGCCATTTTTAGCCTTATTTCCACGAGTAGATTCATCGAATTCGCATTGTCACTCTACTTACGTACGGTTCACAGAAGAAATAACCCAATCGCTACATACCTACGCTATACGTGTAACCGTGAGAAACAAAAAGCCTCAATCTACAACATACCGTCTCGATAACAAAGGAAAGGAATCTAATAAACCTCTTTTGTAAATTTCATATTTCATCCGTCCGTTGAAAAAAAATCATCTATGTAACTGTTCCACAATTTACAATTAAGTAATAGAATGTTTAACACTATATTTATTAAAACAAATCACATATAAAACGGCAGTATGTTGTGTCATCCATACAAGCCCATAAAAAAATGTACTATCACCATGATGATCGTAATTACAACCCACATATAAAACAACCGACCATAACGAGCAATAGCTTTCTACATTTTGAAACTATTATGTACGAACTGGTGATATGGAATAGTTGTTCGGATTCTGTGAGCCTAAAGGTCATATGGTTTCTATGGAGGATTTCTGGACTATGGATGATACGGCTTCATTTTCTTCCGACACTGGGGCTAAAAAAGTAGTGTGTCCTTCAAAAATGTGGACGTCATCATGACTAAGGCGTTTAGTGGATGCGGATACAGCTAAGGTGGGATCTTGCTTATCTTCAGACCCTGTATTCATATATTCGGAGGAGTCATCAAAATGCATCCATTCGAAGCTCTTATGTGTGCCACTTTTCATAATTCTTGCGATTTCATCTGTATGATCCTCAGTTACCATAACTAGATAATGATCATAGAGTGGCAAAGGACGGAGTGGACTCGCTGAAAGATGATTATGAGTAACTTGATATATACATGAGCTTGCTGTGGACGAATCCTCATTAGAATCGGTTGTATTAAAAGAATGACCTTGGTTTAAATTCTTGGCACGCTCAGACACTTCTCGGATAGGCTTAGCAAAGCAAAGCATAGGAAGGGGAGATCCTTCAAGAGCTTGGTCATCCTGTGCCCGGAAGATCGAAGCAGCAAGATGGAATGCATCATCGGCAGATGCTCCACAATTGTATGCTCTCTTTGGATCGACGATTTCTTCATTTGGAGAGAGTCGCGGTCTAAAAATTTCCATCCTACGTTTGTGGGAGCGTTCATTTAAAGGACAACCTAAATAACGAGACGGACTAGGGACTGTGTTGTGGGTCACATCAGCTCCAATAGATCTACGATTACGTATCGCTGTGCCCTTCATGGCCTCGATACGTGCCTTGGCTAAAACTTCAGCCGTTTTCCTATCCACAGCAGAATCAACATCCCTGGAAGACTTGTCATGCTGAACAACCTCGTTCTTGCTTGTTATTGAAATATGCTCTGCAGTTGCTTCTAGTGTTACCGGTGAAGAATTTTCCGCGGCATGCCGTATTGATGGCAAAGGTGTTGAATATCGCGACGTTGTCCGAGAAGCGAAAATGTGATCGTCTTCGATATTCGATGATAGATTCGTGGACAAATCTGTAACCCTCAGTTTGGGAGGTGAAAACTCAGAATACGATGCACCTTTGGGTTTAGAAGCGTAGGATCCACTGACCACGTCTGAATGATCTCCAAGAGAACATAGACATTTGTAGACAGAGTCAAACACAATTTGAAAAAAAGCCATTTTTAGAAAACCAAGGAAAAACTAAGATCTCCTCCAAACTCCTTTCGTTTTGACGTCAGTAATATAGGATCCGAAAACTATACCAAATTGGCTTGTACACCTATGTAAGGGAATAAAGTGTGCTTCAGGAAAGCACCGATATTGGACAAACAAAAACACAGTAAAACCCCAATATGTCTGTCTCCTTTGAATAGTGTCAAGACGCCGCTATAGATCAAGGTCTATGAATGCAAAGAGTTTCTTCCCATGTGATGATGATCCTTGTAATAGATCTGGATGTATATTCCCTTCTTCTCACGATGAGTCCTTCTTCTTCTTCTTTTGGGGATTCTTTGGGATCAGTCACGAGCGTACCTTTCTCTCTTATCGTGTGTGTTGTTGGTAAAAGAATTTTTTTATGTACAGTACAGGTCAAAATCTCGTACCCATGGCAGTCGGCGGGCACAGTGGTTATCCTACGAGATACAGCTACAGTCAGTCTACATACATGGTGGTAGACTATTCTTCCGTTCGAACGTGTCCTGAGGACTCTGATTAGATACTATGCCGATTGTAATTCAATTCGCTAAAGTAGCAGCGCACTTTCTTTGAACAATATTCAAATATCTACGTACTTAAAGTCGTACTGGGAGGAAGGATTTACTGTGGGATTTAGTGAGTTCTGTACGTCATCATGAAGTGGCATTACTGCTTCAACGTACAGTCGGCTTCGTATGCGCGTCCTACCAGCATACAGCTCATTCGTATGTAGGTCCTACTGTAGTTGTTCTTTCCGTGACAGACAGACTGACGTTACACATAACAGGAGCACGAACCCTAAATTCACCGCCGCGCCACCAGCCATGCATGCAAAGCATTTCAGAGGGTGCGCAACCAGCATTTCTTGATTTTATCATCTAAAAGATATTTAAAGAAACATGTCAGATCTGCTGCCAACAATATACTCTGACGATGAGGTCGAAATCAAGTCAAGTAAATCAACGGTGAAACACAATTCAAAAAGTCTTCATAAGAATCAATCTGTTCATGCCAACCCTCATAACCCTAACAATAATGTAAACGAAAATGAAGATGATGCGGATGTTATAGACGATGATTTTGAATTCGGTGGAATTCTGGTATGTTTAAACACGTGATACTTGCTTTTCTTCGAATAACATGACACATCCTATACAACTCATCACTATTTTCTATTTTGTCTCTCTCAATTGCAGGGGGAAGATTCCGTTGTTAGCCAAGGTTGGGATGAATCAGGACGAGAGAAAGCCTGGACTTTTCAATCAGCTCTGAAACAAATTTCACAGACACTGGAAAAGGATGAAGATATTCAATGTAAGAGGACATCTGTGGCTAGTATCATTGCAGCAACAAGACGAAATATTCAAAACACTATAATGGAGAAGAAAAAGGACACAACTTCAAACATTCACATTACACAGTCGGAGGATGAGTCTAATGATGATGATGATGATGATGATGCAAGTTTGATGCAGGAAGTGGAAACGTATACATTACAATCCATGGCACAAGATCAAGTTCGAGACCGACATGGATCTGCTAATGATTACTCCACCTTGACAACTAACCATGCCTTGGAGGAACAAGAAAAAAATGACAACAACAAAGATGAGGATGATCATGATGATGATTTAGTCCTGGAAATTTCCAGGAAAGAAACCATACAAAAAGAAAAGGAAAGAAGAGAGGAGGGAGAAAAAGCAGCAAAGTTTTTTGATAGTACTGAGATCGCACATGCAACATATGAAGAGGATAACAATCAAGTGGTTATTTTTTCACAACTCAATCTATCAAGACCTTTATTACGTGGAGTTGCGGCTATGGGCTTTGTGAAACCAACCCCCATTCAAATTAAGGTCATCCCAGCTGTCTTGGCTGGTAGAGATGTTTGTGCTAGGTAGGTATGAAGGAAAGATTACAAATAATCAATACGCCAATAAAGAATGTGTCTCATCTTTCATTTCCCATTTTTAGTGCCATGACTGGTAGTGGAAAGACTGCAGCGTTCTTATTGCCGGTAATGGAACGAATATTACAACGTGGTGGAGGTCGAGGCAATTTCATTGCTAGTTCAGGATCCAAGCGCAAAGCTATAACAGCAACCAGGGTATTGATACTTACGCCTACGAGAGAGCTTGCAGCTCAATGTTTAGGAATGATGACAGCATTAGTACAATATACTCATATCACGTCCGTTTTAATTGTTGGTGGAAGTAAGAATGTGGGAAGCCAGGTACGTTTATAAGCAACCAATTTATCATGATCTGTCCATGAAAACGACTCTTTGTCGGTATTTTCAAATAAGGCTACCATTCTGCCATGGAGTTGCAACCATTTTTATAACCACGGTTACTATACTCTGCCTGTGGTCTAGCCAATAATGATCTAGCCGAGCTTATTTAGGAAACGCCATGTGTCTATTAAAAAACATTGCATCGGCGAGTCGAACGCTCGTTACATTTTCTCCTGCTCTCCAGTGATGAAATTGTTAAACATCTGGAATTACAGGACTCACTGTACCTCTTTCCTGCTATTCCACTTTACTTGTTTTGCGAAACTAGGCTACTGAATTGCGGAACAGACCTGATGTATTGATAGCTACTCCAGGACGGTTGTTAGATCATATTACCAATTCCCATGGTGTCGATCTTGATGATATTGAATTTCTCATTCTCGATGAAGCAGATAGATTACTGGATTTGTGAGTAACTTTATCTTTGTTATTTATTCTGAACTCTACATGTTTATTCTATTCGTAACAAACAAATTCACTCATGTTCACTTGTACAGAGGTTTTCAGGAAGAAGTTCACGCGATTGTGAAAGCATGCCCTACAGAGCGCCAAACACTTCTCTTCTCTGCAACTTTGGGAACCAAAGTTGACGACTTGATTAAATTATCTCTCAAGCGCCCGATCCGCATCCGAGTAAGCGATAAACATAGAAACAATCAGTTAGGAGATATGAATGACTCTGAAATCGAGGTTGCAAATCGCCTTGAACAGGAATTTATTCGCATACGTCCTGGGAATGAGGGAATTAAAAGAGAAGCAATATTACTAGCCCTTCTGACTCGTACATATACGTCTAGAACAATAGTTTTCTTTGACACTAAATCGACTGCCCACCGTATGATGATCATCTGTGGTTTATGCGGACTGAAATGCGCTGAACTGCATGGGAATCTAACTCAGGTTCAGCGCTTGGAAGCTTTAGAATCATTCCGTGAAGGTGAAGTTAGTATTCTGCTTGCTACTGATCTTGCCGGTCGTGGACTCGATATACCTGGTGTAGACGCCGTTATTAATTTTGAAATGCCTACGCAAATTGAATCTTATGTACATAGAATAGGTATGCTCATGAATTTTTAAAAATCTCACTATCAAGGTGCCGATCGTTATTTTCATTCAAATTATCATCCCGTTTCCTACTTAGGCCGCACAGCGAGAGCAGGAAAATGTGGAAGGTCATGCACGCTAATCGGAGAAACTCGAAGACATCTTATGAAAGACGTCATTAAGGACGCAGAAAACAAAAGAAAAATAGTCTCCCAAAACCATGGAAAGGATACGACTCTACCAACAACAACAGGTAATATACGATCAAGGACTATTCCTCCTAGTGTCGTGGATCACTTTGCTTCAAAGATAGAGTCTTTACAGTCTCATATCAAGGAAATTTTGTCTGCTGAGGTAGTTGCGAAAATAGATAGAATCGCCGAGATTGAGGCCCTTCGAGCCAAGAATATTATTGAGCATTTCGATGAAATTCAATCCAAACCCGCAAGAGAATGGCATTTAAGCAAAGATATAAGGAATGAAACAAAGGTACCTACACATCATGATGTGTCGTCAAAGTCTAATCATATGTCCGAAGCAGGTACTGGAACACATCGAATGACTCGTAAAAAGCGGAGAATGAATGAATTGAGAAAACGAATGGCTTCCGAAAATGCATCAAATAAAGAAGAAGACAACGATGAAGGTACTTCCAATGTAATACATCGTCAGTCTAAACTGATGTCCGAAACGTCCATTAAGGCTTCGGCTAGAGCTCAAAAACGAGATTTCTTAGAGAAGCTTCAATCGAAAGAAGAAATGAGTATTTATGAAGAAAGTAAGGAAAAGCAAAGAAAGCATAAAAAATCCAAGGGTGAAAGAGATTCGTTGGGCTCAGGTGGATTGTTTCAGGATGAATTGATTACACATAAACAGAAAGCGAGAACTACATCAAATGATAAGAAGGAGACAAATGCAGTTCCAAGCACATATTTTTTCAGGGGATACGATCCCAACAAGACCAATGTGAAGGGTAAAAAGAAATCCGTTCACTCGTTTAAATCAAAGAGTAAGTTTAAGAGACGAAAGTAAATAATTAAACATTTAAATTAAAAAAGGAAAATGTAACGAGACGATTAGAAAAGTTAGATTGCCATGTGAATCCCCATGGATGTACAGTTGTCTCTTGGAATCGGATGTAGACAAAGGGATGCCCGAAACATATTCTTTGCTGTATATTAACTTAATTCATGTAGTAATGGTGTCTTCTTCTTTTTCTCGGTTCGTGTAAACATGGACTGCACATCCAATATAATATAAAGTGCAAGGATAAAAGCAAAGACACCAAAACAAAGAAACGCTGCACTGTAATCACGGTGTGTTTTAGAAGACGACGAGGAGCCACTAGCTTTATTCAACTTGGTGAACAATTTAACATTGTGCGCTGATTGTTCCGCAGCTTGACTATACGTTATGGGACCAACATTACTCCCGAATCCCCCATATCCAAAGGAGGTTCCACAGATATCGATTTCAGCGATACCATTTTGTCTCGAGGCGAGTTTTACAAGGTCAATACCTGCAGCGACAGATCCAGCCTTATTACGGAACTTCATACATTGGAGACAGTTAGTATATCCAGCATCATCATAACAATCCCACTTGTTCTTGGGGTCATAGGATGTACAAGGTTGACACAACTTCCATTCATCGAGTTGATAATTGAAGTACTCTAGATAATTGTACATGGCACAAGGATGGCTTCCGCCTTTCTTCTCATCCTTTAAATCACGTTTGTTGTTGTTATTATTGTAGTTTTGTTCCAAATAGCTTGAACAGACGTTATCTACAGTGACAGATCCAGTGTAATATTCTGAGCATCTTTCATCAGAATAGAGCATAAGGCCCAAGTTCGCACCAACCATGGGTTGCCATCCAATATAGTATGGATTATTATCGACATCATAGGAGACGAAGACACACATATTGGGTTTGACCATTTTATAAATGTTTTTCATATTGTAATAAATATTCCATCCCCAAACACAAACTCCTTCATGTTTAAAAAGTTGTTCCATCCATGTATTGGGCATATAATTACGGAAAATCTAGGGACAAAGTAGAAACGTAAAAAAGGTGATGGGTTACATATTGTTGCATTAGGATTCAATGTCTCCCAAAAAACACACAAACACTTATGTATATATAGACGCACCCCCAATAATTTAAAGTTTTCCGTTGTGGACATATGACAATCCATTTTAACACATCGATTCCGATTATTCTTGTTGTTGTTATTATTTCCACCTCCCTCTAAATTTCGATTAGAATTATATGTGGTGGAGCATCCATTCCAGGTACCCAAGGTTCTATTATAGAAATCATATTGATCTAACCCATTATCACCATAATTTGAATCGACATACTTTATGATGCATGTAAAAAGTTTATAAAAATAAGTGTGCGAGAGAGACGGTAAAAACTATGAAAAGAGACAAAAGACCTACCACAGCATAGAGTAAAACACGTGAACATGCCGTTCCAGTTGCATCATCACTCTTCATATGACGATGATGTGAATTGTATTGACCATAATAGGTACAATCAATAGCAAATCCTAAATATCTCCAAGCTAATTGATATTCTTGATACTCTTGATAGGCCGATGCTGCACAATTTAGGGAGTTGACAGTACTCGTATTGGTCAAGAGTGTATCATAGGACGATGAAGATTCAGCCGCTTGTTGGGCAAATCGTGAAACTGCCGTATGAAAAGCGGGGGTATACTTTTCATGGATATTGACACGAGTGAATTCTAACCCTTGAGCGATGGAAGACCATTCTGTATCCTCCACCTCTGTCTCCTCCATGTCTCCAATTTGGGATGACGAGGAGGATGAAACTAATTTTTGTAAATCCTGCGAATCAATAATGTCTTGTAACTTTTGTGCTCTTGTCGAAGAAGCATCTCCCGCTGCTAGGTCCTGGGTGAATAAAGACATGGGCGATAAGGAGTGAATGTTGATAATTCTTGAGAAGCATAAAAACGAAATGAGATTTATACTTGGAGTTCTCATTTTTGTTTCAAACGATTATGAGGGAACGTATTTATGTATGTGTGTTTGGATTGGAGTCCAGTGAATCAATCGTAGATTCTATTTTTCAATGGAAAAAAAAAAATTCCGTGGGATGAAACAGTACACGTAGAGTCGTGAATATGGATATCCCTGGAATCGACGACAGGTCAAGGAATGAAAAAGAGGATTGTGGAGGAGACGATGAAGTATGATAGACTGGGTTGATTGATGATACGAGGTAGAGAGACCGGTGAAACCCAACCGACGTGAGGAATGAGGAATACCAAAATCAATGATATGTTTGTGTGTGATTTGACAACAACAGATGGGCCAACAGCTGTATGTAGATGCTGTACCATGGAACGAGTCAACGCGGTCGTTAGTACTACAAACGAATCTAAAAATTTGGAATGTGGACCATACAGTAGCCAGTAGCAATGACAGATCACTGTATGACTGAGGTGATATAATTTAGCTAGATCAACTGTCAGTCCGCTTCGAGCGCCAGATAGGACATATGTAGGACTGGAACTTTGAACTTCCTGTTCTTCTCCCTGTCACAGTGTAGGACGACGGATACTACCCACCACCCCATCAAGGCCCCACAACAATTTCCATATGAGAAGAATAAAACAAACCCGTTTGCTGTCTCCGTTTCTTCTGTTGTTGCTGGGCAGCAAAACAGATGCAACCCAATTTTATCCCTATGGAAATCCATGCAATGCAGATCCCATGTACTATGAAGATGCAGCGGATGTTACAGCAGATCTCTCATCCTTTAAAGCTTTATATATCAAATTTGAGGGTTGCGCGTAAGTAAATCTCATCCATCAAACATATATATATATACATGTTTATTTGTGTGACATACACACCTTGAAAATGAAACAGCCTCACTCATTCATTCATGTTCTTCTTATTTGATATTTTTCAGATACTCCAATCGTGTGGATATTGTCTCCGACGATGCCAATAGTGGAAATGATAAATGGTACATGGGTTTCAATTACAAACAGGGTGGGAATGTAGCCTATTCCCTCTATGGGGAAAAGGATGGTCAGAAGGGATATAAATGTAGCAAGAAAACTTTTATTAATTCCTTTTATTCGTCTGATGGACTCACATCCTTTGCTACAGCTGCGGGGATCAATCTAAGTTCCAATTACAAGTACACAAACAACAAGAACTATCGGCGTGAACTTGCAAATAATGAAAACAACAACAATCGACAATATAATAACAATCAAAATAATGTCAATGGGGGGAATAAGAATAATAACATGAATTCCTATACCCAAGGTTTATACTGCAATCCTGTTACGATGCAATTCGAGGAAGCCATGTTTACAGACAAGTCGATGAATCCTACATACTTCTCATCTACCGTTGATTCCTTGACCGATTTAAATAAGGCTCTGTCGAAAATTTCATGTGTACAAATTTACAATCGTAATACCGGGGAAAATTATGCATCCAGTCTTTTATTGTATTCCGATTCTTGTGAACCCTCCGATGGAACTCAATGTCCAGATCGATATGGAAAATTAGCAACCTGTGAAGCCAAATTTACAAAAAATGATGGATACTTACAAGCATCCTCGAAAAAATTAAATGCTGAAAATATTCGCTATTTAATTGGTGGACTTTTCTTTGTAGCATCGGCGATTACGGTCTTGGTTCATTTTAAAATGCAAAGAGATCCTACCTTTGCTGCATCCTGTAGTAAACGTAAAAAATCAAGTAGTCATTCATTTGAAGTAGATGGAGGAGGCGATGGTGAGCGTCGGAGACGTAAATCCAGTTCCAAGAAAAGAGGTTACTCCAGTCGTCGAAGTAAAAGTAAACGTCGATCGAAAATGGATGAGATTCGTTCAGATGAGTATGTAGGTACTGCTGTTCCAGATGATGAACGAATGACTTAATTTTTTAGAATGAGAGAGAGATAGAAATGACAAAAACAAGACATTTGTATATGATATTCATTGTTCATGCTCTCTCTTTCTATCTACTACTCTTGTCTAGTTTTGTTTCGGATATTATAATGTGTTGTTTAAATATCATCATTTGTAAAGGAGTAAGAGAGAGTGTGTCAGTGAAACAAGACTTAATGGATACAAATGAATAAAATAAAACGTAATATAAATAATCCATAACATGATAGCAGTGAAAACATTATTTTGCGTGTTGATGATAGTATGGTACGAAGATATGTAGCCTTGTTTTAATACTTCCTTGTCATCCCTCCTGTGCTTTCTATTTGACACGAAATCATATTCGTTTTTTTTTTGTTATCTACATCTACTCTTATACGGAAGATACGTCAAGTCAGAACTTCTTTATGCAAATCCTTTTCGTTTAATTTTACCCCTACCACATGAGTTGTTTTTATTATGGGATGATGCGGAGGTAGATATCTTATAAAATGATCATTTATTGAGATAGCAGACAACAAGGTAGTCTATGAAGGCACAGATTAAGACAAATACTGTTGATGTTTTCATTCATGGCTTCTTGTTATACTTACAACAAGTTTCAACCCAAATCCTGATTTCAAGAACCTCAATGGTTCAAAATCAATCGACAATAAAACATGGGACATTGTAACCCCTTCTAAACTCCTCATTCCATGATACAAAATAGATAAATGATGAAAATATTAGTCGGGCAGATGTAGACAAGATTCAAAACCGCACACATGTCGAGGACACATATGGTTATATCAGTATTTGGTATATTACATGTGTAAGAAAGTATAATGGAAATCGTTTTTGGATATGATTGGTCATAGCAAGTCTTCTGTTACAAAGATCCTAGATTCATTGAATTCAGTGAGGATCTTTCATAATATAAAATACAGCCCAAGTAAGCGATATGGAAAGTATGTTCTCAATGACGTCCTTATCCAGTTGCAATATGTTTATGTGGGTTAATTACAAATGCAGAGAATATATATTATAAGGAACTAATGATTTTGGTTTTTGCATGTCAATATTAAAATTACGATTCACACTTCAACAGTGACACGTCACCCCACGAAGGCTACATATGTAATCATGATTGGATACTATGGGATACATCAATTGTGCCAGTTATGTCCTTTATCAATACGATTAAAAACATTTCAGCTTCGAATACCTCCAGACTGATAACTTATGACATGTATTTTCCAATTTATGTTGGGTAGTGATTTGTCATCATGAGATTCAATGAGCGTTGAGGATATGTAAAAAACAATCTGATTTGCCATATCCTGAAACGGAAATGTATCTTCATGATAGACACATCAGACATGAGAATTATCTTTAGATCATCATGGAATACTTCTTAAGTGACAGCTCTAGATTTGATGTGTTTCACGGTTTTGGTTGATTTTTGTTTTCTGATTGCAACCATATGTAACACAGGTAACAGGAGAACAAGGGATGGGAATACTTGTACTGTAACAAAAAGTACCAGGATTGAAAATAACGGAAACTGCTTACATTCTTAAAGCGAATAGGAAGGTCTTCGCAGTTGTGATAACTGACGGAAACGAGATCCCCTTCTCATTGTGGCTAAATTAGAATAACGATGAGCTCAAAACTGTCAGTTTCCCTATCTAAAGGACATGAGGGTCTCGCTTTTTCGCTTACAAGGTGAATTACAAGTATGGTGAA
>Ga0169931_10012377_pt1 | contig 11840 bp, 4 predicted proteins | sample Kivu_15m_20L_FD_129675 | JGI IMG/M metagenome (GOLD analysis project Ga0169931, IMG submission 129675) | Freshwater microbial communities from Lake Kivu, Western Province, Rwanda to study Microbial Dark Matter (Phase II) - Kivu_15m_20L... | ecosystem: Environmental > Aquatic > Freshwater > Lake ...
ACGCAGACATGAGAAAATCCACACTTAATTCTGATGGCTGGTGCGGGTAGACTGACCTTTACAGGATTGTTGAGTGTATACTTGAGATCTGCCTTGCCTCCTACGCCTAGTCTTCCATCTAAATTGAGTCCATATGAGTAGACTGAGCCATCTAGGGTGATAAAAGAAACATGTTTTTCTGAGGCTGAGAGCGAAAGGACGTCGAAAGGGAAGGGAAGTTGTTGCGGTGAGTTGAAAGTTTTGTGGGCTGCGGGCGAGAGGATGGAATGTTGATTGCTGCCCCAAAAAACGAGACTGGTTTATTCCATTTTTTAACGATTAACAACGATATTATAAAGATATCATCAATAAAACATCATCTTAAATTATATATTAATGACAAAAAAAGTGTAAAAATGAATTTAATAGTGAATTTTGCATAATTTTTTATAATTTTTATGATTTTTTATTGTTTTTACCGATTTTCTTTTGGCTTGGAGATTTATTTATATTTATTAAGTTGGCTATGCAGGAAAAGGCGTACAATCAATTCCAGTGGCCTCCTGACCTTTAAATCGCCAAAAGACACTACTAGTGCAACAAACCAGGTACCTAGATCGATTAGGATTCATCCAACTAGCCGTGTCCTTGTTGCGATAAAAAACATAAGCTCAAACCCACATTTGCTTGTAGAGACATTTCTAGTGATTTTTAAAATCTAGGAGGAGGCGTTCCTGGTTATTTTTTTCTTGTCAGGTACATGATCATAGTAATTGTCATACTAATCATCGTAAAATTAGTCTATAGCGTGTATGTGCTCGAAATCACATGCCCCACCTTGCCTTCAGACCCTGAAGACGGAGGCTGTGCCATAATTTGGGGCGGTATATACGTGGCATCTAGTTCGATTATATACAATCAGATGATCCAAATGGGATGGTAAGCTGAGGCTTATGCCTTTGAAGGTTTGGCCTTTGCGACCTATTTAATACTGGTCTTGGCAACCATAGGTAAATACAAATATATAAAGGAATTCAGATATTAGTTCAAACTGTGAATAAAAACAGAGTAAGCATCCAATAGAAACTTTACAGTAGATTTGCCCTTATTATCAAAAACGTGCCTCTTTATTATGAGCTATAAGACCTGAAGGCTGATCTTTGTTCAGGATAATAGCAGATATAAATAGTATAGGTAAATTTTGATTTACAAAGATGTTCCATGTTCAAAGATGTTTAAATTACGAAAACACCTATAAAAGACTCGTGGATCTTTGTTTTTAGATACAATAATTATAAAGAAAAGAAGCTGGCTTGGAGGTGCTCAGAGGGAAATACAATCAGTATATCAAAACATATAATGAAGTTGAAACGCTAAGCTAGACGATTACCCGTAATACGAAAAAGGTTATTGTCATGTTTAACACTACTTAACAGAAACAAATTGTACATGAAAGACTCAGAATAAACTAGTTCAGGAAGTTCCAGCATTATGTGATGAAAATATTTGGTAAAAAAAGCTCAGATTTTCCATATTTTTCATAAAAACTGCCATAACCTCAGGACATTCACTGGAAATGGATAGGCTAGTCGTCAACTCAGAAGGTCAAGGTAAGAATCATCAACACTGTGATAGTTCTAGGGGCAACTGTCATAGGATTTATAGTTTTATACTATCCAGTTCTCTACGTCAATGAGCTCAAGATCTAACAATAGGCTTTGGGGACTATAGTAGGCATTTTGATGTCTGTAGTCGTCGTTACGATCTATGTTGGTGGAGGAGTGGTCATAGGTATCATCATGCCTAACCGTATGCCAAGCTCAAAACTCAACTAACATTATTTTCTAGTCATGAGTTGTCTCATTCTTTTCTATCTCTTCTACCTTGTCTCTCCTGCTTGCTTCTATGAATTCGCTCCTAATTTCCCAGCCAGTTTGAAACTTAAAACATTTTACATCGGAGTGTTTACTTTCCTGATTATCGTGACGATACTTTCATACGTGGATGTGCCTTATCGACTCAAAAATGGTCGCAGACAATAGCTTTTAAACGACCCAGACTAGGCTCGAAAACTATGCCAGAAACGTTTGCATGAGTAGCTTAATCATCAACCATTTCCTGTTCAAATACGACTTCAATTGGTCCTCAATATATGGTCTTTTAATGCTTTTTTCGTCTTCTAGGTGCCATATTTGTTGGTGTTTTTTCTGATTATCTTGATTAATGTTTTTTGTTTGGACAAACACAATCTTTACAACCACTACAACATCAAAAATTTCATCTCTTTATAGTTGCTTCTTCGAGTTCAAAGAACCTTTATTTTTCTCTTTCTAATATGCGTTTCCTTGGGATTTTTGGTAGTGGCCATATGGACGTGGTAAAAGTATGCAATTTTGGGCATATTTTTAGTCTCAATGACTGCCAATTACCTAATTTCACAGAAATACAGGCAAGAAAAGAATGTTGTTTTGAAAGATAAGCAAGATATCAAGTCAGCTGTCAGCAAGGGTCAATCGATGCGAGCTGTCACTTTCAGACAATAGCTTACTGTGCTTGATCTCAGGGATTCGTTCATCAGCAGTGCTCCTAAGTTCCAGTCATTCCGTTCTATTAAGTTTTTAGATGTTCTCAGCTAAAAGAAAAAATCCTAGCCTTAACCATAGCCCGTACCAGTAGTGTAAAATGTCTTAGCGTTTAGCTACAAATCTATATATGATGCTTACCTTCGTCAGTTTTAAAATTAACAGCTCAATGGCATTTTGGACAACAAATATATGCTGATTCGCAATAGTAGGACAAGATCTCAGCAACAACCAAGGAGAGCCAGTGTAAGCTAGATGGCCAGGATGGACAGCGGAATCAGAAAAGGTTTGCTTTAGAGAAATAAAAGTAAAGTTGAAAAGTATGCTAAAACTCTAAAAAAGAAGGAATCTAGCCCTCTTTAAGGTTACAAAATGTAAAAGGCTGACCCGCATAGACTGTCATTGCCTCTCAATCAAAGATTTTTAGGTATTGCTGCTCCAGCAAGACCCAAAAAGTTCTTAATACCCTAGCAACCTCAGTTGTATCAAATTTCTGAAGACATTAACGAAGCTAGAGTGTCTAACTTTACCTAAGTTATCACGATAAATGTTAATGCTTAGCCAAACACTCTGCTAAAGAAACTAAATGCCTAGCCCTTAAGTCCAGTCATCAATCTTTTTAAGTAATTTGAAGACAGCCCTATAAAGCAGGAAAGTCCTCAAGCAGATTTCAATATAAAAATATCTAGTCCTTAGAAAAACAGTTAAAAATAGTGATGTTATACTTCTTTAAGACCATGTTTATGCCTTTATATATATTAGTGTTCATTTTGTTTCTTGTTTGTATGAGATCTGTTCAACAGTAAAGTTATGGCCTAATAGATTTATTTTATTCATGGCCAAAGACCCAAAAAAAATAGTTTTGAAAGAAATATAAAAAGAATAGTACAACTTGCTTCGATGGCCTCCCGATATGTAGTAAGCCAAAAGGCATCTGTTGTGCAACAAACCCGGCATAGAAAAAGATTAATAATAGCCATTATGTCCTTGTTGTAGCAAAAAACAAAGGCATGAGATTTTCAACATCAACAGAGATATCGCAAAAGACTTCTAAAATTTGGGAGGTGGCGTACCTGGATACTTCTCGATTCTCAAGTATCTACTTGTAGCTCTGGTGATAGAAATAGTCATCAAAGTTGCATACCATATATATCTTCTTTACGCTATGTGTCCCCTCTTACCCGCTTCTCCTGAGCACGGAGGCTGTGTAACTTTCCTTAATTTTTTTAAAATATGCGACAGTCAGATATTTTTCAATGGACTTATCAATATCGGTCAGGAAGTCCAAGCGTATGTCTTCGAAGGACTATCACTGCTTAGTTACATTTTGCTAATAATCGCTACGATAGGCATAAAGGTGTTGATTCAGAACATAAACCAATAAAAAACTAGTCTTGATTAAAAACTTTATAGCAGATTTGCACTTATTTTCAAAAACGTACCAAGATACTATTAACTTAAGGATCTCTAGAAAGACCTGAAGAGCACGGACAGTGATATGCGCATATAAATCGTATAGGTAAGCCTGTATATACATAGATGTTCTTTTTGCATTCTTCATGTAGATACGAATTTCTATACAAAAAGCTTTTTGACTTGAATTTTTAAATAGACTGGCTCTAGAGTAAATAAACAGACAAGCACTAAATGGTCAAAAAATATGAGTAGTACATCAAGTTGTACGATCAAACTTAAACATTGGCTGAAGATTTGATTCATCAGACAAAAAAAGTAATAATAATGTTCAATACAACCGAGCAAAGATAGTTCATACATCGTAAGTATCGATTGAATTTCTGCCAAAAACTCAATTTTTATTTTAAAAAGTTTTTTGCAATGAACGTATCAGATTTACCGTATTTTTCGCAAGCTCTAGCATAACCTCAAGAAATATTTTGGACTTTCATAGGAGAGTCATCTACCCCTAAAACTAGAGTTAGAATCTTGACAACTTTTATCATAATTATCTTCACTTTGGTATCTTTTTTCATTCTGGCTTATCCCATGCTCAAAATTTACTAATAAATAGCTCTACAACCTGCTCTGGGTACAGCCTTAGGCATCATTCTTATGATAATTCTTGTTCTTTTGAACATTTTTGGAACACAGCTCATAGTATACATTATTCCTTACAGAAAACCCAGTTCTAAATTAAATGCTTCGTATTTTCTTATATTGAGTCTGATTGTTCTTTTTTTCTTTTTCTACATCATCGCGCCGATCGCTTTTTATGCGTTTTTCTCTTTTATTCCTTTCAATTATAAGCTCGCCATTCTATTCATGAATACTATAGTATATTTGGTCATAAGTTTAGTGTTTTCGTTAGTAGATTTACCATATCAAATGACCAAAGGCCACAGGTAAAAACTTCTTAAAAATCCTTAATAAGCCAACAGATACTGTCAGAAACGTCTTCATTAAGAAATCAATCACATTCCTTTTCCAGTTCAACTCAGACTAGTGAATGCTCTTTCAATTTGGCTTTTTAACGCATATTTTCTTTTCGAACTGCCCTACTTACCCATTCTTTTCCTAGTTTTTTTGTTCCTAGTGTACTGGATTGATAAGTACATTCTTTACAAACATTATAGCATCAGAGACTATCTTTCTCTCGAAATGGAGCTCAAAACTCAATAATATTTCTTTTATTTTTTCCTCATAGTCATCTCTCTAGGGTATTTAGTGTCAACTTGTTGGGATTGGTAACGATATGTCGTGTGTGGAGTATTCGTTTTGGCAATCGTAGCGAATGTTTTGATTTCCAGAAGCTACAAACAAAAGAGAAATAATGTGCTTAAAAACAAAGAAGATATCACTTCTGCAGTTAAAAAATCATTCGCAAAAAAATCATATTCTTTTAGGCATTAAGTAGCTATGAAAGACCTTAAAAATTCATTCATTAGTACTCCTAAAGAACATTTTTCTGAGAAAAAATCACTAAAAAAATCATTATTATCCCCATCTCATGACATTTTCAAAAATTAAATAAAAAGTTAAGTTCTTTAGCAAGCTTTATAATTCGGTTATAAATCAATATATGATACATACTTGAGTCAGTTCAATTCTGACTAAGTGAATGAAATTCTATAGAAAAAATACATGAAAATAAGAAAAACAGGCAGTTTAAGGTCGATCAAGGAAAAGAAGCGTAGGAATAGTTAGTTGATGAAGATGGAATCTGGCTTGAATGAAAATCTAATTGATCACAGTGAACCGACCTACACACCGATTATAAAGATCAACGGAAGTCTGAAGATTTACAACATACCTGAGTAAAAAAACGAAGGATTTTAAGAATAATCCAAAAATTCTTAGCCAAATACAAAATAAAAAGCTAAAAAAGAAGAGGTATATAAAGGATAAGAATAGTCTTCGCTATAATAGATGAAAATAGCTGCTTTAAAAGAAAACGATATACCTGTGCAGCAGTAAAATTAGACCATTTTATAATGTATTTAAGCGAATAGCAATACAAAAATCGACAAAGAAGCTAAAGCCGAGCCTTCTGGTTGATAAGTGATACATTCATTTATACAATTATACTGTATTTAATCATAAAAATTCATCAAAATAAAGTTTCATTTTATACTCACAAGTTAATAATATTTTTAAGTAAAAACACAATGTTTGCTTTCCGCTTACCTCAGGATCTCTATAGATGGCTCGTAGCTGACCAAATCGTTCCTAATACAGGTTGTTTTCTATACATTCAGGAGAACTCGTAGACAAATAATGTGTTCAAATGTCGTAAAAACAAAATGAGTAGCTATGTAACGGCACACTAGTCGCTAAAACGATTCGTTCGATTTTAAACAAATGTGGTCGAAAAGCGCCCTTGCATTTAGATTCGGTAAAAAATGAAATGAAAAAAGAAATTATTCGTACAAACTGGAATTTCGTGTGGTAATAATTATGTAATTCAGGCTGTGTTTCGGCTAACTTCAGATATATTTTGACTAGCGAGTCAAGTAGTTAATCTTGCAAGGCGAATGGACCTTGATACCTTAAGTTTTGCGGCAGCTGTTCGATCGCGATTAAAACAAACAATAAAGACTTATAAAAAATATTGTAATTTAAGTCAGAAGACCATAGATAAAGATAGAGAAAAACAAGAGCAAGTCTTCAATGGTAGATGTCAAAAAAATAAGTTTTTAAAAATAAGCTAAAGACTGCGAATCTTCATTGTAGTTTCTGATAGTGCTGCTTGGAAGGAGTTTTTAAATGTCGATTTAGTAAATTTTAGGTCTTTTTACGAGTCAAAACAAGTATTTAGCACATTTAATAGTCAAAGGAATCAACGGAGGTTTCTAAGGAGTGCGGCTTTTCTACGGTCATTTGCTTAAAAACATCAATAAAATCAAATAATTTTGTGAAGATGATGAGGCCGATAGGGACAGCTTACTATACGCTGTGAAGCCTGGACTGATCAGCAAAGATGTAAAGGTAGCTGGCCTGGCAATCGAAGTTTTCATGCAGTTGCCTGATGTTTACTAGTGGATGGTAGGCGAGACCAATCGAGGGGCAATGACTTTACTTCTGGGGGTCAAAAGACACCCTCAACTCAGCGAGTAGCTATGGGATTTGCTGATAAAAAGTGTAAGAAATCATTAATCTGACTTTTTTATTAAAAATTTCAAAAAATGTTTTAGAGATGCATAGGAAATGATGTAGCTTTGTGGGCATTTGATAAAGCCTTTAAGCTAAGGATAAATGCGGATTTAATTGATGAGAATGGGCGTGCTAAAGGACTGGATTTAGATCGGCAGCAGACTGATAGACTAAGGAAAACTCTAGCATAAGTTAGTTGCTTACAAATTCATAGGTCAGGTCATGAACTACATTCCAGAAATCATAGAGAAAAACTAATAGCTGCTAAATTCTATAAGAAAAGGTTGGAAATAAAGAAAGCTGGTTGAATTCAGTGTACTTTTCTAGGAAATTTTACAGATCCTATAGTAGTTGGCTTCAAATCGAAATCCTTTGGCAAAAACAGTCTTTCAGATATTAATCGATATCATGAATGAAACATATGCAAACGTCGATAAAAGATAGATCATCGTAAGAGGATTTTCATCAATTTTAAACAAAATCCCTAAAATTCCTTCCCATTTTTTAGTTTAGAATTATAAAGAAGGGGCTTTGCAAAGCTCAGACTATTAATTCATTCAAATGGCAGTAAATGTCAATACAGATAGCATTAGTTTGGTAAGAATAGGCTAAAATATTCTCAAAATGTTCATAAATCATCCGACTTTAAACTATTTTCTTGCTCCAGTGATCTTGTAGGTCTGCAAGAAAATAAAATCTGATGAAAATGGCCGATTTTTTATAAGTAGAGTAGTAAAAGACTGTCTAAGTTGCTATGTTCAATTGTAAGGTAGTCAGAAAATGTCACAGATGGCAAAACAGCAACCTTTGTATATGAATCAAAAAGGCAACTAAAAATACAAAAAAGAAGATTAAGATGAGTTTCTCATCACTCAGAAGAGCTCATTTAATATTCTTAGATTGATTTAAAATTTAATTGATATGATAAAGTAGAATAACTTGGGGTCTATTGATCAACTGATAAAGCAGGAACTATTGGAGACTAATACTGTAATAAAAAAGAATTTTTACAAGGGAGACTCTAAGCTAATTTCACGTCTTTTATATTAAAAGTATGAGATAGATAGACAATAGTAGTAGGAATTCACTTAAAGCTACAAAAAAAGAAAAGTTCAAAGCATTTAGTAATCGTTTGTAAGACGAAACATGACTCATAGTGCTGGAGGAATCCCTCTGAGTTCATCAAGATTCGGTGGACCCGCTCATCTAAGAAAATAGTTTGATTTGATGATTTAAAAAAGAAAAGCAGAATAGCAACAAAAGAGAGAGCAATAATAAAAGAGATAGAGAGAATAGACTTTGAAAAAGACATTGGCTAGAAAATAGATGTAAAAAAGCAATCTTCTGAGAGGCATAATGCAAGAAGCATAAGTCAAAGAAGATGGATTTTGGTAGAGATTCAACAAAGACAAAGAAAAGACTTAGATTTAGCTATACCCTACAGAGCTCATGTAACAAAGAGATCTTTAATATATATAGTACTTGTTTCATCGATACCACAGAGTGCTTCGTTCAATATTTTTCAAATACACTAGCAGCAAACACACAACACAAACTAATCAGTCTTTTGAAGACAATACTAGACGCAACGAAACTCTTCATGTTGTCGAACTCATACAGTTTCTTAAAGACTTCAAACTATTTTTCCTCACCAATAAAGAAGAAGTGCAGGCTATAATAAGAGATCTTAATGTTAAAATTCTAGGAAAAAGGTAAATAATATCTATTGATTTTTCGGGGTTTTAGCAGTTTATTATTCAATTTTGTGCTATTGTATACACCAAAGTTCACACAATAAGCACCAATACGACCAAGGGAATGGAGGTAGTTCAAAAAAACTATGCACATTTATCGCATTTATAGCTCGTAGAAGACATTTTTCATTATTTAAGACTAGTTTTTATATAAATAGGGCAGAATTTATCTCTTTTTGATGATCCAGACGCATCTTATTTTAACGAAAGTGAAGTGATAAGAGAATTCACAAAAAAACTTTAATAAGACCCAAAATTTATACTGCCTTAAGGCTACAAGAAAGTGACTTAAAAAGTATTAAAATTAGCTCCAGTATATAGTGTAAAATGTAATGGAATTGAAAACAAGTATTTGGATGTTTTGCAAGCTCTAGATTAGATTCTGTTTTAGTCTGAGCTGCGCATACACATAATATAGCCCATGATATAGAAAGAAATAAAGATAAGAGTCAAACCTCAGCCATTTATGAACATAAAAACAAAATTGCTTTAAGGTGCTTAAAGCAAGGCTAGAGCTTTGACTTCTATTGTGACCAGAATACCTCCGATTCCACCTGCCAAAATGTATTTTTTAAGCTATTTAGGCTATAAAGGAAGGTGCTTACTTTGGGCATGAAACTTGGTCTGAGTTACGTTAGTTACAAGGACAAAATGATGGGAGAACAAGTAGCATACGTCATCGATGATATGTTGTCTGCGATAGAATAAGGAAGACAGTCGATTTCAAGTATTTTTTAATCGATTTAGAGTAACGCATTGTTAATGACTTTGTAAGATCTAAAAATTAGATAATAGAGAAAGAAAGATTTCAATAGATGTAGAAATAAAAAAGACGTCTATAAAGGAAAACAGAGCTTCAGCGAATGAAGACAGCAATCATGTAAAAACGATAGAAATAACAGTAGGAAACTAAGGTATAAAGAACGGCCACATAATAACAAAAAATGTTAAAAGAAAAGAGAATAAAATAGGATAAAGAGAAATATTTGCTTAGCCAGAAAAACAAAATTTAGTAAAAAAGAAGGAAAGAGGAGTAGTAGACAAAAGTAAAAAAGTAGTAGCAAATACGAATCAAAAAGTAAACAACGAAAAAACACAAAACTTAGTTCGATGACTTCAATCAGAAACAAATCGACAAAATGAAAACCAGAATGTAGACTGAAGTCAACAAAAAAAAGAATGAAAAAGAAAAAGCTGAGTAGTAGCAAAGAAAAAAAGAGGAAATCGTTCGTAAGTTGAGAAGCAAAATACACGATAGCGACAAAAAGGCTATGTAAATAAAAAATAAGACAAACTAACAAATAAATTAGATCTACACTTCAGAGGCTGTGCAGCAAATTTTTCAAGAATTTTAGTCATGTCTCAGAGCTTTGTTCGATTTTTTACTCAAAAGTACTTTCCACTCTCTGACTTAAAAGAAAGTCAACTCATAAATTACATCTGATACGTGGCAGTACTTCGGACTGGTCTTTCAGCTCAATCCACTCATAATAAAAGGTCGAGAACTGACCAATATTTTCAGGCATTTTACCAAGGATAAAGCCGTTCACAGAGACTACGCAACAGGCATCAATTATTAAGAATTCAAACAAGCATTAATAAGAGTAGCCATCAAGCACAAAAGTGTGTTCAACAAGCTTGCAGAAAAGATCAAATAAGACATGAGCAGTCTATAGATCGAATAGCTCGTTTAGCAGAATATAGAAGATCGGGAGAAAAGTGAGTTTTAGTAATCAAAAAAAATATAAGTCAAGCATCTTTTAACTTAATAAGACGTCAGAAAGGACATATAAGATCACTATGGGGACATTTCTAAAGGTATTTTTGTTAGTATTTAGCAAATTAAAAAACTTTGAAAGGACTCATATACTACTTGAAAATTCCTAGTGATCGTCCAGGTCAGTAAAGACGATTCAGAGACGTTCTTAGATCTAAGGTAAGCTATTCAGTTTCAAACGTATAAAGTAAAATTTAGTTTATATAGAACTCAGATAAAAATTAAACGAAGAGTATTCTTTGCCGAATTCAAAGAAAAAACGTCGTACTGAAGCCAGTTAGCCTAATATAAAGCCTTAGCTTAAATAGGAGGTAGCTATTGCAGTTGAATGATAATTTATTTTTATTGATGATCAAAATGCATAGAATATTAGTATCATGGACGATTTCTAAGACTCATTTTTCTGGTTGGAAACTTGATGTTAATGTTATCCCAGATCACAGGCTGTGAAGGTTTGCCCTTAGGTATCAATTTATGCTTCGAAAGTGAATGCGGAAGAGTGGACTCTTATATTTATTTTTTAGTCTGATTAGTCTGGCTGATTTTGTCTTAAATATTTCGATATATTTTGAAATCTATTCGTTCTGAAATGTCTTCGAAAAAAGGAACATAGTTTCTGTTGTTTTCAGTATGAAAGTACTTGGTTTCATCGATTACTTTAGTTTTTACAGGCATAGTTTTTTAAACAGGTTTGTTTTCCACCATTTACTATAGCATTTTTATGTAGGCATCTTTCTAAGCAATCTACGTGCGATGCCTTTATAGTATATCTTTTTTTTGCTTTTAATGAATCTGAGTAAGAATATAGTACTTCTTGAAGATTTTTTATTTATAACTGATGAGCTGTCTACATAGTTCGCATCTTTTCGACATACTATTTGCGAATCTCCGATATTTTTGTAGACTCCTGAGTTGATTTTTTATTCGTTTAAGTATTTTTGTTTATAGAAAAGGGGTTGTTTTAGTCCTCGTACTGCGTGCTTTGTGGGGTTTTGTATATTTTCATAATAATTAACGTAATTATAGCTGATATCTCTAAACATACTGAGATAGTATAAATGATAATCATTCCTTGAAATATCGATTATTACATTTCTTTTCATAATCGTAAAATTTTGTTTGATTTTTTTGATTCCGGAC
>Ga0169931_10012378_pt1 | contig 11840 bp, 13 predicted proteins | sample Kivu_15m_20L_FD_129675 | JGI IMG/M metagenome (GOLD analysis project Ga0169931, IMG submission 129675) | Freshwater microbial communities from Lake Kivu, Western Province, Rwanda to study Microbial Dark Matter (Phase II) - Kivu_15m_20L... | ecosystem: Environmental > Aquatic > Freshwater > Lake...
ACGGTGCACACATGACCGGCCGCGAGGAATCCCTGCACGCGTCGCGTCGGGGACTCCATGAGCGCGGTGATGGCGGGCGGGACCAGCACGTGTGAGACGAGCAGCGAGAAGTTGGGCACGCCGAGCTTGCGCGCCATCTGCACCGTCATCGCATTGGCCGGCGCTGTTGTCTCGAAGCCGATGCCGAAGAACACCACCTGCTTGTCGGGGTTGGCCTGTGCCAGGCGCACGGCGTCGAGGGGAGAGTAGACGACGCGCACGTCACCGCCCTCACTCTTGACGCGGAAGAGGTCCTTCTCCGAGCCGGGGACGCGGAGCATGTCCCCGAAAGAGCAGAAGATGACGTCGGGGCGCGCCGCGATGGCCAGCGCCCTGTCGATCATCTCGAGCGGAGTGACGCAGACGGGGCAGCCGGGCCCGTGAATCAGGGTCACGTCATCGGGGAGGAGTTGATCAATGCCGTTGCGGATGATCGTGTGCGTCTGGCCGCCGCAGACCTCCATGATGGCCCACGGCTGCGTGACCGTGCGCTCGATCTCGGTGAGCAGGCGCTGGGCCAGCTCGGGATCACCGAACTCGTCGAGGTACTTCACGGCGACAGGCTTTCAGTCGGGCCGAACTCCTCCTCCAGCAGTCCAACGCTCTTGAAGAGTTCGAGGGTCTCGAGAGCCGATGCCTCATCGAGTTTGGTGAGTGCGAAGCCCACGTGCACGATGGTGTAGTCGCCCACGCCCACCTGCGGGACGTATGCGAGGCACACCTCCTTGCGCACGCCGCCGAAGTCGACGGTCGCCATGCGCGTCCCATCGGCCTCCCACACGTCTTCCACGCGTCCGGGCACTCCCAGGCACATGGTGCACTCCTCTCCTCGTCAGGTGGCCGAGCCGGCCACCACTGCCTGCCCCAGTGCGAGCCCGCCGTCATTGGGCGGGACCAGGCGATGGGTCAGCACCGTTACCCCGAGTCCCCCCAGTCTCTCCCGGCACAGGGCCTCGAGGAGGCGATTTGCGAACACTCCACCGGTCAATCCCACGGTCGTCACCCCCTGTCGATCGCGGGCCCAGGCGACGGCCTCGGCCACGGCGTCGGCCACCGCCTCATGGAAGGCCAGGGACGCCGCGGGGGTGGTCAGGCCGCTCGCAAGTCCGGAGACGGCAGCCTGGAGGGCTGGGGCGGGATCCATCGTGAGGAGTCCCGATGCCTCCGAGACGTCGAAGGCCCAGCGGGCGCCCCCTGACCGTCCCTGGGAGGCTGCGAGGGCCTCGAGCTCGATGGCCGCCTGCCCCTCGTAGTCGGTGTCGTGACGGATCCCCAGGAGGCTGGACACGGCGTCGAACAGGCGCCCCATGCTGGTGGTGGGGGTGCAGCCCGCACCCGTGGCGAGCATGCGGCCGACCACTCGACGCTCGGTCTCGTCGCATACGTCGAAGCAGGGCAGCCCCGCCGACCACGGGATCCCTGCGGCATGCAGGTGGGCAAGGGCTGTGCGCGCGGGCCGGCGAATGGCCGCGTCTCCCCCCGGGAGGCTGATGGGTGCCAGATGGCCCAGGCGCTCGGCGCCGGCGTACGTGGCTATCAGTATCTCCCCGCCCCAGATCGTGCCGTCCGTGCCGTAGCCGGTGCCGTCGAACGCGAACCCCAGGACAGGCTCACCCACGGGTACGCCGTGCTCAGCCATGAGCGACGCGACGTGCGCGTGGTGGTGCTGGACCAGACGGAGATCGGCTCCGGTCGCTTGCGCGCGCTCGTCGGCCCAGCGGCGCGAAAGGTAGCCAGGGTGCATGTCCGCAGCGATGACCTCAGGCGTGACGCGCACCAATTCACTGAGGGTGCTTGCCGTGCGCGCGAGGAGATCCAGGGTCTCGAGGTTGGCTGTGTCTCCGATGTGCTGGCTCATCCAGGCGCGGTCGCCCATGGACACGCACAGGGTCGTCTTCAACTCCCCGCCCACGGCGAGCGTGGGCGCGGTGCCGAGAGGTAGAGGCAGGGGCAGTGGCGCGTAGCCGCGGCTGCGCCGCACGGGCTGCCCGTCGGCAGTGATGACCGAGTCATCGCACGAGACGTGGATGCCGCGATCGTGGTGGAGGAAGGCATCGGCGATCCCCGACAGGCGTGACTCCGCGTCGGCCGCGTCGATGGAGATGGGCTCATCGGCGAGATTGCCACTGGTCATGACGAGGACCTCGGGGACCCAGCCGTCGGGCCGCTGCGGATGCGGACGGAAGAGTAGGTGGTGCATCGGTGAGTAGGGAAGCATCACGCCCATGCGCGACTGGCGTGGAGCGACGCAATCGCTGAGCCCGACATCGCGGGAGTCCGCGAGGACGATGGGCGCCTCGCGTGCTTCCAGCAGCGCGCTGGTGTCGCCTGCGAGATCGGCAATGCCGGCGGCGATGTCCGTGTCGCGCGCCATGACAGCGAATGGCTTGCTGCCGCGCTGCTTGCGCTCGCGCAGGCGGGAAACGGCTGCGGGTTGACGCGCGTCGCATGCGAGGTGGTAGCCGCCGACACCCTTGATGGCCACGATGCCGCCGGACTCCAGTGCCTTGAGGGCCGCGGCGACTGCTGCGTCACCGCGGGCACGCGAGGCCCCGTCCGTGAACTCCACCTGCGGTCCGCAATCGGGGCATGCGGTCGGTTGTGCGTGGAAGCGCCGGTCGCCGGGGTCGTCGTACTCGGCTTGGCACGCAGGGCAGAGCGGGAATGCCGCCATCGTCGTGAAGGGCCGGTCGTAGGGCAGGCCGGTGACGATGGTGTAGCGCGGACCGCAGTGGGTGCAGGCGATGAAGGGGTAGCGATAGCGCCGATCTGCCGGGTCGGCCAGTTCGCGCAGGCACTCCGCGCAGGTAGCTGTGTCAGCCGGGATGGACGTCGAGCCTTCGCCATCGGAGCTCGAGACGATCCGGAAGCCCGTCTCGTCCGGCACCGGGGGGATCGCCGTCGACGACACCTCGTCGACCCGGGCCAGGGGCGGTCCGATCCCCAGCGCAGCCGTGAAATCAGCCAGGAGCTCCGGTCGCCCCTGGGCCTCGATGAACACTCCCGAGGCGTCGTTGCCGGCGAAACCTGTCAGGCCTCGCGCGAGCGCTTCGGCGTAGGCGAAGGGTCGATAGCCCACGCCCTGCACGACGCCGGTGACGCGGATGATGACGCGCGCTAGGCGAGCGTCCACAGCATCACCCGATTGTTGCCGCTATCGGCGACGACGAGGAGATCGCCCTGGAGGCAGATCCCGTAGGGCCAGCACAGTGAGTCGTCGGCGACGGCATCCCAGCGGTTCTCTCCATTGGCATCGAAATCGGGCTGGGCGAGCACATGATCGGCGGGCTGAGCCGCTCCCTCGCGCGGCAGGGAGTCCCAGATGAGAATGCGGTTGTTGGACGTGTCGGCCACCGCCAGTCGGCCGCGCGAAACGGCGATGCCGTAGGGAAAGCGCATCCGCGATGCACCCTGTGGCCTGTTCTTGAACTCCTCGGCTGTGTCGAAGCCGTTCTGGCCGAGGACGAGGCACGCGTCGGCATCGCCCTCAGGATGAGGTGTCCATCCGAGCACCCGGTGGTCTCCGGCATCGGCCACGTAGAGCGTCCGTGCATCGCCTGCGATTGCATGTGGCCAGCGGAAGCTGACCGGTCCCGGCTGACCTCCACGGTTGTCTTCACGCAAGCCCGGTGAGTCCTGGCCCAGGAGCATGTCAGCGGGACGTCCGGGCTCGGGGATGTGGGGACCGCGCCAGCCGAGCACCCGGCGGTTGCCCGTGTCGGCCACCCAGAAGCAGTCGCCCACGACCGCGAAGCCGAAGGGCCAGTAAAAGGACGACAGGGTTGGCTCTGCGCCCGCGTTGGGCTCCACGCTGACGTCGTCAGGCTGCCCGACGACGGCGATGGGTGCGGCATACGACTGGTCGGGGATGCCGTCGAAGACGAGGAGCCGATGGTTCCACCCGTCGGCGACGACGAGGTTGCCGTCGATGACGTCGACTCCGGTAGGCAGGTGCAGCCCGCGCTGGGGGCCTTCGCCGCTCGCCTGCGGTCCTTCGCTGGAGAAGTCCCGCTGGCCCAGGACGACGTCCGCGTCCTGCCCGTCCGCGGTCGGCAGTGCATGCCAGATGAGTACACGCTGGTTGCCGGTGTCGCTGACGACCAGGCACTCGCCGTCCGACCACGCACCGCGGGGGGCGTACATCGTCGCCGCGGTAGGGACCGCTGCGGGCAACTGGAGCCCGCCGGGCGAATGCGCGCCGAGCCGCCGGAGAGGGCGCGGCATCAGCTTGCCGGCGCCCCGATGCGGATGGTGTCGAGTGCGATGAAGGTGCCGCTGGATGGCGGGGCGACCTCTTCCACCGCCCGAAGGCCGGTGACGCGGCTGAGGAGCGTGCCTCGGATCTCCTCCTTCACGCTGTCGCTGGGGGCACTGCAACCGGTGGCGAAGCGCACATAGGCGACGTCGCCCTCGACACGGTCAACCTCAAACTCCACCGAGCTCGCCATGAGATAGGGCCTGATCTGCTCGACAGCGCGCAGCACGTCGAGTGTGAGATTCGCCTTGACCAGGCCATGCGACACGAGAAGCGCCATGACCTCGGGCTCATCGACGGCGGCGAAGAGGATGTCCTGCCCGCGTGGATCGGACCGCAGCATGCGCACGAGCACCATCAGTCCCACTCGGTTGAAGGCGGTGATGGCCTCCACTGTCTCGTCGAGCAACGCGGAGACCTCGGGGTCCTGGTGATGGATGCGGTCGCGCAGTTCGTCGACGCGGCGCGCAAGGTCGTCGAAGGACTCCGGGGCGGCGTCGTCTGAGGTGCTGCCGTGATGTGAATGGTCTGTCATGGCTGTCCTTCTGTCATGTCCGGTGGCTGTCATGCCCCGGTGCGCTAGTGGTAGACCATCTGTCGCTGGATAAGTTGCGCGGTCTGGGTGGCCAGCACCTCGGCGAAGGCTGCCCGCGCCTGCCGCTGCATGACCTCCGCCACGCTCCCACCGGGGTCGGCGGGCAGAGTGCGGCGCTCGAGTGCCTCGAGCACGAAGCATGCGGCACCTGTCCCGGTGAGCAGGTGCTCCTCGAAGAAGTTGTCGACGTACTCGCCGAGCCACACTCCGTCGCCTTGAGGGTCGTCGTTCAGTCGATCGAGGGCTGCCTGCTCGCCACCGCACCGGTGGACGATGCGCTCGGTGAAGTTGCCCGTGGCTTCTTGGAGGAGGAGCTCGAACTGCTGGCGAAGGTAGAGCTCCATCAGGCACCCCTCCCGGACGCGGCCGAAGTCACGGCCTCGTCGAGGCTGGCGAGAATCTCGTTGACCGTCGCCACTCCTTCGGAGTCGCCGTACGACTCGAAGATCCGCCGTGATCGATCGAGGCGCTCGCGAGCGTCGCTGAACACGCCGAGGTGGCCGAGGGCATTGCCCTGGTTGGCCAGGATGCGTGCGGTGCCGAGAGGGTCGCTCTCCTCGGAGCGGTACTGCAAGAGCTCCTCGTAGAGGTGCACGGCCTCGTCGAGGTTGTCCTCTTGATGCACGCTCGGGAGGTACTGCAGGGCGTTGGCGAGATTCATCTGCGTGCTGGCCCACAGTGCAGGATGAGTGTCGGGTCGGTAGACGCGCAGAGCTGCTCGCAGCGAGGTGACGGCGACCCCCACCCGCAGGCGATCACCCTGGCTCGACATCGGGATCACGAGGTAGGCAAGGGCGAGGTGGGAGTTGCAGGCGGCGAATTGCTCGGGGTGGGTCTCCTCGCCGAAGACCTTCAGTGCCTCATTGAGGTCCTGCGTCACCCCAAGCAGGAGCCCGGGGTTGCGCGTCGACATCTCCTGCCGCGCGAGCGCCCGAGTGACGTGGAGCTCGCCCCACAGCTCTGCCGGGGCGTAGAACCGCACGTCATCATCGAGATGCCGCGGGATGAGGCGCAGTGCGGCGTCCACCGCGTCCGAGGCCGCTTGCGGACTGCCGAGGCTTTCGCGAAGGAGCTCTGCCCGCGTGGCGAGGAGAGATGCGGCGAGGATCATGGAGCCCGCGGCCTCTGCTGCGTCGGCGCCCTCGTTGAGTTCGTCGACCGCGGCCTGGACGTCACCCCGCTCAAGGGCGGCGGAAGCACGCGCAGATCGCACGACAGCGGCGATCTCGCCGGTAGTGCTCGCCACCTCGGGGGCGGCGTCACGGACACCCACGCTGTACGCCGCGACCGCCGCGAGGGCCGCAAGATCGGGATCCGACGGGGTGAATGCTTCCCACACGCCATCACCACCGACGAGCACCGCACGGTTGTAGCGAGCGATGTCGTCGTCGCCGGTGACATGCTCGGCTGCCTCGGCGGGGGAGTCCGCCAAGGCAAGGCGCACGGCGTCCCACCCGGGGGGCCACTTCTCCGGCACGACTCCTCGGAGCAACTGTCGGCGCACTGCATCGTCCGACCCGGGCATGACGAGCATGCCGGCGGGCCAGGGCAGGACGCCCAGGGGCTGCGGTCGCTGGATCACGTGTCCTCCGGTCAGCGGCGGATGAACCGCCGCGCGTTCCTCTCGATGATGCGCCCGGCCTGCTCAGCCTGGCTTTGCTTCGGATAGTCGCCCACCTTGCGGCGCACTGCGCCGGAGACGAGGACGACGTCGAGGTAGACAATCCACCTACCCCGCTCCTTCTCCACATGTGCATCTGCGGAGAGGGCCTCCTCGACGTAGGGGAAGTCGGGTGCGTGCCACTCCGGCGCAGTCCACTCGGCCACGGTCACTCACCCGCCTCCCACTCCATGAGAATGCTGCTGGCCACCTGCTCAACCGATGCTTGCACGGCGGGGCTGAGCGGGGCCCCGATCTCGAAACTCTCTCCCTCGATGAGCCACACCGTGACGTCCTCCGGGTATTCGTCCTTCAGGAGCCACTGGGCGAAGCCGAGTGCCTGGTCCCACCGGAAGCGGTGCAGGTTGCCCTCCGGGGGGCGCAGGTCCGTCAGCTCGGCGCCAGGCACGCGATGGACAGTCCCGGGGTCGACGCCGATGGACGATGCGTCCACGACGACCACCCGGCGGGCTCCCTTCATGGCGAAGGCCACGTCCATGCCCGCGGTGCCCCCGTCGATCAAGCGAACCCCTTCGGGGGTGCCTCTTTCGGCGAGCAGGCGCACCAGGACCGGGCCCGCTGCGTCATCCCCTCGCAGGAGATTGCCGCAGCCGACCACGAGCGTGTCGGTGGGTGCTGGCCCGTACATCTGTCCCTTCATACCGGGACCCCGGTGCTCGCGCACCGGGGTCCCGGAAGCCGAACTGCAGTCGTGCGGCTGGCTGTCAGCCGCCACCCATCTTGAACTTCGCGAGCTGGCGTCCGGTCTTGCCGTCGTAGGCGTGAACCGTGCACACCAGGCACGAGTCGTAGCTGTGTGCCACCTGACCGAGCTCCACGGGGAAGTCGGGGTTCTCGATGGGGGTGCCGATGAAGGACTTTTCCATCGGACCGAGTGCATTGGAGCCATCGCGCGGGCCGATGTTCCAGGCCGTCGGGGTGACGACCTGGTAGTTGGCGATCTTGCCCTTCTCGATGACGATCCAGTCGCTCAGCGAGCCACGCGCCGCCTCGGTCGAGCCGAAGCCCTTGCCCTCCTGCGGCTCCGCCGGCTTCGCGTAGAAGTCAGCATGCAAGTCAAGCTCGCCGAGCCACTCCTGGACCTTCTTGAAGTACTTCGGTGCCTCGTGCATGCGCGCGAGCACCCGTGTCATCACGTTCGGACCGATCTGATCGATCACGTTCTTGATGAACGGGTCGTAGTCCTGGTGGGCCGCTGCGTCGGGCCTGGCCGCCATCATCTGTCGAGCAAGCGGGCCGGCCTCGAGCGGGACGTAGCCAAGATTCGGCACGTCGTAGCGGGGGGACTTCGCCCATGAGTACTTCTGCTGGGCCTCGCCCTCGACCGGATCGATGGGATCGGTCACGCCCTCCCACGGGTGCCGACTGCCGGTGCCCTTGAAGAAGGAGTGCGTGATGTCCTCGGTGACTCGAGCCTGATCGAAGTCGAAGAACTGGCCCTTGGCGTAGATGCCCGAGCGGGACTGGAGCGCCGCGTTGCGTCCCTCGACCGTGGGGTGCTGGTAGAGCTCGGGGTCGAGGAAGGTGCCCGTGGCGAGGTAGTTGTCGTAGCCCACGCCGTACTTGTCGAGGCCGATCTCCATGGCCCAGCGAAGGAAGAACGCGCAGTCACTGTTGTTCTGAGACTCGTTCTCATCCATCCAGGCGAGTACGTCGTCCCATGTCTTGTTCTCCAGCCAGCGATCGACGGAGCAGCCGAGCCACTCACCCTCGAGCCACTCGCGACCCCAGTGCTCCAGGATCGCCAGGGACCGGGTGAGGTCCGACAGTGTGGGTGCGCCCATGACACCGCCGGGGATCATGAAGGACGAGTGTGGCCACTGCCCGCCGAAGATCGCATAGATCTCCACCGGGAGCTGTGACATCGTCACGCCCTTCTGGTAGCTGGTGCCGACGTACGGCGCGAAGCGGCGTGCGGCTTCCTCGTAGGAAGGAGCGCCGGCGTACTGGGCGGCGGTGAGGTCCGGGCCCATGATCGCGTAGAACCAGCGAGGGATGCTCTGGAGCGTCTCGCAGGCCTGGGCGATGTTGCGCACGCGCGTCGCATTGGGCGGCACGTAGGTAGCCCAAGCGGTGTCGAGGGCGTAGCACGCCTTGTAGAGGTGGCTACCGCCGCAGATGCCGCAGATGCGCGGCGTCATGATGAGGCCGGCCTGCGGATCCTTGCCCTTGAGGATGATTTCGAACCCGCGGAACATCGCCGCGGTCGTCCACGCGTCGGTGACCACCCCATCGGTGATGGTCACGCGCACGTCGAGGTCGCCCTCGACCTGCCCGAGCGGGCTGACATTGAGGTCCATGACTGCCATGTGATTGATCTCCTGTTTCGCTCGGTGAGGGGTCAGACGACGAACATGTCTTCCTTGGACCACTGCGGCGCGACAGCGCGCGACAGTCCGGCCAAGGCCATGTAGGAAGCGGGGTCCATGCCGGTGGGCTCGTCCTTGGGGATGACGCCCGCCACCTTCTGGGTCTTGAAGACGGTGCCGAGCTCGAGGTCACCGAAGGGGTACCCGGGTTCGGTGCAGCCGGTGCAGGGGTGGCCCGCGCGTGTCTTGGAGGACTGGCGGTTCCACAGGATCCGGTTGCAGGGGCTGTGGGTCATTGGGCCGCGGCAGCCGAACTCGTAGAAGAGGCAGCCGCTGCGCATGCCCTGGCCGAAGCTCTTGGGATCCTGCTTGTAGTTGTAGAACTGCACGCGGGTGCAGCCGGTCTGCGTGAAGGTCGTGAAGAACGTACGCGGCCGGTGCAACTCATCGAGGTCGAGATCCTTGGCGCGGCCAGCAGCGAGTGCCACGATGATCTGGGAGATCCAGTCGGGGTGGGCAGGGCAGCCGGGGATGTTGATGACCGGCAGGCCGAGCCTGCTGACGAAGTCGGGGCCGAGGTAGCCGCCCTTCTTGCCGCCGCGATCGAACTGCAGGCCACGACTCTCCGACGGATTGGGTGGCACCGCGGGCAGACCGCCCCAGGAAGCGCAGTCACCGATAGCGACCACGACACCGGCCTTGGGTGCGATGTCGCTGACCCAATCCTTCATCGGCCGCTCGGCGAACATATCCATACGGCCCGTGCCATTGGGGCCCTCAATGACAGTCCCCTCGAACACGAAGATGTCGCATTCCTTCTCGCCCTTGGCGTAGGACCAGAAGATGTCCTGGGCAGCCTTCCCGAGCTCCATGGAGAGCGTGGGGTGGTAGACGACTTCCAGGCCGAAGTCGACGATCAGGTCGACGACGGATGGCTCTGCTGCGTTGATGAATGACATCGTATTGCCGCTGCAGGCACCGCCCTGGAACCAGAGTACGGACGCCACTATGCCTCCTGTGGGGTGAGTCGGCTGTCGTCGGCGGACACCGAGGACAGGAGCTGGTCGAGCAGCGAGTCGACGCCAGCGCCGGTGCGCGACGACGTCTCGATGATGGGTGCAACAGGGTTGACGGAGCGCAGCGCGTGGTACGCCGACTCCGCATCCCACTCCACCGCGTCAGCGATGTCCGTCTTGGTGACGACGATGACATCGGCGGAGTGGAAGATCTGGGGGTACTTGACGGGCTTGTCCTCGCCTTCCGTGACCGAGAGGAGTGCGACCCGGGTGTCCTCTCCCAGGTCGAAGCCCGAGGGGCACACGAGATTGCCGACGTTCTCGACCACGAGCAGGTCGAGAGAGGCGAGGTCCCAGCCGTCGAGGTGCTGGCTCACCATGTCGGCCTCGAGATGGCACATGCCCTCGGTGACGATCTGCCGCACCGGCGCGCCAGACCGGGCCAGGCGCCGCGCGTCGTTGTCCGTGGCACAGTCGCCCACGAGCGCGGCTGCGGCCACTCCGCGACTGCGGGCTCGAGCAAGCAGAGATTCCAGGAGTGCGGTCTTGCCCGTGCCAGGACTCGACACCCAGTTGCTCACGCGCACGCCGGAGTCGGCATACGTCGCGCGGAGCGCCTGGGCATGAAGGTCGTTCTTCTCCAGGATGCCCTTCCTGAGCTCGACGATGCGGGTCACGGGCTCACCACCGCGGGCTCGTCTTCGAGCACGATGGACAGTATCTCCATCTCCTTGCCGTCACGTACGTCGTTGGATGGAGCCCCGCACGTGCTGCATGTGAAGTCCGTCGTGCCGAGCAGGATGCGATCAGCGTCGCAGGGGGAGCAGTGGATGACGACGGGGGCGCGCTCGATATGGAGTCCGGCATCGGCTAGGGGCGTGTCCTGCGCAGCCACGTCGTACGCGTAGGTGAGCGCCTCGGGAACCACACCTGAGAGAACTCCAATGCGCACGCGGACCTCAAGCACTCGCGGGGAGTCCTCGGGTAGAGCCTCGACCACGGTCGAGACGATCGCGTGTGCCACGGAGAGTTCGTGCATGTCAGGCCCGCGACTGCTCTCGTCCAAAGGCCTTGGCGAAGGCGAAGAGGAACGCTAGGCCCTCCTGAACGCCCGGATCCTTGAGTTCGCGCAGGATCGCGAAGGCACCGCCGACCTGCGCCTGCTTGCCGCGCGTTGCCGCATCCGCCTCCACCGCGGCTTGCCCCACGCGACCCACCACGGCGACAACCTCAGGTGCCAGGACGGGCGAGTCGAGGAAGCTCGTGATCGTGTCGGTGCGCTCGGCGAGGGCGGGGGCAAGGGGTGCGAGGGCTGACAGGCTGCCGATAGCGCCGCCGATCGCGCTCTCGTCGCCGGCGCCCTCGACGCGCAACTGCCGGATGAGCTCATTGACGTTGTCCGCAATCTCCGGCCCGCGCTGCAGCAGTGCAGACGCCATGGTCGACAAAGCCGCGAGGGTGGGCGCGTTGGCGACGATGACGGCCAGGGCCTGCCGGGTCTCGGGATCGGCGAGCATCGCCTCGAGAGGGTCGGTCGACGTGGGCAATTCCGGGCTCAGGGTCACGGCCACCTCCGAGGAATGTGCGCTTGTACGCCTAGCGTCAACCTAGGGACGAAACGGGCGCCGTGTCCCTTGTTTGTCGAGAAATGTGACCGTCGTGTCCCGTTGTGCGGGACAAGTCTCGGTCTGGGCGGATGCATCCAGATCCCCCTGGCACCCGTGTGAATCAGGGGGCGGGTGTGACAAGCGATCAGGCCGGATTGAGGTTGGCGATCGCGATGATCTGCCAGCCGTACTCCCCGCGGCGCCACACCGTCAGCCGCGGAGCGGGCTTGGTCGACAGCCGTGAGCCGTTGATCGTCTCCTCGACCGAGAGCCAGTGCGTGGCAACGATCGTGTCGCCGGCGCGTGTCGAGCTGAAGTCCGTCAGCGAGAGTTGGCCG
>Ga0169931_10012380_pt1 | contig 11839 bp, 10 predicted proteins | sample Kivu_15m_20L_FD_129675 | JGI IMG/M metagenome (GOLD analysis project Ga0169931, IMG submission 129675) | Freshwater microbial communities from Lake Kivu, Western Province, Rwanda to study Microbial Dark Matter (Phase II) - Kivu_15m_20L... | ecosystem: Environmental > Aquatic > Freshwater > Lake...
GGATTATTTCTTTCTGGGTAGGAAACATCGCAGAAAAAAATTTTATTTTTATCGTTGATGTCTTGTAATTCAATGTATCCCTTTTTGGATAATTCTTCATTTATTGAATCCTTAAAATATTTATTATTATTTATAAAAGACATTCTTATATAAATAAAAGATTTTTTAATTAAAGATGAGCCTGAATAGTATTATGAATCGCTTCTAAATTTGCCCCTACAACTTTTCCAACTTGTTTCATATTCTTAAAAAATAAAAATGTTGGCATTCCTCCAACATTACATTCATGTGAAAATTCCTCATTTTCATCAACATCTACTTTTCTAACAATAACATTGTGATTATATTCTTGTTCCAATTTCTCAACTTGGGGAGAAATCATTTTACATGGACCACACCATTTTGCAAAGAAATCAACGACGATTAATTTCCCATCACCATTATGTTTTTTAAGAAGTTCTACTATTTCGTCTCTGTCTGCAAACATAATTCTTTATTTTTTTTTATTTCATCCATATTACGAATATTAAATAAAATGACCTGCAAGTGCCACATTCCTTTTATAATTAAAGAAAATTATTTTGTTATAAAAATAGATGGATTTTTCTTTAACTCATTTCTTTCTTTTTGTTCCTTAGTTAATTTTATTTTCTTAAGTGCAGATTCTAATATATCTATATTTGGATTTTCTAAATGGGGTTCCGCATAAATTAATTTACCTCCAGGTTGCATCAACTGTAAATCATATTTTTCTGGAAAATATTCAGGATATTCCTTTAACAATTTATCCCTATACTTTTCTGGAATAGTTCCTTTTGTCATACTCTGAGGTGGTAATACAAATGCCAACAAAACAAATGGAGTTACTGGACTTCCCTCTTCTAATTTGAGATTCTGGAAAAATCCTGGATTAGTTTCTAAATAATTTGCTAAATCACTTGGCAATGGAGCAACACTCCAAGGAAATGCAGTATTCCAAGATGTTCCTAATCCAAAATAATAATTAACATTAAATAAAATTATTTTTAGATAATTTTCACATAAACTATCAACATCATAATTCTCTCCAAAAAAATATTTATAATAATTCTTCTTAAAATTACTCATGTCTCCAAATAATTCTGTGTATTGTTTGACATATTCGCTATGTAATAGATGATCTTGATTTGTAAAAGGTTTATCTTCAAAACTATTATTTGCATTTTTTCTTGGTGTAAAACTAATTTTTTTTTCAATATTATTTTTTATTTCAGTAAATCTTTCATTTTCTATTTGACCCAATCTTTTGAATATCGCATGAAGAAAAGTTTGATTTATCGAAAAATCATTATTAATTAATCTGAAATTGGAATCATTTCTTATTTTTCTTTGAAATTTATATATACCTAGAGGAGTTCTCATTCTATCTTGATTGAATTTTATAAAATAAATAGGTTTCACAAAATCATTTCCTTCAATAAAACTTAAAACCACAAAATCAATTAAAAATTGCACTTTTCCCAATTTATCATTTGACTTATTATTCAACTGACATTCAGAATTTTTTAATAATATTTTTAATAGATTCTTTTCTTGGTTTGTCTTATTTTTTCCTGCAAATTGTTGTAATCCATATAAATTATAATAAGAATCACCCAATTTTTTTACATCCAAATAAGCAAATTCCTGGGTTTTCTTATAAAATTTACTTAATGCATGTGAATTAGCAACTCCCTGCATAATATATATATTCTTTTTTGGATATTTCAATGATAAAAATATCACATCACCATCCGCTGAGAATATCACATGATTCTCTTTTGGATCATCCAATAACTCATCTATAATTGTATTATATTTATGTTCCGCCTCTCCTGGAATATTACTTCCATCAAAAACAACCGCCACATTCTTAAATTTTTTATCAGCAATCGCTTTTTCAAATTCTTTATTTAATAAATTCATCATATAAGTTCCCGGAGTTATCCTGTTCGTATCATAATTTTGTCCTTCTATCACCAAAGATGGATCCTTTTCTTTTAAAATTCTATCTATCATTGGTTTCTTATACCGTCTTTCTCTTTGATGCATCATTTTAGCTAATGGCGGAGGTCCATCTATGGCGATATAAACTAATTTTGATGGTTTAACTACTTTGTTCACTAATCTAATTGTTTCTTCAATAACAATTTCAACTAGTTTTTCTTCGTATTTTTTGGTTTGCTCTTCATCAGAAAAATTATAGACAATATTAGAGGGAAATGCATGAACTGCATTGTAAATGAATGAATTAAAGTCAAGATAGAGATAATGGACTGGTATTTTGGGATTGGGTGCGGGTGAGATGACATTTGGATATTTTTCGATAACTGTTCTGAGTAAACCGGCTACTCCCATTATTTTATCTTATATTAAATTTTTACAGATTCATGTTGAATTCTCTGAATTCTCTTCATAATCGGATTAATCTCAATTAAAAAAATAGAAAATCTATTTAAATAATCAATCAATCCTTTTAACGGTCTTATCACATCAATAAATAATACTACTCGATTTTTACTAGTTGGATTCTCAGCATAATGTTCATACATATCATCAAACATAATTCCCTCTCCATCTTTCCAATAATATATTTCTTTATTAACACTTATAAATGGCTTATTATTTTCCTCTGGGATAATTATTCCTAAATGATATCTTAAATAACCTTTATATGGGCCAATATGAGGAGGAAGCTTACAGGTTGGTTCCATAATCGAAAAAAAAGCGTTATGGATAGAAGGATGTGGAAGAATATTTTTAAGGGAAGGAAAATAGGAATAATTAGAATTTATTATTTTGCCGGTTGTTTTAAGAGGTAAAACCTTCCATAGTTCATCTTTTGTTACAACAAATTCAGGAAGCATTTTGTTAAAAGTCGGTATTTTATGAGGATAATTTAAAAAATCTTTTTTTATATTTTCATAATTTTTCTCTAAGGATTGTGAAACTGGAAATATTTCTAATTTTTCTTTAACAGTTAAATATGCTGAATTATTACAATAAAAAGATAAAATCCCATTCATAAAATAAAGCCAAGGATGTAATAGAATAATTTGGATAAGAATAATTATAATAATTGGAATTAACATGACATTTCAGAAGAATTTAAAGCTAAATCCATAACGATTTGTTCGATAGTTTTAGCTAATTTTGTAAGAGAGCATTTTTTAGTGTATATTGTGAATGCTGAACTACAAAATTCTGTTTTAAGACTTAGTGTCTTGTAAAATTTAACATTTCTTATATATTCATCTTTTTTAGAATTTTCAAAAACTATTTTTGGCCATTGATCTGGAAAATTAAAATTAAGTCCAGCTAATTGCATATATATTTCATGAACAAAATACATTAAATTTTTTATAGTTTTTCTTGTAGAACTTAATTTAATATTTTCTGGACAAATACAATTAATTTTATTTTGTTGATGAATAACTAAACCACCACATTGAAGACAAATATTCCTTATTTCTATTCTACCAGAATAAAAAATGGAAAACAAGTAACCTCTTTTAGTCGCATTTTTAATCAATTCATCTTTATCTTCAATAATCCATTCAGTCGGTATTTCATCCAAAAAATCATATCTCTGTTTTTTTATTGACCAAAATTCCATTTTATTATTTGTAATATAAATTAAATTTAATTCATTTTTTTTATACATTGATTACTGATATATTTTGAAAGTGAAAAAATCCAGTAAAAAATTGAAAATTTAAAGATTAATTACTAAGTAAAGTAAGAATGGATAAACTTAGAGGAAACTTAACAGTTAAACCATCAAATAAATCTGATTTTATTTTTCAAGCAATCGAATGGATTGCTGATGATGTAGTAAATGAGGAGGATGATGATGGATCGGATGAGGAGGGACAGTTTAAGATTAATGATGGATTTTATACGATTCGAGTTTTTGGGATGACTGAGAATTCGGAGAGTGTATCTGTCAAGATAAGAAATTTTACACCTTTTTTTTATGTAAGAGTGCCTTTTGAGGTTCAAGAGAAATTTTCAAACAAACATCTAAAATATTTAGTATTTGATATGAAGGAAAAGGTATTTAAGAAATATAAGGAATCGTTGGTGAGTAGTGAGATTGTTTTAAGAAAAGAGTTTTATGGATTTACTAATGAGGAAAATATAAAATTTATTAGATTTCGTTTCCAGAGTTTGGGTGCTTTAAGATGTTATGCAAAAATATTTCAGGAAAAAATTAAAATTTCCCTAATTGACTCCAAAGATTTATATTTTCAATTATATGAAAGTAATATCGACCCTATTCTCAGATTTTGTCACGTGCAAGATATTAAACCAGTAGGATGGGCTAAATTATATGCTGGACGTTTTTCAGTCATTCCAAAAATGATCAAGGAAACAAAATGTAACTTTGAATTTATTTGTGAATGGAATGAAATGGGTCCTGCCATTAATCCAAATATTGGTCCAATTATTGTTGCATCTTTTGATATAGAAACCACTAGTTCTGATGGAAGTTTTCCAAAAGCAGAGCGAGAGGGAGATAAAGTGATTCAGATTGGAACAACTTGTCATTTTCATGGTCAGAAGGACGTTTTTTTGAAGCACATAATTACTCTTGGCGCTTGTGATCCCATAGAGGGCGTAATCGTTGAGAGTTATGAAACTGAAGAAGAAGTTCTATTAGCATGGACAAGATTTATCCAGATTTTGGATCCAGATATTATTACCGGATATAACATCTGGGGTTTTGATTTGCAATATTTATACAATCGTTCTGTTTTGCTGGGTATAACTGATGAATTCAGTCAACTTGGAAGAATAAATGGGAAGGTTGGACAATTAGAAGAAAAACAATTGCAGAGTAGTGCATTAGGACAGAATTTCTTTTATATTTTGGAGATGAAAGGCAGAGTTCAAGTTGATATCATGAAAGTGGTCCAGAGAGACTTTAAACTTGATATGTATAAATTAGACTTCGTCGCTGAAACATTTTTAAAATTGAACAAAGTAGATTTAAGTCCTAAGCAATTATTTGCAAAATTTAATGAAGGAGGATCTGCAAATATTCGTGAAATCGCAGTATATTGTGTTCAAGATTGTGAGCTTTGTAACAAACTGATGAATAAATTAGAAATAGTTACTAATAATGTTGGTATGGGCAATGTTTGTCATGTTCCATTTTATTGGTTATTTTTGAGAGGTCAGGGAGTGAAAATTTATAGTCTTGTAGCAAGACAATGTCGACGTGAAGGATATTTATTGAAACTTCAGAGAAAAGGAGCAGATGAAGATAAAGGTTATGAGGGAGCGGTCGTTTTGGTTGCTACTCCTGGCATTTATATGACACCTGTTTCAGTCAATGATTTTGCTTCATTGTATCCTAGTAGTATGATTAGTGAGAATATTAGTCATGACAGTATTGTTTTTTACAAAGTATTAGACAATGATGGGAATGTGATTAATATGCAGTTTGATAAACCTGGATGGTTTTCAATGCCTCGTTATCGGGAATTTGATAAAAAAGGAATTTTGGATGAGGAAATGAAGAAAATTGGGTATAAAACTAATTACATTGAGAGTGTGAATTATGAAGGATATTATGGTGATTTGACTAAAAAAGCTGAAGACGATGACTATGTTGCAGAATGTGACGAGACAGAGAGTGGTAAAAAGATTCTTGGAAAAACAATTTGTTGTTTTGTTGAGAAAGATTTACCTGGAAGCAAAGAAGAAAAATCAGTTATCCCTCGTATTCTTGAAAATTTATTATGGGAAAGACGTGTTACACGCGCTTCCGCATTTTATGAAGAATTTATCATGAAAGATGGTTCCATTGTAGATGGAAATCTCGCTGGACCAAAAGAAGATGATGAATTTTATTATGTTGCTGAGTATAAGCAAAAACCAAAACAAATCAAAAAAGCTGATGTTGTTGAAAGACGTGAAAAATATAACAAATTTCAACAATCAGTTTTAGATGGTTTACAGTTAGCATTTAAGGTGACTGCCAATTCATTATATGGACAAGTTGGAGCTCCAACAAGTCCAATTTATTTTAAGGAATTAGCTTCATCTACAACTGCGACTGGAAGGAAGATGTTGAAAACAGCAAAAGAAATGACTGAGTCACATTTTCCACACGCTAGATGTGTATATGGAGATTCAGTTACAGGTGATACCCCACTTATATTAAGAGATTCATCTGGAAATGTTATGATTAAAACAATTGAAACATTATCAGATGAATGGGAATCATATGATGGTTTTAAAGCTGGTGAAAGCAATCGAAGAGAAAAGCAACAAGCATCTTGTGATCTTGAAATATGGGTTACTGATCATTGGGCTAAAATTAATCGTGTTATTCGCCATAAAACCTTGAAAAGAATTTACAGAATAAATACTCATATTGGTTGTGTTGATGTTACTGAAGATCATTCATTATTGAATGCTGATGGTGAAATCATTAAGCCAAGTGAATGTGAACAAGGAAAAACACATTTATTACATGGATTTCCAAGTGAATTTTGTGAAAATAATTTAACAAAAATTGGCAAAATATCCAATATTTTATTGAACAATAAATTTGAGGATAGATTGCGATATGTTAATCATTATTTTGTTAAAGACCAAGGACGATATATAGTAACTACACAGGACAAATTGATTGCACAGCAATTCTATTACTTATTAAAGAGTGTTGGATGTTATGCAACTGTTGATTCGATTGGAAATTATTATGTTATTGAAAAATTGGAAAAATTACCAGAAAATAGTCAGATTATTCGCAGAAAATATGATTTGGGAGTAATTTCTGAAAATGAATTTGTATTTGATATTGAAACATCATCTGGACGCTTTAATGGTGGTATAGGTGAAATTACATTGAAAAACACTGATTCGTGCTTTTTTGACTTCTCACAACATTGGGAGAAAGTTTTAGGATTAAAGTTGGAAGGTATAGCTGCATTAGAGAAATCGATTGAGTTATGTCAGAAGGCTGGAAAAATTGTGACAGCCGCTTTAAAGAAGCCTCATGATTTGGAATATGAGAAAACTTTTTTCCCATTTGTTCAATTAGCAAAGAAGCGATATGTTGGTTTATTGTATGAGGATGATCCACATGCTAAACCTAAAATGAAATCTATGGGTATTGTTTTGAAAAGAAGAGATAATGCTCCGATTGTTAAGACTATATATGGAGGTATTGTGGACAAAATTGTTTATGACCGAGATATACAAGGAGCCGTTAGATTTTTTAGAGAATCAGTCAGAGAGCTATTGTCTGGAAAAGCTAATTTGAATGAATTAGTAATTACCAAGACTTTACGAGCTGAATATAAAAACCCAGATTCTATTGCACATAAAGTGTTAGCGGATAGAATGACAGCCAGAGATCCAGGCAATAAACCATCATCTAATGATAGAATTCCTTTTATTTATATACAGACAAAGGCTGTTAAAGGAGAAAAATTATTACAGGGTGATAAGGTTGAACATCCTGATTTTATTAGAGCGAATCCAGACAAATGCAAACCAGATTTTATTTATTATTTGGAGCATCAGATTCAGGTTCCTTGTATTCAATTGTTGGCTCTAGCATTAGAGCAGATGAGTGGATATAGAGAGGGATGGATGGATCAGGGAATTATTAATCGGATGAAAGAGCGGGGTAAGACTCCTGCTGAAATTCAAGACAAGATTATGTCTTTAAGAGAACAGGAAGCTGAAAGATTGCTACTAGGTGATATTTTAAGAACATATCAGAATAGACAGGCTGGAAATAGTATGTTGACTGATTTTTTTAAAGTGAAGCCTGGTCCAGCTCCGATGGATCCAGAAATTTTGGAATTAGTTCCAAAGACAATTGGTTTGGAAAAAATCAAGGAGATTGCGGAACAGAAGAAGAAGGATTCTGGAAGATTGGAGGAAAAAATTTTAGAACCACCGAAAGAGGTGATTGCTAGAATCGCTAAATCAAAGAAGCCTACTGTAACTAAAAAAGCAACTGAGAAAAAAACAGTTGAGGAAATTGAAGAAGAAAAAGAGACAAAAGCTCAAGCAAGAAAAACTTCTCGAAATGAGAAAGTAGCTATGATTGTTAAGAGTGCAAAGTAATTTTCTTTATTATAATAATGAATATATTATCAGTAATTTCAATATTTGACATTACGTTATCAGAAAACATTTTGAAAAATTATATTGAAAGTAATTCTGTGAAAGATATACCGGAAAAAGAAATTTTTGGTGTTTTTACAACCATCACTCGCGGACAAAAACTAAATGAGTGGCCCGAAGATATTCATGGTTGTCTCGGTTATTGGACAGATGATTTTAGTAGAATGTCTAATGACATGATTATAAAAAAAGTAAGAGAATTATCTTATGATACCGCTACAAAGGATAGCAGAAAGAATTATTTTAAGAGAGATTTAAGTGATGATTCTGGATCAAATGTGGAAATAAGTTTTATGACTTTACCCATAATTAAAGTAGATGAGAGAAATGGAAGAATGGGTGATGAAATATTTGATAATGAGAAGTATGGGTTAATTGTAGAATTTGGGGGAAAAAGAGCGACGTATTTGCCGGGTGTTTTTAAGAATATGAAATGGGAAGACATAAAAAAATCATTATTAAGTAAGGCTGGATTAAATCAGCAGGGTAAATTTTATTCTTATAAAACCTCAATTATAAAAACAAATTTATATGAAACATTATTTTCTGAAAAATTACAAACTATTATTGAAATGCCAGTCGGTAAATTTTTGTATGAGAAATATGTTGATTTTGTTCCATTTATGTTGAAGAATGGAAGAGTTATTGTTGAAATGGATGAAGACGTTAGAAATTTGGGGACAATAGGGGATGTGATAAGATTTTCAAAGCGATATGATTTTTCGAAGAAGATGAATGTGGTTGAGAGAAATATGGATTATTATTATAAGAAATATGAAGAAAACCCAGAAATGTATAGACAATCATCTGCATTTTTATTAGAAAATTATCATTTATTAAATATTCATCCAGAAAGAATGAAAAATATCATAAACTATCTTTATAATAATTTATATAAAATGGAACCCAGATTTGAATTGGGTGAAGTTCTAAAAATATTATCAATAGTTGAACCGAGGAAGTCTGTTCTTGAAAGAGAAGCAAAAAAAATGTATGAAAGATTGGGTAAAATGAATGGAGAATTGGATGATGTTTTTGAATTAAATTGGCAAAGTCAATTCATCCAAAATGCAAATATTCCGTCCAGAAAAAAGAACGCAGAGAAAATTAGTAAGGTTTTATTGATGACTCTGGGAAAAAATAAAGGAGATTGGGAAACTAATTATTATGCAGTTATTTATGAATGTTTAAGTAATCTTGTAAAAATAATAAAAAATGATGAATTAAAAAATAAACGAATGGAATATTTTGTAAAATTAAATAAAAGAAAAGGTGAATATGGACTATACTTTTTTAAAGGAATGAATGAAGCAAGAATTGATATAACAAGTCACGTTATATTTCAACCTTGAATTACTTTTTAACACAGCATGGAGGACATTCTCCAACACAACATTCTGGACCATCTCCAAGACAACATTCTGGACCATTTCTAACACAACAAGAAGGACTTTCTCCCATACAACATTCTGGACTACCTTCACTATTCAGACTTTTAAGATATTCATTTAATGAATATTTTTCTTGAGAACATTCTTTATTTGAGGAACAACAACCTGAAGAACATCCAGAATTTTCATCTTCAACATCATCCTCAGATTCTTCTTCAAAATCTTCTGGATCCTTATTCCTAATATCATCAACACCATTTAATGTCTGCATTATATTACCATAATTAAAATTTTGTTTGATTTGCTGTTCCTCATCATCTGATTCATCCCATAAATCCCAATTAACTTTAATATTATTCTTAAATAAGGATTTATCTTTTTGAAGAGAGGTCCAATCAGAAATTTCTTTTTTGGTCATGATAACTTTAATATTATTATCATTGACGGCATATGCACATTCTTTTTCTTCAACTTCAGAGAATAGTTGAAAGTCTATTTGATATTCTTTACCTTGAGATTTTCCTTGAAAAGTGAAATGATTATTTTGAAATGTAAAAACTTCATCCTGAATATTTTTTAATTCAATTTGAAAATGAACGTGTTTGGGAGTTTGATGCCAAAGTAGAGTAGGAATCATAATTATTTGTAATTAGTATTTTTAGTTTTAAGTTATTTTCTTGAAAATAGTATGAATAATACAAAAATAATTTCAGCTGATTTAGAACTTTATTTTGGGAATTTGAGAGTGCAAAATAAACAATTTTTACCCATATCAACAACATACACCAAACCTTTTTTTTACTATGATTTCCAACCAGATAAATATTATACTTTTATAATTGTTGATCCAGATGCTCCAGTTGGTTATTGGATTCATTATTGTGTTTATAATATTACTGATGGAAGACAAGGCATAGAATATTATATTTATAATCCACCATCTCCTCCAAAAAACACTGGACCAAAAAAAGATGGACGTCATAGATATTATTGTATCTTATATGTTCAAAGTGGAAAAATAACAGGTAAGAAGCCGATAGAAAGTAGAGGTTTTAAGGAATATAATGATTTCAAGGATTTATTGGGAGTTGGGTTAGAGCCGGTTGAGTATGTGTCATTTGTATGTAAATCGGGTGTTATGTAAAAATTGATTTAAAAATTATTAATGATAGTAATAATAAAATGTATTATTTAGTTAGTAAAAATGGATTATCCATACCAATGAATATAAATTGGTATGAGGCATTTGAAAAAATAAAATGGAATGAAAATGAATCGATCCAATTTAATGATGAATCTGGGAAAACTGAAATAACTACTATTCCAGGAAAAATGCAAGGACATCGTTTATGGATATATAAAAGATACTCTGGAAATATAGTTGATAAAGGAATTATTCAAGAAGCTTAACTATCATAGTATTTATTATAATCAACTGAATCCAAAGATTTCTCTGGATTGTTTCTTAATGCTCTCTTAGGTTTTGGAACACCATCGTCGTGCATTGTTAATAAAATATTAACATTTTGGTAAATTGTTCCAATTTCAGCTCCGGTTAAAGTTAATTCTTTCCAGAATGTGTTATTATAAAAAAAACAAATAGTAGGCATAGCCACTATGCCAAAGGCATCAGCTATTCTTGGATATCTTTCAACATTGATTTGGATAACTAAACATTTATTGAGAAAAAATTTTTCCATATCAATAAGAAGAGGAGTGAGAAGTTGACAAGGAGTGCACCAATTAGCATAAAAATCAAGAACTACAACTCTGGGTTCTCTTGCTATAATTTCTCTAAGTTGATCTAAATTATCTACGTTATTAATCATAATATAATAATATATATTTAATTTTTATTAAGATTATTTTTGATTTCTTCTTCTATTTTATGAGAAACATCTTTTCTAAAAACATTAATTAACATTAGCTCAATTGCAGTGTATATTTTTAAATAAATAGGTTTACTAGTTTTTTTCTGATAAGGAGTAATATCACGATCATAAATTGCAAAAGATAAATATACATCAACTAATTCAGAAAAGTCATTGTAACTCTGGATAAAATTTTCAGAAATATTTTCATTTAATTTTTCCACTTCCATATCAACAATATCTTTGTAATTTCTTAGAAGCGTTTGAATGACATTTTCTTTTGTTTCTATTACCCAATTTACCCCATTATAAACTTCTAATGAAGATGCTTTTGTATTCTTTATTTTTACATTATTATATCGTCTTTCTAATGGATTAAAATGGTAAGATTCAATAAAATCTGGA
>Ga0169931_10012381_pt1 | contig 11839 bp, 10 predicted proteins | sample Kivu_15m_20L_FD_129675 | JGI IMG/M metagenome (GOLD analysis project Ga0169931, IMG submission 129675) | Freshwater microbial communities from Lake Kivu, Western Province, Rwanda to study Microbial Dark Matter (Phase II) - Kivu_15m_20L... | ecosystem: Environmental > Aquatic > Freshwater > Lake...
GCCGTAGAAGCTCCAGCGAAAGCCACTGATGACGTACACCACCGGGTTCCACAGCGCGATCGAGCGCCAGGTCGGCGCGAGCATGTTGATGGAATAAAACGCGCCGCCGAGGAAGGTCAGCGGCGTCACCACCAGCATCGGGACCAGCTGAAGATGCTCGAAGCCCTTGGCCCACAGGCCGAGCATGAAGCCAAAGAGGCTGAAGCCGATCGCGGTCATCAGCATGAACGCAATCATCCAGAATGGGTGTTGGATCTCGAGTGGTACGAATAAACTGGCCGTACCCAGAATGATGAGGCCGATGCTGAGTGACTTGGTTGCGGCGGCTCCCACGTAGCCGAGCACCATCTCCAGAAACGAGATCGGCGCCGACAACAGTTCGTAGACCGTGCCGGTGAACTTGGGCATGTAGATCCCAAAGCCGGCGTTCGAGATGCTGTTCGTGAACAGCGACAACATGATGAGGCCCGGGACGAGGAAGGCACCATAGTTGATGCCGTCCACCTCGCGCATGCGACTGCCGATGGCGCCGCCGAAGACCACGAAGTAGAGCGACGTGGTCACGACCGGTGTGATCAAGCTTTGTACGACGGTGCGTTTGAAGCGGGCCATTTCAAAGCGGTAGATCGCCCAGACCCCGTATCGATTGAAGGCCATCAGGCAGCGCCTCCTGCACGGTGGGTGTTTTGATCGTCGCTCACGAGGTTGACGAAGATCTCCTCGAGCGAGCTTTGACGGGTGGCCAGATCTTTGAAGCCGATTTTGAGTTCAGCCATGCGTTGCAAGAGTCCAGGAATGTCCGAGCGCGCGTCGTTGGTATCGAAGTCGTATTGCAGTCGATGGCCGCCGGCTTGCAGGCTCAGTCGCCAGGCGGCGAGCTCGGTCGGAAGACTCTGCATCGGTTCTGCAAGCTCGAGGGTCAGCTGCTTTTTGCCCATCTTCTGCATCAAGGTGGCCTTCTCCTCGGCGAGGATGAGGCGGCCCTTGTTGATGACGCCGATGCGATCCGCCATCTCTTCGGCCTCGTCGATGTAGTGGGTGGTCAGGATGATGGTCACGCCGCGATCGCGCAGCGTTCGCAGGAGATTCCACATGTCGCGCCTCAGCTCGACATCCACGCCGGCGGTGGGCTCGTCGAGAAACAAGATCTCGGGCTCGTGCGAGAGCGCCTTGGCGATCATCACCCGGCGCTTCATGCCGCCCGAGAGGGTCATGATGCGCTGATTGCGCTTGTCCCATAGTGACAAATCGCGAAGCAGCTTCTCGACGAGTTCTGGATTGGGAGGCTTGCCGAAGAGGCCGCGGCTGAAGGTGACGGTGGCCCACGGGGTCTCGAAGGCGTCCGTGCTCAGCTCCTGTGGTACGAGTCCGATCTTCGTGCGCGATGCCCGCGCATCTCGTATCACGTCGTGGCCATCGACGGTCACGGTACCCTGGGTTGGCGTCACGATGCCGCAGATGACGCTGATGAGCGTGGTCTTTCCCGCGCCGTTGGGTCCGAGGAGCGCGAAGATCTCACCCTTGCGGATCTGCAGGTTGACGCCGTCGAGCGCGACGAGGCCGGACGGATAGGTCTTGCCGAGGTTCGAGATCGTGACGACGGTGGACGCCTGTGGGTTGGATGACACCCGCTGTACTTAGCGAACCCGAACGACCCGGCACAACATTTCCGCAGCCGTGTAGCGTGTGCCTGCGGGATCGTTGCGGGACATCGTGCGCAGGTAGGTGTTCATGATGCGACCCGAGCTGTCGCGTCGGCGACGCGGATCTTCGGGGGCGACCATGCTGTGCAGGTGCTGGCCGCCGCGGAACTCGCGAAAGGCAATGACGCCGTCGTCCCGCACGCTCTCGACCACGCCTGCATGTGAGCCGCAGCCATTACCGGCCGAGGTCGTGTCGAAAAAGAGCACATCACCCTTGCGGGCTTCTCGCGACGAGATCGTGGTCTGGGTATCGACCGCGTAGGTGTAGACGGTGCCAAGGGTGCCGTCGGTGCCGAACTTCTGGCCCTTGGCCTGCAGGGCGCGTTCGACCATGTCGGCGCGTGGATCGCCCGGAACGACGGGGCGACTCGGCGCGGTATTTACCCCCTTGGCCCGTGTGGCCGTTTGGAAGGGCCAGGGCGCGCGGGCGTTGCTCTGCGCACAGCCGCTGGCGAGCACCACGGGGAGGAGGGCGATGAGGAGCTTACGGGGCAGAAAGGTCCTACTCATGAGCACAGTCTACTACATGTAGGTAGGTTATGAAATTTTCGATCAAACGCGATTTCCGTACGGTCAATTTACCGGCGTCAATCGCAGCCACCTCTACACGAGCGCAGCGGCACGGGTGGGCTGGCGACCGATCTTCATGGCGACGGGCGAAACGATACTAGTATCCAACTGAACTCCCATGCTGCATCCGCAATGCCAGGCGCTGATTGACGACTTCACCCGTCTGGCGATGCCGCCGACCTACACGCTGGCACCCGTCGAGGCCAAGCTCGCCTTCGCCCAGCGTTGTGTCGCGACGCAGTTGCCATCCGTCGTAGAGGTGACAACGCGAGCCTTGAACGCAACCGCAGCACACGGAGACATCCCCGTGCGCCTGTACCGTCCCGCGATGCCTGGTCACGGCGGACCGCTTCCGGTTTGTCTCTATTTTCATGGCGGCGGCTGGGTCGTGGGCGATCTGGACACCCACGACAACCTGTGTCGGCAGCTCGCCCATGCATCAGGCTGCGCCATCGTGGCGGTCCATTATCGCCTCGCTCCCGAGCACCGTTTCCCCGGTGCCGTCGAGGATGCCGTCGCCGCGCTCCACTGGGTTCGGGCCACTGCGCCCACGCTGGGTTTGGATGTTAACCGTATTGCAATTGCGGGTGACAGCGCCGGCGGTGGGCTCGCCACCGTCGTGGCGATCGTCGATCGCGAGCGAGACACCAAGGTTGCGCCATTGCACTACGCGCCAGCGTCACAGCAACAGCTCGACTGGCGCGCCTCGCCGGTCTTGCACCCAGCGCTGTCTGGCTTACCCCCGGCACTCGTCATCACCGCGGGTTACGATCCCTTGCGCGACGAAGGTCAGGCCTATGCGCGACGGCTTTCAGATGCGGGCGTGTCTGTTGAGTCGGTGTGCTTTGACCAGCAGGTCCACGGCTTCGTGTTGATGACCAGGCGCCTCGACGAGGCCAGTGTGGCGGTCAAGCTGTGCGCGGACCGTCTGCAGCGCGCGCTCTAGTTGGCAATGGCGCGCAGAGTCATCCGGCGGAAAACTCGCGCGGTTTCGGGTTTGAGCGATACCATCCGATACCACTGCAATGGCACCAACACAGGCATCGGGCTCTCTGGGACGAAACGTCGTGATCGTGGGGGCGGCGCGCACGCCCATCGGCTCGTTTCAGGGTGCGCTCTCCGATCGAACGGCGGCCCAGCTTGGCGGCGTGGCGGTTGCGGCGGCGCTCTCCCGAGCAGGGATCGAAGCCGGACTCATCGGCGAGGTCTACATGGGCTGTGTGTTGTCGGCGGGGCAGGGCCAGGCACCGGCGCGACAGGCCGCGATCGCGGCAGGGCTTCCAAACAGCATCGGCGCGGTGACCGTCAACAAGGTTTGTGGCTCGGGCCTCAAGTCCGTCGCATTCGGATGGCAGGCCATCGCCACAGGTGACTGCGAAGCCGTCGTCGCGGGCGGCATGGAGTCGATGACCAATGCGCCTTTCCTGTTGCCCGGTGCGCGCGCAGGACTTCGCATGGGACACGGGCGCGTCGTCGACTCGATGATTCACGATGGCCTCTGGGATCCCTATGGCGATCAACACATGGGCAGCTGCGGCGAACTGTGCGCGCGCGAGAAGAACATCAGCCGCGAACAGCAAGACGCCTTCGCCGCAGAGTCTTACGGCCGCGCGTTGAAGGCGCAGGCCGACGGCAAGTTCAAAAACGAAATCGTCCCGGTGCCGATCCCGCAGAAAAAAGGCGACCCACTCCTTGTGACCGAAGACGAGGAGCCCGGCCGCGGCAATCCCGCAAAGCTTGGGTCATTGCGTCCTGCGTTTGCCAAGGATGGCACGATCACGGCTGGCAACGCCTCGTCACTCAACGATGGCGCCGCAGCCCTCGTGTTGATGGCAGAGGAGGTCGCCGTGGCGCGCGGGATAAAGCCGCTCGCGCGAATCGTGGGACACGCCGTCCATGCGCAAGCACCCGAGTGGTTCACCACCGCGCCCGCAGGTGCCGTGGAGCGCCTGCTCGCACGCACGGGCTGGCAAAAAGAATCGGTCGATCGCTGGGAGATCAACGAGGCCTTCTCGGTGGTCTCGCTCGCCAACAACCAGATGTTGGGGCTTGATCCCGCACGCGTGAATGTCTGGGGCGGTGCGGTTGCGCTTGGACATCCCATCGGCGCCAGCGGCGCGCGCATCCTTGTCACGCTCCTGTCGGCCTTGCAGGATTGCGGTGGACGCCGAGGTGTGGCATCGCTGTGCATCGGCGGCGGTGAAGGCATTGCCCTCGCCGTGGAACGCCTCATCCCCTGAAAGACAGCGATATGCCCGGAACAATTGCACGCATTGGAGTGGTCGGCGCCGGACAAATGGGCGGCGGCATCGCCCAGGTCATGGCACAGGCGGGGCTGTCGGTTCAGCTGATGGACACGACGCTCGCGCAAGCGCAACACGGCAAAGACCGGATCGCCGGGCAACTGGAGCGCCTGGTTGAAAAGGGCAAGCTCACCGCAGAGGATCGAAATGCGATCGTCGGCCGCATCGTTCCGGTCGCCGATTACCGCGAGCTTGCAGACGCGGATTTCGTGGTCGAGGCGGCGAGCGAGAGCCTCGCGGTCAAGCAGCAGATCTTCACCGATCTCGACCGGGCCTGTCGCCCTGGCGTGATCCTGGCCAGCAACACCTCGTCCATCAGCATCACGGCCCTGTCGGCGCGCACGCGTCGCCCGGATCGCGTCATCGGTGTGCACTTCATGAATCCGGTGCCGCTCATGAAGCTCGTCGAGATCATCCGGGGTCTGCCCACCTCCGATGAAACGTACGACGTATCCTGTGCGCTCGTGCAGCGGCTTGGAAAACAGACCGTGGTCTCACGCGACATCCCGGGGTTCATCGTGAACCGCGTGCTGATGCCCCTTTGCAACGAGGCGTGTTTTGCGCTCTACGAAAACATTGGCTCCGTCGAGGACATTGACCGGGCCATTACCCTCGGCCTCAACCATCCGATGGGCCCGTTTGCGCTCATGGATCTCATCGGCCTCGACACGACGCTTTCGATCCTCGAGGTGATGCACCGGGATCTGGGGGAGAGCAAATACCGCCCCTGCCCGCTCCTGCGCCAGTACGTCGCGGCAGGGTGGCTTGGCCGCAAGTCCGGGCGTGGGTTTTATACCCACCCCTGACCACCTGCGACGCGTCGCGCAGTCTGCCTTTACCCCCCTTTTACCCCGGGGGCGGGCCTTCAACCGTATCTCGGTTAGAATTGGTGAGCCACGTTTGAGGAAGACAGCGCCTACTGCGGGGGGAAAAACGGACCAATGAATATCCTGCTGGTTGAAGATGAGCCTTCCTTGCGTTCCGGCGTGGCGGATCTGCTGAGCGCTGCAGGTCATACGGTAGAGGCTGTGGGAGACGGACTGTCGGCCTGCGGCCGGGCGATGACCTCGGATGTGAATTTGGTGCTGCTCGATCTCACCTTGCCCGATCTGGATGGCATGGAGGTCTGTCGACGTCTTCGCAATGGTCGCCCTGGCCTGCTCATCATGATGTTGACCGCGCGGGATCGCGAGGAGGACAAGGTCTCTGGATTGCTGACCGGCGCAGACGACTACATGACCAAGCCCTTTGGCGCGCGCGAGCTGCTCGCACGAATCGAGGCGATGTCTCGTCGCACACGGCCCGAGTTGAACGGTCCCGAGCGCATCGAGGTCGACGGCTGTGTGCTGGATCTCGGCCGTTGTGAGGCCGCCCGCGAGGGCAAGTCGATCCCGTTGACCGCACGCGAGGCGCGCATCTTGCGCCTCCTGTACATCAACCGTGCCCGTGCGCTCAGCCGCGGTGAATTGCTGGAACAGGCCTGGGGTGCGTCCGCGCGATTGCAGACGCGCACCGTGGACATGACGATCGCCAATCTCCGTCAGAAGATTGAAACCAACGTGACCTTGCCGCGCATTGTGACGACGGTAAAGGGCGTTGGATACGCCTGGGGCGCGGCTTGCTGAGAGGCCCGCACTCCGGCGCGGCGATCGCCGCCACCATCGCGGCCATCTCGATCCCGAGCGTGGCCTGGTACTGGATGGGCTCCAGCCAGCTTCAGCGCGTACAAACCGAGTTACGTCAAAGCGCCCAGCGCGAGGCCGTCACGACGGCCATGCAGCTTGCGGCGAAGGTCGCACTTGAGCTCGACGAGCTTCGGCGTGTCGAGTCCGATCGCGTCCACCTCGAGTACTTCCCACGTTTTCGCTCGCGCGGCCGCCGCTGCGGCAAGGAGTACACGAAGGGCTCACCACTCGCCACCGGTGACTACCCACACTCGGTGAAGTTCTATTTTCAGATCGACGAACAGGGCACGGTCTGGTCGCCCCGGGTGGACGACGATCTGGCGTCCCTGTTTGTGCCGCTGCAGACCTCGTTCGGAAAGCTGGGCGGCGGTCGGAATCCTCGCCCCGGGTCCAGTCGTCGTACGAATCAGAGCGAGCCTTCGGGCATCGTGCCCTCGTCGGTGCGTCCCTTCCATCTCCAGGGTCTGTCGAGCAGCAATCTGTCGCCCGGCGCCGCGCAGTCGATCTCACCAATCGAACCCAACAAGGCCGAGCTACTCGCGAACTTCTTCAACGCCGCAAACGAGGCTGACCTGCCGAGCACCGACGACATGCACGATGTCGGTGACTTCAAGTGGATGACGGGTACCTGGCGATCCGAGCCTGTCTTGATGGCGGTTCGCACGATTCGCCATCGCGAGCACACCTTCCACCAGGGCTTCGCGATTGAAACGCGCTCGTTTTCGGACTGGATGTTCGATGGTGGCTTCCCGGCAAAGTTGTTGCCCGGCCAGGCCGACATCGCTGCCGCCGCGATGTTGCCCATCGGTGGCATCGACTGGCACGTGGCCTTTGATACCGGCCCGGCGCTGCAAAACGTGGCACGGCAAGAGGCCACCTTGAAGGGTCAGTTCCGCACCTCTTATTTCGGCGGCCTCTTCGCGGCCATCCTCGCTGGCGCGGGGGTCATCGTGCTCGTGTCACGCTCGGGCCGCTTTGCACGTGAGCGCTCGCGCTTTGCCGCGGCGGCTGCCCACGAGCTGCGCACGCCGCTCGCAGGCATTCGTCTGCACGGTGAGATGCTGGCGGACTCGCTCGGCAATCCGGACTCGATCGCGCGCTACTCGCGTCGCATCACCGACGAGGCCGAACGGCTTTCCCGCGTGGTCGCCAACGTGCTGTCGCACGCGCGGGGCGAGCAACGCAGCATCACGGTCAACCGCGAGCTTGGTGATCTGGCCGAGCCGGTCATCGATTGCATTGGCAACACGGAGCCCTTGCTCGAAGAGTCCGGTGTGGTGCTCGAGGTCGATCTGGGTCGCGATCTGCCGCAGATACCGCTCGATGCCGATGCGATTCACCAGATATTGCGCAACCTGCTCGACAACGCGGAGAAGTACACCCGCCGCGCGACCGATCGCCGGGTCGAGGTGCGACTGTCTGCTCACGGCAAGGGTGTGCGCATGTCCGTCATCGATCATGGCCCGGGCCTCGTTGCAGGCCTTGAAGGCAAGCTGTTCAAGCCCTTTGTGAACGCAGACACCGCGAGCAAACACGCTGGTCTTGGTCTGGGTCTCTCCGTCGTGAAGTCGCTTGTCGAGGCCCACAACGGCACGGTTTGCCACGAGCCCACGCCGGGCGGTGGCGCCACGTTCTACGTCGATTTGCCGGCGTGAGGAACATCCGGCCGGTTCATCGAACCGGCTGCAATCCTCAGCGCGGAATCGCGAGCACCAGTCGCTTCAACTCGGGCAACTCAATGTCGCGGATGAGGGTCTCACCCAGCTTGGGCACGAAGACGTAGCGGATCGCGCTGGAGCGGCGCTTCTTGTCGACATCGATATGCGACAGAACCTCCTCGTCGACGTGATTCTCCAGATCGATTGGCAAGCCAAGACGCGAGAGCACAGCAGCGGTGCGCGTGACAAGCGACGCATCGTTGATGCCCAGCGCATGGCCCAGCTTGAGCGCGGCGATCAATCCCAGCGACACCGCTTCCCCGTGCAGCAGGCCATAGTCCGATCCGGTTTCAATGGCGTGGCCAACCGTATGACCGAAGTTCAAGATGGCGCGCCCAGCAGACTCGCGCTCATCTGAGCAGACGACATCTATCTTCACGCGTACCGAATCCGCGATGAAGCGCTCGAGCTGCGCGCGGCTAAGCTCGGGGCTCGCCTGCGTCTCGGCCTCGATGCGTTCGAAAAGTGGCGCATCGGCGATGAGGCCGGCCTTCACGACCTCGGCCATGCCGGCTGCGATCTCGCGCGCGGGCAGGGTGTCGAGGAAGTTCAGATCGCAGAAGACGCCGCGCGGCTGATGAAAGGCACCGACCAAATTTTTTCCGGCGCCCAGATCGACCGCCGTCTTGCCGCCGACCGATGCATCCACCATCGCAAGCAGCGTGGTGGGCAACAACACCGAATCCACGCCGCGCAGGAACACCGCGGCTGCAAAGCCCGAGTGATCGGTGGTCGCGCCACCGCCGATGCCAAGCACCATCGCGCCGCGATCAAAACCGGACTGCGCCAGCCACTCACAGGTCTTTTCCAGCTCCGTGAAGGTCTTGCAACGCTCGCCACTGGTCAGTGCGAGCGATGCGACCTTCGGCAGGCGCTTATGCAAGGCAGTAACCAGGGCCTCAACCCGGGGCGAGTGCCGCGGCAGGCTGCCGTCAAAGAGGATCGCAAGGCCGCTGTTCTTCTTCGCGAGCGCCGCGATGGCGTCGGCGAGGGCATCGATCTCGAAATGGCCGATGACGACCTCGTGGCTGCGATCTCCGAGGGAAACAGGTAGGCGTTGCATGGGGCCGCAATCTAGCAGGTGGATGGCCCGCGAACGGCTGTGGCGCCCCCGACAGGAGTCGAACCTGTAACCCTCGGCTTAGAAGGCCGATGCTCTATCCAGTTGAGCTACGGGAGCTTGGAAGGGGCGTACCTTACAACATCGGCACTCAGCGTGCGGACTTTGCCTTGCCCCGGGCTGCGCGCTTTTTGCCGGGGGCCTCGGGCGGGCTGGCCTTGATCTCGCTGACGAGGCGGGTCATTGCGTCGGAGAAGCTCAGGAATTGCGCCTCGGTGCGGTTGTGCAGGGTGAAAATCAGCTCGAAGGGCTCACGCATGCCTGGGACCAGCAAGAGCTCGTCCGAGCTCGTCGCAAAGCTGGCCTGATGCGTTTCCGAGACCGGGTTCTCGCGTCCCGCCTGGTCACGCAGCGAGAAGCGCTTGGCCCGCACCCGATGGGGCGTGACCCCGCGATTCTCGATTTCGATTTGCACGCGAACGAAGCGGTGTTCGGCGGGCGGCGTTGCCACGGAGGTGCCCGCCTCAAGCTGCGGAAGGAGCGTGGCCTGCACCACCCGGAGCGACATCAGCTCGCCCATCACCCAATCCCCCATGGCGGTGAACTTCTCCGGCGGTGCCTCCTCGGCTTCTTCCTCTTCCTCTTGCGCCACCTCGGCATCGGGCTGTGTTGCGGTTGGCGCAGGCTCGGGCGCAAGCTCGGGCGCAGGCGTCGTCGTCTTGCTGCAGGCAACCAGGACGAGCATCAGCAGGGAACGCAACTTCGACATGCCGCGCAGCCTAGCGCGTTCGGTGCAGGGACGTGTTTGTAAACGATCTCAGTACGGAAATCCCGGCACGTTCAGGACGATCTCGTGCAAGCGGCCACTGCCCGTGATGTAGAGCGTCTTGCGATCCGCCCCGCCGAAGGCGGCGTTGGAGGTGCTGCCACCGGTGACGGTGATGACGCCCAGCTTGTTGCCGGTGCCCGCGGCCAGCACGTGTACGCCGCTGCCCGTCGTGGCGTAGACATTGCCCGCACAATCTATGGCCAGGCCATCGGTTCCGCCGACGTTCATACCGAAGTTTGTGGGCGCACCCATCGGCGCGCCGTCAGCGCTCAACGCCTGCTTGCGGATCTGCCCGCTCTGATCTCCCACATAAAGCGTATTGCCATCGGGAGACAGTCCCACCGAGTTGGGTTGTGAGCCCGGAAACAGACGCGTCAACGTGCCGTTCGGCGCGCGACGGAAGAATGCGGCCACGTCCTGTCCATCGCGATTGCCTCTCTGCCAGGTCGGATCGCTGAAGTAGATGTTGCCGTCTCGTCGCACGGTGAGATCGTTGACCGAGTTGAAGGGCTTGTTCATGTAGGTCGACGGCGCGCCCACGACGGTGCGGGTCTTGGTGTCGAGGTTGTATTTGACCATCCACTGGATCTCGTGTGCTGCCGCGAGGAGCTGTCCATCCACGTCGAGCGCGAGGCCATTGAGTCCCACGTTTGGGAGGAAGGTGTCGATGGCACTCGGTGGCGTGAGCCGTCGGACCGTGCCTCCGGTTCCGGTGCCCACAAATTGCGTGAACAACAGGAATCCCTTGCTGGCGATCCAAACAGGACCCTCGGTTTGACCCGGCAATCCCGAGGTGATCTGGTGCGCCATTCGTGCGTTGGCTGCGGGCAAGGGATCAGGCCAGTTCGCCTGTGTGGGACAAATGTCGTTGTTCGCCGTCCCGCCCGTGCCACCGGTCGCCTGTGCACCACCGGTCGCCTGTGCACCACCGGTTGCCTGTGCACCGCCGGTCTCCTGCGCACCGCCGGTCGCCTGCGCACCGCCGGTCGCCTGCGTACCGCCCGTTGCCTTGCTACCGCCGGTCGCCGATGAACCGCCAGTGCCACCTGCCGAATTGCCCGATGTGCCACCGTTGTCACTGCCATCAAGCCCGGCTGAGCCACCCGCGGCCCGTCCACCGCCGCCTCCCTTTCCACTGCTGTTTGAATTGCTGGAGCAGGCAGAGACAGCCAGGCACATCGATGCGACACAAACGAACAACTTATGCATCCCCGGATTTTTCCGTGCGATCGGTGATCGGTCAAGCGCTTTGTGGGACGAAAGAGCAGCTCCTTGCGAGCGGTGTCAAAACGTAGCACGGGTGATGCGTCGCGTGCGCGCGGCCCGTGTTGGTCAGGAACTTGCTGCGCATTGCGCCAGGCGGGGTCGTGAACAGCGTCCGCTGCGCGGAGAGAAATACGAATGGTATGCGGTCGTACGGATTTTGACGGGACAGTCGAAAACTGGGCGTTCAGATTCCCGTTGTTTTCTTGCGGTCGCACATCAAAATAGCCATCATTGCTGCGCGTTACTCTGCGAATATGAAAAACGCAAAGCTCTCATTTATTTCTCTTCTTTCCTGCTCGCTGTTGTTCGCATGCAGCTCGGAAGGCACGTCGACCCCAGGCAATGGCGGCTCGGGGGGGAACAGCGAGGGCGGCAGCAGTGCCGGCCAGAACGGCACGGCCGGTGCCGATGGCACAGGAGGCAGAGTGGGAACCGGCGGAAATACCGGGACCGGCGGCACGGATGGAACCGCAGGCGCAGGCGGAACCGGTGGAGCAAATGGCACGGGTGGAACCGGTGGCGCAGGCGGAACCGGTGGAACTGCAGGGGCCGGTGGTAAGGGCGGCACGGGCGGAACAGGAACCGGCGGAGCAGGTACGGGCGGAGCAGGCACCGGCGGAGCAGGCACCGGCGGAGCAGGTACGGGCGGAGCAGGTACGGGCGGTAATGGCGGCACGGGCGGGACGGGAACCGGCGGAGCAGGTA
>Ga0169931_10012382_pt1 | contig 11838 bp, 11 predicted proteins | sample Kivu_15m_20L_FD_129675 | JGI IMG/M metagenome (GOLD analysis project Ga0169931, IMG submission 129675) | Freshwater microbial communities from Lake Kivu, Western Province, Rwanda to study Microbial Dark Matter (Phase II) - Kivu_15m_20L... | ecosystem: Environmental > Aquatic > Freshwater > Lake...
TTAAGCAAACAAGAGGGGAAAAATACAAAGAGAGCGGGAGCACAGCGAGCGTGAGTGGCATAAGAAAATGGGTATGATACCCCTCGTTGATCTCTCTGGCCTCTTTGTTCACTTAGATGCTTGGGCCAGCCCTAGCTTGCCCCTTAAAGCCCCAATCACCAGGCTCCTTGTGAAATATACCGCATGGTACCCACTCGAAAGTCGGAAGCGCCAATTATGTATAGCGTTTTTCAAAAGTCCTGCGCGATATAAGGGATTTTGGAAAACGCTATCGATTCGCGGACGCGAATCAAAACAATAACCTATAGCGATTTACGGCAAAACCCTTGCCAGTTTTACTGGCACGGAGTTTTGCAAATCACTATAGCGTTCTTCAAAAGCCACGATTTTGCTACGGAATTTTGGAGAACGCTCTATTCCGCGGCTAAAATTGGTGGTCTCTTAGCAGTGATCTACCAAGGGCAGAAACAGACTCTGTTCCGCTAAGCCCATCAAGCGTGCACCTGATGGCGCATTCAGGATCACTTGCGAGGAATCTGGTCCCACGCCGATAAGTCGCAGTCGCGGGAGTTCGTGGTTTGTCCACTCCTCGTGGCCGAAGGCGCAGAGCACCGTCGCAGCATACACGCTCGCCACGTACCGCTTCGCATTTGTGGGCAGCTCGGAGAAGTCGCGAATGTTGGAGATATCTTCATCCCATCCGGGGCAGGAGAGGTAGATCGGTGTAGCTCCTTTACGAGCTCTGTCAGAGCTGGGCATCTCACGGGTCATCTCACCGCTTGCGAGCTTATATCCGTAGCATATCTGTAAGGTGCCATCCCAACCGCTCTTGCGCAGCTTGTCCGTTACAGTCAGTACGTCGATCTTGTTTACTACCATGTCATCAAAGCCGCCGTGCCGTAGGACGTGACCCTTTTCAATCGCATCGAACCACCCTACCATCCGTTGCCGATTGGTGGTGGTCCCGAACTCAAGCGTTCTGAGCCATTTGCCGAGCGGGTGGTCGTCGCCGACTTCGGTAAGAAATACGTGTGTGCCCACCTTTGTGTCGTAGGCTTTACAGACACCAACAACGTGTATCTGTTGAACAGGAATGTTCGTTGATTGAAAGAACTCAGGGGTGAAGGTGTGTGAGGCCGTTACGTTCGGGCTGAATCCATGGCGCTTGTCGAGCCAGTAGGCTTGTCCGAACTCGCCGAGTACGAACTGGTCGTTACGTTGGCACTCGAATACCTTCTGAGCGATATCTCCGATGCAGGCTCGGAGCGCGGCACCAGCCACCCAATACGCTTCGACGATCGCCTCTGTATTAAAGGTGAAAGGGGCCTCACCGCAAAAGCGAGAGAGGTCGAAATCCTCTTTGGCGAAGCACCCGCTTTCAATAGAAGCGGCGTTTGCGCGTTGCTCAGCAGCGGTAAGTTCGTCAAAAAATGCTCGCCACTGTTCTGCGCTGACCTTGGTGCAGGCTCTGCTAAGTTGCTCAGCGTGCTTGATGCGCTCGCGGAGCTTGGCGGCGAAGACCTCCTTACCATCAAGGAGGTCTCCGTAGGATACGACGTATTGCCCCGTTTCGTCGTTATACGCGGGTGAGATGCCTCGTCCGGTCGATCCTCGTGGAACATCTCGTTGGGCCTCCTGGGCTTTATCCAGGATGCGATGGGTGATGTCACTGAGCATCGTACGGCTATCGATCAGGAGTCGCTCAAATACCCGATAGCCACGCCGCTCAAGGGCTTTTCCCTCCCAGTGGAACTTAAGCGGGTCAGCGACCACGCCGCGTCCGATGCCGAGTGTGGGGACGAGCGGATCGGCGACCGCTCCGGGCAGCAGGTTTAGCTTAAGCCCATCAACGGTGTGGCCTGAGTTGGCGCCTCCGTTCACTTTAAAGACGAGGCCTACGATGTCAGGTCGGCCTGTTTGCGCGCGCAGGATCTGCGAGACGTCAGGGATCGTACGGCCCTTGCCCTCGTCACCGGTTCCGATACCTGGTACGGCGATAAGTTTGCTTTTAAAGCCCCCAAGACCCTGAACAAGCTGCTCAGGCACAACGAGTTCGGTGAAGGGGAGGAGGTGCTGCTTTTGAAAGGGTGCGAATTGGGAGGTGGTGTGATTATTGTGAGTGGTCATCTTAGCCAAACGTCTCGGCGGTATAGCCAGGCGGCGGAGGCTAGCTAAGTGCTTGGAGGAGAGCAATAGTTGGCCACGACGTCGGAGCCGGGTGTCCTATGATGCGTACAGATAGCGACAGTATGAGGCTCGCCATGGAAGCGACACCCTACATACTGCCTGCGCGGTTGTACGTGTTGATTACTTCGCAGCTTTTTTGGCGGCCTGCTTGGAGAGGCGGCTTATCTTGCGAGCCAAGGTCTTCTTGTGAAATATCCCTTTCTTCGCGGCCTTGGCCATCAAAGACTCAGCACTCTTCACCAGCTCCTTAGCCTCTGATCCGTTGGCAGCGCTGGCCGCTTTGAGAGCCGTGCGAACCTCAGCCTTGTGAGAACGGTTACGAGAACGACGGGATAGGCTCTGACGGTGGCGCTTAATTGCTGACTTGTGATTTGCCATAACTACTTACACTTAAACAAAAAGAGGGATGACGGCGCTTTGCAAGCACTCCTACACTTTTTTGGAGGCCTCCCCACGTAAAGGAGGTGAGGTTACCACGAGCGCCCTTACGACTCAACCGTTGAGGCCCCTGCACGTTTAACCAGCCTTTCGTGGGCCGCTGACCCGTGGAAAGAACTCATCTGACCACGCCTTAGTAGCCCCCGCTTGACCTTGGTAGTGACCGCGACCCCCTTCGCCGTAAGCGAATTCTGGAGGGGCAGACATACCTAAAAAGACTAACTGAGCCACCCGCATACCCTTTACCAGTTCGCGCGGATACGGCCCGAGGTTCTGCAGCTCAAGGGTCACTTGGCCCTCAAAACCGCAGTCAATCCAACCGCTTAGGCTGTGGTTGAGCCATAGTCTTCCAAGCGAGCTCTTGAGTTTGAGGTCGCATACGACATCGCGGGGCATCTTCAGGTATTCCTGCGTTGTAGCCAGGATAACCTCGCCCGGGAACAGGATAATCGAGTCCGACACCAGCTCCTCGGGGTCGCGAGTGGGGCAGACCCAGTGGTTGCCTACCGTAACGTCGTAGCTGGCCGGATTGACGTGTTCCGGAACAAACGGGTGTATCCCACCTTTTTCACCAAATTCCCGAATCCAATGGTCAGGTTTAATCATTGTACCTATCCATACGTAAAGGTGTATCTAGCCGTAGGGTGTGTCTAGCTTCGGACCGCACGAAACCCTCTTTGGGCCGCGGACCTTTAAGCTTCAATAGTCTATCTGTCGATAGAAATAAAGCGTCTGCTGAGATTCAAGTCCACATTATGAACGATGCCTCGGTCCTCTTTAAAGAGGTTTTGCTGATCGAAGATGAGGCCCCGCACGCGTTGCTGGTGCAGCGTGCTTTGCGTAGCATCGTTGGGCAGATCGATACCTGCAGTACGATCGCAGCAGCTCGCGAGCGGCTCGCTATGCATCGCTACGACTTAGTAGTCAGCGATCTCAATCTACCGGATATGCAACGTGAAGGGGCGGTTGGTGCGATTCGCGGGTGCGCTGCCTTCGTGCCACTGGTTGTCTTGACCTCTTCGGCTACCGTAGCAGATGGCGTCGCAGCGATGAGAGCCGGTGCCAACGATTTTCTCGTTAAGAATTTCGACGCAACCTTTCGTGATGTTTTGCACCTGGCGCTCTCGCGCTTAAGGAGCGCTATTGACGCAGAGCGCGATCGAGTGCAGGTGGTACGCGATCGCGACCTGTTACGGGAAGCGGTTGAAAACAGTAACGATGGATTAGCCGTCGTGCACCGCGACGGACGTGTGCGCTACTGCAACTCTGCTTTCAATTCCTTCATGGATACCTTTAAGCTGGTAGGTCGAAACATCTTGGATCTCCCGAGCTCCGCGATAGAGCGAGGTGAGGAGGTTATCTCGAAGGTTCGAGAGCGCTTCGCGCATCTGCAGCCCGGAGCGGTCTGGGCAACTGAGCTCGTTGGAGAGGGAGATGCCGCATTCGATCTCTCGGTCTCCGCCGCACGCGAGCCCGGAGAGGAGTCGTTGCTCGTAGTATGGGTGCGAGATATCCGAGAGAAGAAACGACGAGAGCAGCTTCAGCGAGATATCCTATCGACGACAACCCATGATCTGAAGGGCCCTCTCGGGGCCATCTCCGTGTCGTGTGATGTGCTCCTCGATCGCGCTAGCTCCGATGATCGAACGCACGCGTTAGTCGAGCGCATAGCGGCCTCGGCCACCTCTGCCATACATCTGATCGATGAATTCTTGAGTGTGCGACGGCTCGAAGAGGGTGGCTTCGTGATGCGACCGTACTCTCAGGCGCTCTCCCCTATGATACACAAGGTGGTAGAGTCGTATGCGCTCTCGGCCAAGACCCGCGGGATCAATCTGCACACAGCGTTGCCCGCAGAGGATCTAGCTGGCTGCGTAGATGGCCTCGGGTTCGAACGGGTACTGTTTAATCTTGTTAGCAACGCGATTAAGTTCACCCCGAAAGGCGGGCAGGTGCGTGTGGAGCTTGAGGACCTATCGGGGGGGGTCCTGCTTAGAGTCGCAGACTCAGGCTCTGGCATGGAGCCCTCAGATGCTCAGCGGCTCTTTAGTCGCTACACACGCCTTGCACAACACGCAGGGGTATCCGGTACCGGTCTTGGACTCTTCATCGTTAAATGTATCGTGTCTGCCCACGGAGGTACGATCGATGTGACATCTGCACTAGGACACGGGACTGTGTTTGAGGTCTTCCTTCCAGACGTGCCACCTATCAACGAGCGTGGTGAAGTTCTGTGTTTGGATTTTGCGTAGGGAAGTAAAGAAACGAGTCGGAATCCCCCGTCCTATGAAAGCCGATCCTGGGTTACGTTGCTGCTACTCCTCTACACATACTGCGGTAACTTCTTGATAATCATCGGCACCAATGCATCCACGGTTTGAGCCACAGCATCGAAGGAATTTTCTCCGGTAAGGGGCTCAGCTATCTCTTTCAATCCTAGATCCTGTCCAAACTCGGTTATCATCCTGACCTTTGCGGGCGGTATCGATGCAAAATCTCGGCGTACGCTCCAATACGAATCCTCGTCGCAGCAGATTATGAGCGAGGCTGTGTCGAGTTCCGCCAAGGTAACCCGTGCACTCGCGTGCTCGCTGAGGGATAGTCCGCGTTCAAGTGCGAGCTTTTGGATCCGTCGGTCTGCCCCTCGCGGGCTCTCTCCACAAAAGGTGCCACGAGCGATAAATACGCATGAGATCTCTGACTCTCGTATTGCTCGATTCAGCGCGGCGGCCACGAGCGGCGAGCGAACCACGTTTGTAGAACACAGAACTAAGATCTCTTTCATACAATACCGGATAGGAATGTGAATCCGTAGGATTACCCCTCTCTTCTTATCGGAGGATGATAACTTCTTCCGAGGCGATTCGGTACGGTGCTTCTACCGAGGGAGAAGTTTGAGAAGTGGGGCAATCGATGGATCCTATCCTTGTTGACTATTGGACCTGCGCAGTGGTCGGGACACTTGCGCTCTTACTGCAGCTCGCTATGAGCGTGCTCTTTGGTATTGACCAGGATATGGGAGGGCCCTCAGGGGGAGCGCCTGATGAAGCCTCGGCAATTGATTTCAAACTGGTCTCGTTTTACACCGTGTTCGCCTTCCTCATGATGTTTGGTTGGGCAGGGCTAGCGAGCTACCAGCAGTTGAGCTTTTCACCGGCCATGAGCGTGGTAATTGCCACCGGCGTTGGCGCTGTATCGATGTTTCTGCTCGCGGGTCTGTTGCGAGTCCTGACTGGGTTTACAAGCCCGGGAGATACCTTCTCTGTCGCTGATACCGTTCAGAAAATAGGGGTCGTATACCAGAGAATTCCGAGCGATGGAGAGGGCATCATCCAGATAACAGCTGGAGGGCTCTTGCGCGAGGTTCGAAGTATCTCTGCCTCACGAGAGGTACTTGAGAGTGGATGTGAAGTAATCGTAACTCGGGTCGTTGAGCAGGATGTAGTGGAAGTAAAACCAAAGGTTTCATGATGGAAGGATCGGGTATGCCACTGAACTTTATTCTGATCGGAGCAATAGCGCTCGTCTTGGCGCTCTCTTTTGTGAGTTTTCTCTTTACGCGGGTCTATCGGCGATGTCCCTCAAACAAGGTCCTGGCGGTCCAAGGTTGGGTGAAAGGGGGGCGCACGGTCTCGTGCTACCACGGCGGTGCCCATTTCGTATGGCCCCTTATCCAGGAGGCTCGATTTATCGACCTCACTCCGATCACGATCAACATACCGCTCAAAGGTGCTCTTTCGCTTCAAAATATTCGGGTCAATGTGCCCAGCACCTTCACGATCGCTATCGATACGAATCCTGATTCGATGAACAACGCAGCGGTGCGGCTCCTGGATCTGAACCGCGAAGAGACCGAGACGATGGCTACTGAGATCATCCTTGGACAGCTGCGTCTGACGATTGCATCGCTGACGATCGAGCAGATTAACCAGGATCGAGAGATGTTCCTCGACGCCATTCGTAAGAACCTGATGCCTGAGCTTCAAAAGGTGGGACTTGCCTTAATCAACGTGAATATCACTGATATCACTGATGAGTCGGGGTATATCGATAGTATCGGGAAGAAGGCCGCCTCAACTGCGGTTAACCAGGCAAAGATCGATGTAGCGCAGCAGGAGCAGCGCGGAGAGATCGGGAAGGCCTTGGCAGATAAAGAGAGGCGAATTCAGGTGGCGAGCTTGAATGCAGAAGCCGTAGAGGGCGAGAATACAGCGAAAGCTCGTATTGCTTCGTACAACGCCGATCTTGCCCAGCGGACAGCAGAGGCGCAACAGCGCAGTATCGTGTCAGAGCAACAGGCACAAGCTGAGATTCAGATCGCGACAGCCAAAGCAGAGGAGAAACGGCTCGAAGCTGAACAGATCGTGCCGCGAGAGATCGAGAAGCGCATGACTGAGATCAATGCTGAGGCAGAAGCGCAGAAGCAGAGGAAAGAGGCTGCTGGTCAAGCTGATGCGATACTGTCACTCAAAGCAGCAGAGGCTCAGGGTATCGCCAAGATCCTTGAGGCGAAATCAAACGGGTATGCAGCTCTCGTACAGGCGTGCAACGAAAATTCACGCGACGCTGCAACGATGTTGATCGTTGAGAAGCTAGAGGAACTGGTGCGCTTGCAGACCGAGGCGATCAAGCAGATAAAGATCGACAAGGTGACCGTCTGGGATTCTGGTAACGATGAAAAGGGGAGCGCCACCGCAAATTTCATGAGTAACATGGTGAAATCCCTACCGCCGCTACACGAGGTGGCCGGAATGGCTGGCGTTGATCTCCCTAAATATCTGGGTTCCCTTGGGTCCCCAGGCGCACACAGTGGCGAAACTCCTCAGGTGTAAGGGATTTTAGGGGAGCACAAGCATGTTTGCAAATCGCAACTATACCGAGGGTCCCGACAGAAAAGCGCTTAAGCGCCTCTTTAAGGAGTACTACTCCTCGTACCACGAAGACGAGATTCGAAGGCATGCTGGTGAAGATGCTGAGCACGGTATCCCTGAGCCAGACTCCACTACACCCTCGCCGTATGAAAAGCAGCTCCTGTACGCCGCGCAGGAGTTGGCGTCGGGGATCAGTGGAAGATACCGAGATCCTCTTGAGGTGCTCGATGCCAAGATCAAGGCCGAAGAGGAGTTCCTGCACCGTAAACACGCAACTGCGCTCGAGAAGACAGAGGCCCTGTATGCCGCCGACAAGGAAGCGGCAGAGGATGCGTACGGCCTCAAGGCGTCCCATGATCGGCTCGAGAACACTGAGAAGCATTACACAGCGATGTGCACCAAGTATGGACGCTGTCCCGTACAGTACATACCGCACTGGCTGTACATCGTGCTCGCCACAGCGATATTTCTCGGTGAGATCCCCCTTAATGCCCTGGTGTTTCAGATCTTCGGCGAGAATCAGGTGATGACCTGGGTAATGGCGTTCGTGATCGGATTATCGGTGCCGATAACCGCACACTTTATCGGTATAAAAGTTCGAGAGCACGGCGATGGATTCTCGTGGGGGAATGCCTTCAAGGCCGCTGTGGCTACAGGACTCGTGGTGGCAGCGTTGTACGGCATATCGGTGATGCGGCAGACATACCTGGGTGAGTTTAAAGATACCTTAGGGCTCACCGATAACCTCGTGCAGAGTAGTAGCCTCTTTTTCCTGCTGAATCTCGCCGTACTGGGAGCCGCCGTTATGGTGGCTTACCTCTCGCACGATCCGGTGCCTGGGTTTGAGCGCGCTGCTTCGGAGTATAAGGAGGCTCTAAAGGTGGTCGAAAGCCGGGAGAAACGGCGGGTTGTCAGACTTAAGGATGCCGCTATCGAGCGAGCGCACGTTCTCGACGAGGCACATAAGGAAGTGCGTGACAGGATGAACGCCGTGAGTATGATGAAGGGACAGTACGACCAGCTCCTCAAGGAGGGGCAGGAGCTTGAAAAGAGATGTCATCACACGCTCATGCAGCATGTGCAGATGTATCGACTCGAGAACACGCGTAAACGAGCTGACAAAACGCAGCCGGTCTCGTTCTCTGAAGAGCTCACCTTCCCCCTTGTGCTGGCTCATCTTCGGGAGAAACTGCTCAATGATTAGGATCCACGCCCTTTTTTATGCAGCAGTGGTGTTGGTCTTATGTGTAGCGACTTCATCTGTGTGTGCTCAGGGGACAACCGGGTGCATCGAGCATGCGCCGCACTCGGGGACGGTGTTTTTCCTCGTGGATCGCAGCGATAAGCGCCCCGATACCGCAAGCCTCGCCCATACCACCAAAGCGGTCAAAGAGATGGTCAAACCCGGCCAGCGAATCATCATCGGAACGAGCAGCGGGAAGAAAAGCGATACCAACATAGTTCTCGATGTGGTCCGCCCTGCTCAGGATATGTGGGCTTCGGTGCTTAAAATCCGGGCAGCAGAGAAGAGGTTCTCAGAGTGTTTCGGTGCGACAGAGGCGGCGCTCATGCAGCAGAATGAGGAGTCCAAAACCTCAGCGCTGCTTGAGACGATGACCTTCGTGGCTGATGTGCTGCGCAGCGATACTGCTACCAGTAAGCGCCTCGTGATCTTCTCGGATATGATTCAACACACCGATGCCCTCAATTTTTACTCCGTGAAGACGCTGGACCCCGTGGCTACCCTCTCTAAGGTGGAAAAGAGCGGTTTAGTGGTCAACCTGAAGGATGTGTCGGTGTCAGTCGCGGGGGTAGGCGCCGGTGTGTCAGACGAGAAAGCGCGCAGCCTCGAGGTGTTCTGGAGAAGATACTTCGAGGGTGCAGGAGCACAGGTCGCCTTCTTCGGGCCGTTGTTGATCGGCGGCTGATCAGAGCGAAGCGAGCACGCGGCTGTAGGCATCATACTTGATACGGCGGGAATCGTACGAGGCTCGTCCTAACCCCTTACAGTCAACTCATGAAACAGGAAGCGAGTCGAACTCCCTCCCAGCGACGAAGGTGCATCGTGGAACTCCACGCCGGTTGGCTGTGTTGCAGATGCCGAGCTCGCTCTTTTCGAGGGATAAGGAGCTGCACGCCTCAGACCCTGCTATCCCTGCTGGTATTGCTGGCAGGTGTCGTGAGCGTACGATATGCACATGCTCGTCCGATTGAGCGGTTTGATGGCGCGATCGACCGCTCGTGTCAGTCAAGCGAGCCGTGCGGTGTTTCGAGTCGATCCGATGGGTCGTTAGCTGGCAGGCTTGGGCTTGTTGTATCAGGGATTCAACGGGGCAAGACGCGGCTACGAACCCGTGGAGATAAAACGGGACGAGTGTTGGAGCTTCAGGTGCCAGCTACCGGGGTGGGGGTAGTCACCTTGAGTTGGGATGCCGATCCCCATCCGCATCAGCTCTCGAGCGCTGGGTTGGGGTGCTTGAACCTGCGTGAGGATGGTGCGTTTGGACTCCGGATTGAGCCGTTTGAGGTACGCACGGAGTGTTCAGGATCCCCAAGCAACGAGGGGTGTAAGCCGATCTGGGTTGAGTCACGGATCTATGATCCCTCAGATCCGACAGGACAGCGCTACTCCGCCTCGATACTCCGGGTGAAGGTGCCGCGCCGCGGTACATCCCTCGACGTACCTTTTTCTAATTTCATTCATCAAGGTCCCCGTGGAGGAGCTTCCTTTGAGTGCGTGGGTGCCCTTAGTATTGCGATTAAGATCGAGGGGCAGGGGGCGCTCAGCATGGAGGTAGGTTCGATCACTACATTCGGGTACACAACAGCCGTCGATATAACCCCACTACCAGTCGTACGTGAACCAACACGCGCAGTGCCAACCAGCACCCCTGTGGAGCGCAGCACGCCCGTGAGCACGAGTACGCCGAGTAGCCGTCCGAGTATGCACCCGACGACCGCTCCAACAGCGTCTCCCACGAAGTCCCCGACGGCGTCCCCGACGCGAACGGTAGCGGTGTCGCCCACGGGTGCTCCCCTAGCGACTAAGGTGCCATCTGCCGTGCCGGTTCCGACTGAACCTTCAACGCCGCACCCTACAGCTACTCCCGCTGCCACGACACAAGCGCACGAATCACCGCTGCCAGCGGCGACAGCTCAAGTAGTCCAATCTCCCGCGCAAGAGACCGTATTGGGTGCGGTGCTCGCCACCGCAGTACCACCACAGCCATCAAGAGCGCCTAGGAAGCGTCGCAACTTGTGGGAGTAGGAGGCTCTTAGCCAGACAGTTATGATGCGAAGAAACATTTCGGCTTTAAGATCGGCTTCGATATGAGAGGCTCCCTGAAATCGAAGATCGATCGATAGAAAGAAGCGTCATCTCCCAGAGAGCGCTCATGACGTCTCAGCTCGGTGATGTCGCTGACACAGATCACAACACCCTGAACCTGTCCCGTGGTGTCGATATCTGGTGTGTACACCCCCTCAGACCAGCGAGCTCCACGCCCTGGAACGTGAAACTGCGCCTGAAATTTTGCGACCTCTCCTTGAAGAGCGCGGTGTATTGCCGGAGCTACCTGTTGCCAAGCTTCTTCGCCGATCACCTCGCGCATCTCTTTGCCGACGATCTGCTCAAGCGTGCGACCGAAGTATTCCAGGTAGTGGCGACTCACCACTTTGTAGCGACAGTCACTACCGATGTACGAGACGAAGACCGGTGCAAGCCCCATGATGGCACTGATCGACTCGGCCTGGCGATTGATCTCTGCTTTATAGGCCTCTTGGAGCGCAGGGTAGCCGTTTGCTTTACTCATATTCAACTGATCGTAATGACTGGAGCTGGCCTCAAAAATTTCTGCTACTGCGGAACTCGATATGGACCTACGTGTGACACCGGAACCACAGACCTCAAAGCGCTACGCCTTTGAGGATTATGAGTTAAGTGCCTGCCTGTGGGTAGGTGTTTGTCGGAGAACACAAACGATTGCGTCTACGATATGATGAGGATCAGGGAGCGAAATGCGACGGTCTAAGGGTGGCGAGTCAGCCAGTCTCTTTCTTCAAAAAGCCACAAGCTTTTTGCCGTGTACCGAGTGGGTGATAACGAGTACAGAAACACAATCGGCCCTTGTTGAGAACTACAAGGGCACTCACTCGATCTCCTGAAGCGCCAGGATTATTACTGCAGAAGTAGTGCGGTCGGATCGGTGGCAATTGTCGAATATAAACCCAGCCTCATTCATTTTTGAAAAAAATGAATGAGAATTGCTGGGCGAGCGCAATCTTGGCGTAGCCAAGTTGCGCCGTAGAAGACAACAAACTTTTATGTGCCAAGCGTGTGAAA
>Ga0169931_10012383_pt1 | contig 11838 bp, 8 predicted proteins | sample Kivu_15m_20L_FD_129675 | JGI IMG/M metagenome (GOLD analysis project Ga0169931, IMG submission 129675) | Freshwater microbial communities from Lake Kivu, Western Province, Rwanda to study Microbial Dark Matter (Phase II) - Kivu_15m_20L... | ecosystem: Environmental > Aquatic > Freshwater > Lake ...
CACTGGTAGCGGCGAGTCAATCGTCGTTGAGTTTCCTGGTGCTGCAGCCGGTCATGAGTACGTTCTCGCCCCGTTTGCGATCGGAAACGCGCAGACGAATCCTGGATCCTCGGGGCAGAAGGCCGCGCTCAAGATCACCGGCGCAGCAGCGCTCACGGGATCTGGATCTGGTTTCGACAAAAGTAGGTCAGAAAGAAATGGCGCCGATCGCCGAGTCATCTCGTGGCAAGAGTACGACCACGATATGCGAACTGTTTACAACCGATTCAGTCCGGAACGGGGACTCGATGACGATCCGGAGCTGCTCTCGCTTGTTCGCGCCATTGATGCAGTAGATTCCGTGATCAGTTCAGATGGTGTCGAAATCAGTCCGGCGGGGGTTGCCGAACTTCGGCAAGTAGGGCTTGAAGAGATCTTGCGCAGAGGTGAGGCGCGCGTTCGTGACGGAGACGTCAGGAGTCGAAGGCTTGTGGAGCGGAGCGATGGACAAGTCACGTTGCAAACGACGAACGCCGATTGTCCCACCGATTTCATCAGTGTTCCTGAGACAGCAGACCTCACCAGTGTTGTGGATATTGGTGTCGCCAAAGCTGTGAACGGAGATGATTTCTGCATCATCTACGCCGAGCAATCCACGCCGGTTTCTGAGCCAGATGAAGCACGCCTCACGGCAAGCATGAAAGAGATCATGCGGGTCTACAAGGACGTGATGTATGGCGACAAGATGACGGCGAATCAACGTGACGGATATCGATTCCGACCGATCGTGGTCGTCGTTGATTTCTCGAACGCAGATCTCTGGCCCAAAGAGATCCAACTGTCTGGCGCGTTTCTCAGCGACGTGACGACAACTGTGAAGCGGCCGATGATCTATATGGCGGCGGATCAGAGCAAGGGCGGTGGGCCATCTGACCCAGTTCTTGCTCGACGACGGTTTCACTCAACGATGGCGCACGAGATCCATCACGCAGTTGTTGATTACTACCGGTCGCGAGGCGCAGCGCAGAAGCCAGAAACGCTTGCAGTCGACGAAGGAATGGCGCTCTTCGTTCAAGACCTGTTCGGCTATGGTGACGTTGATTTTGTGGGATTCACCAAGGCGTGGATACTGACCTTCATAGACGGAACGGCGTCGTTTCTTTCAGGCAGCGGTGACGACGAGAAGATTCTCCGCGGCGGCGCGCATTCCCTGATTCATTATCTCGTGTCGCAAAAGGGTGGAGTTACATTCACCAACGGCAAGCCCAGCGGCGGTGGTGGATTCGCTACGATTGCAGGACTCGTCAAGGACACGAATCGCACCGGAGCACAGAGCCTCGCTGCAGCGTTCTCGACCGACTGGAGTGCATCCGTCGCAGGATTTCTCGGGGCTGTTGTTCTCGACGGTTCAGCCGTTCCAGGAGTGGTGCCGAAGTACTCGAATCAAGCACTCTTCACCGACGTCACGGATCTCGAAGGCAGCACTGGAAAGACATTTGGAATGCGCTTCAATGGGTTTGCCGGAATGCCCGAGCGGATCTCTGCATATGTCGTTTCAACTGATGCATCGCTTGCTTCTGGCGATCGCGAGCTCGATCTCTACCAGAGTGTTCCCGTTCGACACGTGGTGAAGAACCCATCGGTGAAACTGACGGTGAATTTCCCGCAAGATGGCAATGCAGTTTCTGTTGTTCGAATCAAATAATTGAAACGAACTTATAGTGGTCGGAGACTGAGGGTTACTAAAGCAAGGGGTGATGTCGTGCGGACAGATCTGCGTAGGCTGATGTTTACAGTTTGGGTGGCGAGCGTTGTTGGCACCGGTCTGAGCGCACCTCGAGCTGCAGCATCGTCGCCGGCTCCGAAAGCCTCGACCGTCAAGGCCGAGAGCATCGAAGGAAGCGTCAGGACGGTCGGTTCGGCGATCAATGCGCGCACGGTTCTCGCGGCGAGTGGTTCGGGGGCTGCTGACCAGGCGCTTTGTCGTGACGCAGTTGCGCGTCGCGTTGCAAAACTCGGCGGCATGGTTGTACGTGCGACCGGGAACTGGAATGGATCTGATGGAAAGACCAGATGCTTTGCTGCTGCCTCGTTTGTGGTTGTGCGGAACAGCAGTGGGCGGGAACCGCTTGTCGGTATCCTGCGCAAGGATGGGGCTGGATGGCACGTCACGAGCGATTCTGGAGTTCGCAGCGATTTGACGAGTGTTCCATCCGGTCTGGCAAAGCTCGACGGACGAAAGGTCATTGTCGATGCGAAGCCAATGGACATGCCTGCCGCCGGCGCAGCCGGTGGTTTGACGATGGGAGCCGCGCCGGGGAGCTTGCCGGCCGGGATGGCGGGCAAGTCTGGCAGCTCGCGAGTTGTTACCTATTCTGAGTTTCCATGAATTCAGTTCATCAATTTTTGTTGGAGTCTTGTCATATGTCGTTTCGCAAAAGTCTGAGTGGTTTTCTCCTTTCCGTGTCGGTTGTCGTTGCAATGCTGCTCTCTGGTGCTGAGCTCTTCGCTCAGGCTGCGTCTACTTTGATTACGATGAAAGACGGCAAACCGGTTGCGGCCCTTGCGACGTCGTGGAAGCGGCTTGGTGCGGGCAAGTATGAGTTTCAGCTCAACACAGCGGCAAAGGTTGGTCGTGATGCCGCGCTAACACCAGCGCTGGTGAAGTCCTCGCTTGAATCAAGAATGGGGAAGAGCAACGGAGTCAAGGTCACGCCGAAGGGAGCCGCAGCGGTTGAAGTTGCCTTTACCGGTGATGAAGCAGCGTTTCTCGATGGTGTCTCGAAGACGCGAATTCGCGCCAGCAAACAGGTCGAGCTCGCTTTGCAGAGCGGTGTTTCCAGTGGTGGATTGCGCGCAAACCCGACGGATCGTCCGGCCAATGACAACGAAGTAAAGGCGACGGTGATCGGTGTCAAGGAAGGTGTCATCACGGCTCGCGCTCTCGATGTCGGCAAAGGCGTAACTGGACTCAAAGTTCAGGACACGATCAAGTTCAAGGCCGGCTCACTCGTGACGAAGGTCAACGAGATCATTTTCATTGTGCCGGACAAACATGATGGCGGGATGTGGATGACGAAGTCGGTGTCGAAGCAATAACGATTCCGGGGAATCAAGCAGGCCCCTGTGCTGCGGCTGGCGCCTGCATCAAGCTTCAAACCCCGGACAGAACTTCAAACGCAGCTTCATGCAGTGCATGGAGATTGAGGTCTGCGACGATGAACTCGACGCGGATTCCGTGGCGACGATGGAGATCCTCGAACAGTGCCTGTTCTTCTTCGAGAATCCAGTCGCGGATGTCCTCACGGACGCGCACCTTGACCTCACGCTGCCCGGTTTGCTGACTGCGGCGGGTGACCTCGCGGAGGAGATCGTAGGCTTCCGTTGCGGTGCTGCGAATCCGACCACGACCCTCGCAATACGCGCAAGGCTCCATCAGCTGGCGTTCGAGAGACTCGCTTGTCCGCTTGCGCGTCATCTGAACAAGTCCAAGCTCGCTGATCTTCAGTACGTTGGTGCGTGCCTTGTCGGTCTTGAGTTCTTCCTGCAGTGCTGTGTACACACGGTCGCGGTCCTGCTCGCGCTCCATGTCGATGAAGTCGATGACGATGATTCCACCGATGTTGCGCATGCGCAGTTGGGAGACGATCTTGCGGATTGCCTCAAGGTTCGTCTTGAGAATTGTCTCCTGGGCGCTGAGCTGGCCGACGAACTTTCCTGTGTTGATGTCGAACGAGGTTAGCGCTTCGGTCTGATCGATGACGAGATATCCGCCAGACGGAAGCTCTACTTTTGAACTAAGTGCTCGACTGATATCCATTTCGATGCCGTAGACGTCGAAGATCGGCATCTTGCCACCGTAGAGTTCGAGTTTCTTCGTCGCACCGGGAATCGTTGCTTCGAGGAAGCGCTTGAGCTCGTCGTGGGCTTCTTCGTTGTCGATGACGATCTTGAGAATCTCATCCGAGTAGAGATCGCGAGTCGTCTTCTGGATGATGTCGAGATCCTTGTAGAGGAGCGATGGTGCCGGGAGTTTGTTTTTCCGACCCTGGACTGCTTCCCAAACCTTGAGCAGGTATTTCAATTCCTTCTGAAGGATATCGCCATCGGCGCCGCTCGCGGCTGTGCGCACGATGACTCCAATATTCTCTGGCTTGATCTCGTGAATGAGGCCCTTTAGTCGCGTGCGTTCAGTTTCGTTGTCAATCCGGCGCGAGACGCCAATATGCGAAAATCCCGGCATCAGGACGAGGTAGCGACCAGGGATCGAGATGTACATCGAGACGCGAGCACCCTTGGTGCCGAGGGGTTCTTTCGCAATCTGAACGAGGATGTGATCGCCTTCTCTGAGGATCTTCTCGATCGGAACATTTGCTGCCCGAAGTTTTTTCTCGACTTCTTCCGGGCCGATGTCGTCATCGTCGTCGGCTGAGCGTTGATTGCGAAGCAGATCCTCCGTAACAACATCGCCGCCGTAGAGAAATGCGGACCGCTCGGTTCCGATGTTGATGAATGAAGACTGCATTCCCGGCAGGACGCGGTTGACGACGCCCTTGTAGATATTTCCAACGATCGCTCGCTCGCGATGGCGTTCAATGAAGAGCTCTGCAACGTGTTCGCGCTCGAGCAACGCGATGCGAGTCTCAGCGGGGTTCGTGTTGATGATCAGTTGCTTGTCGAGCATCGTGGCCTTATCGACGGATTTATCTTCCACCTAGTATGTACACACGGCGCACGGCAGTCACGTCGGACTTTTGCGCATGACCGTGTCCAGCTCGGGAATAATCAGGGCGGTTGCCCCGCAGAGTGCCGCGACACGCTCTGCACTCTGACCCGGTTGCGATGTTCTGGACGCATTCTCCTGCCACCAATTTGTGAGACGATCGGCATCGGTGACAACTTTGAGCATCCCCTCCCCCACTAGGCGAACGGCCTCGGCGCTATTCTTGTAGTACGGTCCGCAGGCTGCAGCGAGCCCGTGCGCCGCTGCCTCCAGAACGTTGTGCACTTTGTGGTGCATCGCCCCACCGATGTAGCCAAGGCGCGCAACACCATAGAGTTCCGCAAGAATTCCCATTCGATCGACCAACAGCACCTCCGCAGATATCGGCCCACTTTCGTCTGCGAGTTGCGACATGCGCACGATGCGCAGTCCGGCGCTGCGCACTTGGGCGAGAATTTCTTGTGTCTTGCCCTGCGAGACCTCGTGCGGGACCAGAACGAGAAGCCACTTTTTCGACGTTGACGCGTCGAGCTTTCGAAATGCAGCACATAGCGCTGCAACATCAGGCGTATGAACGCTTCCAGCGACGAGTCGATATCGCTCTGGAAACACACGCTCAAGGTCAGTTGCGAGCGAAGAGATCAGATTGGGATTGGAAAGCACACGATCGCGAGCGCGATCATATTTCGTGTCGCCGACCACAGCGAGTCGTGCGCGGGTGATGCCAAGCTCGCGTGAGAACCAATCGGCGTCGTCGGGACCTACGACAAAAATTCGGTCAAAAAAGCCAGCAAGGCGCGCTTTCATACTTCGCTTGAACAACGTCGTTCCTGGGGATCTTGTCCCGTCAATCAAGCATACTTTCGCGTATTCGCGGGCAGTCGCGAGAAAACCTGGCCACCATTCGTGCCGAACGACAATGCAGGCATCTGGTTGTAGCGCAGCGAACAGAGTTCCCCAGTGCCACACGGTGTCGATCGGTGCGAGGCTGTGCGCAATCGTCTCCCGCCGCGCGTGCATGAACTCAATCCCTGATCTCGAAAAGAAAAAGACATGGATGTGCGGTGGTTGCTCGCGCGCCAGCAGTCGATCGATGAGTGGCCGCGCTTGCTCGTACTCGCCGGCGGAACTGCAGAAGAAAATGACGCAGCTTCGATGCTTCACCCGCATCCGCACCATGGTGATGGCGTGCTGCCGAATGAGCATGCGACCCTCGACTTGCCGCCGAAGTCGCGGCGACAGTAGCGAGATCATTCGGATCAGTGGCCAAATTGATACGATGCCGATCGAATATAGAATTAGGGCAAGATCCCAGACTTTTTTTCGCAACGATCACCCAGTCAAATATTGATTCGTGCTGGTCGTCCAAGGCGTGACATCTGCGAACCGGTCAATCCATCACCGGTAGTGTCACTGCCGAGGACCGACAGGAGGTGTGTCGCGACGTCGTACGGTGCGATCGTTGCGAAACACAATTTATCGCTGAATCGGCACTCCGACTTGCCGTGCTTGGAACACGGTCTACAACCCAGCAGCACAGAAAAAGCGCGGCTCGCATGCATGCGTGGCGCAAACCCAAATCCCTCGATGGTTGGGCCAAACAAGATTGCGGTCGGCGTATCGACGGCTTCCGCGATATGTCCCAGAGCCGAGTCGTTGCTGAGAAGAATCTCGCTTTCGCGCAGGGCGAGCGCGGTTTCCCAGAGGCTCAGCCTTCCCGCAAGATTCAGCGTCGGACCAGTCCATGCGAGTTGATCGGTGATCGCGAGTGCGATGCGACGATCGTTCTCATCGCCGAGAAACACGAGCCCGAGGGGTTGGCCGCTGGCGACTCGATAGCGCGTCTTCAGCTGCGTCAGGATATCGATGAATGTTTCGGAAGGCGCGCGTTTGGTTTCGTGCGCAGCGCCGGGTGCTACGGCGAGCCAGCTGCCAAAGCGAAGTTCCTTTTCCCATGGTGTGTCGGCGTTGCGACCTTCCACGGGCAGGCGGGGTCGCACGAGTGACAGATCAACCTCGTCGCGCACTTCGATTGGAAGATGGTGCACAATTGCCTGCTGCAGCGCATCACACATCATCAGGTATTGGAGCCGCCGCGGGACAAGGGCTTTGAGCGGCAGCGGCTTGCGACGACCACGAAGTCTTGCTGACACGAGGAGCTTGCTGCGTTCTACCTGCGCCTTTGCTGCCGTAAACACTGGGACGCGAAACTGGCGATGGACCTGCATGCAGAGCCACTTTGAGCGCAGGTTCGACTGTAGATCCACGAGCACGTGCAGGTTTCCGAGCTGGCCGGCGATCTCCGAGAGTTCAGGCAGGGTATCGGAACGCTTGACGTTGATACACCGCATGTCTGGCCATGCGGCGCTGATGAGTCCGAGTGCCGGCTGTCGTCCGATCCACGTGACTTCGACCGGCACCTTGAGACGCGCAAGCAAATCGAGGCAGGCCGTTGCCAGGACGACGTCGCCGATGCTCGAGCTGCGGTAGATGCCGACTCGAAAAACGGGCGCATTTGGTGTCGGCGAGAGCAAAGTTCAGGGCTCCTGGTGCCTCTGGATCCACAGTTTATCAACAGCTCGGTCGAGCTTACCAACCGACGTGATTGTTTGCCATTTGAGAACTTTTTTCGGACTTGCTCCGGACCCGCCAGATGAGGCGATTCGGGCTTGTCACGGTTGTCCTCCACGGCATAGACTTTCATCAATGTAACGATCACAAGCAGGGGTGCTCGGCCTTCGAACGCGAAGACGCGAATCGAATTGGTCTGTGGCGCGCGTAGGAGGAGGGACACAGCCAGATGGTTCGCAAAACAGCCTCGCGACCACGCCCGAGTCGAGACCGGCAGTTCAACCTGATCTTCTTTGTCGATGCTGCGCGCACGCGCACCGTTCGGATGAAGTTGCTGTCTGTCCAACTTTTACTTGGGTTTGTGGCAATTGTGTTCGTTTGGGCGATCGCCAGCATATTCCTGATCGGTGCCCTTGCCGAAGATCGACGCGAGATCGCCGCGGAGCTTCGCACGACCCTCGGGACGCTGTTTGCCTATCAGACGCGATACGACGGTGTGTATGAGCTTGCTTATCCCGACAGTGCGAAGGGTGGCGGGGCTGCGGTAGCCGGTCGAACCCCTGAGTCGCCCACATCCGCGCCCGCAACTACGGCAGTGGCACCACCTGCACAAACAGTTGCTGCTGTCGCTGCGCCGACGAAGGCAAGAGAGCTGGAGGCGCGACCGAACAAAACCACCACCCCGGCACCAACGGTCGCGGCAACAACGCCGAGTCCAGATAGCGCCACGACTGCCACGACCACCTCCGAGGAAGTCTGGGACGATGGAAATGGTAGCGACGGCACAACAGCGCGCAAACCCGACGCCCAGGCAAAAGAGCTGCCGCTGAAGTTTGGCGAAGTTCCGGCTCTTGTCGCGGGCATCAATGTGGTTGTCGAAAATCCGGCACTCGTGGCGAGTGAGCGCAATGCAGAGTTCCTGTTCGATATTCGAAACACTGTCGCGACCGACAAGGCTGAAGGATTCATCTGGGCCGTTGCAACGTTTGAGGGTGACAACGGCAAGAAAACATTTGTTGGTGTACCGCGCGGAATTCGTGTTGGCGGCGATGGTCTTGCTCTCAATCCTGATCGTGGACATCGCTTTGGAATCATGCGGTTTCGACGCAAGAGTTTCAGTTTCGCGTTTCCGCAGCAATTTGTCGGAAAGCTGACGAGCATTCGCGTCCATGTAAAGCCGCGTCAGGGTGAAGGTCTTCACGAATATCAGGCGCCAGTCGACCTTGAGATCGGTCGCCGCGGTGCTCTGAAGAATGCTGCGCCGGAAGCTCAGACTGCGGGTGCGTCAAAACCCGGATGAGACAAATGTCTTTTTCCTCGTTGATCGTGTGCAGGTTGGTCGTCAGCGGCCTTGTTGCTCTGCTGTGCGGCGCTTGTGTATTCGGTTCCGGACGCGATGCGTCGGATGTTTCGAGCAATGAAGTGCTGCGCATCCGCGCGCGCACTGAGGTTCCAGCACAAGCCGCAAGTGCGGCGACTCCTCTCAGTCCCGCAACAAGTGTCATCATTCCACCGAGTCTCGTCGTCACAGCATGGGTCGTGAGACCGCGCGCTGAGATTCGCGAAGGTCCGGGAACTGAGTTTCCCTTGCGAGCCGAGGTGATCACGCGAGGCGAAGAGGTTGTTCTGTTCGGTCGCGTGGCCGTGTGGCAGCAGGTCGTCGCAATCGGATCCGGTGTTCGCGGTTGGGTGCATTATCAGACCCTTGGGCGAGCGTCGGCCAATCATGCGGAGATCAAGTTGCGCAGTTCACTTCTGCCGCGCGTGTTCGCCGTCAGGGCGATTGATTCGGCGTATTCCTGGCCGGAGATGAAGGCGTTGCCGGTCGCAGCTCCGCAGGGTTCGATGTTTGTCTTTCTCCGGGAGCAGGCCGGCCGAAGACTTGTGTGGTTGCCCGAGAACAATTCGATTTTGTGGGTCGACAGAAAGGCGCTCGATTGAACGTTTCAAACTCGAGATATGCGCGGATTTTTTCTCTCGCTGCGGCACTGCTTCTCTCGAGCTGCGCACCGACTCTCTCCGGGCAGCTGATTGGTCCCGGCGGTGAGGTCGTCTCGAGTCCTGATGCGCGCGTAAATATTCAGAGTCTGTCGACACCCGCCGAGGGGTCTGCGCCAACGCATATGACGACCGTGGATGGATCTGGTCGCTTCAAGTCTACCGCCGGTCTTGCTTCTGGTCCGTGGCTCGTTGAGGCACTTGTTCCTGGTTACGCGGTCGCCTCCAAGCGTATCGAGCTGCCGATGTCGGACGAACTGAAGCTCACGCTGACGCCGGTCGGAAAGACCAAAGCTTCTCCCGTACGAGTGCATGAGGATGTTCCTGTTGGTCGCGGGGCAGGTGGTGCCTCGCTGACGCCGCCCCAGCTGTAATCTCCCTTGGAGCCTTGCAAGCATGCGAATCCGTTTCATGTCCGCTTCGGCCATTGCTCCACTCCTCGTTTCCCTTGTTTGTGCTCTGGCCGCGTGCACCAAATCTGACATCACAGTTCGTCTTGCGTTGACTGTGAAAACGAATCAGGGCGACCCCGTCGCGCAGGCCAGCGTCAAGATTGACAACGTGCAGGTGGGCGAGACGGACGCGCAGGGCGTCTTCACGTCTGAAATTGCAATGCCGCCGAATTCACGCAAGCGCATCGAGATCACCAAACAGAGCGACGTGTATTACTTCGCCCCCGATTTTCAGAGTTTTGCGGTTGGTGAAGCGAAACTTCAGGAAGTTGTGCTGACGTCGACCCTCTACTTCGTGCCAAAGCCCGCAACCGATACGCCGTCGACTGAGGCTTCGCCACCACCGCCGCCAAGTGAGTCGCCAGCCGCCGACTCTGGTGTTGCAGCGAAATCAGGGGAGCCTTCGGACGCCGGTGGAGCTGATTCATCTGGCTCGTCTCCAGTCGCACGTCCGAAGCTCGCTGGCGTCGCACCTGCGGAAGAAACTCCGCAGGGGTCTTCCGCGTATCCAAAGCCGCAGCGCGAGGTCGAAGGAAAATCATTCACGGTGCACGTGTTCGCCGGAGCGAATCCTGTTGCCGGGGCCCTGGTCTTTCTTGGCTCGCCACAGAGCGAAGATCTACGTCTCCTCTGTCGCGCCAATTCGCGCGGGCGGTGCATTGCAAATATTACTGTCCTCCCCGATGGCCCAGTGAGTCTAGTGGCGCGGCGCCAGGGATTTCAGACGAAGAGCGTTTCGGAAACTCTGACTGATGGCGGCAAGTATCGCATCATGATGGAGCCGGGACAGACGCTCGACATCTATGCCGTGACGAAACGCTACAACCATACCCGTGGTGTTGTCGGACTCGAGGTCAAGGCTGCTGACCGGGTGATTGGCAAGACCGATGCGTTTGGACGGCTTTCCTGGCTCTATACCGGTAAACCGTCTGATCTTGTGGCGATTTCGATTCGCTCCGCGACGATGATTCCAGAAGAGTTCGAGACCGATTTCGTCGTGTCTGGACCGATGCAACTCGTGCGCTATTTTGCGCCAAAATCCCCGCCTCCGGTGCGCGTCACTGTTCTTCGGCTCCAACCCGGGCCGAATCTGGAGAACAAGGATCTGAAGGCCTTTGACGGAAGCGTTGATGGCCTTATGCGGCGAGCAGCTGGCGAGACGATCTTTGCTGAAGGTGTCTTCGAGGAGTTTCCGCTCGCAGAGTTCAATCGGGCGATGAACTCAGCTGGAATCGCATTCAATCAGGTTCTGCGTAAGGGCTGGATTCAAACAGATCTCAAGGCACGCGTTGATGCTGTGATGCTTGCCACCCTCGGAATCGATGGTGGCCCCGTACTCGAAGTAAGTCTGATCGACAGTCGTGGTGTTGTTCTCGCCGCTGCGCGCGAAAAGCTCGAGAATGCGACTGACGAGTCTGCGGTTCGACGCGCGATGGAGTCGCTCTCGGGAAAGATCTTTGCAGTGTTTCCGTTCGAGGGGGCCGTTCTCGGTCGTGACGGAAGTCGTGTGACGATCAATATCGGTGCGCGTTCCAATCGCGCGCTGAAGGTTGGCGAAACAGTCGAAGTGCACGGAATTCAGACCGATGTTCGAGGTCGCAACCAGACGCACAGGCGCATAGCGACGATGACGATTCGTGAGATCGGCGAGGCGAGTTCGGTTGCAACTGTTGCGACGCTCGAGCCGCGCGCAGCCATCGATCGCGGTGACATCGTGGTTTTGCGATCTCGGGAACTTCGCGAGATCGCAGCTGGTGGTGGCGATGGTTCTGAGATTCGTGTCGTTCGCGCGGGTCGCACCAATGAGCCCGTCGCACAGGCGAACATTTACGCCGACGATCAGTGGCTGGGCGCAACGGACGCCAACGGTCGTTTGCGAGTGCCGCAGGGCAGTGGCGGTTCGCGCAGCATTCAGGTCATCAAGCACGGTTGGCGCACCGGTAAAGGAACTCTCGCGGCTGGGGCGAAGAAGTCGACCGAAATCCAACTCGCAATGGAGAACGCAACCCTTCGGGTCGAGTCAATCCCGTCGGGTGCTGCGGTGAAAATCGACGGACGCGTGGTTGGCAAGACCCCGATCACGACCCCGCTCGAGGTGCCAAGCGGATTCGTCAA
>Ga0169931_10012384_pt1 | contig 11838 bp, 5 predicted proteins | sample Kivu_15m_20L_FD_129675 | JGI IMG/M metagenome (GOLD analysis project Ga0169931, IMG submission 129675) | Freshwater microbial communities from Lake Kivu, Western Province, Rwanda to study Microbial Dark Matter (Phase II) - Kivu_15m_20L... | ecosystem: Environmental > Aquatic > Freshwater > Lake ...
AAAGTGGCTGTTTTTCTGTGCATATTTTTGCGAAAGTGTGTCTATATTAAATCAAAATTACATAGAATAAATCGATGTAAATATTATCGCATTTTTGAACTGGAGAGTACTAGCGTATAGCTATGTACCACAAGTGAAATATTTTTTAGTAATTCGGGTTTGAAAGATCCCCAAGATGATTATTTAAAAAGAAACAGATAACCTAATAGACTGATTGAGCAGACATATTTCGAGGGATTACACACAGAAAACTTTTGAACATATCACAAAGTGCCTAAACGAGAACAGGGGCACGATTGGAGACAATCAGACTGAGTTTATGACTGTCAATAGAACGAACTATAAGCTATGTATTGAATTCGACTTTGAGAATAATGTTTGATACAAGAGTTACCATAGGCCAAAGTACCTAAGGATTCTATACATTTTGGAAAACAAGTAATGCGACAGGCACTACTTTTTGAATAGTCTTAGCTAGATCAATCGTATTACCTTTAAGAGTTACAACTTTGTTTAGACAATGACAGCATCCCATCAGCACATCCACTTCTTCATTTTATTGACGACTTCCTTAAGATTAAATAAAACTGATGAGCACATCTGTGAGGCCGTTAACTTGCTAATTAGTGAATGCTTCCAGCCAACCGGAGACTACTGAAGCAAACTTTAAACGAAGAGTAGGCTGCGTATATATGAACTAGAGAATCTGCAAAACTGGAATATCTTGTAAGTTGTGCAATTAATTTTTTTTACAAGTGGCTGGCAACAAAGCGAGAACACTGAATATATTCGAAAGAGAATAGCTATCGACTCCCTGCCAATTGTCTAAATATTTATCGAAATACTTTGCATCAAGGCGGAAATCATATTTTTGACTATCGATTGAGTGAAAAAAGTGAATCTTTAGAGTAAACTCTCAAGCAAAGAAATGACGCAAGCTTGTAGACTGAGCTATTTCTACCTTCCTTTCTCAACTGTAGTTTAATCCTCGATTTATACTAGACAGTGCTCTTCTTTGGCAGTTTTGGCTATAGGAGTGAAAAGCAAAAATTTAAATAAATCTTATACTGTATTTTCAGTGATATTTTCAGCGTAAAAGTTATTGCAGATTTTTCTGAGCTAGATGTGGTTAGCACTTGTTGCTTTATTTTTTATGGAACTTATGTAAACACCATCCTCTGCATAGAAGGCAAACTATTTTATTATGCGTTTTAGACCGATAAGTGAGTATCTTACTGTGGCACTTTTAGTGAATAGATTACAGTTCGCTATCACATAACGTAAGCAGTTGTAAAAATCAGTCAAAATCCAAGATAATGCCAGAGGTCTAGACATTTGAAGCAAACCCATGCTGTAGATCAGACTTTTTATATCTGAATTTAAGAAAATATACTTTTTTAGAGAACAGCTCTGATAGGCGAAGAAGCAGTGTTGTGTCTAGTTAACAAAAACTGTAATTTTTCTAACAAAAAGTTCATAAGTTGGGATGCAAATTATCTAATTAAAAATATAGTTACGTATCTAAAAGCTAGGCAGGTGTGATTCGCATGATTGCTAATATAATTTGATCACAATATTTGCTTAATTTAACTGAACTTTTGCAAAGATTTTGTTAATTTAAGCCGTTTTCAATGTGCTGTCTAAAATTTGCACTAAGTTTGCTCACGTTCCGCAAAAGTTACCAGATATTCTCCTAGAAATGCTTTTTGTTTAGTGCAGCTTTTCTCTATCCTAGCTCCTGAAACATCTACATCAGCAAAATCATACTTCTCGTAGCTCTTTGAAGATGATTATTGACATGTCTGAAAGATCGATTTCTGAGACTAGTTTGAGCAAAAGAGAGGTAAAATCTGGAAAATTGTGAGGAAAATCAACTTTTAAAATAAATTTGGTCATGTCAAAAAGAGTCACGAGGTATTGCCTGTCCTTGATCATTATATACTCCAAAAGCTTTTTTCTGATTTCCCGTTTGACACCCTCAAATATAGAGTGTTCCTTGTTGTAGCGTCTCTGAGTCCAGTTGCGTTTGAGAACACTACAAGCGTAAACCAGAGACTGAAACTTTAACTGAGGGTCGGAACTCGTCTAAAAGATGCCAAAAAGAGCAGATAGTAGCGCTATGGGATTGGCTTAATAATCCATAAGTTGTTTGTCTGCGGCTTTGCGAGTATGAGACGAAGAATCTGAGCTGTAAAGATACCTAAAGCACTGAATGATTTAATGCTGGCTTATCTCTTGTTGCTACATGGACATAAAAGAAATTATAATTGCCTAATGAACTAATTTGACTATTAATCAACTTATACTATTAATAGTTTTGATAATAAACTTATACTTTGTTTTCAATTTAATTTTAATTTCAATCGACCTTTGCTTTATCATTTATAGACAAAATATCAAGATTCTATGAAACCATTTTTTCCGTCATACTGTCATTTTGCTTTAGCCACAAATTTAAAGCTCTACGTTGACTCGATCTAGCATTCTGATGGCTTATTTGCGAACCTAAGTCTACATATGCTGGCAGCCCCACTTCAAGTATCTTTAAAGTTTTTATCTCCAGGGACCCTACCACCTGATTACTATCTGAATACTTTTATATCTCGAAGGCGAGTCTATTCTAGCGGTAGTCGTCTTTCTATTTTCGCGATGCCTTTAGTCAAGGCTAGGCCCCTAATAAACTCTTAAAAATGGTGGTTCATTATAAAAATTATCACGAAATCGACTGATAGATGCGTCTTGTCGTCCTATCACCTCCCCGAATAAATAGATTTTATAGTATCTTCATATTTCGTTTTCGTTGGAACAAAACTTCCTTTGATTTTGCATTACTTTTTTATTTGTATTCTGGATAAACTGAATACATTAACAAATACATTACAAAAACAATTTTTTGTCTTTATTATGGTGAGCATTGGGGCTATACTATTCTGGCAGTTGAGATCTTTCTTTCATCTTACGCTATTTTATGATTGCTGAAGACTACCATACTGGCTAAATAGTTTTGAAATGAGAAATAGTAGTGCAAAGAGTTTACAGTGGATCTCTTCTGGGCTAGCTTCCGGGTAAGTTATCTTTTTTGGGGCTAAAATTTTAAAGTGGCCTACTTTTTAGTAGCCTGTTGTAATTGGTAAGAGTTAGATTGAGAGTTTCCTTTTTAAGTTTTTACTGAGATTTTTATTGACTAAGCTCGCTTTCTTAATTAAGATGCTTTTTAAAAGATCTTTGAGTATTTTGAAGCTCTTTTTACCGACTCGAATTGATGTTAGCATGCTTAGGTGAAAGTAGACTGTTCGAATGATCAGTCAGCAATTTTGATCTTTTAGATAGTGTTTCGTAAAATGAAAACTATGTAGATTTGCGCAGTTGAGATTATTTTTAACTCAGTAAGTTTGTTATCTTGTCTTTTGCCTTTACAATCTCACTTTTCTAGATATTGGACTAGCTACCCTTCGATTGTGATAATCATGACCTGTGACATTAGGTTTAAAATATTTCATGGTCTCTCCAGTTTTGTATGATGGCTCTCTTTATCCCGTAGTTTTGTCGATCCTGTAGAAAGAATCTCTTTGAGGATCATACTGTACGAGCTCTCCTCCCCTTCTGTGCATCGACAATATAATTATTAATGTGGTAAGGCATAGCTCGTAGCAAATCGCAGCATTTGCTAAAAAATTCAAAATTTTAAACCAGCTTACCAATTTAGAGCCACAGCAAAATTTTAATCACTGATAAATCAGGGAACAAGCAAGCTGTTTTCGCCGAATAAGACAAAATTTACCTAAACTATCTAACGGCTAGCAAAAAGTTACTAACATTTAATTAGAGAAATTAATATGCAGGTCTCTTAGCAAGCAATCATTTCGCACTAACTGAGTAGTCTAACAACAAAAAAAACACTCACAGCACTCTAAGGAAAAATGCATGGGCTTCGAGTAAACAGCTAGTTAGGCATTCTAGTTCAAAGTCTAAAAGTTTGTTTAATAAAGCTAGAAGTGTTTCCAAATAATAGACTTTTTTAAAAAAGAAATAGCCACAAAAGACTCGAAGGATCAATCTAGCAGTATAAAATCATACAAAATAAGATAAAATATAAAACTTTAACGTAAACGACCTCTTCAAAAGAAAACTTATCATCAATCAAAGCTCAATTTCAAAATAAAAGCCCGTAATATTAGGCAGTTTAGTGAATCAAAGTGCATATGGTCAGCCTCATTTGTCAGAAGATAATTTGTCAAGAATAATTTAATCTTCAATTCGAAATTAAATGCAAAAGTTCAGTTAAATCAATCAGGTCCAACTTTAATTACGTTAAAAAGAAAAACAAGAATTAAAAGAGATAATAGATCAGCAACTTGAATCGAATCAAAAGGCTCTTTTAAGTGCAGTCAGAAACTAAATTAACTAAAAAATTCAAGGACTGGCCTTACAACTAAATAATAGTTCTAATTTTTGTGAACCTCTAAGATAACCTCAGCTGCCTAGCAAAAATTATGTAGTAAATTAAACAAAAAAGTATTAAAATGTTGTGAAAGAGAAAGATGTGAAAAATTAATAAATGTAGTTTAAAAGACCAATTGCTAACACCAACAAAAATGAGTAAAAACATCAAGTTTCAAGTATACCAAAATAAATATAAAAACAAAATAAGCCTAAAATTAGCAGGGGTTCTCGATAGTAAATAGACGATTTAGATGGTCTTTAAGAAATCAACCTGGTAGATAGAAAAAGCAATCATGATAAGAAAACCACAAATAACGCTAATAAGCGTCAATAAAATAAGCTGAGCCCTCCCAACCAACAATCTATTTACAGAGACGTGGATAATAGTATGATCGTAGAAGACTAACTAAAACCCTCTCCAGCCAAAACTACAAGTAAAATCAATCAAAGTTTTTATGCAGGAGATAGGCTTAATTAATCTTTTCAAAGCACAACCAAAACAGAGGCACCTTATAGGTCCAAACCTCCAAAAACAGCTGAAGACTTGTAACGCGAAAAATTACGTGCAGAGATAATTGCGATCAACAAAAAAGATGCATACATAACATCGCTAGGTGAGGTCGGAGGGTACTGCTATAATTTCATAAAAAAGAGTTAGCTACCCTGGCAACTACCTTCTCTACTCCTTTTTCGCTACTGTTATTTGACTTATCGAAGCTATGACAAATTATATCAAAGGTCTACTTAGCTCAAAATTCTGAAGCCTGAGGATACCTAGAGATTTAGAGAATAAAACAAAATTATATAACAGAATTTATAAAAGCTCAAAAAAGCAGCTTTGAAGAAAACTCAGTTTAACTAAAAGCAATTATCCTTAATTCAAGGCTAGAATATTTCGTTGTAAATTTTGGCGAAATAGTCTTAAAAGTAAGTGAAAAACTTTGTAAAATCACTAAAGCAATCAAAATAAATGTAAAATATAGATTGCGTAAAGTGCGGTCTCAGAATGATAAATGCAATATTTATAGTACGCTCTTTTAGCTCGTAGAATATCAAAGCACTTACGACTAAACTTTAAGATGACAAGGACAAAGAGTACTACACTAATCTTTTTAATGAATGGTCAATAAAGCTTGATAGATTAGCTTAAAAATGATGAAATAACTTGTATTTAACAAAAAATCGTTATTTTTTAGTTTAATTTAATCAATCATTATTAGATTCTTAGAGACACGATAATCATAAAATCAGCTCAAATCAAACATTTTCCTTAGTTTTCGTCGAAAAAGTATCCCTCATAGCAGCTTGTACATCGACCATTCAAAGTAGAGTAAGTTCTGCAAAGCAGATTCGATAGAACGCATTTTCCATTTTTAAGCCAATAACCAGTATAGCATTCAATACAGATATTGTTTAAATCTGTTTTTATGCAGTTAAGGTCCACGCTATGATGATTCAAGATGCATTTACCTTGAATCAGATAGTAGCCTAACTCACATGCTCTACAATTTTTTAAAATATTGTCGAAAAGAGCGCATCCAAAGTCTATTTAAAAGCATTCTTTTTAGTTGTCTTAGACATTTATAGAAGATTAAAACTCATTCAAAAGGTCATTTTCGCAATAATTTTATATTAGTTGATATCCATTTTAGCATTCTTGGCATTTTCCTTGATAATACTTTGAACAATATTTGACTGGTTTAAAGGAAATACAGATTCCTTGGTCTAAGTAAAAAGAGTTATAGCATGAAGTGCAGTGCCCTTTGATATCAAATGTAAAGCAAAAAGGGCTCACATGATAACAAATTTAATTCAGCAAATAGTACCTATCTTTGCATGAAATGCATTTGTTATTGCCGTCCAACTTAGAGCATCCAGAATCTAGGTTTGCTAATCCAAGAACCAAAATTACTGCGAGAAAGATAATTTTAGTCATTGCTATTTTGATATTATAAATTATAGTATATCAATTTATATTTTAGTAAGAGCTTACATTTTTACTGAAAAACACATTTTAAAAAAGTTAGGATTTAAAAACAAATATAGCTAAATTTCTTGTAATTTTATTGTTTTTAAACATTAATGTCAAAATTTTATAATACTTTAATATTAAATCGATTGATAATTTTGTTAGTTGAATAAGTTTTATTAAAATGACTGAAGAATTATTTCTCCGAGACGACATGATTGAAGTAAGACTATTTTGACTCAGTTTAGCTCAAAACTTGACCTTTAATGTCATAATGTCAAGGCTTATCGAAAGCGCAATACCAGTCATACTCAACGACAAAAAAAAGTAGGCATATCTTGCGACATGATGCCCTCCTAAAAAATTTAAACTGCATCAAACAACTATATTGATCAAAACAGCACCCGAAGACTATCTGTAACGTCTGGAGTGCGGAAGAGATCTCACTTGACTGACACCACTACGCCTGGTTTCTTGAAAACGGCAAGGACTAAAAAAATTACCAAACTGGAAGAGCCATAGTGTGAAGAAATAGCTGATACTGTAGTAAATGCCAAATAGAACGGTTTTATAAGCAAATATTCTAAGCAATAGAAGTAGATGTTTGGCCATGTGGGCGTTAAAAGCAAACATTTAGAGAACTGGCTCAACCAGGTGCTACTTTAGTATTGCCAAGAGTAAAAATTTGACCTCACTATAGAGCTTCCAGCCTTAAAGCAGTATTCTATTGACAGAAATTCTTTGCTTTCCAAGGGCATAGCTGCCGGTAACTTATAACGGATTTACAAATCTTTGTTTGTATATTCGATGGGCTTCAATACTCTCCTAAGAGACATTGGAGCTCGAAACATGAATCTACGAAAAACTATGTGGAAAGTATATGCGATTCTACTTGAATATTGTTCCAGAGGCGATTTCTAGACGATGATTGCTGAGATCGAAAGAGACAAAAAAAGAAAGATTTAAGCTATGAAGGAAGAAGTCTAAAAAAGACAGGAGATCATTGAAAATAATTAGTAGACTTATCAGCAAAAAAATATCAAAATTTACAAGGAACTCAAACAACTTCGAGAAGAAAACATTACTTTGATCAACGATAAAGCAGTTCTTACATAAGAGTTTAAAGAAGCAGAGCAAGCCTTTAATTAGTAAGTATCATTAAGACTTAAATTCTAAAATAAAATCAACGAAATTCATGGAGTTCATAGATAGCTCAGTACCAAACATGAAAAGCTTTACGACGAATTTCAGATCAGAAATAGTTAGTTGAACTCATTTAAAGACAAGCATGGAAAATTGAGCGAGCAATATATCATCTTGAAAGCTGATTTTGAAGCCCTTAGCAAGAAAAATAATGATCTAAAAGATCAATAAAAATTTAATGGTTAGCTCGTCGAATAAATGAAAAAGCAGCTCAAAGCCTACGAAAATAAAGAAGTAGACTGGAAAAAGCTAAAAACTTAGTTAACATTAGGCTGTGTTTAGAGGGAAAAAAAGGTCTAGCAGGTTAAAAGTTAATTGAAGAATTCAGAACTTATGGTGGCTCTAAGAGAGGCCTCGTAGAAAGAGTTGAGAAAGTAGTACGATAGATCATTATAGGAGAATAGAGGTATGGTTAATTCTATGCAACGAAATATGGAGCAACTCAATCAAATGCTCTTGGAGAAAAGACAGTTTGGAGATGCGCATGCTCATATATATGCTGAGCTATAACTAGCCAAAATTAAATTATAGAAAAAAGATTAGATAATCAAATAAGAAAAGCTAAAGTCAGCTTAATCAATATAAAAAACTATGGAAATGGCTGATTAAATTATAGTACTCACAAGCGCCAACAAAAAGCTCAAGTAAAACATAGAAGACTACAATTTCAAAATATTATAGATGAAAAGAGTTAAATCGATGTTTGAAGAATAATTGTTCGAAAGTAAAAGTAGAGAATAAAACATTAGCGGCAAAATAACTGAACAATAAAAATTACTAACGCAACAGACATAGACCATATAAAAATTATAAAACTAGTTTAGATAATTCGTTCTTATTAAAAAAGGACTTGAATCTAAAGTAGCCTTGCTGACTCAAAAACTAGTTTCAGAATAGGAATTAAATCGCAAAAAAATGTAAAAACTAAATTAAGACGTTAGCGCTTTAACTATTAGCAACCAACAGCTAGCTTAGCAGGCAAATCAGTCAAGATAAGCCCTTAAGTAGGCGCAGACACTGTATGAAGATACGATGAGCCGACTTAAAGATGCTCTTTTTTAGAAAAAAGATCTAGATCTACGCTACAATCAAAGTTTAGTGGTCATTTAAAACTAAGGAGAGCATATCAAAAAATTAAACATAAAAATCAGTGAAGTCTAATAAAGAAACTAATAGTTAAAAAAACAAAATAAAGGGCTTCAGATATCTATCGCAGCTAAATAACAATAAAACAAAAATTTGACTAAAATTAATGAAGATATGAGCTTGAAAATGAAGCTAGTAATCTAGAAAAACACTGGTAAAGTACATCAAATGTTGCTAGAAGATGCTCAAAGTCAGCTTTTGCGTAAATAATAGCATTTAAAAAAGCAAAGGGAACATTATGAGAAATAAAAAGATCAGGCTGGAATCGCAGATCTACGTATGAAAATAGTTAAGCTTGAGTATTAACTAAAGCAGCAAACCAAAGAATCTCAATAGCTTCTTACCAAGAAACTATAAGAAGTGCTTCAATAAAAGAAAAAAGTATAGATTCTTTAAGAGTAACTTTAGATACTTAAGTCACAACAAACATAAAAAACATAACAAGAACCTACCTCTTTTAGAGAAAAATAAAAACGTTACCTTTAAGTTTTGAAAGAAAAAACAAGTAGAATAGAGGTGCTCATAAAATAAGGATAAATCATTCAAGATCAAAATAATGACTTATTAAAGAGGCTTAACCAGGCTCAGTTAAATCTTAAATAGAAAGAAAAAATAATAGCTTCTATATAAAATCAAAAAGTAGAACTGTAAATACAAAATAAACAGCTATTGATATAAAAATCTAGTGTTGCTAAGTAGCATGAAAGGATAAAAAATCGCCAGGTCTAGAGTTAATCAAATAGTCAGGATTAAAGAAGCAATCAGGTATTAGTTACTCCACGCTAACATCAATCTAGAGAAAAAACAGCGTAGAAAGCAACTCAGCCTGGATGGCGTAACGATTTTGCCAGAAAAGTACAGCACGCCACGAAATACTATGGTAAATGAATGATATTACATCCCTCTTTTTATATAAGTTCTATCGATTTTATGATTTAATAGATTAAGATATGTCTATAAAACTCAAATGCTTTATTAAAATTGAAAAATTGTAATATCTATTAAGACTAATATTGCATGTAACGATATATTTTCAGTTACTTTCTTCGTTCGATTAATTATTACATTAGCAACAAATAGAAAAATCAATGGAAGAAGTTTCGAACGATTCAAGGGCAAGCTCACTCGCTTCTTAGAATCAAGAAGCAGTAATTTTCGATAGAGATTATTGGGCCGACTAAAAACGGAGACTGGGAAGTGAAAAAAGCATTTCGAATGGAAGCTCACATAGCATAGAAAACTCTGTAGGCGATACTTTATCGAAATAAATCAGGGCAACCAGATAAGGCTTTTACAAAAAAAATAAAGTTGAGCTTCAGAAAACTCTTTCACCTCAAGGAACAGGAAAATAAAATCTTCAACTGCCAATGACCAATCCGCATCAGATTCTTAAGGAAGGATATTTGTAAAAGAAAACTGATGGATTAATATTTAAGTGGCACAATAGATTCGTCGTGCTAACACCTTAAAAACTATATAGTTTTTAAAATTAACAAAAAGAAAAAGTTGTCAGTTGCGTCAACTTAAAGTTACTTCAGGCTTAGTTGAAAATAACATAGTAAGGTATAATGCTTGATTTTCTGGGATAGTGCTAAAATTTACTATTAAAGGGCTCAAACAAGAAATAGTAAGGCTAATGGTGCTAAATCATTCGAAAAGTCCTCTAGTATCATAATAAGTAAAACAAAATGTTTCTCAAGACGATAAACAAACCTCTTTATGAACACAAAGATACTCTTTCGTAGCGTTAATTTCTGAAATCGGCATAAACTGGAGACATTTTGCTTTTCTATACAGATAATATAGGAGCAAAACTTCAAAGATTTTTCACTAATAGTGACTTTGACCATGTCGCAATGGTGGCCAAACTTAAAAATAAGGATTTAATGGTCTTTGAGTCAAATCAAATGCACGGAGTATCCATATATGATTGGAAGCAATATATTCAGTACTTCGATCTATATGGAAAAGTAACTATTAGAAAACTCAATTATATTCGAAAGGTAGAAGCTCAGGCAACTTTGCTTTCTTTTATGAAAAAAAATATAGGCAAAAAATACGACTTAACGCTTGGAAAATTAATAACTTTTTAAAGTGATTTCAACTGGTAAGAAGCCAAATAAGATCGAAGCTATTTCTGTTCTGAGTTGGTTGCTAAAGCTTTTAAGAGTGTTGGTCTTCTCGATGCAAAAAAGAGTAGCGGAAGATACTGGCCTGTAGATTTCTGCTAGAAGAATGAACTGAAAATGCTTAAAGGCTCTTTTCTGGGGCCATAGCAGTCAATTATTCTAAATAAACATACAAAAAATCAATTGTGAATGATTCATGATACTATTTGATAATTACACTGCTGAGATTTGTAAAACAAGACCATCGGTCTTTCTATCTAGAACTAGGCCCTGGACTTGCGCACCATATTTTCTTTTTAAGCGAATTCCACTACTGTTTAAGTCGGTTTTTATATCTGAGTGCGGCAAGTATCGTGCTTTTCTCGGTAGCTAGGGACTAATTTTGTCTTTTTGACCAGTTTGTTGCCTCTAGGTGGCTCTATCTAAACAGCCTCTCCCTTTGGATTGTAGTAGTAACTTTTGTTGCTCATACACTGCATGAATTGTCGATTTTGCTTAGTGAACAACGCTTAGTTTTCACCATTTTTTTTCAGAAAATTATTTTTTTCTTAAGTTAAAAATGCCTATTTACGCTTTATTCTACGCAACTCATCAAAAAATGATTAGTCTAATGAATCTTCATCTGGCTTAGGCAGAGCGTAGAACTTATCTGCAATTAAAATTTTTTGATATCCTGTTTTAAATTTAGGTTTCGAAGTATGAGAATCTAGTGTAGAATATCCTCTGGAATTTTGAAAGGATTTTCTTATGCTAGAATTTCTAGAGCTTCTTTTGCTTCCTTCCCTTTTATGCATTTTAGGTTCTATATATCGCTTAAAGATCTTGGCAGAAAATGGTCGGGTTCTCTAAAGCGCAGGTTTTTTCTATATAAAGCCATATTTACAGCTAGCTAGTCCTCAGGTAGAGTGATTTATGTCGGATTTGCAATATAAGCCTGTCTAATAGTAT
>Ga0169931_10012385_pt1 | contig 11838 bp, 12 predicted proteins | sample Kivu_15m_20L_FD_129675 | JGI IMG/M metagenome (GOLD analysis project Ga0169931, IMG submission 129675) | Freshwater microbial communities from Lake Kivu, Western Province, Rwanda to study Microbial Dark Matter (Phase II) - Kivu_15m_20L... | ecosystem: Environmental > Aquatic > Freshwater > Lake...
AGCCATTCGATACGAGGATTTCCCTGTGAACCTTTGATGTTGATAGCCACTTCCAAACCATGTCGCCATACTTTGCGATGCCCATACTCATCGCTTACTTCAGTGGATTTGAGGTATACACTGACCATTTGCCATACTTGTTGGGCATATCTCCTCTCTCCATCGGTAAACCATCGAATATAGTGACTCATTTTTGCCCATCGCCATGGTGTTGCTTTGGTAAATAGTTCTCAAGGATTGGAAACCTGCTCTCAATCGCTTTGCCACCCTCTTCGTGGATGGTCTCCACCTCTAGCTTCTATACTTTACACAAAATGCTTGACAGTCTCCGACGGATTTCTATGCTAAAGTTAATATCATTACAGGGCTTTTCATCCATTATACCTTAACTGACCAGTGCCGAAGCCTCTCCCTACCTGTGCTTCTGTCGCCAAACGGGAGATGTTTAGATTTTTGTATCGAATTTGCCCATATTACTACCATCTCATCTTAAGGCAGGGTTGAATTTCTTACGCCACTAAGCTTAAAGCCTTCAGAAATCTATCTTTCAAACTTGGAAATTTATACTTTCCAAGTAAATGAAGTTTCCATTTTTTTTCTACCAATTCTTCCAGTGTATATCTGAGATCAGGAATCTTCTCATCATCCAAAATATAATCAACCTCATAATCGATAGTGGTTATATTTTTACTTGATATGGCGATGCAAACATGCCCTATTAGCATAGCTTCATATAATAAAGTTGATTCGTAACCGATAAAAATCTTTAAATCATCAGATAAGCAATCATTTTTTGATTGATGATTTCTTGAAAATTGAATTGTTGAATTGTATGAAAAATCTTCAGAAGGATGGGGTCGATATTGAATTTGGTAGTTTTCATGAAGAGTAATCCAAATTTTATTAAAAATAGACAATGACTTTTTATTTGTATCGTCTCCGGTTCCTATCAAAATAATAGTTTGATTAAACCCTTTTGTAACTTTTACATCTATTGGCAATTGTAATTCAATTACTTTTTCAGCTGAAATATAAGGTCTAACTTTTTTTTGATTATATAGAAAATAATAATCACAAGCATTCGACTCTAAATAGGGATTAAATGTTGCAAAATAGCCATGTTGAATCATGATTACTTTGTTACTAGTAGATCTATGCCTCATGGATAGAAATGCACCTATGGGTTGCCAATCTTCATGGAGGAAAAATAAAATATTGTTAATTTTTGTTTTGTGGTAAAAAATATATGTATATATTTGTAATAGAAAAGAATTGAACTTCATTGTAGCAATTACATTTTGGTTTAGTCCATATGAAATAAATGACTTATAGCCAAGTTGTTTTATTTTAGTTAATTCGTCTCTAAGGGCAAATACCATAACTTCATTAGAGGGAAGAAGTTTCATTAGTTCACCATGTTTAAGGGTGTGGAAGATATAGCGGATCTCCGGATCAAGTTTAAAGAAAATTAAGCTAATAATTCCAAAAAATATTTTCAAATAAGAAGTAAACGTTAATCGTAACTGTCTTTCAATATTTTTGAGAGCAATTTTTCTAACATTTTCTTCAGCACGTAATTGATAAAACTGAGTGGTTAATTCATAAGTTTCTCGTACTCGATTTACAATTCTTTCAGTGCTTTTTGAAATAAGTTTTATATGGTTGGCATAAATCATTTGCTAAACTATTCTATGATTCACGGAATCTAGTTCTTCGTACTCAATGAGATCATCCAGCCACTCAGAACTGTGGTCAAAGATAGAGCTAGTTTAGTCTCCTGAGTTTTTCTTACGAGCATATAAATGACACCAAGGTTGATAGATTGAACCCCTCATACTCAAACGAGTCCCATATTCTGTTTTAATAGTATAAGTACTTAAATCCGAAAAATTTCGAATATCTCGATCTAAATCAAAAGGCATTTCAAATGGATGAAACTCAATTCGATCAAAACCAGCTAATGCTAATACTTGAGATGTACGTTCAAAACTGCGGTAAAAAATAGGAATACCTTTCTGACTTCCATAATCTGAATATTCTACAACTGAAATTTCTTGATGAAACGGATGAAATCCATCAAAGTTCAAATGAAAGCCGTCTGGTTTTAAAATTGATGCAAAAGAATTGATCGCTTGTTCAAATTCTTGGGCATTCAATGGATGTACCATTGCATTTGCTACTACAATCTCAAAAGGTTGATTGAATAAATGCTCCATTTCTAACGCCGAACCTACTACAAAATCAATTCCTCTTAACTGTGGATTATTTTTACATTCTTCAATAACAATCTGATTTAAATCTAGTCCAACTAAACTTACGTTAGGTATAAGTTGTTTGATATGTAGTAATAGATTTCCTGTCGAACAACCTACATCTAATAATCTAATTTGCTGACTACCAGGGAAAGTAGAGGCGATAGATAATATTTTTTCGACAAGAATTTTATCACTTTCCCTCATTTTTTGTGCATACTTGTTTTGATAAGATAGGTATCGCGAATGAAAGCTTTTGTCTTCATTGTAGACTTGAAAATTAGAACTATCCATGATTGATGTATGTATCCTTAAGATTAGTAAGTAATAAATTTGGGGAATGAAAAAAGTAAGAGGAAGATTATTCTCGAGATTAAAGTAATCAATTTGAAATAAGATAACTTAGTATGTCTTTAAGTTAAGTTTGTATTTCCTCCATCCAAACATCCAAATTAAGCAGTTGCCACAAAAACATCATATGATTTTCTTGATTAGCTCCTGACTGTACAATTTGTTCGTGTTCACTAATTAGGTGGAAAACTTCTTCCATGCGGAACACTGACTTAGCCTGAAAGTGGTGACTATGAAACCGATCTAATAACAGTTCTCTTCCCTGACCAGAAAACCAAAGATGGGCAGGTGCATTCCAACCTGTTTTCTTAACCCGGGTGCGAGTCTCCTCCGGAAGAATAGTCTTCATTGCTTCGCGCAATAGTACTTTAGTCACTCCATTTTTTATTTTCAAATTCCCAGATATACGAAACATAAACTCCACAAGTCGATCATCGAAAAAAGGAGCAATATTATATAAACCGAAAGCATTTGTTTGTCTATCTTCTGCCCTAAGGCAACATGGGGCAGTCTCCCGAGACAGATCTTGCCAAGTGCGATTTTTTAAGTAACTAGAAAAACGGTGCTCCATAATCGGGAGGAAGGAAGCTATGTCAAAATAATCAGGGTTTAAGGCGTTGGAATATCGATTGAACCTTTGTTGATCAACTAGGCAACGACCCGGACTTTTTGTATCAACTACTCGACTAAGAGTAGCAAAGGCAATTTCTGAATTTTTACGAAATATAGGATGATCATGATAGTGTGCCCACGCTTTAATTTCTGTTGTTAAATTATCATCATATCCTTGTGCCTGTAAATCTGCAAAGTGAAAGAAAAAATATTCATATTCACCCGCATTTAATTCATCGCCACCTAATCCCCCGAATACAGCATCATACCCTCCCTTGGAAATTGCTTCACAAACGATGAAATGAGAAAGCCATGTAGCAGTGGCAACGGGTTCGTCATGGGCAGTGACCATCCGTTGAACCAATTGAAAAATATCTGGATTATCAACTTGAATAGGGTTCCAAGTCTGGACTGGACCTGATAACATCACTTGGATATCTTGAGATTCGTCGTAGGTTTTATCATGATAAACTGATGAAAAGGCGTCAAATCGCTGCCCAGTATTGTGACTGGCACAAGCCAAGACAGAGGATGAGTCCATTCCACCGGAGAGAGTAAAAGCGGGTTTACATACTTTCTGAAGACGACGGTTCACTGAATCTAATAAAAGAAATTTGTAACGACTGGCTAAGTCTTCTATAGTACCCTCTAAGTCTGGCTTATCTTCAAGTTGCCAGTAGATTCCAGAAGAAATCTTCCCATTGTCCCACTTTAACCAACTAGCAGATGGTAATTGAAATACTTCCTTATAGGGCGATTCATCGGGTATGTTATCAAAATATCGATAATGGCAAACTGCAAATCGGGCAACGAACCCCTTATTTAAGGTTATGCTTTTTCCATGAATTTTTGCCAATGGCAACGGTCGTGACGCAAAGGCTAGATGATTATCTAGTAGTGTCCAATAAAGTGGTCTTACTCCTAAGCGATCACGACCCAAATACAAAGTGTCTGTTTTTCCATCGTAGAGGGCAATTCCAAAGTCACCATTAAGTCGTTCCAAAGCTCCGATAAACCCAAAACGCAGATATAAAACACCAATCAACTCAGCATCATTTTGAGTTATTTCAAATTCATCAGAATTATAAATGAGACCATCTAAGACTACCCAAAGATTTTGGGTATAAAAGGACTGAGCCTTACCCTGTATTACAAAATTAATATTATCTTCCCCAAAGGAATGGAGCTTATTTGTGGAAACACCCATTCCCCTTATCAATCCATCACTCAAAATATTAGTCATTTCAAGTGATTGATGTCCAGTAAAGCCTGCAATTCTTGACATATTAAAACTTATTTCTTATGGCTCGTAAAAACGTCCAGTGATGGGGATAACCAATAACATCTTGGGGTTTACCACCAGTATATTCATCAATATAAACCTCTACTTTAAAGCCATAGGAATTAATAAATGTAATTAATTCATCTTTACCATAGGTATTAACATGAACTTTTAGATGAATACCTTCATCAAGAAAGCGATCCACAACATACTGATAATTAGATTTTTCTCCTATAGATTCTCTTAAAATCAGTGTTTTTCTTGCGCTGTAAAGCATCCGTTCTAACGGTCGGTGATAATTATCAATATTTGACAAAACATTAACACATATCACATGATCAACCTTGGCGTTGAGGTCTTCAATGCGTAACTCTATTAAATGAGATGGATCAAGCCCGAATTTAGGCAAAAATTCTCTGCCGATGGCGACGAAACTCGCTTCTGCATCTATACCATAGTAATCAACCGGAACCTGACGCTTCCGGAGTGAATGATAGAAATAACCGCTCCCACATCCAACATCCAGAAGAATATCTCCATTACATACATGGGGCATTAAAAGATCCACAGCCTGACTGTGACATGTCATCTCCTCAACTTGATTCAAACATCTGCGTCTGTAAAGGTCCCTAACACCCGTGCTATGTTGCCAAATTGAATATTGGTGCCATCCATCAACCAAAATCATGGGCGAGTTCCTGTGATTACAAATGCGGATGCCATAAAATATCCTCGCCAATCTCTCGGGGACTCCATACTTACACTGGCAGCTTTAAAAAAGTCACCAGTTAAACCAGCAAACATAGGGGGGAGAGCATGAAAATGATAAAATAAGGTTTGAACATTTTGAAAGCCCATCCGGGTGAACTGTTGTGCAAGTACTAATGGATTATGGGTTCTTGATAGGACTTGGTCATAACCTGGTTCTCCAGCTTTTCCCATTCGAATTGGCGGTAAATCCATACGAAAGTGCTTCTGATAAGTAACCAAAGCCTCAGTTATTTCAGGTTTTTTAGAATCTGCATAAGCAATCAGTTCTTCAGATCGTATCAGTTCATCCCGAACGAATTCGTAAGTGTATCGGTTTTGGGTAAAAAGACTAAATAAGGCATTACGAGCTTCCACTATTACTAAGCCACCCGGAGTAACAGAATTCAATAGATTTTGAAGAACTGTCTCGTCGTCCTGAACGGGGATATGTGGCAAAACACCAAAACATATAGCAGCATCATAACGTAAGGGAAAACCCGGTCGTATATAATCATACTCTTTAAGTACACTACCCTGCCAGACCTGATTTGGGTTGAAACCAAGGTCAGTCATGACCCGTTTTGCCTCGCTTACCATTTCAGCAGTTAAATCAAAGCCATATAGCTCTAAATTATCCCCAGTTAAATGCCGTAAAAAAGAAGCAGGTCCACAACCAGCATCAATTACTGACTTTGCCCCAGAATTTATAATGAGCTCTCGTAATAAATTTATATGTACTGGTGGATAAGGGGCATTTTCGCCGTAATAGTCTCTATAGTAAGTTTCTCCCCATGTCGAATAACAATGCTGGACGTTTGTTTCTACTTCAGATTTTGAGTCACTCATATTAAATCTTTTGACTTAAAAAAGCCCTGATAGTATATTTAGTACTTGGTTCTTGCAAACGTGTCAGGGTTTGAATTTCAAAACCTGCCTTACTGGCAAGAATGGCTGTGGATGCCACGCTGAATATGTGTAAATGTTCAATGGTAAACTCTTCTCGGTCACATCCATACTTACTTGCTACTTCTCCGTCTGGAACTTCTAAGTATACAAAACCACTAGGTTTTAGCCAGTGATGAACTCGTTGGAGCATCGCAATTGGATCAATTACATGTTCTAACACTTTATTTAGGGTGACAATATCAAATTGACTGGTTGCATCAATAGACATAAAATCCCCACAGATGCCAGTCACACCTATTGTATCTTTGTAATGGGCTACGCATCGCCAATCGGGATCAATTGCTGTACAATTCCATCCTGCTCTGTGGACAACGTGGGGGAACACTCCCAACCCCGAACCAATATCTAAAACAGATGGAATAATGCCCATATCTAACCACCTAGATGCAAATCTTTCCACGGCAAGGAAACGACCTGTATTATCGGATCGTTCCGGAGGAAGATTAATGATTCGTTCAAAAGTGGCTGTCATGGAAGCATTATTTCCATAAGTTGCTTCTAAATAATGACCATCATAACTGGTTAAAACCTTCATCTCATGGGTAGATATGAAATGACCAGATGGTAAAAATTGCCAGACTTCCCGATAATAGGGTTCGTTTTGGGAACGGATGTATTGTATTTCAACAGAGGGTGGGTTGCGATAACTAAATACTAAACGGGAGTCCATATCTCCTGTAATAGGGCAAAAATTCGGCTTCAAAGAACTCATAGTGCTATGGCTTTCCCAATTTTTTCTAGATGTTCAGGGTTATCAAGCCAGGCAACAATAGTCAATGGTTCATCAGCTATATAGTTCTCAAATTCGGGTTCATGTCCTTTTTCTACTAAAAGAATAAAGTGGCGATTAACTCGATTTTTTACCAATACAGTCCGCAATCCAAATCCGGATAATCGCCCATTAGTGGACGGAGTGGCATAAAAACCCCAAACTTTGCGAACTACATCATACTCGCCTCCTTTTTCAGTAACTAAGGTCACTTGTTCGTCAGCATCCAATTCCAATGTACCACAATCTCGAATAATACCTTTCTTATCAAAACCCACTTCAAATTCTCTTGGGGGTTGTTTAGTAAATAACTTCATATATTCCAATTCCATTAGTTGATTATAAAATTCGGCAAGTACCAAACCCCGTTTTCATTTTTCTGCCATATACTCAGGTTGCGAAATTTCTCGGCAACAGACATCAGATAATCTTTGCTGACTCCAGTAAATTGAGCAAATGTTTCAATATCACCATGGGGTGTTTCATCTCCCAACTGTCTGATGATTTCCAAAGCCTGTTCTCTTGTCATACGATCGTTACGTATTTCCAGGGAGAGATTATCGAAGGTACGGGTAAAACCAAATTTATACCATTTCAGCCAGTGATGCAAAGAAATAAAATCATCATCAATATCTGCATAATTATAATAACCTGTTCGTGGTCCGTTCGTATCTGATTCAAACCCATGCTGAGCGGATACTGCTTTGGAAGTTTCAGGATCCCATTGTATATAGTATCCTAAAAAAATTGCACGAACCCCTGCTTGTTGCAGTTCTTGGTCACCAGGTCCAAAATATGGAGTAAGATCTGCTTTCGTGAAACTATCTCCAACCCAGTCAATGGCTTTTGTACCATGGGTAACCCCATAGGTTTGCAACCAATCGTTATCTAATGTAAAACCAGTATCAACCTCCCTTTTGTTCCCATACTCAAAAGCTGAATTTTCCCCCCACATAACCAAAGGGATACGAAAACGATAGGCAATGTTTAAAGGAATATTGAATAAAGCTAAATGCATGGGTATGGCAGTGGATCCCAATTGTTCAAGAGCTTTAAGCATGAACCGTGCTTCCACATCTGGATTGATTGAATAATCAATGTGATCTACGCCAAGTTGAATCAGATTATTAAGATTACGTTGTCCAATAGGTGTTCGTCCAGGTGGTCGCCATGTGACGGCAAGGGGCTTGAGCCCCAACTCTAAACATTGAATTGTCTGCCATGTGCTATCTTTTCCCCCTGAGACTGGTATGAGGCAATCATAGCCAGAAGAACGAGATTTGGCATCTTCAACTACCTTTTTTAATTGTTCTCGACGTTGATTCCAATCGATTATTTTTTTGCTTTGATGATTACGGCATGCATTACAAATGCCGTCTTTATCTAAGATAAGATTAGGACGAGTATTAGGAAGTACGCAGCTTTGGCACCATTTCATTGAGTTACCCAAGATTATTAACTAAAATTAACTAAAATGATTTATCTAACTATGGATTCCCACTTTGTTTGGTTTACCTTAAGTTTTGGATGTGAAACCAGTAAATGCCAAATCACAGATTGAAATGCTTCGGAATGGGGTGTGATAGTCTCTGGATTAACTGTTGGTATAACAACACAAACATCAGCAAACTGGGCTGTATAACCACCATCACGACCAACAACCCCAATAATCTTGGCTCCAACTGACTTTGCTAATTTGATAGCTTCTACTAAATTTAAACTGATTTTTCTTTCAAGATTGCCACCACCAACTGAAAAAATGAACAATACATCCTTAGATTGAAGTTTGCTGACTCGAAGCCATTCTACAAATACAGTACTCCATCCCTCATCGTTTGTCCGTGCCGTTAACTCTGAAACATTATCAGTAGGTGCATAGGACTCAATACCAACAATTTTGCGGAAGTCATTCACTGCGTGAGAGCAATTGCCAGCACTACCCCCCACACCCAGGAAAAATATTCGTCCTTCCTCAGCTTTTATTATTGCTAATAAGTCAGCAATTTTTTCGATCGCAGACACATCCATTTTTTCAATGATTTCACCAACTTCCTTCATATGCTTTTCAGCGTAACTCATACTTTCTCCTTCGTTAAAAAATATTCTTCAGCTTCCTTTAAACCAGTGTGAGAACCGATTTCATAAAAACGTTCATAAACTTCAAATCCTTCTAAATGACCATGAAATGATAAATCTTGGTAAACATCAGCTAGATCAAAGGGACAGTCAGATGGATACTGGTCAAAAACTGCTGCAGAAACTATTCCTAATCCATAATCAATATAATTCATCCCTGAATGTACAGCATATTTATTATATTCAAGCAACATTCCGTTTGCATAACAAACATTACTTTTATCCCACTTATCATTATTTTTCAGAATCGACATTAAGCCTTGTTTTGCGCTGATCTCATAGGCTTTTTGTATAGCAGCAAAGTTAATGGGTAAAAAGGTATCGCCATACAAAATAAAAAAATCTTGACCCAATAGGGGTAAAGCCTTTTTCAAGGCACCACCAGTTCCAAGGAGGACGGAACCGTCTGACGAATAACTCACATTAAGCCCAAATCTTTGGCCTGTCCCTACTACATCTTGAATCATATCTTCCAAATATCCAACGCACAAAACCACCTGATTGATTCCTTGTTGATGTAGGTAATTCAACTGACGGATAATGAAAGGCTTCCCAGCAACATCAACCAGGGCTTTAGGGATTGTTTCGGTGATAGGACGCAGACGGTGAGCAAGCCCGCCAGCTAGAATAGCAACAGGGAACATAATGATAATTTATGAAGACAAAACTACTTTGGTACCTTCAAAGTCAAACTTAAAGCGTACTTCTTCTAAACCAACATTAGCCATAGCATGGCGTAAACTATTCCGATCATATGCCATGAACATCAAAAAACCACCACCTCCCGCACCAACTAATTTACCACCGATGGCACCACTATTCATAGCCAGTTGATACCACTGATCAATTTGAGGATTACTCATCCCTCCTGAACGTTTCTTTTTATGTTCCCAATGTTCGTGCATCAGTTGACCAAATAGATAGATGTTACCAGATTCCAGAGCTTTTTTACTACGATAACCTAAATCTTTCACATAATGAAGATTGTCCAGCATATCACCGTCACTTTTTTGGGTGCGCTCCTTTTGATCTTTGAGAATGCCACTTGCACTACGAGAAAAGCCCGTAAAAAATAATAGTAAGTTATCTTCCATGTCAAACATTGTATCCATACTAATTGCCAAAGGGCTTGCTGTCACCTGATCATCTTTATGAAAAGTAAAACAGGTAATACCACCGACAGCGGCTGCATACTGGTCTTGTTTCCCGATGGGTTCGCCTAAACGGTCAATCTCAATATGACAGGCTAGTTCTGCTAGTTCTTCTTGATGTAGATGGCATCGGCGATGGGTGTAGAGGGCTTTAAGTAAGGCTGTAGTGAAACTACCTGAAGATCCCAACCCCGTTCCAGCAGGGATATCTGCGAGAGTTGTAATTTCTATCTGGGGGGTTTTAAGGTTAAAGATATGAAGGCATTCTCTAATAATCGGATGCTTTACATCAGCGGTTTGATTTACATGTTCTAGTTGGGAGTATTTAAGAAAGATCCCCTCTGTAAAGGGACGCATAACAGTGACATAAACATACTTATCAATCGCTGCAGCAATTAAAAACCCTTCATGGTCACGGTAGTAGGACGGAAGATCAGTACCTCCACCACCGAGAGTAATGCGTAATGGACTACGGGCAATAATCATGGTGAAGCTCAATTGTTTGAAATAAAATAATATGGTTTAAGTTAAAAACTATAGCCAGATATTTTATAAATATACTGAATAATTTTTAAGGATTCATAGGCATCCATAAGTCCAGTATTCACTGATCGATTCATAAGAATATCATCATAAAATTCAGCTAACTCGGTTGCCCAAGAATTATCGCTCATTGGATATTCCCAAGTGGTAGTTTCAGGAGGTCCCATTTCAGGCAACATTTTATACCAGGTTACACGTTCTACACCATAACTACCTCCCAATCCAAAAATCTCTAACTTGCCAATACGTCCGTAGATCTCCATAGAAAATAGGTTCTTCCACTCAGTACAGGAAGCATGAAGAAAAGCAGTCTGATGGTTGGTCGTTTTGAGTAACATAAATCCGTTATCATCCACTGGCATATTCCAGTAATAGGTATGGGCAAACCCCTGAACCTCTACAAATTCTTGGGAAAAAAACCAACGGGATAGATCGATTAAGTGAGAACCTTGATCAATCAATTCCCCACCCCCCGATAATTCTGGTCTGGACCGCCATTCCTTATCATAGCCAACTCGACCACCATGACCATAACGGGCTCTAATAAACATTAAATCTCCTAGAACCCCATCATTAACCAACTGTTTCGCCTTACGCATAGCTCGGTGATATCGGTGATTAAAACCTACACGCACCTTGACATCTGATTGATTGGCTGCTGCCATAACCGGTTCTAATTCTCTAGTGTGGCGAGCAGCGGGCTTTTCTACTAGTATATGCTTGCCAGACTGGATGGCAGCTAGGGTGATTGCAGCCAAAGAGTCGTGGAGGGTGGACACCACCACTGCATCAACCTCGGGGAGTGCAAGGAGATCGTGGTAATTATCAAATGCCTTGGATTGGGAACCTGCTAAGGAACGAGCACGGTTTAGATCGCTGTCTGCACAGGCTACTAGGCGACCGCCTTCGCCTAGGGATTTGGCGCGTTTTTGCCCAATCAGTCCACAACCAATTATTCCAATATTAATCACTTATCCCCCCAATTCATACCGCGGTCTCGTCCAACAATGCGACGTAGGGTGTAAA